>JAABUL010001422.1_pt1 | contig 45909 bp, 19 predicted proteins | sample 5559151 | NCBI WGS metagenome assembly JAABUL01 (sample SAMN10711876, study PRJNA513368) | rock metagenome | isolation source: Antarctica rocks | place: Antarctica: Victoria Land, Pudding Butte sud
TGGGCTTGCGTTCCCGTGGCTGATGTATATAGCATCAAAGTAAGGATAGATTTGGCCTAGGGCCCAGTGTCGTAGGGCTGAACTAGTTCAAGGGCCAAGACATCGTCTCAATTGTGGAGTTCTTTGGGGCTTTCAGGTTCGGAGATACTCGAGCTACTATAGGGGGAAGGTCTCCTTCACATGCAGTCAAACGTTCTTTTCTTAGACCCTTCGGTGCATCAGCTCCTGCCTCCAACAAATCCCACATAGTCTAAGCCTCGCGTTTCAGAGTTATCCCATTAGCCAAAATGGTTTGCACAGTCGTGTGTAACATCCTCCGCATTTCGACAGTTTCACATCCTTTGTTGCTATTTAATAATAACTCGTGACTCGAAAAGAATGTAAAGCGGGAAAGCAGAGGCGTCCTCGCCAAGAGTGAGGCTATATGAATCCTGTGTGGTACATTCTGAAACAGACAAGAACCTTGGGGAAAGCTGCATGAGATTTCGAAGAAGCTGGGGCCATCTTCCCCCAATCTCTGCATATAGTGGAAGGTAAGATGGAGCTGTATGTCTGCGGCTTTAATGCACACCATCAGCTTATTCGGAGCTCAAGAGACGACTTTACCCAATTCCAGAAGGCTTGTCGATCTCCCTATCTTCAAGTACGATGCGCCCTCTGGAGCTGCACTGTGGTCGAGAATGACGGATCACTGATACATAATGGATTCCGCCTTTCAGGATTGGACCCTATGCTCATCGAAGGCCCACCACCAAGGAATATAAAGGTCATCTTTGGGGACACCAGTGGCGTACTTGGCGCTCTGACTACAGATGGCAGTCTGTACGTCTATTATGATGAGCCCATTGTCACCAAAGGCCCCGAATTGAAGAAGTACCACTTCGACGAGGACAGCTTTATCTCCAAGCAGAACCTAGCAATCGACCACCTCGCAATAGCCGACAACGGCGAAGTCTGCATCATTACCAGTGCCAGGCAGCGAGTCTCTAGTGGCTGCACACCAGCGTTGACGGACGAGACCCCGCAATTCACGTTTGAAGCACCAACTGCAAAGCTTGAGATCCACAGCTTTGCTTGCTTTGAAGCGTTGCTATCCGCCGATCCACCTACATCAACTCTTCCCATCTTCTCTTCCATCGTCTCTTTACTGGCCTCCGCGACAAGCTTCACTGCTTTGACATCTAGCGGTGAAGTCTTAACATTTGGGTCCGCGCTGCACCCTCAGACCTTAGGCCGCACTCCTACCCCTAGCAGACCGGCAAACAGCCCATGTCCGGTTCCGTTTCTGGGTGGAATGCCAATTCGTAAGGTCGCAGTCGGTGGGTGGATTGGCGCCGCTGTGTCTGAGGATAATGACCTCTATGTATGGGGCGGGCAAGCAGGTGAAGCGAAGAGGATTGAATCTCTGCCAAAGCTGTCAGATGGGGAGGACGTCAAGTTGGTGGACATCAATGGTGGTGTGGATGTGGTTGATGTAGGCGTTGGATCCGGACATATCCTTGCCCTGACTGGGGATGGAGAGGTCTGGGTTACCGGGGATGGCGAATGCGGTCAGCTTGGTACGGGGTCGAAAGCGTTCGAGGAGGACTGGGTCAGAGCGAGAGGCGAGTGGGAGGGGAGAGGCAAGGTTGTTGGGGTTGGATGTGGAGTGTGGTGCAGTTGGATAATCATTGATACCAAGATACGTTGAATCCGCAGTCCCCTCAGGTGAATTATTCCTATTAATTGCGAGCAATGAATGGCCATTCTGTGAAAATTTCAAGCTATCGTAGATATCTTGACGTGCTTGGCATACACGTTGGGGACCATCAGTGCGATGCAGAGTCACCGCCATTGCAAAAACACGACACTTTTGCAAAAGTATAGCACCAAATCTACAAGTATATCGCACCCACAGGTACGCGTGCCATAAGCCCCTGGCCAGATACCAAAGGGCCGGCCGGCGTAGGGTGATCCCCGGGCGCAATTGGCCCCGATCGGGGGGTACGGCTCAGGAGAGACCCCGCGTGGCTAACAAGCGACCCTTTAGAAAGACCCCATGCGAACTATACCTAATGAAGGCTCCAACGAATAGGTCTTTAGTATAAAAGTTATAAATACTATTCTAAATAGTAATACTTCGCTAGAATAACTCTTAAAACCTCGTCATTATAGAGTTATAATACTATAAAAGAAGAGCTATTCTATAAAAGGCGTTATATTAAAACCTTATCTCTTTTAGTAGGAAGCGCGATACTTATATAGCTCAATAACGACGAGGTATAATAAGGAGGTTATATAGAGGAAGTTATAAGAAAGTACTACGACTATATCTTTATTATATATCCTTTATCTATAAAATCAATATTAACATAGTTATTTAAGAATATACGAAGGGGTCTCTCGTTAAGGGGTCTCTTATTAGCCACGCGGGGTCTCTCCTGAGCCGTACCCCGATCGGGCTGAGCATCCTAAGCTTTAGGGGGAGGTCCGCGTGCAATGCATGGGGCGCATCCGTGCGTGGGGGCTTTCGTGTGGGGGGTTGACGCCGAGCCAACCGGGCCGTTGGTACCCGGCCCATGCACGTCGTGGTATTTCTGCAACTCTCTTCCGATGGCCTCTTCTTGCATTCGTGACTATGCGACGACTCAACACTAAGTCTTGGATGCAGTGATTGAATGTCAAGTTCCTAGGAGACATAGCGCGGATATAGTTCGCTTCATAGGTAAGAGCTCGAGGTGATTGACCTGAATCGTGGAAGACCGCCTGACATGAGGAATTGTTTTTAGTCAAGGAGTGAACTGTACGCCCGAACCCAATATCTCAGAATCAATTGTGAGGGATAGATAAGGTCTTCCGACGACGTGCAGCTGTAGTACCGCCAACGATGGATTCGATGTCACCATCAGATGCAAGAGCAAGCCCCGTCCAGCTCATCGATATTGCCGCTACTGTAAAAAGTACCTCAATGAAATCAAAGATACGCTGCTAAGAATCTGGATCTGACCGGTCTGAGGACTGGGTAGCTTGTACAGCGTTCTACTAGACTTAAAGACAGGTTGTACGCTTTGCTTTTGCCTTTACAAGGCGGGAAACCTCTCCCTCTTGCCTTGAAGATCACTCTAGGCGATTTTAAGGCCCTGGAGCGGTGCTGATACTGTACGAGCATATCCTATGTCCTTGCAGTGGTAAACGCTCGACATGGAGCCGACTTGTCTTTCCTTCATTTCCCGAGTGACTACCCAGCCGCACTACTCGCCAGCTCATTGGTATCGAACCAGCAGTCAATCAGTCTTGACTTACCAGGTTTACCGTCAAGCACTGAGTACGATGGCGGGTCGCAATGGAAGACGTTACCATCCTTATCGCTATCTGTGTACACTCTCTTCCCTTTGTTACCGTTATTGAGATTCTTGTATTGAAAGGTTAAGGGCGTGTCCTTCTTGTGGGAATTTTTGGCATCAACCTGGAGACTATGGTCGCCGCCTAGGCTCGCCAAGAAGGAAGCTTGCTGGGAGAAGCCACTCGAGAGTTCTATTTGGGTGCCATCATCAATGGACTTATAGCTGTTGCAAACAAAACCCCGTCAGTGATTGTTGACGTAATTAGGAAGAGACTTTCGCCGATGTCAATGGGATGCACTCACGTTATCAGAGGGGCTGGGTCGTTCCCGCCAAGGTACTGCTCGAAGTGGACTTTATAGACTCCTGCGCAGGCGGGTTGACCCGATTTCTGCCCGCAATCGGAATTCACTTTTGGAGGGCCATCTGTCAATGTGAAGCTATAGGTGCCACACTGGCTCTCAGCTTGACCATGACCACGGAGGGGTCCGTTGTGGCCTTTAAGAGGACCGTCATCGCCGTCGGGACGAGAGGCATATTCGGCACCTGAAAGTAAGTGAGTTTAGTGGAAGTGGCTGCTCAGGTACTCAAAGCTACTCACATGCGTTCCACGCTTTATTGAGTGTATCAACACAATCGTTTGGGGGGCAAGTACCATCCGCCTTCTTGAACTCCATACTGAAATACTTAGAGTAATCCTTCGAGGGGTCGATGGGCTTAGTGTTATCTTTACACCAAGTGTCGCGTGCTTCCGTGAACCTGTCTTTGGAGATACCCTGGTTCGAGGAGGCGGCGCATGATGGAGGATTCTGCACTGGAATGGAACAAGACTTCGGTGGTTCGCCGCCATAGAGCTTACCCTTGGCGTCAAGCAAAGCGAGTAAAGCATGGGTAGCGATCACCTGCTGTCCAAGTATCGTGGGATGGAACACCCTTGCCATCGAGTCGTCGATGCGCTTGTTCAGCTGTTGTACAGCGTCCTTGTTCTTTCCTGGCGGAATATAAATTGGGGCCGCGTTGAACCTTTGAAAGACAAGTCCGGCATTGCTAGGATCATTGGGGTCATCTGCGGAACCATCCTCACAGAAGCGGCCATGATTCTCGCCAACGATGGCGTCCCAATCCGCAATTGCTATATTCAAGCTGGAGGGACGCGTACTACCTGATTGTCCTGCGATGGCGCCTCTGATCTTTGTGTTGGCAGTCACGACTAGGTCATTGAGATTCTTGCGCAATTCTTTGCTTAATTTGAGTCCGTAATCTCCCGGAATGATGCCTTGGAACCAGTCCCAGGACTGGGAGTTGCAAGCATCGGTATCGGCGTTGAAAAACTGCGCATAAAGTGTGTATACAACGATGCCTCCTTTTTTTACCTTTGACGCTAGTGCCTGCAGCAAATCGTCAACGCTGCTCTGCAATGTTTTATCGATGGCGTCTCGGGTCCTAGCGATTGCCTTGTTGCACTCGTCCTGGCCTGCTGGCGTGTAGATGCAGGCTTTTAGTACGTCGGAAAGGAGCACATCATTACCGCCGGCGGAAACCGTGATCAAGTCCTGGGAATTATCGTCGAGTTTGTTAATTTGGTCCTTGACATGTGTTGACTCATCCCCTGAGCAAGCCAAGAACTGAAATTTCGATTGTGCTCCGAAGCTGTTGTTAAGCAGGACAGGGTACGCTCCGTCGTAGCGTGAACAGGCCACATCGCCGTTTCCACTCAATACGTCTCCCGCTCCAATACCAGCCGCGTAACTATCTCCAATGGCAGCATAATTTTCGATCCAGCTTGGATCTGTGGGATCCTGAGTATTGCCTCGCAACGCCAAGAATTGGGGCAACGATGGGTATGCCCCGGCTGGATTATACCGACATATGAGAGACAGTGGGAGTAATAACCTGAAGACCCTCATCATTAAATACTTGGGCGACGGCGAGAAGCGTTGATGTGCAGATTAACCGATCAAGAATGATAGCCAGAGTCAAAAGGAAACGGTGTTCGGCGCTGGATAGAAAGAGTTGGAGATAAAAAGACAATGGACTGGCACCGCTCGTCAATCCTACGAGTAAATGATATATGTATACAGATGCACATATATATGTACTTACGAATCCACTAATCTGATATTTCAGAAGACTAGCACAGGACAACGTGGCCAGTAAAAGCTCTCGAGGGCGAGGCAGCAGGGAAGATGATACAGCATGGCAAACTTGTTGCTGCTCCATACTCATTTGTAGGCTTGTACTCCAACAACTTCGCCCTGAGGATGCATTTACACTGCGCCAGAGGTTGCACACCCAACAAAAGTATCATCAGCGCATAGCGCCGAATCGTGGATTTGGTGCGCTTTGGACGGCGTTGAGCAATGTCATGATGATGAGCAACATCGGTAGGCTCCTATCCTATGCTGTCTGCAGGAGATGTTTCATGGGATAGAGGCTTTGATTCAAAGCCACACAGGCACACACCATGAAACACGAAACGCGATTCCTTCGGTCCGCGCGCCGCGCGGCACCTCAATATCAGCCTTTCATTATCCAGCACGTACCGTGTAATGCTGATGCAACTTGCAACTCCGTTGCTAATTTTTCCTCCTCCAAACTTGCTTCGAAGATCTGGAAATGACACTCCGCGCCCCAACAGCCTCGTCCGCAGCTGAGGTTTCGATCTACCGCTCCCCTATCAAGTCCAAACAACAGGGTGGAAAGGAAAGGTATCCTGTAGGCGCCTAGCGTCAAAGGTCTGGCTGAGCCATTCACATCGCCTCATTCAAATGCCGTGGCACTCATGCCCGACTCCACCTGTTACTCACCTTTTCCAAAGATCACCAGTATTCTGGTGGCTTAGCTCAATGGCTCAGGAATTTCACCGCCTACCATCGGACCCATGAAAGATGCCTTGCAACATTTGCATCTGCTTAAATTTCTAAGGAGCTGCCGTCCTAGGGATGTTTCAAGTGCACGACCTGCATGCGATACGTGTCAACATGCGCCCTTTAGAGAATTGCTCTTGCTGAAAGTGTGCATTTATATGCATCGACAGCTTACAGCGCTTCCTTTTGAGCCCTTCAAACTCATGAACGAAACTTGCCAGGACAGCCCATCGTCATACCGTAAGTCGTTGCCCTGATCACTCGTTACCCACAAGAACGACACACACACACACACACACGCACACTCTCTCTGCAAGCGAGACTTGACCGGCGCCTTCACAATGAGAGGGAACAACGTACTAGCCCTGCGGCACTTCTTTTTATTGTCGTGGTTGGCATTATACGTCCTCAGCATCGACTCCGGCAAACTCGGAATCGTGTGGAATAAACAGCTGGCAACAGAGCCTACCGCTAATCCTCGGCAAAAGCATGCATGGTTATCGATTGCTGAATTCGATAAAAACGTAGTCGACATTTTTTCTGACGAGGAAATCGCTGGATTGGCTAAGCTGGCCCATGAGGACATGATGAAGGAGTTCAAGAGTGACAATCCTCCGTGGAGAGATCCGAGGAACAACATTCCAGCACGCCAGTTGAAAAAAGCCCCAGTGGCGATGACCCTCATTGTTTCTGGAAAGCGGATTTATGCAGCTTCCTCGGTCAGAGGTGGAGGTATAGCATATACTCCTTATGCGACTGCAAAGGTCCGGGAAGCGTTGATCCAGTGTCAGATGGAGACTGCAGGCCACACACCACATCGAACTATCGCCGGCTGCGGCGAACCTATGGCGGCACACTTAGCATTCGAGTCTGGACTTACGTCCTTGAACGGTGCAAAGGTATGTGAAAACAGAATCGTATACGACGGACAATTCTTTCTGACACCTTTAGGTTATCACATATGGTCAGCCGGAGGATAGTCCGATTGGCATCATGCACCCGTGCGGTCTTTTCGATCGACATGGGGCTATACAAGATCGCTGGGGCTGTAACGCTTTCACTCGAGACCTGGGTCTCGTCGTCATTCCAGAGAATACAAGGCCCAGAGACAAGACTTATAGCCCTGATCCAAGAATCATCCCAGTGTGCATATGATGAGTGGCACAGAGGACTGGTTTCCGGAAGTATACGTACAGGAAGAGAAATGGCTGTTTGGGATTCGGCTGAATCAGCCATGTCATAGTGCCTTGGCAGGCTGCAACGTGTGAGCGTGTCTTCCTAAATCATCAATCAATTTATTGTTAGTATTGGGCCATATTTGGCTCAACTCTTGACTGTCCGCGCTTTGCACATAATTTTCACATTTTGCACTACCTATGTTGTAGAAGATCAGAAGCCTAAAGACTTTCGAAGGATGTGATGAACAGGTGGCAGTGTCCGTAGCAGCTATTCCAAATAAGGCTTAGTGCCCAGCAGATGCGGGATACACGTTTACATTTGATTTTCCCCCTGCATTCATAGTCACTGCGCGTTGAATAAGGCATTGTTGATTACGCCTACTAGCGTGCGAGGTTAGAGACGTTTCAGTGGACCTCCTGAGGCTCAGCCTCACAAAAGATCCGTCCTACGCCACCTCAGTGTTTTGTCCGCAGCCATGCAGCGGCTAAGTCTATTTCCGCTACTGTATGAAAAGCTTCCTCTGTCAAAGACGTGCTCTCTTCCACAACCAGACCCCCGAGAACACTTCTCAATCAACCTATCCTTACGCAATTCTAGAGGGGAACTGTACCAGAATACTACGATACGTAACATGTCGCGTTTCCCCTTTCGAAAGCCTATGTCCTAATTTGCTACCATCTCGAAAAAGGAGTTACCTTCAAAGGCAGGAGAGTTTCTCCACTTTTTGCTAGCCAAGATCAAATCTCCCCCTGGGCATTTGCACTTACAGTCTCGAGGAAAGCTGGCAATGGCATTATCAACAATCCCCGTAGAGCTCGTCCTTCTGCTGCCGCCGCTGCTACCAAAGCAGGATACCTCCAGTCTCTCCCGAACCTGCAAACGACTCAGGAGTATTGCATTGGCTCACGTCTACAAGACAATCAAATGGAATTGGGACGTACCAGATGCACAACATCTGCAAGTTGTCTCGCCACCGATTCATCTCCTATTACGGAGCCTGATTGAAAACCCCGCAATCGGTGGCTACGTTGAGCATGTTGATTTCCAAGGAAGCAAGAGCGATCGGAGATCCAAGAGTACTGGTACCCTCTGGGCTCCAGAAGAATCGTTGAAGCTTACGGACAGCGAGCTCCCGGCGGCTATGCAGTGGGTACAGTACTTCGGCCTAGCATCACCAGAAACGTGGAGCGAAGCGTTGGGACGTGGTGATATCGACGTGCATGTCTCCCTCGCGCTGGCATTCTTGCCAAACCTCTGCTCGTTGCTCTTGAGCGCCGACTTTGTCTCTAACAGCCGTTTCCTGGGATGTTTATTTAAGGAGCCATTACGTCGTGACTCAGGAATACCCACGGTTGCGACGTTTCCGCGGTTTACCCAACTGCACGAAGTTCACCTTGGCCCAGTCAGTGCGAGTGAAGTCCCGATGGAAGTACATTCCCGATTTCGGGACATGTACTCCGTCTTCTACCTACCGTCCCTTGAAGTCTTGACAATTGAAATCGGCGCACCCAAGAACTTCTACTGGCCTAGCCTATCGCAGCGGGCACGCCTTGCGTCCTTGACCTCACTAAAGCTTCCCCACTGTGGAGCGACCGATGACGCGCTCGAGCGAATTTTGTCCACAAAACCTCCCTTGAAAGAACTGCTCTACGACTACAGCTGCATGGAAGAAACCGGGCACCACTATGGTTATTTCTTCGACTTGGGCACTCTCTCACGCGCTTTGAATCATGTCCACACCACGCTGGAATCTCTGATAACACGGATCGCATTCGAAGCCGATGCGGATGAATTCCCGGTCTACAGCAACGGCTGCTTCAAAGGGAGCCTTGACTCCTTCTATCACTTTGCTCGCCTTTCGCACCTCCAAATCCCTTTCGTCATGCTTTCAGATTGGCACCGAGCCCTTTACCAAAACACGCGGGGCCTTCCGTCCCGGCTTCCGCACTCGATCCGGCAGCTATGCTTGAATGACGATATGGGGGGATGGGAATACTACGCAAGGGCCCCACGGACATGGATCGATCTCGTGCACGATCTGTTGGATGAACATGAAGTCTCGCAGGGCGAGATAGGCCTAGGCTTGCAACGCGTGGCACTAAGCTTGGATAGGAGTGCTGAGCATTGGGGGAAGGAAGACGAGGCCCAGTTTGAAAACATATGTAAACGGTACGGGGTACAGACTACGCTCGTGGAGATGTTAAGCAGGTAGGGCTCATAGTTGACTGGGCTCGCGATTCCGCAGTGAGTCTTTTGACGGAAGGTAGATAGCCGAATCGGATGTTTTACCTTTTATTGGCAGAGAAAAGTCCCCGAGCAGCAGTAAAAGGAACAGATTCCTCAGTCACTCGGCACAAGCATGATTGCCTTTCAAGCAACGCCATGACTCAACATAGTCCTTATCGTATATACTGCTCAGAGGCTTGCCTTCTTACGGAGCCACTTGGAACAAAGCCATACTTAATGATCTTGTCGATCAACATGCTGGTGTGACCACGCTCCCGAGATCCATTTGACGCATTTTCATAGCACTCATCAGTAAAACCTTTCCACTACCTGCGCTGGCTGTTTCCCATCGCAGAAAGCAGGCAGCTTGTAAGCTCCACTCATCACGCTCCTCAAATTGAACTCGAAGTTATCAGCGATTCAAATCCCACCGATACTCGCTGCGTAGTAGCTGAAGGTCTATTGAGTAGAATCTTACTGGATCATATCCGATCGCATTTACCCAGAATAGATGATCAAGATGGATAGATATATTACCCGTCCTAGCAAGGACATCGACGTCTGCGCTACTGCGTGATATATTATCTTTGTGCGTACACGAGGACGTTTGATTGGATTTGGATATGCATTAGTCCCTATGAAATAGAACAACAAATGTCCGAGTTTCGGAAGTAAGTTTCTGCAAGCCATTTTCGAGGGGCACGCGGAACCGCATCGTCAGCCACTCGGTCACGGTCGAGTTACCCAAGCAAGACTCTACTTCACAGACGGCTTCGAGATAAAATGGAGACGTAAAGGTTACTAGTGTATAGTTAGGATTAATGTAATATTGTCACGGTTCCAGCGGCATCTCGTCCTGTCGGTCTAATTGGGCCTCGGCAATGCTTGGCACGCCAAAATCCTGCCCGCCGCAGGCGACTTGAAACACCAGAGCTTTTATTCTCGATATACCTTACTTCCAGTACAACTCCACGTCATGCCGGCTCCATTCCAGTTCCTGACGGCGATTCCTGCCAACATACGCGTAAAGCCGAGTCAGCATGAGATTTGGCTGGCCCAACTCTATAGGCTGCCGAATCCTATGGGACTCATTTGTTTCCCGCTGGCATCTCCTGCACGGGGCGTGGCCTTGGTTATCACTGGGGTTTTAGTGGAATACTTCCCATGGTAGGCTAAGAGGTGTTCGATCACAACATAGCGCTATGCATGTGCTCGGCCTTGTCACCCCGACTGCGCACCCCCACCTTGTAAGCGCCCATTGATTATGTATGTAAGTGAGGCTAAGTATTCATTATGCCTCTTCAGCCTTTGCTTTGTTTTATAAGCTCTGCCATCCACTCTTCCATGAAATCCGAGTTTGGGTCCGATGTTGAACTTGCACTTTTCATCTATTACTACTATTTATGATTTCGTATCTTCCTTTAGTTCTATTACTAGTGGGGATTGCGTTTGCACAATCGAATTATCCCTACCACGTCAATGTCTCCGCGGTCGATGTAAGACGGCTCAATACCAGCTTCAATGGCGTCAACCCTCTAGATCCAGACGGCCCATCCACGGAATTCTACACTGCGTGCGCCTTTGGCACTAGCGGGCAGTACGGATTTATCCCAAGAATACTGTATTATGCTTTACTTATGTTTGCATTATTCGTCTGTTGTACCACGCGCTCCCAATGGTCGTACTGTGCTGACCATTATCTAGGCACGTTCTCATGAGTGGCTTGTGGCTGGTGCTTTAGCGTCAGCAATGTCTTACGCGTATGTCTATTGACGATTGGTCAAGATTGAATAGACACCTGACATGAGGGTAGAGGTTTTGCTGCTATTCATGCAATCATACTTGTGAGCGTCTATCGGTTCGGCGTCCCAGGCTCATCTGCAACCAATCGCTATCTATTCGGCGACGTGGATTTGCTCGCAATCTGGTCCATTTTGAGCGCTGGTTGGTTCATCATCGTACCCTTACTCGGCTGGTCGTCGACCCTTAGGAAACTCAATGCACGGCCTGTACTAGTATACTGGTCGTTCCTCGTGGCAATCGGTGTCCTTTGTGCTATTTTCAAACTCAGCGGGAATAATTTTAACGGTTTCAGTCGGTATTGGGAAGGTGCTGCTGTGATCTGTTCTAGCGTCTCGGGCGATGACCCTTCCAAACCACCATATGAACATCGAGCCAGACCCTATCATGCTTCCTTTCAGGCGTGGAATCATTACAACTGTACGACTCAATGCGGCAGTCTCAGTCCGAACCTGGTCATGCGTCCAGGAACTCAAATGGTACCCATCACTCAGCCAGAGTTTGCCAATTGGGCCAGGCCTCCCGAGCTGTATGCCAAAGTTTGCATGGGACAGCTTTCACTATTCCTTCTACCTGCCGTGATCTTGCAGTACGTGTACACTCTCTGGAGCGACAGGCGGACTCCAGCCGAAGCACGAGATCGGGTGTGCGCTCTTATCGCTGGTCGTAATATCAGGCCCTATCCAACCCTACGGCGGATTTTGGCCGTCGTTCTTGCGATATTCGTCTACGTTCACGCACTGCTAATGCTGATCGTGTGTCCGTTACTTTTCTTCTTTAACATACTATTCAACGAGTGGTTTGCAGCATATACGGCACAAGAGGAACCTGTCAGCGCTGTCGGCCAGTGGTCCCCAGTTGTCAATTGTTCTCTTGTGGTGATTGGAGTCAGCCTAGCACGATTACATATGAGGAGTCCTGACATCAAACGCGAACTCCTTTGGTATGTCCGACGGTTGCTCTTCAGCAACCATAATAGTTCGGATCAGACCCCTTCATCATTAGAGCGATCAGATAAAGACCGGAAAATTCTCTTGATCAGTCCAGATAGGCAATTAACAAGAACCAACGCAGACAAGCTTCCCCGGTCCAGAATCTTGATTCGCCGTCTTCTGAGATATTGTGGCGAACCCTTGGTCCAAACTTTGGAATCCTCTCGAGGGGAATGGCAAGACTTTCGTCGATGGATCCGTGAGCCCATTGCATCTTCGCTTTTGAGAAATACCCAGGGTTATGTCAGAACAAAGCCGTTATCGCAGACGCCTTTGATTCCCCCAAACGCCCAGTGGATTTGCCTTGACCAGAAGGGCACGTCGTTGAAAACTTTAACTGGCAATGCCGCAAACCTATCCGCGAGTGGAAGTTTCGGCCGAGAAAGGTCACACAGCTTGTAGTGCTTGCCAACTACCTACTGCTATCGTTCGAATTTGTGATATGGGACCGCAGAAAATCCTATCTGATTTGAACGGACTAAGACAAAAGCATCACGGAAATCCTTGCGCAATCTCACAGTTTGCGTATGATGCCAACGCTCCAGATCCAGGCTTCAGCTTCTCAACTGTGTCGTTTAGTTCTTCGTGATATCTCAATCATTAGTGCTTCGCAATGAGCGGATGCATAATCTCTCACATTGTGATCATGAGGAAAAGGGCGTGCAGTAATCGCCAGCTGCACGCACAACAGCATTGGACTTACGTTTCGATTTCACTTCATCTTGTATTTTAGTCTGAAAGCACAAACCTCGGCGTACCTCTAGCGTTATCGTGTACAATAGTAGTAGCCTTCGGATGCATTGACAATGCCTTCGAGATCCCACCCACCTTCAGCAACGATAACAACACAGTAACGCAACGCAAGTCCTGACAGAGTCTTTGGCGTGATTTCCCAGCTACCAGGTCGTGGTATCAGAGTAATAACCTGAAAGATCAACTGCTGTCGCTCGCATTTCTCCGATGCGTAATCCGTTTCCTCACGAGGCGCCCTTAAGCTTTCACTCGATTCTGCTAGTTAGCCATCTCCATTCTAACAAGACGGTGAGTCCGCCGATGCTACTACAATAGTAATTTTCAAATTACTCCTCCGTACTCACGTAAAACCAATACCGAAATCCGACGATGGGACTCTGGGCAACACAAGAGGACTCGGAGGGCACAAGTGATGCACGCAGGGTTATTACACTCAGATAGGACAGGTTCGCTTTGCTTTGAGTTGCTGAGCCTTGATGATTGCTCCGCTACGGGAGACGTTGACGTGGTAGGGATAGTCCGATTATATAAACGCAATCCCCATTAATAAGGGATTTAGAGGAAGATACGAAATTATAGATAGTAGTAATAGATAAAAAGTGCAAGTTTAATATCGGACCGAAAATTATGGTCTATAGGATATGGATGGCAAAACTTATAAAATCAAACAAAGGCTGGGAAAGCGCAGTACTTCTAGCTTTGATATTAAAGATACAGACCGGCCCTTGCAAGGCAACGTTATGCTTTGTTACAAGTACTTTAGGGCAGCTTCTCACTGGTAGTGACAGTCTTAATTTCCTGTGGCCTCCAAGTAACGTTAAGGATGCTCAGCCTCGATCCCTGAGGTCGTTTGACCGCTGTGAGCTCGAAAGCAGCATCGGCGTTTCCGAGCAGTTGGCGCCAGCCGTCAATATCCCGCTCTTTAGCGTTATGGATGGACCACATCGAAAGATCAAAAGAGCTACGTTATGCGCGTTAGCAACGGCAGAGGGTTCTTCTAAAGGACACTCCTACCGCGAACCCCTTTCTTGGTAAGCTGAAAGGCTTCCTGGCTCTGGCAGTACATGCTCCATGATCAAGATTCTGGCCCCATCTTTTAGCGCTGGTCTGAGCGCTTGCAAGACACGGATGGCATATTTGTCTGACCAATCATGAAGGATCCACCGTAACAAGTACACATCCGCGTCTAATATAGGCTGCTCGTTGAAGAAATCATGAGCCATGAAGCTCACGCGATTTTTAAGTTCTGTAGGCAATTTGGCGCGCCCCTCCCTTGCCACAGCTGCCCGATCTTGAACAACGAAATTCAGGCTCGGAAATCTTCGTGCAATGGTAATGCTCAAGGAGCCGTGCGAGCCTCCTATATCGACTACACTACCATCGCCAATCGTAGCCCAGTCAAAGCCGTCCAGTATATGTGAGGCTTCCAGACCGGGCCCTGTCGATGACAAAGCCATGGCAGATGCGTATCGCTTCTCACGGTCAGGATCTGTATGAATTTCGTCAAATATGGTCCTTTCGGTTTGATGTGCGATGTTGTATCCCTATGAAGCTTTCAGCCGACGCTCGAATACGAGATTCGCGCGTGACATACTGAGTTGTTTGGCTCTTCAGATCGCGGCCACTTTCTCAGAGCTTCAACTGCCTTCCCTGTGCAGTCATGATTTACCGCCTTGGAAGCGGAATCCTTGAGCAACGAGCCTCACCTTGGAAGCTGCAGGCCATATCTCCTCAGAAACCATGCCAATCCATTCTCTCATCAACGGATCGTCCGCGAGCAATTTCGATGCTGCTGTATGGGCAACCACTCCCTTGCGAGGTTCTCGGAAAATGTGGAACGTCATCGAGTAGCGAAGAAGCCTCTGAATGTGACATTCCGGGAGATCCGCCGCGGCAGCAAGCTCTCCGTATGTCACTTCTTCCATGTCTGCTGGGAATTTTGTTGCCAAACCGAAGCGGTAAATTGCCTGCATCGCCATCCAAAAATGTATCTGTGACGAGTGGACAATGTGTCAGCTCAAGCATGACCCTGTATGCACTCGAGGGAATGGGCGCTGCTGCACTGACTGGTTGGGACATCAAGATGCCTTTCGGCCCAAGCATCAAAGCATGTAGCTCTTCTGTGGCATCAAGGATGATGTGCCTTTGAGCAGCAATTTCGTTCATTCGATGTAGCTGGGAATTTGTTTTTGCATCGAAAGACAAAGTCTGTAGGCATTGCTTGGCCAGGTGGTCTTCTATCTTGCCTGTGTGCAGTGCAATGATCGATACAAGCTCAGACGTTCTACTAGAAGCCATGAAGATAGAGCAACGAAGGTGAAGACACAGATTCTAGTATCTTGGCTTCCCTACCATGCGGTACCGTTTTGTATGGCTGTCGGCACCTCAGCGATCTATAGGGAGCAGGGAGGTCCCGCTAGCGTGCTACAACATCCAGGCCCCGACCCCGCGCTTTATATAGTGGACGTCCCCATGGAATCAATTATATCGCGTAGACGGATTTATATTGTTATTAGAGTATTATATACTACATCTATAAAAATATTTCACCTACTTAAAGTACTTATAGTCGGTTTTAGCAGGTTTGGTAGAAATATCCTATATTATTACTATTAAGGGATTTTAGCATGAAATAAGTCACTTTTAATAGCTTAAATACTTAGGAGTTAGTAGCTAACTAGATTAACTTAGGAGTTTTTAGACTTTAATAAATTTTAATAAATTTATCTATCCTTAGTAGGAGGAAGGGAGGGGTTATAAATATACTATACTAGTATATTTTAACGTAGATTCTAAATCTAGAGTCTATTTTTAGATTCGTTTATGAATAAGCGAGCTAGAGAGGTTTCTAGCTCCTCCCTTAAGAAACGGCTTAGCCTAAGCCTAAATTTTAAAAAACCTTAAATTAAAAACTACTAATTTAGCGTCCCCGTATAATTTAATTTTTTCAGATTTTTAATTTACTAATATCTACTTAGGATAGCTAATATTACTTATATAACTTATAAGTTACCTCGCTTACTCTATATAGATATAAGGCCGGCGGCTTAGAAATATGAAAGACGTAGAGTTAAGTAATATAGCTTAATATAGAATATTATATATTAATATCTTAGGTAGTATATATACTAGAACTAATCTCTAAGGAACTTAGGAAAATATAGGGGAGTACCTAGATAATATATATCCGCTAAGATATAGCCTAATATTATACTAATATTACCTCGTATTTATAAGGAAGGTCTACTAAGCAGGCTATATAATAGCGTATAAGGCGTATATATACTACGGCCTAATAATTACCTCTCCTCCTAGGCCCTAGTCCCTAGGAATATAGTAATATAAATATTTATTAAAAAACCTTAAAACCTAATAGAAAAAATAAGGGAAAAGAGTTATTTAATATATTACTATTATAGTAGTATTAGCTATTATATATAAGATACACGCGTACTAAAACCTTTATAAGGCGGTAATAATATTATCTAATAGGCGTATATTAAATATATCCTTATATAGATACATAATATATAAGTATTTATAATAATATTATCTTATCTATTCTATAATAGTTACGCCTATAGTATATACTAGTAGCGGAATAAACTATTATTACTTAGTAAAGATATTATAGCTACGGCGTATATTAGTAGTAAATTAAATCCTTATAAAGTACTTTATAATATTATACTTATAGCCTATACTAGTAGCGGAATAGTATTATAATAATATACTATTACCTATTACTAATATATTATACTAATAGCGAATATAATAGTAGATAGTAGGTATATATTAATAGTATTATAATACGCGACTCTTATTAGATAAATATATTAAGATATAATAGTAGATATATTAATCTCTATTAATATCTAATATAGAATAAGATAGAAGGTTAGTATCTATTATTACTAATTATATAGCTTTAGTTATATACGCGCTAATATAGTAGTATATTAATAAATATCCTATCTTAAAGTTTTATCTTCTTTATAATTCTTATAGTCTCTCTTATAAATACTTATAATAATTATAAGATAGTAGTAATAGTAATACTAATATATAATATAGATATCTTATTATATATATATATATATTATAACTTTATAAGTATACTATTATTACGCTATTATATTATTATTTATTAGTAAGCTAATATATAATAGAACTATAGCTTTTAACTCTAATATATATCTATACGCGCCTACTCTAAGATAGCGTATTAATATTAATAGTATATTAGATCTACCTTATAAGACTTATCTTCTAAAAGGGCTTAATAATTATATTAGAGGTAGGGCCCCTCTTTATACCTAATACGTTAATAGCTATTATAATATTAATTATTATATAGAGGTAAGTATCCTAATAGCTTTATATTAGTATATTTATTAACTTATAATAGATTCCTCTAGCGTTATATTACCGCGTAAGGTAGACTATTAATATTATTACTTAGTATACTATAATAATAGTATAAGAGAAGAAGAGAAAGAAGCTTAATAAATTAATTAATTAATAATATAAAATATACGAGTAGATAATAGCTATAATTAGATTTATACCTAATATAATTATTAATATATAGGCTATAATTAATACTCTAAATATACGCGTTAAGGAATTAAAGGGCTAAGTAAAGGTCTTATAAACTAAATTTAATAGCTTATAATAATATAAAGAGGAACTAGTATTATTAAAGCCTTATTAATATCTCCTTTTCTAGCCTTTAGGATTAAGCTTATATAATCTTTAATAGGACTCTATATTTAATAAGGATCTTAATAAATATACTTAAGATATTAATATTAAGTTAGGGCCTAAATTTAAAGGCTTTAATTAGCTAATCTTTATAATTATATCTTAATATAGATAAGTTATTAATATATCTTATTTAATATTAAACTTTATAAGGTATAAGGTACCTAGGCTTATTACTTAATAGTATATCCTTAATATCCTTATTAAATTATATTAAGATTAATAGTATTCTTTTAAATATAATATATTATAGCTATTATAATTATATAAATAGGTATAATAAAAGTATATTCCTACCTAGACTACTTATATAAATAAGTATAATTATATAGAGGAGTATAATTATAGTATAAACTTATTAGATATATATTTATTTTACCTTATAACTTATTACTTTACTACCGCTTATTAATTATATATATTATCAATTTAATATCTTTATTATATTTATACTTATTACCCGCTTATATATTATAAGATTAAGTTAACTTATATATCCTATTAAAGTCTTTATTAAGTACCTATTAATTATATTTATTATCCTAGCCTATCTATTTAACCTTATATTAGATACCTTATTTATTATTAATCTTATTAATAATTTCTTTAACCTCCTACTATTCTTTATTATTAATAAATTTAAGGGCTTATATAAAGGTATCTACTAATTTATTATAATTATAAAGATAGTAAGGTTCTAGTAATAAGATATAAAATATATTATAAATCTTATAAGTTTAAGATAATAATAAATAATATATTTATATTCTAACTTTATCTATAATTTTAAAGGGCCTTATAAATTTATAAGATAATTTCTTATTTAGATATCTTTATTTTAAATTCTTTATAATTAATATTATTAATATTATTAATATTATTATTTTATAGCTTATAATTCTTATTATAATACTTAGCCTAAGATTCTTATATAATTTAAAGGCGCTTAATAGCTTTATCCTTTATCCTTTATAATTTATAATAATTTAATCCTTTTATTTATATTAGGTACCTCCCCTTTTAAGGACTTATCCTTAAGTTCCTAATAGATCTTAGGATAATATCTATATATAAAGTAGAATAATATTATTTTAATAAAGGAATAATAACTATTTATATATATAAATTTGATTATAGGTAACTATTTAATCTAATTAATTTAAATATTATTTATAAAGATATATAAATAGTATTCAAGTACTTAATTTTAATACTTAATTTATCTATCTATCTATAAATAGAAGGTAGTACTAAGGCGCCTCTTAATTTTTAAATAGAAGTAAATAATTAATTAGAAGGTATTAATAAATATGCTTCTATTATTAATAATACTATTTAATATACTACATTAATATACTATTTCTTTATAAAATACTTCTATTAGCTACGCGGTATTAATTATTATATTAGTAGTAATATACCTTATTATTTTAATAAACTAATTTATAATAATAAGGATTAAGTTATAAATTATATTTTTATACTTATTAGAAGGTAAACTTATAATAAAGTTTATAAAAATCTCCTTTTAAGGCTTCTTTAGAGTTAAAAGAGAATTCAGTTTAATATAAGTTTAATAATAAGGCGATTTAATTTATTAATAGATATTATAAGTTTAATAATATTTAATAACTTAAGTTAGACTTCTATTTTAATAGTATTTATAAATAAGAAGATTATATATTTTCTTAATATTAAAATAACCCGCTAAAGGATTATTATAATAATAGTAAATAAGCTCGCTTTATAATACTTTATCCCTAAGGATATAAAGATAATTATTAAATATTAATAATCCCTTAGAGTTTAAACTCTATACTTATAATTAATTATAATAGTATATTATTAGCGCCTTTAAAAATAACTTTACCTAATTATTATACTTTTAGATATCCTTAATAAAAGTCTTTATAAGCCTTTAGGTATTATTATAAAGAGCTTCCTTTAATATATTTTTTATATCCTTTTTAAATATAATAACCTAAATACTTATAATATAAAATATAGGTATTATAATTATAATAATATCTTTAACTTCTTTAAAGTTTTTATTCCTTTAAAGAGTAAGCTTATTTTATAATATTAATAATAATTTCATATTTAGGGGAGACTTTCCTTTATTATTAGGATAGTAAGACAGTATATTTATAAGATTTAACTTCCCTAGGTAGTAAAATATCTTAAAATTATAGGTAGTAAGCTTTAATACCTATTATATTTATTTAGAGTTAAGTTCCTTTTATTTTATAAACCCCTTAAGGTTATTATAATTAATTTATATCTTAATAATAAACCTACTACCTTCTAGGTAATATTACTACTATTTTATTATTATTATTATAATAATAAGTAATTCCTAATTATAAGTCTTATAATTTTATTCTAGGTTAATTAATTTCTAAGATTAAAATATAATACGTTATTAATATCTATCTTTATCCTATTATAATAAAATTATCCTTATAATAAAATTTAAAGTATTAATCTTTATATAGAGTACCTTTATAAGGTTATAATAATAGAGAAATAATATAAAGGTAAAAGTATTATATAGTACTTAAAATACCTTTTTAATAATAATTATTTAATTTAATAGCTTAATCTTTTTATTATCTTTACTCCCTTTAAGTAGGCTTATAAGTAGCTCTATTATATAAGAGTAATTATAAATAAATTAATAATAAAAATTTATAAAGCCTAAAAAGACTTATATATCTTAATAGATTTTAGATTAAGGCTATTCTCTAATAATCTTTATACGCTTAGGATTTATTTTAATATTAAAGGTTAAAATAATAAACCTTAAAAACTTAATCCTCTTAATATTAAATTAATACTTTTTAAGATGAATAGATAGTAAGAACTATTATAACTATTTTAATATTTATTAAATATATTATTAATAGTCCGCTAGGTTAGAGCTATAAATAAGGATATTATTTAAGTATATTATATATATTATATTAATAAGTCCTATAAGAGCCTTATTAATATAGGCTTAAAATATAGCTAGTATATTAATAAGCCTAAAAGGTATAATTAAGTACTTAAAGTAATTATATTAAATATAGAATATAGTCTTCTATTTATTACCTTCCTTAATATAGATCTTATAATAGGTATCCTTAAGATCTAGTTTTATAAAGATTTTAAATTTATTTAAGTAATCTAATATCTTAATAATTCAAGGTAATAGGTATCAATTAATCTTTAGAGTTATTATATTTAAATCCCTATAATTTATATATAGATATAGCCTACTATCCTTCTTTAATATAAAGAGGATAGGTACTCTAATTAAGGAGATAAAGTAATACATAAGGCCTTTTTAAAGAGAATCTTTAAGATAGCGCCGTAATTCCGCTAGCTTAATTTAAGATAGATTATAAAGAGGCTTATAAGGTAGCTCCTTACCTTTTATAAGATTAATAGCGTAGTTACCTTCCTTAAATATAGATAAAGTATCCGCTTTATTATTAGAGAAGATCTTAATAAAGCCTTAAAGCTCTTTAAAGATCTTAGGATTACTATTAATAAATTTACCTATTATTATATTAGTATATATAATAATAAATATATTTAGCTCTTTTCTAATATTTTAAGTAAATAATTAGAGCTTATTAACTTATATTATATTAGGATTAACTTTAAAGTACTAATATTCTACCTTTAAGTCTAATAAAATACGCTAATTCTTTAGGCTAGGTATATTTAAAATAATATTAGGGCCTTATTAGTTTATTATATAAAAAAGAGTAATATATTCCTTTTTATAATCCTAGCTATCTATTAATTAATAGTATAATTAATAGGCTTTATAGATATATATACTACTTCCGCTTAGCGCCTACGCTTATAATAAGATAGCGTTATAAGGTTTTATATCCTATTAAATTATAAACTTTAATAAATTTAAATAGGATTTAAAGTTTAAAAGTACTACTACTTAATATTAATTATCTTAAAGATTTATTTAATCCTTTATTATAATAGAGGATATTACCTCTATTAATTAAATTTCTTATCCTACTTTTAAGGTAATTATAAGGCCTAATCTTTTTTTACTAATATTATATTAATAAAGCTTATATAGGTCTATAACTTATTATAATTAAGATAATTAGATTAGATATAGCCTTCTTTATTATAATAATAATATATTATTATATTACCTTTAATATCTTTAGCCTTCTACTTTAGTTTATCTCTTTTAGATTATAATTATTAATAATTATTTATATTTAAATCCTTAGGCTTTAAAATATAGTCTTTTAAAGGGTTTTTACTACCTTATAACTTTAATTTAGAATTATTTAAAGACTTTCTTTATAAGCTTAAGCTACTATTATAATAACTACGCTTTATAATATTCTTAAGTATAATAGCCTAAATAAAGATCTCTTTATATATCTTAGAGATATTACTAGTATTTAAAATCTTATTTTTTAGCTCTATTTTAAGCTTTATAAGGAAAATTAGGCCCTATACTCTTTATTAAAAGGTAATAAATTAGACTCTAACTCCTTTAAATAAGACTTAAAACTTAAGACCTTTTAATTAGCTTACTAGTAAGCCTACTCCTACTTTTTATAAATAAGGAGATAGCGGCTAGCTAGATTTATAACTAAATTTAAAAGGAATTACTTAAAGAACTTAAAAGTAATCCTATTAAGATTATAAGTTTATTAATAGGAATATTATTAAGCCTTAGAATTATCCTATAGGAAGTTTATATAATAGGCTATATAGGACTTTAACGTAATAATATATTTAATAGATATAATAAATTTAATATTAACTTTATAAAATTAATAGATATACTCCCCCTTAAAGATATCCTTATAGGCACGTATTTTTTCTAGTTAAAGAACGTATATATATATACGCGGTAGTATTAATAAGATAGTAGTTATACTTATTATTACGACTCTAATAGCCTAAGCGTTTTAGAGTTAATTAATATAGGCTATTAAAGTAATTAACTTATCCTCTTCCTCTAGATAATAACTTTCTCTTCTAATATTAATAAAGAGCCTTTAATATTTAATATTAATATCTAAGGTAGCTATACTAGATTATAATATATTACTTTAATAGTATTTAATAGGAATATTATCTTAAAGGACTTCTTCTATATTATTATTAAGGTTAATATATAAATTATAAGGAGGAGTTAATATTATAATAATTCTAAGCCTTTTCCTTAAAAAAGGTAGAAAGATTAGAATTATAAGGCTAAGTACTATTAACTCTAAGCTAGTAACTTAGAAATATAAAAGATATAGAGTTAAGTAATATAGCTTAATATAGGATATAGTATATTAATATCTTAGGCAGTATATATATTAGAACTAATCTCTAAGGAACTTAGGAAAATATAGGGGAGTACCTAGATAATATATATCCGCTAAGATACGGCCTAATATTATACTAATATTACCTTGTATTTATAAGGAAGGTCTATTAAGTAGGTTATATAGTAGTATATAAGGCGTATATATACTATAGCCTAATAATAGGTTTAAAATTTATTAATATATAGATGTTATAATTACTAATTATAAGAGGTATATAGTAATATAATATTAGTCTTATTTATAGTAGAATTAATTCTTAAGGAATCTAAAAGTCTTCTTATAAGGGGATTCTATAAAAACCTTAAAAGAAGATATAAGCTATCTATATTATTTCCCCTTATAACCTAGCTAATATTATAACGTATATTAAGAATATATTATAAATAAATTATTATTAATTATAATAATTAGTTCCTCTTTAATAGGACTCCTCCTTAAGTTTAAAAAGGATAGATATAAAAGAATTAATATATAAATAAAAATCTCTAAACGAATTTAAGAGGATACTTATTTAAGGATTCTATTAACTTATATCTTAATATTATTTTTGACATAATTTTATAATAATATTTATATAAAATTAGGCTTAGCGCCTTAATACCTTTATTATTATAATACTTTAAAATCTTCTTCTTCCTTTTTATTATAATTAAATTTTCTTAATTTTCTTAAGTACTTTATATCCTTATTTCTTACATATAGTTAATATACTTATATTACTTAAAGATTACTTATTATATAATATAATTTTAATACTTAATAATTCTCTTTAAGTATTATTTATATTATAAGTTAATTAGTACTTTATATAAGTATAATTAACTTATTATAATATAAATATATATAAATAATATACCTTTTATTAATTTTATTATATTAGAGTTTAATCTTAATTATCTTAATTCTAATAATTAATTAACTTTTAATATTAATTAAGCTCCTAGCTCTACGCGTATACCTTTAATATTAATAAATAATAATATTATTCCTCTTTACTTACCTATCATTAATTCTTCTAATATTAAGATTTTAAAAACTTTAAAATATATTCTCTTTATATTAAGGTAGGGATTTTATTTTATATTTTATATATAATTAATATAAGTTTTATATATTATACTTATCTTAAGATTACTTACTTCTTATTCCTATAAGGCTATCTATCTATAAATAAATATTTATTAGTACTATATTTATTATATAAATAATATAGAAGTTAAGTTTAAATATAGGTATTTATATTTATATTATATATAATACTTATATTAAACCTTTAAATAATATTTAATTTATACTAGCCTTTAGAAGTAAGAAGATAATATTAAATTATTATAATTATTATATTACTATTTAATACTTATATAAGTTAAAAATTTTTAATGATAATTTAAGCTATCTTTATAAATATAATATATATTAATTATTGAGATTTAGATTCCTATCTTTATAATATTTATATATAATAAGGTAATTACTCTTTATATATAACTTAATAATACCGCGAATCTTAAGGGATTTAGGTAATAAAAGAGCTCTTAAAGAAGTAGGTAATCTACTTAAATAACTCTTAATTATTATAAGAAAAGACCTTACCTCTTATAATTATATTATAAGGTAATTTAAGAATATAAAGAAGCCTATTAATATATTAGAAGTATAAGTTATAATACTTTAATATATAAAGTAGATTAATAAATCTATTTAAGGGATTTATAATATAAAGTAAATAGAGGTAAATTCCCTTATTCCTTATTTATATTTATTTAATATTATACTTATTAATAATAAAGTATTTTTTAGGCTAGCTTAAATCCTTTAAGCTTAGAGCCTAAAGAAGAAGAAGTAGTAGTAATAAAGGAAGAATAGAAATAAGACCTTTATGTATTATAATTATATTATTTATACTTATATAAGTAATTAAGTAAGTATTAATTACTTAGTACTTAGTCCTTATTATATATTTACTCTTAATCACTATCTTTTCCTTCTCTTTTCCCTATATTATCTCTTATTTATTAGCGTCTCTAGGGCGTTTTACCTACTCTTAATAAGTAAAATAAGAGGGACTAATATCCTTTATATTAACTTTTAAATAATTAAATAAATATTATTATCTATTATCCTAGATTTCTTAGATAATAATTTAATAACTCTTATTTATAATATTAATATTTCTTTTTCTTATTAAGCTCTTTTTATATATTTAATATATCTTTTATAAATTCCTTTAAAACCTATTAATTATAAATAAAAGAATACTCTTTTTATTTAATAAGGTATTAAAGCTCCCTTTTTCTTATCTTATTATTAATAAGTTTTAAGGGTAGAAATTTAGGTATAAATATATTATCTTATTTATAAGTATATAACTTTAAAAGTAAGGTATAAAAGATAAGGTATATTAAATACTTTATTAATAATAATAGGTAATATACCTATTTATTAATAAATTTAAAGATTTAAAAAGGTTTAATAGATTTATAGAATAGCTTTTTATTAAGCTATTTTTATTTTAAATTCTTTATATTTAATATAATTAAATCTTTTTAATTAAAAGATATTTATTTATACTTCTTATTATAAAACTTTATTTATATTTTTAATATATTTTATTATTAACTTAAAAGGTCTTTATATAATTTATATAATTTATAGATATATTTTCTTATATTTAATACCTCCTCTTAATATATTTTATCCTTAGAATATAAGTAAATCTTAGATTAATAATTATAATATAGCTTAAATAAATTATAACCTATTATTATATTTTTTATATTATAATAGATAAACTTAGCTAATAATAATAATCTTATTTAATTATTTTATTTATTATTATGATAAGTTTTTAAGTAATATTTTAATATTTAATTTTAATATTCTATTTATTTATTAGTTTATAAGTAGAAGGTTATATTTAATTTATAATTTAACTTTAAATAATAATATAACTTTAATTAATATATATTTATAAAAAGGCTACCTTAATTTAATATAATATTATTAGGAGTATTATATTTTAAAAAGACTTCTTTAAATAAGATATTTATAAGGTTAGTTACCTTAGAGTCCTTTTTTATAAATAGATAATAAAGTTTTTAATATATCTATTAATTATTAAAAAAATTATATTATAAATATAACCTTATTATTTATATAAAGGTAAGTTTATAATAAAATACATTATAATTAACTTCTATAATCTTTTAAACTTTATAAATATAATTAAATTATTATAAAAATAATATTATTTTACCTTAACTCTTTAATAAATATTATAAGAATTGATATATTCTTTAATATTAACCTTTATACTTAATTAGATATATTTTTAATTAAGGAGACTAAGTATCTTATTAAGCTTAAAATAGCCTATTAAGGGATTATTATAATAATATTTTAATAACTCTTTATAAACTAATAAGTCTTTAAGAATATATAATTTCTAATTATACTTAAGAAGACTTTAATTATTAGAAGTCTATATTTTAACTTTTATAATATAAGTTTTTATTATTTTACCTATATATTATTAACTTATAAAAATATTTTCTTATTAAAGTACTTTAATTAATTTAATTATAAATTTTAAACTTATATTATATACTATTTTATCTTCTACTATTATATTAATTAAAAAATATAAAATAAATTATTTATAATTAATAATTTTAATAATAAGGTTAAGTTATATCTTAATTATATTATAAATATATTAGAGTAGTATTTTACTTATACTCTTTATAATTTTAAGTTAAGGGTCTTTATATCTTAATAAATATACTCTATTTAATACTATTTTTTTAATAGCTATATTAATAATTCTTAATATTATTAATATAATAGCTAGAGCTAGAATCTATAATTACCTTATATATATTATATATTATAGTAACTTTACCTTTATTATTAAAGGATTATAAATCCTATCTTAATATAATAAATATATAAACTTCTATTATAATACTAAAAATAAGATTAAAAAGCCTTATAATAATTACTAGCTTTTATTATAATATAGGAATAAGCTTATATATTACCTTATTCTTACTCTTATAATCTAAGTGTCTTAATAGTATATTAGCTAGGTTTATCTTATCTAACTTATATTTTATAATAAAATTATAGGTTAAGAGTCTTATTATTTAATATATTTATTAGCTATTTAAGGCCTTTATATTTATAAAATCCTTTAAATTATTATAATTTATAAGTACTTTAATAAGATAAAAATTACCTTCTAAGTAATACCTTTATTACTTAAATATTATAACTATTATAAGTAACTCTTTATTATAAGTTTATAATATTTTTTAATAAGTATTATCTTCTTATTTTAAAAGGCTATTAGATATTACTATCCTAATTATTAAAGTTATAAAAAAATATTAATAGATTTAAAATTAAATATATTAATCTTAACTTATATAAGTAATATAAGATTAAAGTATCTTAATATTAATATATTAAGAAAAGTTTATTAAAGTTTATTAAATAAAGGGACCTATATTAATATATTTTATATTACCTTTTAATAGGCCTATTAATAATAATATAATTTAGGAATATTAATAAATAAATTAATAATAGAAATTTATAAATTTAAGAAAGATTTAGACTTTATAAAAATTTTTAAGCTCTAATTATAACTAAATTATATTTATCTTATATTAATCTATTATTATACCTTTAATTAATATAAGAAAACCTAGAAATTTAACTTTGATTATAAAAAATTAATATTTCTTCAAATTTATAAATAATTTATATTATTAAAATTAAAATAATAATTAATATATATAACCCTTATACTTTATATATAATTCTAAATAGATAAGAGTATTATTAAGGTAAATAATATTAAATTTATTTAATAATCTTATTAAGGATTTATTAATATAAGCTTAAAAGGTTATTAATATATTTATAAGATTAAATAATATTATTAAATACTTAAAATAATTATAATATATATAAAATATAATTTTCTATTTATCCCCTTTCTAGATCTTAATATAATAATATATTATTTTAAAATTAAATTTTATAAAGATCTTAACTCTATTTAAGTAATTTAATATCTTATTAATTAAAGATAATAAATATTAATTTTTAATAATTACCTTATTTAACTTATAATAATTAATATATAAATATAAGCCTCTATCCTTCTTTAAAATAAAAAGGATAGGTAATTTTATAAGATTCTTTAAATACTTAAACTACTCCTTTATTAAGGCTTTATCTAAATAATATCTTAACTTTATTAACTCTATATTTAATAGATTATATAATAATTTATAAGGAGGATTATTAATTATATTAATAATATAATTACTTCCTTAATAAGATAGTAAATATCTTACTTTATTTATTAAGAATATATCTCAGAATTTATTAAATTTAAAGGATAATATTTATAATTTAATTATACTTTTTATAATTTAATTTATTATATCTATTACTCTTAAATTAATTTAAATAGGTTTTAAATTTATAATATTAGAAATAAGAAGTATATAAATAGTAGATTATTTCCTTAAAAACTTTATAACCTACTAAGGTTTATTAACTTAAGATAATAATTTATTATTTCTAAATTATTATTTCTTTATATTTATATTAATTTTAATATCTATTATCTATTATATAAGTCTATTAATAATTAATAATAGACTTACCCTATTAATAATATAAAAGGTATAAGTATATTAATAAAATAAACTTTAATTGTTTATAATTCAATATATTATATTATATACTTTATAATAAAAAACTTACTTATTATTTATAAAGCTTAAATATAATAACTTTATATCTTTAATATATTTTAAGCTTATTTTAATAATATAAGTTTATAAAATAATATTTAATTAGGAATTATAATTTAAATATCTTTTATATTAAAAAGGATTATACTTTAATATTATCTTTACCTTATAATAATAAAGTATTAGAGGTTTAACCTCTACTCCTTTTTACCTCTTCCTTATTAAGTTAAAATCCTTAATAAGATTTAGCCTTTTTTTTATTCTTTACTTATATATTAACTTTAATTATTTATAGCCTTAAAATTAAGATACTTTAAATTAAATTAAAATATACCTTACTTAAATAATTTAAGGTAATTAATTATATAATAATCCTTCTTATTATAATTCTAATAAGTAATATTATTTAAAAAGAATGACGGAGAATAGCTTAAATACATAAGTATTAAGTAGTAAAGTATTTAAGAAACGCGTATAAGGGGAGAGTAGGAGAGTAGTAAAGTACCTTAATCCTAATTAAGGGATTATTAAAGATAGAGGTAATAAAGTTAAAGAAGAAGGAGAGTATAAAGGATTATATATTAAGATAGAGATTATAAGAGCTTTTACTCTACTTATAAGCTTAATAAATATAATAATACTTAGATTATAATATATGTATATATTATAGGAATTATAAATAAGCTAAGTAGTTAAGCTATTATAATAATAGTAGCCTTTAAAGCTATTAAGAATATATAATTTAAAGACTTAAACGCGTTTAAATAAAAGATTTTAATAGTAGGTATTAATTTAATATAAATATATATTAAAGAACTTTAATAAAAAGAGGGAAAATATAAAGAGAGAGTATAAAACTTTAATAGGCCTAGGATTATTAATTAAGTTAATATCCTAATAAGATAAGGCTCCTTATAAGGTTAATAGAATTAAGGGAATCCCTTTATAAGGAGTATATTACTACCCCCCTTATAAAGATTATATATATAAACATTAAAGGTAATTAAGGCTAAGAGCGTCTAATAGATATTAATAGTATTAAAGGATAAAAAGGAGAGGGAAGTAGTAGTAAGAGTAATAAGTTAAAGGTTAATTATAATATTTTAAGCCTTTAATTATAATTATATATTAGAAATTATAGTTATAAATAGAATAAAGAGTAGGAATATATTATTATAAATTACCTTAATAGAGGTAAGAGAGGCGTTAGAAAGGAAATAATTATAAGTAAATATAATATATTACTTTATAATAGTAGTTAAGAAATTATTTAATATAATAGTATATAAGGTATAAGTATCTATCTTTAATATAAAAAATTAGTAAGTAATTAAAGAGAAGATTTAATAAGAGAATAAGATCCTCTATCCTAATTTAAATATAATAGAGGGGAGATAGTTAATAGGTATATATATACCTAGGAAAGCTTACTCCTCTTTTATAATAAATATTATACTATTAATAATAGTAGATAAATTAATTAAGAAGGATATAATAAAGGTAAGAGAGATAAAACTTATAAAATAATATAAATAAAGGATAAAATTAATATAATACTTTAAATATTAATTATATAATTATATATATTATAATTATCCTAATAATATATAATATATTAATCATAATTAGAGTTATAATATAATAAAATATAAAGTAAAGGTTATAAATATCCTTTAAGAATATATTATATATAAATAATAAGATTACTCCTCTTAATTTAATAAATATTTAATAAAGGTTAAAGAGAGGTAATATATTAAATAATAAGTTATAAATAAGATCCTATTTTATAAGATTAAATAGGAGTAAGTAATAATAGTACTAAATATTAAAGGATTTATTATAATAGGAATAAAGAAAAAGAGGAAGGTTATAATTAATTAAGTAATATATAATATACTTAATAATAAGAAGTAGTTAAGATTATAAAGATCTAAATATAAATTGAAGAGATTACTTATCTTTAAAAGGCTCTTAATAAAGGAGCTAGGTTAAAAGATATTAAAAATAATAATAAATAATAGTAAAGAGCTATTGAATAGTATTAATAAACTACTTATAAAAGTAGTAATAAATAACCTTACCTATCTTATTAAGAAAGGTAAATAGATTACCCTTAAAGAGATAGATATATAAGAGGAAAGTAGTAATACCTTAGGCTTAAACATTTAATATATTAATCCTAAAGATATTATAATATAATATTAAGGATAAAATAGGTATAATAATAACCGTTTTAAAGGATAGGATTATTTAAGATATAAATATCCTAATAATCTAGGAATTATATTATAATATTAAGAATTATTTATTATATAATCTTAACTCTAAGATATTCTTTTTAATATATAAAGTAAAATAGGATATATAAATATACTTCTCTATTAATTGAAAACTTTAAGTAAATAATTAAGATATAAAGTTCCTTATTAAGAGTATTAATATCTTAAAGCTTTAGCTTTATATTTAAGAAGATAAAGACTATTTAATATAATTTATATTATATAATATATATAACTTAAGCCTATTATTAATAATAAATAAGAATTTATTAAGCCTCTTAATAATAAGAGAGGAGGTTAGCTACCTTAGGAAGTATATTATAATAAGGGATTTTAACCTTTATTACCTTAATCAAAATAACTTAAAATATTTCTTATATTACTTTAAAGTAGATTAATTAGTAAGAATTATATTTAATAATAAGATAGACTTAACCTTATTAAATAAGATAATTACTTAAAGGATAAGGGGATTTAAGGATATAATTAATTTAATCTTTATTATACTTAAACTCTTTAAGATAATATAAGTCTATTAAGTATACCTTAAATTATAATTTAACTCTAATTACCTCCTTATATATATTAAGCTTAATTTAAGGGTAGAATAATAATAATAATATATACTTAAGAAGTTATAGAAGATAATAAACTTAAAAGAAATTAAAAATAAGGCTTAAATATTAAATTAAAAGCTAAGTTTTAAGTTATTAAAAATAATAAATTAAATAAATAACTATCTCTTATAACTTTAATAAGGCTTAAAGGGGATAGTAGAGTAAATAATCTCTTAAATAAAGTTAAAAGATAAAGGGAGGATCTTTTAAAACTTTAAATATTAATTAATTATAAAGAATATTATAAGGAGTATAAAGGTATTTCAATAGAGTAGAAATACTATTATAAAGAGAGCTAAGAATATAGCTATTAAGGAAAGAGATAAGAAATTTTAAATAAAGAAGATAATTAACTTTAAAAGGAAAGTCTATAATATTATCAAATTATAAAGGGATATATAAGGCCTTATTAAATAGGTAAGGAGTAATAGCTTATTATTATAACTCCTTCCTAAACTTCCCCTATTAAGAAGGGGTAATAGGGATAAGGTAGCTAAGACCTTTAAAGAGAAGATAGAGGTCTTATAAATAATATTCTTCTTATCCTCCCCTTAAGCTAACTTAAATAATATTAAGGATATAAAATACCTATTACTTATAAATCTTAATAATAGGATAATATATAAGGAAGTCTAATAAGCTATTTATAAGTTAAAGTAAGATAAGGCCCTTAAGATTAATAAAATCTTAAATTAATTTCTTAAATTAATAATAAATAAGCTTCTTAAGAAGCTTATTTACCTATTTAATATATACCTCTCTTTTAAGTATTACTTAAGAGAGTTTAAGAAAATTAATATAATTATCTTAAAGAAGTTAAAGAAGGAGGATTATATAATGTTTAAAATATATTATTAAATATCCTTAATAAGGCCTTAAAGGTAATAAATATAAAATAATTTAAGAATTATATTAAGAGCTAAAGCCTCCTCCCCTTAAAATAAATAAGAATATAAAGGAAGAAGTTAATTAAGATAATATTAAAGACTATTATAAATATAATATATATAATATAAAATTATAATAGAGTTAATATAATTAGCCTTCTTTTATTAGATATTATAAGAGCTTTTAATAATATCTCTTATTAAAGATTTATTTATAACCTTAAGGGGAAAGGAATTCCCTATTATATTATAAATAAAACAAAAAGCTTCCTAAAAGAGAGGTCTTTATATATTATTATTAAGAGAATAATAAGTAAAATAAAATTAATAGAGATAGGGATTTCTTAGGAATTATTAATTTCCCCTATCTTTTTCTTATTCTTTAATATACTACTTATTAAGGAGTACGTAGTAGCTAAATTATAATTATAAGTTAAAGGATTTATAGATAATATCTACCTATCAATATATAAGAAGATTATAAAGGGAAATTATAAGACCTTAAAATTAATATATAAAATCTACCTTAAATAGATTATAATATATAAAGTAAGCTTTACCCCTTAAAAGTATAAATTAATTTATTTTACCTATTACTCCTATTACTTTAATATAAGTATAATAGTTAATTTAAGATATATAATAATAAAATTATAAGTCGAGATTTAAGTCTTAAGTTTATATATTAATAATAAATTATAATAGGACTTATACTTAAAAAGGATATAAATAAAGTTTATTATTTAAAGCCTTATCCTTTTTATAATATTAATATTAATATAAGGAGCTATCTTTAATAAGGCTAGAAGGATATATAATATAATAATAAGGCTAATAATATAATAATAAGGCTAATAATAACTTATATATTTATTATATAATATATATTATAAGGCCTAAGGGAAATAAAGAAGATATATATAAAGAAGCTTAAAATTATCTAAAATAACTACTTAAGATATATATTAGAGGTATATAAAGTTATCCTAATATAAGTATTAAAGGTAGAGGTAGGAATAGCCTTTATATAATTAATATTAAACTACTTAGTTTTTTATTAATATATATTAAAAGGGATTTACCTAATAATAATAATAAGGAATAGATATATCTAGGAAAAGCTTAAGATTAAGAGGGGAAGGAGGAGAGAAGTAATAAAGTCCCTTATAAAGGCGAAGGATAAATAAGCTTTATATTCCTTATACCTAAAAGATTAAAATATAATTATAATTAAAAAGATAATTTAATATACTTAAAGAATTAAGATAATAATATATTATTAATAAAAGTCCTTTTAAGATATAATATAAGGAGAATATTAAGTAGGATTAAAAGCTAGGGATTATCCCCTTACCTAACTTAAGGGCTTATAAATTAATAAGAGGACCCTTTATAAAGGTCTTTAAAAAATTTAAAGCTCCGCCTTTATATAAATAAGAATAAGGAAGATAGGGCTAGCTACCTTCTTATATTAATATAAAGTTCCTAACTTTATATTAATAGGTTATAAATATATTTAATATAAAATAAGATATAAAATATATTTTTATTAATTATCTTAGATTCTATAATTACTATTAGGAATTAATAGATATTATAAGTATATTAGATACTTATAAGATACTTATAAATATAAAGGAGATAAAATAATTTATAAAATAAATAATTTAAATTAGGATATTAGGCTAGTTTTTACTTATAATAATATAATTATATTAGGACTAGGCTAAGGTATAAGTCTTTACTACTAGAGTAATACTATTATTATAATATATAATCTAGCCTTAAGAAACTAGAATAATAAGGTAATAAGTATAAGTATCTAATATAAAGAGTTAAATATAATATAAAAAGAAATAAATTAATAGAAAGAAAGAGATTAGAATAATAATAGTTTTACCTAGACTTATATAAGATATAAATATATAGTTTCCCTTATAAGTTAACTATTATAGTAGTAATTATAATATACTTATAAGCCCCTATAATTATCTTTTAATAGTTTAGATAGATATAAGTATAATTTAATTTAATTTAATAAGTAATATTAAATAAATTATATAATTTAGGCTTATTTTACTTTTATCTTATATTATACCTACTTAATCCTTATTTCCTTAATTTATATCCTTTTATAATATTATCTTTATTTACTTATAGCTTCTTATTCCTATTATAATTTAATAGCTTTTATAGTATATTTTATTAAGCCTTTTTAATAAGGGTCTTTATGTTATTAATCTTAATCTTAAGATATATTACTAATAACAGGAGTTTATCTCTTATATTAAAAAGGAATTTATAATTTATAAAGATAATTTAAAGCTCTTTAATAAGTTTAATATATAAATTTATAATATATTTACTTTTAACCTTTTTAGGAATTTAAGCCTTTAAAAATATTAAGTATATTTTAAATTTATAAATCAATTATAAAGGCCTTTAATATATATTTAGTTCTTAATTTAAAGGATCTTTAATATAATTTAATAGGAAATTTATAAAGTTCTTTTATATTAGTATTTTTAATAAACGAGAATATAAATAAATAGCTTAAAGTTACTTTAAATTACTTTTAAATATTAATATTATAAATATAATATATAATATATTTATAAGGAAGTTAGATAGGATTTATAAAAAGGATATATTATAATATTATATTTAATCTTAATATTTATAAATACTTTTTCTATAATAATTAAGAATAGAAATTAATTTTAATATACTTTAAATAGGAATAGTATATTCTTTAAATTTATTATATATATACTTTTAATTAGTATTTCCTTTTTATATTAAAATTTATTTACTTATTTTAAAGATAGTAATATCTACTTTAATATCTTATAATTATTAAATTTATAATAATTCCTCCCGCTTATATATTACTTATATAAGATATTTAGTTAAAGGGGAAGTATTTTCCTTATTATTCTTTATATCTTTATTAGGATTACTTTTAATATTATTATATCTAATAATTTTCTTAAAGTTAATAATTATATCTTATTTATTTAAGGGAATAGGATTATTATTAATAATATTTAATAACCTACTTTTACTTTAATTATATAACTACGGCGTACTACTTATAACCTTACTAGAATAAGTTATATTAATTATAATTAATAATAAACTACTATCCTTTAATAGGTAAAAAGAATTAGAATTATTAGAATTATTAATTATAAGAAGTATATAATAATATAATATTAATTTTATTTATAATAAGATTAATTCTTAAGGAATCTAAAAGTCTTCTTATAAGAGGATTCTAAGAAAACCCCTTATAAGAAGATATAAGCTATCTATATTATTTCCTCTTATAACCTAGCTAATACTATAATATATACTAAGAGTATACTATAAGCGGGTTATTACTAGCTATAATAATAGATTAATATATATCTTATAACCTACTTAAATAGATATTATAAGTATTAGATATTAAGTAATACTAATTATAAGTATAGATATAATAGTCTTAATAATAGTATTTTAGAGGTATATTATATATTTAATACTACTAGTTATATCTTTTATAAAAATAGAAAGATTTATTACTACTTAAAAGGATTAGCTATTATAAAGTAATACGTATCTTTTAGCCTACTACTTAGGTATATATTATAACTATTAGCGTTTCACTAGTAATTTTATAGGATTAGTGATTACGGGGTTAAGGGATAGTTATTACAGCAAGCACACGCTAAAACTTAAAAGGTGACGAGACTGTACGACATTGCCTTTCATTTCGGCAGCGCTAATTGGTCTCAAATTCGCAATATATCGCCACCAATATCAAGTCCAGAAAAGAATACAGACCAACCCAGGGCAACAGGAGATGCTGCAATCTCGAAGGGCTGTCATCGAACACAATTAGGGTGCTCAATCTTTAAACAGCCTCACTTTCGCTCCATTAGCGCTCACGGTAGTAATCTTCCAGTCTTCCACGAACTCGAGTATGGGATCCGCCCGCTCTATCCGGGGAAGTCGCTCTAAGATCCTCACAATGGCATATCCTACCTCAGTCATGGCCAGCTGTTGTCCGATGCAGATCCGTGGCCCGCCTCCAAAGGGCAGAAAACTCCAATGCTCAACCTTAAGATTATTCCAACGCTCCGGTCGCCATGTACTGGCATCTGCTCCAAAATAACGCGGCAGCCGATGCAGAGCGTAGAAGCTCGTCGTCAACAGAGTACCCTTTGCAACGAAAATTGGAGATTTGCCATCGGGGCCACCGCCTATTGGCAATATGGTATCGCGCAAGGCGGCACGATTCATTTGTCCGATTGAAGGGTTGAGACGAAAGGTCTCTCGCATCACATTTTGTAGGTATCGACAGCCTTTGAGGCGCTCGTATGTCCATTCTTGACCCGAGTCTTTGCTCTTCCTGACTTCGACGCCGAGCTTTGCGTATATTTCAGGGTGACGTGCAAGGTAGAAGAAGATATTTGTCAGGGCGACTGCTGTTGCATCATGAGCTGGGAGGAAGACATTCATAAGTTGGTTGGTAATGTCAGTGATGTTCCCCGTTGTTGCCAGCAATTCCTGCGCAAGGACAAGCTTGGATGCAACAGGCTTTTCCGTGGGAGGATTGCGCTTTAAACATTCTTCAACATTGTCTTGGACGCATTTGGTAACAAAGGCACGGGCTGTTGCGCACGAGCGCCAAAATTGCTGATCTTGGGTCAGAAAATTCCAAGGCAATAGTTGCATTCGCTTTCCAACTCCCGACTGCCCGTAATTGTACGCTTGAAGAAATGTCTCAGCGTCAATGCTCGTATCAGGGGTTAGCGAGGCGGTAGATGTTCCGAAGAGAAGTTCCGTAGAGGAATCTAGCGCCAGCTTCTCGAACAGCGGTTTAAGGTCCACCATTGTTCCATTGGACGGGATCAAATTGAGTAACCGATCGACATGGACTTTGTAAGCTGACAGATTTGTCACTTGGACACGAGAGAAGGTGGATTTCATCACATTTCGTGAATGTTGCCACACTGGCCCATCGGTTGTCATTATACCTTTGCCAACAAAAGGCTCGAAGAAGAATAGTCGAACGGGTTCTACGCCCCAGCTGTCAAAATCCGTTGCAAATACAGCTTGCAAGTTTTTAGGCTCGATTGTGAAAATTTTCTTGGTCGTGTACACCTGAGATTGGAAGGTGCTGCCATACTTCTCGAACAACTGCTCAAAGGAGACGTTTCGTTTACGTTTTTTCATTGACGAGAATACTTCAAATACAATGTCGAGACCGAAGAAAGGATCGCGCTGATGAACAGCCGGTGGAGATTTGCAGCCGTGTTTACGGATGGTTCTGAGACGACGAATGGTAAGGATGGTATAGTAAGAAAGGAAGACACAAGAAGATAAGAATAAGCAGGCGATTATATAATAAGGCCAGTCCAGCGGGTCATGGACGGAGTCCATCATGACGTGAGAACGAAAGGGAAAGGGAGTAGCAACGATTGAGATCTCGAAGCCTAAGGGAGATGTTTGAAATACCTCGTGTCCACTAGCGTATGATGCTTTTCAATACGAGCTCGTTGTCACAACAGCTCGATGCACATGCAGCTTCTCAGGGTACCTTGACTCTACTCATACCTCAGGGACATCAGTTGAGACGGCTTAAAGTTCCTGCGGTTGTAACCTTTCGATGATTGGACCGCGTGTAGATCTCCTGGCTCTGGGGCTGGCCACTGCAGCTGCTTCTGTTTCCCCACTCTCCTAGACCTGCATGCTGACGTGCGTACAGCTACGAATCATTTCAAACTCGATACGCCTTTTTCGTCCATTGAGCCTGGTCGGAGACTATAACATCTGCTACCCGGAAGATAGGACTCGGTCTTGTTCTTGAATCAGGCTACCACCCCATTTCAAACAAAATGCTTCGCTTCTTCGCCGACCACAACTACAGGTACTCTCTTCTTCAGGGTACTCGAGAGAAAAGCCAATGCTGCAATCCGGCGTTCCTTCTCAAGACTCTTGTTGCCCTGATCCTCATGATAACGAGCTTTATAGCTGGGAGGGTCTCGTTGGAGACACACCCTAAGACAATACCCAATCGTACGATCGCCTTCGTGTAAGCCCTATTGAGCAGCACAGAAAGGCTAAACTACTATCGCCAACTTCAGTATCCACGTATTCCAGAATCTTCCAGTCTGCCCCTATTTTCGGCTCCGCTCCATCCAACGCTTCTGATACAGCCTGGTCACACATTTTCCCAGAGCAAGGAGGTTTCTTTAGGCACCCAACCCTTGCACCCCAACGTTCGGCCTTCTCCGTCTTTCATCAGCTGCACTGCCTGGTACCTTCCCCTTCTCCCAACCCCTTCGCTTATCAGCCAAAATCCTCTAAGAACTCTCTTTCCCTCAGAACGGCATACGCCAAGGCTACTGGGCCTTCCATGCCGCCGCCATCGCGGGTCTACAGGTCAACGTCAGCGAGACACCTATGATGTCCTCACCCCGCCACATCGCGCATTGTATCGACATTATACGCCAAAGTCTGATGTGCCAGCCTGATACGACCATCGAGGTGAAAGATGAGAGCGTCGGGGGCGTGACGGGATTTGGGACTAGGCATTCGTGCAGGGACTGGGAGCAATTGCTTGCCTGGACGACGGAGTGGCAAACTTTCGACCAGAAAGAGAAGGATATAAGCGACGGGGGAAAAACAAAGCAAGAAGGATAGTGAGCTACAGAGATGTCTTGTACACAATCGGTAAGAATGGGGCTTAGGAGGCGTCATTAGCTTGCATCAACGGATTTTCGAGTCGGGAGATTTCCTCCGTGTTGACGACGCGATCAGTGATTGAAGCCATCATTTTCGACCAGTCGATGCATCTGTGCACGGATTCGCTGGCGTTGAACATAGGACGCTGCTTTGCTGGGTGCCAAACAAACGTGGTAAGGGAGGCGTCGGCGTGGCAGAGGGCAGTTTGCCGGAGGAGGTCGAGGCAATGGTCTAGAGCTCCAGAATTAGGTGTCAGAAGGAAATCCCATTAATGTACAAGGAAGTGGGGGTAGATGAGTAGGTGGATGGATGGCGTACCAGCATGCGAAAGCATGTGCTCTTCTTCCTCATGGGTGAGATTGGGATGGTAATAATCCTTGTAATTCCACTTTCGCAGCATTTCCTAGGCCAGGCTTTCATTAATCCGATCCTTGGCGGCCAGAGACGCAATGTAACACCTCAGCAACGCTGGGGCGGGAAGAAAGCACTTACGACGCAGTGCAATTCATGGAAGACGCCCATCCATCCCAGGTACCCGCCCCCCTCGGGCAATGGTACGGACGCTTGGTTGTCCCTTTCTAATTCTTCTCTTGTGATGCGCACATGCATTGGCGCAAGGAGCAAATTCCATGCTGTGTCTATCTCGTCCGAGGGAGGACCAGCGTAGAGGTTTCCTGTCAGATTGCGGAAGAGGGTCGCAGTATACTGTCGATCCAGGTCTTCGAGGGAGGCTGATAGCGGACAATCAGTAGAGTGAAATGCAGAATAACACGAAGGGGTAAAAGCCCACTTGGTGGTAGTAGCGTCACACATCTCTGAGAGCGCAAGAATTGTATATAGATAAGTGTGTAAATGATCACAATTATTCCATGGAATATAAAGGGCAGAACAATTGTGCGATGTAGCGAGTTGGGTTTTGGTGGTTGACTTCGTGCTGTGGAAACATTCTCTAAGGATCCTGTAGATTGATCTTTCGATAACAAAAACGGTACATCTTCATTGTCCGGCATTGAGATTGCTGGAGTCTCGCTTGATAACATTTGCCTGGGAATATATTTTGGACAAATCAATGGAGAGATTCTACGACGTTTTGCTTGAAGCTTGGATGATAATGCTGGGAGATTCTAGGCTACGAACTCGCTTCCTGAGCGTGAGAGGACTGCGTCACGAAAGCTAAGAGACGACTTCCATGCTCTCCTATGCTTCTTGTAATCTAAGCTGCCATCGTAATTTGGCTGTGCGCCTTTATTGTAGCCTATGCTGGGATTTGCTACCTGTTTCGATGCATAAAGAACGCAAAAGGGGAAATTCATTGATCTACGTTAAAGAGCCCTCAAATCAGGCCTTGTTTGTATCGTCCCACACTAGGCCGAAGAGACCCTTCAATCCCCGTTGAGCTCCACCTAGAATATTTCAAGACAAACATGCTACCATACACCCCCATTGCAATCTCGTATGCATCATGAATGACCATCTGACCTCAGATTGCACCTCGCTTGTAATTATCAGGGTAGGCAACGGGGCCTTCCTCATTGCCCCGTTTGTAAGAGTCCGGATAAGCAATGGGTCCGCCTTCACTGTCACGCTTGTAGGAATCTGGATACGCAACGGGACCTTCTTCATTGCCACGCTTGTAAGCGTCAGGGTATGCGATGGGGCTGTTGTCGATCTCTCGCCTATACGTGTCTGGATAGGCAATAGGTCCATCCTCGGCTTCTGTAACTCGCTGCTCGATAGAAGCTGGGGTAGCATGTGAGCTCATTGGTGTTTCCCCCTTTTGACGAGAACGTATTACTTACCGAGAGGTATTGCTGCAGCAATTGCACAGAAGGCTGCGGCAAGGTAGAAGATAGAGGTCCGCATGTTGTATATCTGTTGAGCGTGGGGGCAAGACTTGGACGAGGCTACGGGAAATTCTTCCGATAGAATTGTGTTCCGAATGTTGAGGTGGAGGTGGCGTGCAAGATTGAAAGGGCGTCCCTGTATTATAACAGACCGAATACATTTGATGTAGCACAGCTTGTCATCACCGACCCGACTGCCATGTCACGCTGCTAGTTTGCATCACCCCTCGCTTGGTTCATCTTTCAATGCACTCCCTGGCCAGAATTCGGCATATCATTGGAGCGCAAGTGTAATAAATGCAGCGAGATCATGGTGTCCTTGTTCCCCACTTCCTTTGTAGTACATATCAATGCACTTCCTGGCCAGAATTATTGGAGCCAAGTGCAACAGATGCTGCGAGTTTGTGACGTTTCTTTCCCCTCTTCATTTATAGTGCATGTCAAGGCACTTATTGGCCAGAATTGGACAAATCATTGGAGCGCAAGTGTAATCAATGCAGTGACATATGGTGTCCCAGCCCCCCTTCTAACTCTGCAGTACGTGTGCTCCACCGGGTCGGACTATGGAGACAAAGGCGGCTTGTAGGATTTTGCCTGCATAGTTCGCTTATCAGTTACTATTTGCTTCGTCGATGTTACCTTCCTGATGCATTTTTATGCATGGCATGCTCCGTGTATCTCTGTCAATCTAGGTAGCCGCTCCGGGGCATCCTCCTTTTCCCAAACCTGACACTCTGATTCTTTATAATTGATATCACGCAAGGCTACGCCGTAGAAAAGAGCGCAGCAAGAACTATTTAAAACCCAAGTGAGATGCAAGGCCGGCATAAGTTGTGACCATGGGCTTGAGCCAGATAGAAAGGATTCAGCACGGCCTGCTTAGAATATAACAAAGCCAGAAGGAGGGGTTTCCAAGGGAGTCTATAGGGCACCCGCCCCAAAAAAGTAATACTGGGTTCTAGATATGGCACTACTCCGAGCTCCTGTGTACTATGTGCGTCAGAAAGGCGTGTAGGGGTGTCAACGTAGGAATCCTAGGGTGTCCCCGCATCGGTAGCCTTATTTAGCGTGGGGTGAGCTACATACGAAGGCACTCATTTCAGGGGGTTTCGCCAAGGCCTAGCCGAGAAGAGTGCCAAACTTGCCAGGGCATGGGATACCGCGTGCGATGCCCTTGTGAAAAGAAGTCTTCGACTGTCCATCAGTCTGTGATGGTGTGATACTACATGGTGATGTCAAGGGTAGTCTCGTGGTTCTTCATGCATACGCCTGATTCTGCACCCAGGCGACCATGTCAGCTTCTCTGGCGTTCTGATATGCAATGTCGCTACCCCTTTAGAGAGCTTTATCCAATTTCCTGGAGCGCTTAGTTTTCACCGCCTTGACACGTCCCTAGAATGAATACCCTATGGAAAGACGGGACATGATCCTGGATAGGATTGTGCGAGTCCTCCGCTGGATCCCGCTTTCCACGTCAGACTACATGCGCCAATCGACAATTCTGTCCTTGTAATGTAAGATACTACTTACATTTCATAGTTAACACCAAGAGGCAAATAGCAGTGTGTGATGCGATCCTTTTTGTGAGAACTGACTAGCGTAATCGAGAACGAACAATGATAAGCCACAAGCATCGTTAGCGATCATGATACACGGATGGGAACATTCCGAGACTCAATACGGATCGCACTGGATTTTTATGCTCGTGATGGTGTAGTATTGACGAGCTGGAGGCGCCTTGCAGAGAGCACTTCATTGGGGGATGATAAGAAAGCTTCTCAAAGCTTGCTGATGCTCTTCGATGCCAGCGACTCATGCTGTCCTACCTCACCGACGCAGATGACCAAGACTTTATACAAGCCACATTCCGTCATTGCGCTTCTTACCCTTTCGTTGAGGTCCCCAATGGTTGTCATTTCCCTCTTGGCTTCCTTGTCTTTAGGTGAACTAAGAGTCTCTGGCCCTATCACAGGTATTTTCAGCTCTCTCCTGATATAATCATAGATTCTCTTGCCAGCTTCTCCTAGTGAGGCTCCCGCATCAGGCGCCCGAAGATAGCGATCTCGAACCTCCAAGTACAATCTGAGTGCTGCGTCGCCCAAGTGCTTTGTGCAATCGCTCAAAACATCATAATTTTTGTTTGAGGGGGTCAAATTCGGCATGATGAGCGATTGGAGATGATTGAGAGCTCCAGAAATGCGTGGTGCAGAGTCTAAGCTTGTGCTTGACTCTAAACGGTCCAAGAATGTATTCCAACAGTCGTTGAGCAGGCTTTGCAATGCCCCAGTGTCGACCATACGCGGACCAATACGGCGCGAGAGCTCTTCGAAGAAGTTCGGATGTAGCGCATCCAGAAAATTTGAATGGAATACTCGTAAGTCAAGCGCCTGGCAGACGGCAACCAAGTGCGCCGCCGCTAGTTGTTTTAGGATACTTAGGGACTTCATGGTATATCGGGCTGAAATGAGAGCGAGTGAATTGAGAGCCTGATTCCCCATCTCTGCTGTTTGCACGTGAGGCGTGACAGGGTTTGCCAGGAATCCCAATTCCGACAGTAGTGATGCGATCAATATATCTGTACCCTTGAAAACGAAAGACTCGGACGGCTCGGCGAACACCAAATTTGGTGGAAGACCTCGAGACGTGGCAGGATTGATGAGTTCAGTACATTGTGTGAACAGCATTCGACCGGTAGCCTGCGCAGCTTTGCGAGCTTTCTCCATTGCTGATGTAATGCTTTGTGCCTGAAAGTTACCCCCGTGGACTATTCGATGGTGTTTGTAGTCAATTAAGGGGTTGTCGGTAGCCGAATTTAGCTCGGTCGTTACTTGATGATGAGCGAGAACCAGATCTTCTAGGATTGGTCCAAGCCACTGTGATGCAGTTCGAATCGAATACCGATCCTGTCTGAGCGAGGTCTTATTAGAGCCGTGGTCGCGGAACACAAGCTTCGAGCCGCGTAAGAAGCCACGAATGTTCTGTGCCGATTCTGCTTGACCCCAATGTGGTCGAACATGAGCTAGAAACGGGTCAAAGCTTTCATCTGTGCCTCGTAAGGCCTCTACACTCATGGCAGTCAAAATCTGTGATAAGCTGACCAGATGAACAGCTTCGTGCATAGCGAGCGCCGCCAACCCTGCCGACATAGACGTACCATTCACCAAGGCCAGCGCCTCGCGAGGATCTAAGTTGAGAGGGGCTATGGCCTGGTCTGATAGGGCGTCGTTCGCACTCTTCAGGCAGCGCTCGCTGGTAATATATTTACCTACCCAAGCAGTGACAGTGGGCTTGCCTTCTAAGAGTCCAGCGATATACGCGAGAGGACTCAGATCACCAGACGCGGAGATGCTACCACACAGAGGTATCCTCGGAGTTACGTTTCGGTTCAAGAGCCGGACCAGACCGTGAACAGTTGAGAGCAGCACACCAGATACACCATGAGCCAACGAGTTAATTCTAACCAACATAGCAGCTCGTGCCCAAGATTCTGGCATGGCCATACTTCCCTCTTGATCCAGAGGAATACAGACTGTCCGGGGTGTATTCGGAGTGGCATGGCTGAGAAACCCATATAGTAGACCGTTGAGGAGGTCGTGTTTGAGACACTCAGACTTCGTTGTCCGCGTATCAGCACTGCCACCAAAACCCGTGTTCAATCCTAAGGGGGTTATCCTTGATTGAACTCATGGAGTTGTAGGATTGAGCAATACCATAAATGACTTGTTCTTTTGATATGACAGCTTTCATACCTTCAGCGCCATCATTGATTGCATCGACAGCGTCGACAGAGATACTGACTAAAGCAAGATGTCTGGATGAAGAATTAGGAATAGTTTTGGAAAATGGAGAACCCCCTGTTGAGAACATGCCGTGCAATTAACAAGACAGTTGCTATGTCGAGATCACAGCCGCTGATGGCTTTGATGCAATAAGGTTTCTGCAAGCCTTGTTCGAGGACAGCCGAATGGGCCAGAAGCAGCTTATTCATGACTTCTGTTCTGGTGGTCTGTCTAGTTGTATCGAGCAGTTCGTTAGCATGTCGTTCAAATACTAAGCGCTTACACAATCGATACGCCAAGCAGTGACACGACCACTCCACACGCCAGTGTAGCTAAGAGGGCTTTGATTAGGGGTAAATGAGAGAGAGAGTATCACGGATGGGATATCTGTGTAGCGATTCTACCTGGTGTCTCCCTAAACTTGTCTGCTTCTCAGCAACTTGTGCACGCAACGTTTTGGACTGGGACTGTGTCCAACCTTCACGGCGACCTGCAAAGAGGGGTTTCTGAGCACTAGTCGGTGCACGGAGCAATTTATCCTGCATGCTGACCATGCTTCAGCGGCCAATCGGATCTCTCCTCAATCACATCAATGACGACAAAGCACTATCTGAAGACGGCGCTGATATATAGATAACCGATGTTGACTTCATGTATGATATAGCATCGCAAAAGGCTAGAGGGATCGGATGAAGTCGGATACATCATCAAGAAGAAGAGTCAGCTTCTTAATCTC
>JAABUL010001423.1_pt1 | contig 45903 bp, 38 predicted proteins | sample 5559151 | NCBI WGS metagenome assembly JAABUL01 (sample SAMN10711876, study PRJNA513368) | rock metagenome | isolation source: Antarctica rocks | place: Antarctica: Victoria Land, Pudding Butte sud
CTGCAAGCATCTGATTCAACTGAATATAATTTTCGCTTTCAACAAACTTCGTATGCATCTCGATAGTGAGAACTATACGATCTTCATTATCGCTCTAGAAGCGTACAAATCAAAGATTCTATCATTCAAATTAACAAATGATTCGACCTCGTTTCAGCAATATATGAACGATGTTTTATGAAACTTTCTAAATGACTTTTGTCAAGCTTATTTAGACGACATTCTCATATACAGCAAGACTCAAAAGAAGCATAGACAACATGTCAAGATGATACTAAATTGTTTACAAGACGCTGATCTGCAGATAGATATTTGAAAGTGCGAATTCAACGTAGAAGAAACAGTCTTCTTAAAGATCATAGTATCAGAACAAGATCTTTGCATGAACTCTATCAAAGTGAAAGCTATAGTCAATTGAGCTACATCTACTAATCTAAAAGAGATACAAGACTTCGTCGACTTCGTCAATTTCTATCGATGCTTCATCAAGAACTTTTCAAAACTAGTCAAGTTGTTCACTCAACTGACTTGAAAAAATACATCTTTTGTTTGAAATGAAGTCTGCGTCGAAGTCTTTGACAATCTAAAGAAGCAGGTCAGCTCGACCTCAGTTCTACGTCATTTCAATGTCAAACGTCAAGCTATTTTGAAAATCGATGCATTCAACTATGTAAAAGACGACATACTATCTCAGTACAATGACGAGAATGTGCTTCACTCAATAGTCTTCTATAGCAAGAGCATGATTTCAGTCGAATGCAATTATCACATCTATGACAAGAAATTGCTAACTATCATTCAATGCTTCGAACACTGATGACTTGAACTAGAAGACACTGAGCTATTTATTCAGATGTTTACTGATCATCAGACTTTGAAGATCTTTATGAAAAACAAACAGCTGACTCGACAATAAGCGAACTATCTGAATATTCTATCGAAGTTTAACTTTCAGATTATCTTTCGATCAGGTAAAACAAACATCAAAGTCGATGCTTTAACTAGAATGTTGATGATCGATAGTTCTGAATCAGCTAAAGACATAAATGATCATTTTCAAACTATACTGATCTTGAATTGAATAAACGTTCTATCAATCGAGTTTGAAATCGAACCTGAATACGAGACTAATCTCTATCAACGCGTACGTCTAGTCAATCAGAAGAATGAACTATGCAATGAGTATCAACAAGCTATGAACAAAGATGAACTGAAGCTTCATGACATGAAGCTAAAGAACTGTCAAATCATTGACAACGTTCTATTCAAAAAGAGTCTACTATGAATGTCAAAACAAATGCATACGAAATTGCTTTGAAAGATTCACGATTAATCATCAATCTTGCACTCTGACATTAAATGAACGATTGATCTAGTTCAACGCTTCTATCATTGATCAAATCATTGAGCAACTATTCAACAATACATTCAAAACTGTTATGTTTGTCAGCGAAGCAAAGCATCTCAAGATGATACAAATGATTTGCTTCAGCTTCTATCGATTTCTCAGCAGCGTTGACAAGATATAGCTATGAACTTCATCACTGAGCTATCTCTATCGAAAAACTATAACGTCATTTGCATGATTATATGTTGTCTCTTCAAAGAACGTCACTATGTTTCCTGTTATTGAAAAGACGATGACATCTCAATCAAAGAAACAGTATGAATCATGCTATGAAACGTTTATCGACTTCATGATCTACTCAGTTCTATCGTTTTGAATAAAGACTTTCAGTTCATATCAATCATGTGACAAAGTCTTTGCAAACGACTGAAAATCAAAGTCAATTTATCAACAGTCTATTATTCAGAAATCAATGATCAGTCGAAACAAGCTAATCAAGATGTTGAACGCGAACTTCGAATCTACTACAATTACATGCAGAATGACTGAGCTAAATGACTTTCAATGATGAAATTCAGTGACAATTTCAATACGTTCTCAACTATCTTGATGATCTCTTTTTACTTCAATAAAGACTTTCACCTTCGAATGAGTTTCAATTCAGATACGACTGATTATGAAACAACTCGTCAATGTATTGAAGCTAGAAAGATCGATGACATTGTCATTCAAATGAGCGATCTTCTTATCTTTGATCATCAACAATTGAAAAAGATCAAGCAGATCACTGAAGCTCAGATGAACAAGCATAGACGAGACGTCATTTATGAAGTAGATGATCAAGTTTGATTAGTCTTTGAAAACATCAAAATCACTAAATCATGCAAGAATTTGAAAGACAAGCAGCTTGATCTCTATTCAATCACAGTCAAAGTTGAAACCTTCTATCGTCTTCAGCTATCTAGAAGCATGAAGCATATACATTCAATGTTCAGTTCGAAGTGTCTACGATCTTCATCAAATGATCTTCTATCAAGACAACACTCTGAGTTCTTTAGATCATTGATCATTGAAGAGAATGAAAAGCACTGAGAAGTAAATGATATATTGAACTTCAGACGATATAGAGAAAGACTACAATACAAGATCAAATGAATTGAGATAAATCATGACAATGAATGATACTATGTCGATAAAGAAAAATTCAATGACTCGAAGAAAGTTCTGAATGAATTTCACAAGCTATACTTGAATAAGTCGCACTAAATTGAAAACACGATGAATTTTTTTTTGCTTTTATTCCTTTTCTATTCATGCAAACATGAATGTTCGAAGAAAAAGATAATGTTATGAACATGCCTGAATCAATCAAAGTTTAGATTTAACTCTAATCAATTTGATTAAAGCAAGTCATGACGTTATGTCTAGTTTGAACCTAGCGCATCTTTATTGAATTCTTCAAGTCATTTTCAGCACTTCTTCTCGTTGTTCAACACTTTCTTCATTCATTTCTTTCATCATTCTTTTAGACAAACACGTCTGACATATTACATCACATCTGTATCGAGTCTAGCGCAGTCTCAAGCCATTATTTATAAAAGAGCTTGCACTCTTTCTCTTCTGTATTCTTAATGTCTTGTTATAGCTATCTCTAAAGAGCAATACATACATATCAGTCTTGAGTCTCTTTGATTGAATGATCTAGACACGATCTCAACAGCTTTTATGCTCATGTTTGAAAATATCATGATTTACTCGAGTTCTTTATGTCTGATCGAGACACACAATTCATCTTCAATGTCTGAAAGCATATGTGTAAAATGCTGAAAATAGATGCTAAGTTATCAACGACGTATCACTTTGAAATCAATGATTAAATTGAAAGAATCAATGCTGTCATGAAGCATTATCTTTGAGTCTTCGTCAACTACATGCAGAATGACTGAGCTAAGTGACTTTCTGAAGTCGAATTCATCATCAATAATGCATCATCATTAATCACTTTAGCATCACTCTTCTTGATCAATTTGAATCAAAACTTACGTTTAGACTTTAAGTCTTTTGAGTCTTTGCTCAAGAATCTTATGTTTCAAGCTTGAAACAAGTTAATCAATGTTGAAGAGTTCATCAAGAAGATGAAGAAATTAACTGAGCATCTACATGATGAGATGCTTATAGCTCAGATCATTTATGAATTCAATGTCAATCTCTTTCGTCGTTCTTGTTTTAAATACTTCATCGAAGATGAAGTCTGACTGAATGCTTGCAATCTTAGCATCGCTCATCTTGCTGTCAAGTTAGATGATTATAACATTAATCTCTTCAAGATTAAGCATGTTTTCAAGAACAATTCTCTGATCATTGAGTTAAATCTTTAAACATTCATGAAGATTCATTCAATCTTTCATGTCATTCTTCTAAGTCATATTGCAAGTGATTTTCTTTTGAATCAACGTCAGAAATCTCAAGAACTCGTTATCATCAAGAATAATGAAAGATTCTAATATGTAAACAGCATACTAAACTTCAAGCGTGATAGATGCTATAATTCATCTTTGCTCAAGTATTATATTGATTGAAAAGATCACTTTTCTACTTGAAAGTCTTTTCATCTTCTGAATAATTATGAGCAAGTGCTTAATGAATATCACCTCGTCAACTTTGTCGTTGAAGAATCACATGTATTATCATGTGTGATGTCTCAATGTCAATGTCAAGAACTTTAAGTTCAATCTTCATCATCTCAACTCAGCTTAGATCTGACTCAGATCTTGTCTAGATTTGACTTAAACATCTTGTTTAAATTTGACTTAAATGTGACTCAAATCTATTCTAGTTTCACATGTGCATCATCATATTAAACTGCATTTCGTCTTTCTTTTGCTCAGATCTAACTCAGATATTGTCTAGATTTAACTCAAACATCTCATTTAAATCTGACTCAGATGTAACTCAGATTTATTTTAATCTCATCTGTGCTTCATCATATTAAAATGCGTTCACATAAATTCTTGTCTCATTTCAATCTTCATCTTTGATTCTTTCTCATTTCATCTTGTTTCTTCTTGTTGTTTTGCAGAAGCTCAGTCTTGAAGAAAGAAGCTACTATCATGATGTCAGATTATCAACTCAATTTAGAACATAAATTGTCGATATTTTAAATAATCTTGATTCATTGAACCTGTTTTGCAGTTCAATGAATCAAATCATCAATCTAGTCATCATCATCTTAATCTAGTTTCAGCAATTCTGTTTTGATCATCTCAGTCGTATGCATGAACTTCTGCAATCTTAAGTCAATAAAACTACTGTCTAGTCTTGATTCTGCTCAATTCATGTATATAGAAGTTGAGTTCTCATTCTTTTCTTTCACTCTTTGTCTTTCGTCTTATATATTATCTGATGTATTGTCTTGTATCTAGATTCTATCAAAGTAATAATAATATCAGTCTTTTATATTAATAGTATCTTTAGTTTAGCTCAGTTTCTGACATGAATAATCGTTGTCATCACAAAGAATCTCAGAGCAGTAGCGAAAATGATGATGAAAATGAAGCTCTTGAAGCAATTTAAAGTGACTAGAACATTCATTCTTTAACATACAATCAACGTGAACAAATTTGATACATAGTTTCAAAACTCACTGTCTTGACTGCGTGAAGCAGTTGTATAAACTGCGAGTAATTTTCTATTTCAGAAAGTTTTGTTCACTCAATACAAATAGTATAAAGTTTCTCATGAATTGATTTAATTGATGTCACAAGAATGTATGAATTTATTATTATTATCTTAATATACTTTGAGATGAAAAAGCAGCATTAAGAGCATGTGTGTAAGATTCTTTGCACACTACTGAAATATTGACTGTATGTTAAGCTGTCAAAATGCACTTTCAATCATAATGAAGTTATTTTTCTGAGATTTATGATAAAGTGAAGAAATATTCAGATGAAACAGTCTCATATCGACGCAATCACTAACTGATCTAAGTTCAAGTCTGCAAAGAACATTCTTGTATTCTTGAAATTTGTGAGATTTTATCAAGAATTTATAAAAGAGTTTTCTCAAATCATCACGCTCTTAACAAATTTAATCAAGAGTGCAAAGAAGAGAGCAATGCATTCATTCTTTGCAATGACATTGAAAGCAAGAGAAGCTTTTGAAAGATTGAAAGCAATCTTTGTCAATGCTCTCATTTTGAAACACTACGATTGAGATGCAGATCTTTACATAAAGATCGATGCATCAAATCGCGAAGTCGAAAACGTGCTTAGTCAGAAGAGCAAGACTGATCAATGACATTTTATTGCATACTATAATTATAAATTCAAAGAAGCTGAAGTACAATAAAACATGCATTACAAGAAGCTGTATGCTATAGTTCTTGATTTTAAGAACTGATAACACTATCTTCAGAATAGCAAGTGATTCATATGTGTGATAACAGATCACAATAATCTTCATTACTTTATGATGATGAAGAAGCTCAATGCACAACAGATGCATTGAGTTGAGAAATTAGTTGCATTTGACTTTCATATAAAATATTGCAGAGGCAAATTAAACTCTGCAAATGCATTGTCAAGAAAACTCAACATCATGAAATTAAATGATAGTAAGAAGAATAATGATTATTTTCTATTTACTCTGCAAAACAAACTTTGCAATTAAAAATGTCAATCTGAGCTGCTAAAAAATGAAGAAGTTTTGACAATAATCAAACTTGCAGCATTAATGATGCAACTGAATGACATAGTCATTACAAATACTTAAATCATGTGTTTGAATGAGAAAGTACTCGCTAAATCTTGCAGAATTTTAAACACTGTGTCGTTTCAACTTCTGATTCATCAGATTATGAAGTTGAAGAGATTTTATTTAAAAATGAGTGAATCAATGATTGCATGATTGCTGAAATTACAACAAAGAAACATCTTTATTGCAAATGAAAAGTGATGTTAATGATTTGCATCTAGAAAGAATGAGCTTTTGAAATGAAGTATGAGAAATGATGAACTGCTACGTCGTGATCTTGCAATCTATGTACTCAATGACTCTGTTATAAGAAATGAAATTCTGTGTATGAATCATGACAATTTCGAAGCAAATCATTTTGCATGCACTTGTATCAAGACTGCAATAAGAAGAAAATATTATTGATTAAAAATGCTTAAAGAGATGATGAAATATGTTCGCATCTGTTCAAACTGTCAGCGAGTGCAAGTGCATCATCATAAGCTTTATGAAAAGCTGATGTTTATATCTTCAAAGAATGTGAATTCATTTCACATGATGATCATGAATTTCATAATAAACATGTTTTCTGCAAAGAATTCATACATTGAAAAAACAAGCGATGTTATATTGATAATAATAAATAAGTTAATCAAGCACATAATTTATATTTTGATGATCAAAAATCTGAACGTCAAGAGACTTATGAATCTGCTATGATGAGAATTCATATCTCAGCATGAAATAATGCAAAGCATTATATTGAATCGAGACTCACTGTTTATCAATCATTTCTGAATCATTCTATGTTAACATCTTGAAGTGAAGCAAAAGTTAAACATTGCATTTCATTTGCAAATTAACAATCAAACAGAAAGACAGAATCAGATGCTTAAGCACTATCTGCAAGTATATTTCAATTATAAAATGAATAACTGATCAGAACTTTTGTTAATGATGATGTTTGCATATAACAACAATGTACACGCTAGTATTGAAAAAACTTCACATGAGCTTCTAAAAAAATACATTGCAAGCTTTGCAGAGACATTTGAGAATAAAACTTTAAAAAGAAAGACATTCTTGACTATGAAGTAAGCAGAATGATTATGAAGTATCAAAGAACATTTAATGAAACTATAAAAGTGAGTAACAGAGCAGCAAGCAAAGTATTATAACACTCATCATAAAGTTGCATAATGAAAGACAAAGTACTTTTGCAAAGTATAAACATTCATACATTTCATTCAAAGAAGAAGATTGATCACAAATAATTGAGATCATTTAAAATATTGAAGAAAATCAACATGCAAGCGTATAAGCTTGAACTATCTGAAAAATATGATGCAATTCACTCAATTTTTCATGTCTCTTTATTGAAATTCTGACACTTGCATGATGAGAATTCAAAGTTGCAAATTATTCTCATAAAAGAAAAAAAGAAATAAGAGATAAAGAAGATACTTGATCAGCAAATCAAGAAAGAAAAGATTGAATATCTAGTTTAATGAGCTGATTCATCTTTCTATGAAAACTTCTGAGAATTAATGAAAAATCTTAGCAATGCAAAGAAGATCATTGAGAACTACGAGATAGAAAGACAAGTACATCAGTCAACTGCAAAAAAGTCAAAGGGAAAAAAAAGAGACAGATCACGTAAGAATCATGATTGAAAGAATATCAAAAGCGCAAAAATGCAAGTTTAAGAAGTTAATATTAAACTACAATTACAAAATCTTACATAATATATGTTTTTTAAAAAAGAAGATGACAAACGTTGCAAAAGAATGAAGAAAAAAAGTGATCAATGATTGCAAGTGAAAACATCAAAGTGAAGAAAGAAGCTATTTATTCATCAGTGAATCTCATTACACATTGCTTGCTTCAATTGATACTTACAAGATGAAGATGAAGCAACATGACAACAATAAGAAGTGATGAAGACGAGAAAAGTGAAAACTTTTACTCAACTGTTAAATACTGTTATGAATGTGTCAAAGATCAAACTTTAATTAATTCACAGTGAACACTAGCGAGTTCACTGTGTATTGATTAGAGTTAATCAATGATTTAGTCAAGAGCTGATTTAGATCTGACTCAGATTTGACTCAAATATAACTCAGCATCTTTTTTCTTTTCTAGCATTTTTTAATCAACTTTTATTGTCTTTTAAATTGTAATTGTAATTCATACACTTTTGTGACATCGATTTAGGCTCGACTCATGAGAGACTCTATGCTATTTATATCAAGTGAACAAAACTCTCTGAGAAAGAAAATCACTCGTCGTCTATACGACTGCTTCGCGCAGTCGAAACAATGAGATTGACACTGTGTTATCAAGTAATGAATCTATAGCTTCTATTCAGCGCGTGACGCTCAAGTAAACTCTTGATGAGAGTGTCTGTGCTGTTTGATTATGATGCATCGTCTTTGCTCTGCTCTTCATTGACGATATTCTATACAACGATGTCTCGATTCGATTCTTGATTCGAAGACGAAAGACGTTTTCTTTGCACTCGTGATGCTCGTGATTGTAACATATGTAGAGCTGTGTTCTCTTACTCAATGATTGTCATTCATTGAGCAGAGAAATATGTGATGAAAGAGAGACGCACACGATGAGAAGATAGAGTGTGATTGTACTGAGTAATTCTTTTCTTCTCTTGATTTGACTTGTGTCACATAGACGTTGAATGAATTGTTAGTATAGGCGTGCGATCGCAATCGTTCGATGTTTGACTCTGATCGATGAAAGAGAATGCGTTCTGATCGTTCTCTTGAGCTCTCAATTTTTCACGTGAATAGATGAATGACTTGACGTCAAGTAAAAAAGGTGAGCTCAAGTCTTTTCAGTATATCAGCGTAATCGACGAGTCACTACTTCTTCAAGCACTGTAGTCACGTCTCTCAATACTTGAAACGACTATTCTACCTGATATCTTTCCATCAATTACTCGATGATACTGTCGATGTGATGAAGACGTTTCGATATCAACGCAGTCGACGAGTCGCAAATCCTTCAATCACTTATAGTCACAACTCGCAAACTCTTCACCTGAATTGTCTTTTTCACTAGTAGTATCTTTTCATCTCTTACTGACATCGACATGTCATTAATCTTCTTCGTAGATCGATTGTGACTGTTAGGGAAAGTGTTGTCGCATGGGTGAAAACTCTGCACGACGACTTTTCTGACCACGCAACGTTCTAACATCGTTCGAACTGCGTCGAATTGAGATCTCTTGACTCTTTTGACTTCTATTCGAACACAGAATAGAATCAAAAGATTCGTAGTCGACATCACGTACAGATGAATCTCGTTGTCAGTCATTGTCTTTTAAATAAACACACTTCTTTGTGTTACGAGTAATTAATAGATGTCTATGACAAACACATTTCTTTGTATTGCAAACATCTTTCTTGTGTTTCAACATGTTCTCTTTGAGACTAGCATCAAATCTGAGTAACTACTATATAAAGTGTGTTTTTCTTGTTTTTTATACCTTCTTTCTTCTGTATTCTTAAAGTCTTAATTATAACTATCTTTATTGAATTAAACATTTCACTCACGACATGATTAGATTGAATATTTAGACATGATCTCAACATTACTTTAAGAATTCATTAATCACATGATATTGATTTCTATACTTATTCAAATTCATTCAACTGACAATGAAATAAGTATAAAGAAATTTGTGTATCTGATGATTGATGACATCAAAAGACAGAATAACATCAAGAAATTAATAGAATCAACGAGAATATATGATCATGTGATTGCTAAAAAATCTATCACTCAGTTAGTAGCATCAGTTCAAATTGATTAATAGAATCAACGATAAAGAATCTTCATTGATTGCTTAAGAATCATAAAAACTCTTTCAAATCAGCAACATTCTTTATTGAAGACTAAAACATTAAAACAGTGATCTTATCACATACTGTCAAGCATCATTCTTCGCTCGATCATCAACTCTTTGTTATGACTCGATCATTTGTGAAAAATTTCTTCAAGAGTTATCAAAGTCTTTATTCTTCTGTCACTTCAGATTCAATCATTTATTCTGAGCTATCATCTTGCATATTGAAATATCTTAAAATCAACTTCGTATGAAAACATCATCAATCTTTGTCTCACTTTCAGACTTTCAATGATCTCTTGAAAGCTTCTATTCTTTGAGATATAAAAAATGTAAATCAGTTACAACATTGAGTTAAACAAGATCTTGAGATTTTTCTAGCAGATTTGAACAGTCTTTGAACTCAACGAGATTTAAATGTGAAAGCTTGTGATTTATTTGACAAGATATCAAGCGAACAAATATGAAAGACTCGCTTTGAAGAAATTGATTGAGCAAAAAATGATCAAATCAATTGAATCAGATGCTTCAGAACAAATTGACTGAAGCACAACATCAACTGCAAGTGATTAAAGATGTCACTTCATCGACTTCTACTCTTTTCACATTCAGCAAGCGATCTCAGAAGCTTTCGAATTCATCTCTGTTTATTGATGAAAAAGAATTTATCTGAAATGATTGACAAGAAAAGATTCGTGACAAGCTAGAAATCAACGTCAATCATTTCAATACTGATAAAGCTATACTGATTTATATTCACTTCAGAATCAACAAAGACGCAGTCAAAGTTACTTTAACTTGATATCAACAAGATTCATTGAATCTTTATAAGATGATTGATGATTTTCTAAATGAACTTGCTCAGCTTTACAATGATTTCAACAAAGAGACAAACTTTCAAAGAGAATATGCTAATCTTTCTTAAGAAAAAAGCAAATTCAATGACTTCTATTCAATGTTTCAACGTCTGTTCTTTTATCTAGAATATTATGAAAAGCAATTGATCATTGATTTATGAGACAAGATAGTTTATTGTCTTCATGCAGCTTGAAGTAGTCAATTGATTCAGTCAGAATCTCTGAATGAAATTCGTAGTTATCTAATTTATTTGAACAATAAGCATCAAGTCATGAGTAACATCAAAGAAAAGAAATCTTTGAACAAAGTCAGAAAGTAAGTCATCTTTGCTGATGAAGTTTCAAGAATTTCTTATAGAAAGATTAAAGTTACTATACTCGTTGATCATTCAAAGTCATATGACGCGATTTTGACTAGCGTCAAAAACATTGATTTACAAGCTGAAATCTGTTTCATCTGTCACAAATCAGACTATACTTCTAAAGAGTGCTTTGATCAATCTAAAGTTAATGTCTTAGAAAATGATGAGTTTAATCGTTTGAATTTTGAGTCAGATTTCAATTAAAAAAACTAGTTATCTCTTTCAAAATCATTGAAGAGATAGAAATTATATCTTTGTGCAGTTAAATCGAAGTTTTGTTGAAAGAAAACTACTTTGAAAAGTTTTTTCTGATCAATGCATTTCTCATTTTTTAAAACAAATCTTTCAGTCTTCGATTTTTGATAGACAGTGATTTCGTCGTTTACACGCTGATACATGACAAGCTAGTCAATATGTCAGAAACTTGAAATTCAATCTATATTGCTAGCAAAAAAGAAGTTAATACGAGAATATGATGAGAAGTTAGCTAGAAAAACTATTACTCATAAAATTTTACTCAATCTCATAATCGAAAGTCATAAGAAATTGACTGTGTCAATGCTGATAACTGATATTAAGCATTATGAAGCTATATTGAGCAAATTCTGAATGAACAAAAATGAAATATTATTGAACATGAAACATGATACTATTGTATTCTTTGATCAATTAAATATTTCTATTTCGATTTTTTTGATTTCGTCAAATATGAAGCACTTAAGTTGATTGCAATCAACTTTGATCTCTTCAGCAGCTCACAGCAAGATTTTTAAGATGCTTAAGTGCTCAGTTTCATTTATTCAGAAAGAGTCATTCTTGATTCAAATCATAGACATCATCTTTTTTCAAGCATTAGTAAAATGAAAAAAGAAGAATCAGACAAAGATTTTTGCTATGTTCATCGAAGACATCAATAGAAAAATTGTTTACAATACTCAATGCAAACTAGATGTCATAAACGTCTTTTCTACTGATGAAACAACTCAGAATCTAGAAGATATTAAAGTCAAGCTATCATTGAAATATCAGAATTTTCTAAATGTCTTTGATCAAGTTCAAGCAGACAAGCTATCATCTCATTGTTTGTATGATCATAAGATAAAGCTTACTAGTGACGTAACATCATCTTGCTGTTAAGCATATCAAATGTCTCTTTACAAGCTTCAGAAAGTAAAGAAATATCTGAACGAAAATCTTTTCAAAGAATTTATAATCTTTAGCAAAGCTTCATATTTCTCACTCATTTTGTTCATCTTGAAAGCAAATGAAAATCTATGATTCTGCGTTGATTATTGAAAGCTCAATGCTATTATCAAAAGAAATCGCTATTTTCTATTACTCATAAATGAAGTAATTGATAAAATAGTTGATTGCAAACATTCAACTTGATTGAATATTATTTTAACATTCAACAAACTACGAATGCATTCTGATAGTGAGAACTACACTATCTTTATTATTACATTAGAAGCATATAAGTCAAAAGTGCTACTCTTTGAACTTATCAATAATTCTGTCTCGTTTCAACAGTATATGAATGATATTCTATGAAACTTTCTAAATGACTTTTATCAAGTCTATCTAGACGACATTCTGATCTACAGCAAAACTCAACAAAAACATAAACAACATGTCAAAATGATATTGAATCGCTTACAAAAAGCTGATCTACAGATGAATATTTGAAAGTGCGAATTCAATGTAGAAGAAATCATCTTCTTAGAAGTCATAGTATCAAAACAAGATCTTCGTATGAACTTTATCAAAGTGAAAGTCATAGTCAACTGAACTACGTTGATTAATCTAAAAGAAGTTCAAAGCTTCGTAAGATTTATTAACTTCTATCATTGTTTCATTAAAGACTTCTTGAAGCTAGTTAAATTATTCATTCAACTGACTAGAAAAAACATGTCTTTTGTTTAAAACAAAGTCTGTGTTCAAGCTTTTAATGATTTAAAGAAACAAGTCAGCTCAATCTTAGTTCTACGACATTTTGATTCAAAACGACAGACTATTCTAGAAATTAATGCATCTGACTACGTCAAAGATGAAATTCTATCACAATATGATGATGAGAAAGTTCTTCATCTAATGATTTTCTACAGCAAAAGCATGATTTTTGTTGAATGCAATTATCACATCTATGATAAGAAATTGCTAGCTATTATTCATTACTTTGAACACTAAAGACTTGAGCTAGAATGCACAAAGCTGCTCATTCAGATGTTCATTGATCATCAGACTTTGAAAATTTTCATGAAAAATAAATAGTTAGCTCGATGTCAAGTCAATTATCTAGACATTTTATTCAAGTTTAACTTTCAGATCATTTTTCAATCAGGCAAAATGAACATTAAAATTGATGCTTTAATCAGAATGTTTCTGATCAACGTTTCTGAATCAACTCAGCGTACTGAAGATCACTATCAGATCATTCTAACACTTGATAGAGTAAATATTTTAGCTATTGAAACTGAAGTTGATCTCTATTAGCAAGTAAAAGATGTCAACAAGATGAATGAGCTTTGCAATGAGTATAAATAAGCTATAAGCGAAAATAAGCTTAAGTTACATTGCATTGAATTAAAGAACTGTAAGATCGTTAACGACATTCTATTCAGAAAAGATCTATTGTGAGTCTCAAAGAATATGCATACGAAATTGCTGCAGAAAATTCATGATCAGTTCTCAATCTCTCACTTTGACAATAAAAGAACTGTTGATTTAGTTCAACGTTTCTACTATTGATTAAATCTTTGAGTAACAATTAAATGTTACATTTGAAACTATCATGTTTATCAACAAAGTAAGACATTTAAAGATAGTATCAATGAACTTCATCATTCTTTTTCGATTTCACAGAAACGCTGAAAAGATATTATTATGAACTTCATCACTAAACTATCTCTATCAGAAGATTATAATGCTATTTGCATAATCATATGTTGTTTCATCAAGAAACATCACTATGTTCTCTGTCATTGAGAAGACGAAGACATCTCAGTCGAAGAAATGATTTGAATCATGCTATGAAACGTCTATTGCATCGACAAATTCTCGAGTGCTAATTAGTCAATCACATGCAGCTAATCATCACGTTGACATTGTTGACATTGTTGACAGCTGATTAGATCAAAGATTCAATCAAACATCACTTAATTACGTCATTAATTTTGCAGTTAAATTTAATAGCTGATAAATTGCATCATTTATCGTTACGCATAGATAATTAAATGACTAACAGTCAGATTGACAAAATCTTCGTTCTTTGCATTCTACATGCTCATCATTTTACTCATCATTCTATTTACTCATCTATCTACTTGTCATTCTACATGCTCATCATTCTACTCATCACTTTACATGCTCATCATTCTACTTGTCACTCTACATGCTCATCACTCTACTCATCATTCTACATGCTCATCATTCTACTCATCACTTTACATGCTCATCATTCTACTCATCACTCTACATGCTCATCATTCTACATACTCGTCTACTCACTCATTATTCTACATGCTTATCATTCTACTCGTCATTCTACATGCTTATCATTCTACATGCTCATTATTCTACTCGTTATTTTACATGCTCATCACTTTACATGCTCATTATTCTACTCATTATTCTACATGCTCATCATTCTACTCGTCACTTTACATGCTCATCATTCTACTTATCACTCTATCTACTCATTAATCTACTCGTTAGTCTACTCATCAGCTTGCTCGCTTCAAAACATGCTTCATGCAACGTGTTTAAACACACGTCATTCGCTTCATGATCTACTTCATAGTATGCTTCATACATGCTTCATAGCACATGCTAATTAGCTTAATAGAACGCATTCTTCATGACTTGATATCAAACTTTCTACCAAACTCTTTATCAAATTTTCTATCAAACTTTCAATCAAACGCTTTATCAAATTTTCTACCGAATTTTCTATTGAATTTTCTACCAAACTTTCTACATGCTTCAAATTATGAACGCATAACACAAGTCAAACAATGCTTTCTACATGACTTGAAAACAGTACTGTTATCTCTGTGATTAGTAATCTTCGCTCTCAGTCGAAGATCGACGCTAGAAAATTCAAAGAATTCAGAGTATTTACTTCTTTTCACTTCTTTCTTTCTTCGTAATTCTACTTTTCAGAACAACAACAATCGTATTTCAATAATGCTAACTAGCTCAATAGAATGCACTCTTCATGACTTGATATTGAACTTTCTATCAAATTCTTTAGAACTACTGAGCTTTCTACTGATCTTTCGATCGAGCTTTCTACTGAGCTTTCTACTGATCTTTTGATCAAGCTTTCTACTGATCTTTTGATTGAGCTTTCTAGTGATCTTTCTACTGAGCTTTCTACTGAGCTTTTGATCGAGCTTTCAATCAAGCTTTTTATCAAACACTCTGTCAAACTTTCTACATGCTTCAAATTACTCATCAATCAAACGCATAACATGAGTTAAACAATGCTTTCTACATAATGTTATGATTCTAGCCTTCGTCTAGCCTTCGTCTACTCTTCATCTAGTCTTCGCCTGATTTCATTCTAATCAAGTCTAGCAAGAATCTGACCTAAAGATGATGTCATTGAGACTCTGCATCATATGTGTAAGACGTCAACTCTTTCGAGCCTAGCACAGAGCTAGAACGCACACATATAATAGCGAGTTATTTTCTGTAGATACTTTTCTTTCTTAGCATTTATTTATTAGTTAAATGACATCTTTATGACTCGCTCTAGATCGATCTCTAACAGTAGATAAATGCTAATCAACTACTCTGCTATCAACGTGTAGATGATACGAAATAATCTATCTCTATTCAGAAAATTCGCAAGAAATTCTTTGAATTACTTTCATCAAAACACACATTCAAATTTACTCAAATTTATCAAACCAATCACTCAATCAAATCTATCTATTTATCTTTCTCACAATGACACGCGACTTTGAACCAGTCGAGTCATGAACAGCTCATCTGCTTAGAAGCACTGCTAGTAGAGAAGTTTCTCTTATTTCTTTCAATGCTTCAGCGAAATCTCAGAATGTCGCTATCTCATGAAACATCAACATGAATCAATAACTTCGTCAATGAGCTATCGATCAGTCAGACAAGATCATCAAGATGCTGATTGAGCTAAGAGATCAACGAGACATGACTTTGAAACTCAACAAGCAATGAATCAATGTTCAAGTCAATCACATCAAGAGACTTAATGAGCTAGAGATCAATCAAATGACAATAAACACTCAAGAAGAGACTATCGTTGAACTATGAAAGAAAGTCTTGAGTTTAAAAAAGAGACAGCGTTCAGCGAATCAGTCTCAATCTCGCCAGTCTACAAAACCTCTACCTCGTCAATTTATTGAGAATCATACTCGACGTGAGTCATTCACTTTATTCAATAATGATCATCACAAGTCTTTCAAGTTTTTGAACTCATCTGTATTCATCGACGAAGATGAATCAACATGAGATAGCTGAAAAGTCAAGATGAACGACAAGCTTCAGACAAATGTTGATCACTTCGATAATGAGAATATCTGTATTGTCTATGTGATATCTAGACTAGAAGGTGATGCTGCTGAGTACATCTTCGCTCAACGTCGACATGATGCTTCGCATTCATACATCTTGATCGACAAGCTATTTGAGCATCTGAAAGAAATATACGATGAACTGAATAGAAATCGAAAGTGTCGTCGTAAGTACAACGCTCTGAGACAAACAGACAAGTCTTTCAATGTTTTTTACTTCAACTTTATAAAGTTATTCAGCTATCTAGACTACAAAGATCGCACTCTGATGAATGATCTTCAGAATAAGATCAACAATTGCTTGCAGAACGCTTTATCAATCTGTTCAGAGAACTTTACTTCGCTCACTCGTTTAAGAATCTTTCTTCAAGATGTGAATAATAAACAGCGAGTCAACTATCAGCTACGCAGTCAGCTTCGCACTGTCATTGCCAAAGTCACTGTCATATCTGATAAACATGCTGCTACTTCATTGTCAGTGACGACTTTGATAATTGATTATGTTAAATCTATCATCTTTTCTATCTCTGAGTCTGATCGAGCGAAATCGTCTATCATCTGCTACATCTGCAAGATCTCGAGACATTTGTTCAAGAATTGCTCTCAGAACAAGATTAACACTTCTGCATCTTATGCATTCACTTTTCGTCTACATAAAATCATCATTTCAAAGAATAAAGAGAATGAGAAAATGTCTTTCGAGAACAGTGAGGCAAAAAACTAGAGACTTTCATTAAAGACGCAATGAAAAAGATGTTAATTTCTTCAATGACAAGCATGTCAGATGATTCTTTTGCTTCTGAATCTTTGACTACTGAATGTGTACTTTCTAGCAATGAAATTAGTTACTCATTGAAGTCATTGATTGACATCAAAGCTGCTGACTATTCGTTCATTGATGAAGTGATTGCGCAGATTGTTTGTGATCAGTTGCAAATTGAATCTCTTGCTTTGATCAAAGCGAAGTCAATTCGAGAATTTGATGATCATTATGCTAAGAAACTCATTACTCATGTCATTTATTTGAATCTGACTGTTCAAGATCATACGATTGACACAGCTTTTATGTTGATCATTCAATTAGATCAACATCAAATGATTCTTGAAAAAACATGAATGAACAAAATTGATCTAGTAATTGATATGCGAATCAATTTTCTTCGGTTTTCGAATTTCATCTCTAGTCAGAAACTGATTGTTCTACTCACAAGCAACAAGACAATCACGAAGCAGAAGAGTTTGACTTCTACTCATATACTGAAGAGATCTTTCACTACATCTTAACTCAGTCTGAACTCACTTTCTTTCAGTCAGTTTAATGAGAAGTCAGTTAAACTAATTGAACAGTTAAAATCGCGTGACGCAGCTTTAACTAACGTTAAAAATTCTAAATCAACGTTCAGTCTGAATTCATTCTCTTTCAGTTCAACGAACATAGCAATGATAGAGACAACGACATATAGAATGTTAGTCAAATGATCAGACGTCAAGATCTTTGCTATTACCGTCTTGAAAATCGATTGACTCATAACTACAGTTGAAAACAAGTCTGAAGAAGTGAATCTGCATGAGCTTTTTCACGCTGAAGCTTTCAAGCAAGTCAAAGTCAAGCTTTTCTCTGAATATCACGACTATCTAGATGTCTTCGATCGAGCAATAATCAATCAACTATCATCGCATCGTTTCTATGATCACAAAATTGAGTTAATTGATGAAGAAATGTTTTTCTCGAAGCAGACTATATCAGATGTTCAATCACAAGCTTCAGAAGATAAAGAAGTATTTGATTAAACATCTGAACAAAGAGTTCATTTTCTTCAGCTTCACATCATACGTTTCACTCATCTTGTTCATCGAAAAGAAAGACGATAGTCTGCGTTTCTGCGTCAATTACAGAAAGCTTAATGCTTTGATCAAACGAGATCATTATTCTTTGTCATTGATAGTCAAGACTTTCGCTCGTATACAAGAAAGCAAATACCTGACTCGATTGAACATCATTGTCACGTTCAATAAACTACGCATGCACTCAGATAGCGAAGATTTGACTATCTTTATTACCTTCTTCAACTCATACAAATATCATGTAATGCTTTTCAAATTAATCAACGAATCAACATTCTATCAACATTATATGAACGACGTGTTCTTTGAATATCTACATCAGTTTTGTCAGATTTATCTAGATGACATTATCATTTACAGCAAGATCTTGAAGAAACACAAGCAACATGTACGATTGATCTTGAATAGACTACGAGAAGCTGATCTACAGATAGACATTGATAAATGCAAGTTTCATGTTCAGAAAACCATCTTTTTAGAACTTTTGATGTCAATCGAGAGACTTAAGATGAATTCACGAAAGATGCAAGCAGTCGTTGATTAATCTACACTCAATAACCTCACTCAGATGCAGTTTTTCATTGATTTCTGCAATTTCTATCAATGCTTCATCAAGAACTTTTCGAAGATTGTTCATTCAATGATTCAACTCACTCAAAAGAAGATCATATTTGAATGAAATGAAGTCTGTCAGATCGTCTTCGACCATATAAAGAGACGTATGATTGAGACTTCTATACTACGTCACTTTGATCAAACTCGTGAGACTATTCTCAAAATTAACTCATTCAACTACGTCAATGATGAAGTTCTCTCTCAATATGATGACGAAGAAGTACTACATTCAATTGTCTTCTATAGCAAGAACATGTTCTTTGCTGAATGCAACTACGAGATATATGATAAAGAACTTCTGATCATCATTTGAGCATTTGAACACTGACGACTTGAACTGAAGCTAACTGACATTTCTATCAAAATGTTCATCGATCATCAAGCGCTCATCTCGTTGATGAAAGATAAAGAGCTGAGCAGACGTCAGATGCGCTGAGTTCAGAAGCTCGCTGACTTCAACTTCAGAATAATGTATCGATCTGACAAACAGAACATCAAGATCAATGCATTAACTCGTCAAGCTAACGTCGTGCCTAGAGATTCAGAAGATGAGCGCATTTGCTATCAATGAATCACTATTCTGACTTCAAATCGAATGAAAATTGCTGATCTAGAGAAGAACATCAGTGAATCAATCTATAAACAGATTCTTGAGACTAATGAAATCGATGAGAATTGTACGCTACTTCGCGAAGCAATAGCAAGAGATGAGACACAATATGAAGATATCAAATTGAAGAATTGTTGAATTCAGAATGAAATCTTGTATCATGATAGTCAGCTATGAGTCTCATTCAACAAGCTTCTACAAATGAACCTGATTCGTGAGATACATGATCAATCATCAGTTGATTATTCTGATATTCTTAGAACTGTGAAAGTCATAAAGCGAAATTACTATTGATCTTCTATGCGAAAAACGATAGATCGATATATTCAAAACTGCTACGTATGTCAACGTTCAAAGACATCAAGAAATAAATCAAATGACTTGCTTTAATCTCTATCTATATCTGAACAGCGAAGACAAAACATAGTCATGAACTTCATTATTGATCTATCTGATTCGTACAACTACAACGCTATTCTAACTGTCATCTGCAGATTGTTGAAAGAAAGACATTATATCTTTTGCATCATTGATGATGAAGATATCACAGTCGAAAAGACAGCTGAAATGTTGCTTCAATGAGTATATTGAACTCATGATTTATCAAGCTTCATTGTATTCGATCGAGATTCTCAGTTCATCTTCATTCTTTGAAAGTTTCTTTGCAAACGACTAAGCATTTCTCTTCGATTGTTCATCGTCTATCATTCTCAGATCAACGATCAAAGCGAACGAGTCAATCAGAATGTCGAGCAATATCTTTGTTTCTTCTGTTCATACATGCAAAACGACTGATTCAAGTGACTATTCATGATTGAGTTTGCTGACAATAACGTCTTGTCTTCAGTCATCTTCTTGACTCTCTTCTTTCTGAACAAGAACTTTCACCCTCATATGAGCTTTGACTCTGACATCATCAAGTATGAAAGCACTCGCGAACGTCTGCAGATTGCTCAAGTTGAAGATATATTCAATCACATGAATAAGACACTGATCTTCGCTCGCGAAGCTCTGATCAAAACACGAGAACAAATGATGAATCAAGCTAACAAGCATAGAAAGAAGATCAATTACAAGATTGAATCAAAGATGTTTCTGAATGAACGAAACATCATTACAGCGAGACTTTTCAAGAAATTGAATGACAAGATGCTCAACTCTTTTCAGATCACAGACTCTGTTGACTTCTTCTATAAATTGAAACTATCAGACACTATGCATATACATGATGTATTTCATTCAGAGCTTCTTCGTCTCATCGTCAATGATTTTCTGCCTGGTCAGAAGAATGAATTCTCGAGATCAATAGTGATAAACGATGAAGACGAATGAGAAATCAACAATATATTGAACTTTCAATAATATCGAAGATGACTTCAATATCAAGTCAAATGAAAGAGCTATGACAACAATCTCAACTAATATAACGCTGACGATGACGAATTTATGAACGCTCAAGAGATGATTGACGACTTTCATATCAAATATTCAAGAAAAGCGCACTAAGAAATAACATTCATGCAAACATGAATAGTTAAGAAAGAGAAGTAATGTTACGATTCTAGTCTTCATCTAGCCTTCGCCTGATTTCATTCTAATCGAGTTTAGCAAAAACCTGATCTAGAGATGATGTCATTGAGACTCTGCATCATATGTGTAAGACGTCAATTCTTTCGAGTCTAGCACAGAGCTAAAGCGCACACATATAATAGCGAGTTCTTTTCTGTAAATACTTTTCTTTCTTAGCATTTATTTATTAGTTAAATGACATTTCTATGACTCGCTCTAGATTGATCTCTAACACATGACTTCTTTCATGATTCTCTATCAAACAGTCTTCATGATTTTCTATTGAGCACTCTTCATGTTTTTCTATCAAGCATTCTTCATGTTTTTCTATTGAGCACTCTTCATGTTTTTCTATCAAGCATTCTTCATGTTTTTCTATTGAGCACTCTTCATGACTTTCTATCAAGCACTCTTCATGTTTCTCTATCAAGCACTCTTCATGTTTTTCTATCGAGCACTCTTCATGACTCTTTACCAAGCATTTTTCATGACTTTCTATCAAGCACTCTTTATGACTCTTCATCAAGCACTCTTCATGTTTCTCTACCAAGCACTCTTCATGACTTTCTACCAAGCACTCTTCATGTTTCTCTATTGAGTACTCTTCATGACTTTCTTCATGATTCTCTATCGAATACTCTACATAGTCAACAATTTGTTTAAATAGATGATTAAATAACTAGTTAAATAATAAATTCATTGATTTAATATCTTGCTTTTTCATGCGCTTGAGCATATAAAATTGAGCATATAGAATCAGAATAATCAGTGTCAGCAATGTTATTTTGATGATTCATGTCATTTTGATAATTCATGTCATTTTGATAATTGATGTCATTTAAGCTATTAAACATGCGTCTGCAGCTAATCACGTCAAAGTGATCTTATAAGAAGAGAGATCAATCAAAATGATAAATCATTTAATTTATTGACTAATTACGTGATTAAACACTCAACGAAATTTCTCAATGTGACTTCATGATTTACTCAGTTTCATTGTTTTGAACAGAGATTCTCAGTTCATATCAACAATGTGACAAAGTCTTTGCAAGTGACTAAGAATCACGACTAGTTTATTAACAGTCTATCATTCTGAAATCAATGATCAATCAGAATAAGTCAATCAAGACGTTGAATGCAAACTTAGAATTTACTGTAATTACATGCAGAATAACTGAGCAAAATAACTTTCAATGATGAAATTCAGCGAAAATTTCAATATCTTCTTGATCATCTCAATGATCTCATTCTACTTTAATAAAAAGTTTCATCTTCAAATGAGTTTTGATTCAGATACAACTGACTACAAGACAATTTGCAAACGTCTTAAAGTGAGAAAAGTTGATGATATTGTCATTTGAATGAAAGAGTTTCTTATCTTTGATCATCAGCAATTGAAAAAGATGAAGCAGATCATTAAGCTCAGATCAATAAACATAGACGAGACATCATTTATGAAGTAAACAACTGAGTTTGATTATTCTTTAGAAACATAAAGTTAATTAAATCATGTAAAGATTTGAAAGATAAACAGTTAAAACTCTATCAAATCATTGTTAAAGTTGAGATCTTCTATCATCTTCATCTATTAATAAGCATGAAGCAGCTGCATTCAATGTTCAGCTCAAAGCTATTACATTCTTATTTTGAAGACTCATTGTCAGAATAGCATTTGAAACTTTCTAAATCTTTTACTATCAAAGATGATAAGCATTGAAAGATAGATAACATTTTGAACTTTAGATGCTATTGAGATCAAATACAATACAAGATCAAATGAACAAGATTAAATCAAGATAATGAATGATATTATGTCAATAAAGAAGAATTTAAGAACTTGAAAGAAGTTTTAGTTGAATTTTATAAACTTTATTCAGACAAGTTACACTAAATTGAAAAACAGTGATAATTTTTGCGCTTTCTTTATTCTATTCATGCAAACATGAATTTTTAAAGAAAAGAGTAATGTTACAAATGTGTCAAAGATTAAACTTTAATCAATTCACAATAAATGCTAGCAAGTTCACTGTGTATTGATTAAAGTTAGTTAATGATCTAGTTGAAAGTTGATCTAAATCTGACTCAGATTTGATTCAAATATGATTCAGCATCTTTTCTTTTTTCTAGCATTTTCTAATCAGCTTCTGTTATTTTCTAGATAAACACACTTTTTTATGTTACAAGTAATTAACAAATGTCTATGATAAACATATTTCTTTGTGTTGCAAACATCTTTCAAATAAACATCTTTCTTGTGTTTCAACATGTTTTCTTTGAAACTAACGTTGAATTTAAGTAACTACTATATAAAGCATGTTTTTCTTGTCTTTTGTATCTTCTTTCTTCTGTATTCTTAAAGTCTTAGTTATAATTATCTTTATTGAATTAAACATTTCACTTACAACATGATTAGATTGAATATTTAGATATGATCTCAACAAATATAATCTTACATGCTGAGAAAAAAAACTACTCACTTTCTCATTATTGAAGATGAAGAGTGAGATGATTTTAAGTGTGAGTGATGAAATGTTAAGTCATTGCTTGCACAACATCATGCATTATCAGCTGAAGAAAACATGAAGTTAGATTCATAATACAATTATGCTTAATGAGAGCATGACATATGTGAATCATCACTACATTCAGATAATAAATGCAGTGATAACATCAAATCTTCTGATCATGATGATTTAATATACATCAGCATTTATTGAAATTTACAGAAATAAATATATTTATCAGAAATGATGAGTTCAGTCATTAATGCAACAGATGCAAGAAAAGCAGAAGAAGCAGATGTAACAAATGTTGCAGCAATGATGATGTAAAGAGAAATATACACTTCAAGAAAATGAGCAGACTTCATGAGCATGTTAGCATGATCTCAATGAGCGTAAATGCTGCTACTTATCATGATAGTAATGATGATGATGATGATGTTGATACTGCTATGTCATTTACATTAATTCATGAACTGACTTGCATCACAACAACGTTGCAACAAAAGAAGCTCATATCATGAGTTGCAAGCTATGCAAGATACACATAGTAAATTTCAAGTCTTGTCAATTTGAAAGAGTAATACTCATGAAAAAGTATGCTGAGACGAGACAAGAAAGAAAGAAAGAAAGAAAGCAAGCAAAGTTAAAAAGTTAATCAGCAATGAAACTCATCTGTATGTGATGCTGACTACAAATTTACTGTTTAACTACAGTAAAGTCTAAAGATTATTAAAAGTTTGAATGACATTGAAGTGTTGCATGATGATGAAGCGCTGTGTTAAACTGATCACATCAAGTCGAGCACTTGACTTGAAAAGTGTTGAGTTGAATTGAAATTTTTTTGAAAAAGTGTTGAGTTGAATTGAGAAGTTGAACTCAAGCACTTGAGTCAAGTTGAGAAGCTTGATTCAATAACTTGATTTGAAAACTTGATTCAATTCAACAAGATATTAGATAAATGTAAATAGCTTGATTGAACAATCTTCATGTTTTTCTTCATGTTTTTCTCTATGTTTCTCTCTATGTTTCTTTCTATGTTCTTCTCTATGTTTTTCTTTATGTTTCTCTCTATGTTTCTCTCTATGTTTCTCGTCATGACTCTCTCTATGTTTCTTTCTATGTTTCTCTCTATGTTTCTCATCATGACTCTCTTCATGTTTCTCTTCATGTTTCTCATCATGACTTTCTTTATGTTTCTCTCTATGTTTCTCTCTATGTTTCTCTTTATGTTTCTCTTTATGTTTCTCGTCATGATTTTCTTCATGTTTTTCTTCATGTTTCTTGTCATGACTTTCTTTATGTTTCTCTCTATATTTCTCTCTATGTTTCTCTTTATGTTTCTCATCATGACTTTCTTCATGTTTCTCTTCATGACTTTCTTCATGTTTTTCTTCATGATTTTCTTCATGTTTCTCTTCATATTTTTCTTCATGTTTCTCATCATGACTTTTTATCAAATGCTCTTCATGTTTTTCTTCATGACTCTCTATTAAAAGATAATGCAAAAAGATAATGCAAAAGTTAAAAATTGAAAAAATTTCTATATTTAACTTTCTTGATGTCAAGCTTGAATTCTTGATGAATCAACTTGAATTGACTCAATTTTCAGTCAAATTGAATTGCATTGAATTGAAAATATGAGCAACTTGACTTGAATCAAGTTGAAAATGTGAGCAACTTGACTCAATCTCGATTCAAGTTCAAAATGTCAACTTGAAACTTAACTTGATGATCAGTTTACATTGTGCATTGATTGCATGCAGAGTTTTCGCGATTGCGCAGACTTCAATAATCTCAATGCGCATGCTATAAGCAATCTGCATGCAGATAAGAAAGTCAAATAGAACACAGAACTACGAGAAAAATCGCTTATGAAAATCATTCAATTCAGTATCTTGTCATTGTAATGACAAGAATTGAGACAGAACATTCTTGCATTTGATTTGTTGAAAATGATTAGCAGAAAGAACTTAAATCATGAACATTCTTTAAATTTACATGCTAACTACGTATAGATCTTATTAAGACTGCGTGTCTGTTACTATGATATAAGCAACTCACAAGACTCATTAAGTTTGACATGAGCAAACTCAAGAGTCTCATTAATATTGTTTAACAAATGTTCAGACACAAACATTCTATATGTGAGCAATACGCTGACGAGAAGACTTTGTTAAAAGAAGAAAGACACAAGCGAGTTAATAAAGAATAATTGAACTATGCTGTCTGATTAAAAGTGTAGCATATGAACATTTCTGCAAAACATGATTAATTTGCATGAGAAAGATCTCTACAGATAGTGCAAAACAGATGAGTTGCACATTTTACAAACGAAGCAAGCGTCTGCAAGATGTAATATACAATGATGATGACTGTTGATCTTAAGAATCTTACTTCTTCACTGAGTTCTGACTCTTGAATGTCTTGATGATAGAGTTAATCTCTAGTCAAAGACATTGTCTGTATAGCTTGAAAAAACAGTAACATATGTTGATGTGATTAAAGAAGAAATTGACTGTGATACACATGTGTATTGCAGACGAAACATCTGCAACTCATGCTTAAGAAGTAAACTGTTGAAATCTGAGCAGTGAAAAATCTTATTTATTTTGAACTGTGAATCTGTCACAAGAAAACTCTCTGAGTAATTTCTTGAGTCTAAGAAGAAAATCAGCATAGAAATCATGCTCTATGTATGTTGCATGCAACGTATACAACATATTTTCAATAGATGATGATGCATCAAATTTGCAACAACTTGATACTTAAAAGAAATCAAAAATCAAAGTTGCACAAAATGTTTCTGCAGCTGAAGCAAAAGTGAATGAAAAAAACACTTGAATAAATGAAGATGAAGTGAAATCATCTTTATATGATGACTTTCTGATCAGAATCATCAAGAGTAATTATAGTTGCAAACAAGAAAATGTCAATAAATCAACATTGTCTTGACACATTCACGTTGAAGCAAAGAGTTTACTTAAATAATAACAACAGTAAAGAGAATGTTACAATGACTGTGATGAAAATTAACTGAAAGCTAAATAAAAGATTGAAGAAATTGACTTTAATCATCACTCATCATGAAGAACTGAAAGAATTAATCACAAAGATGAAACATCTTGCAGACGTAGTGACAAAGAATTGAAAATGTCATGAAAAGATATACAAAGTATATAATGATAGTCAGACTTCTTTGAAAACAGTGAAAGCTATGATATTAACAAAAGATCAAACACGTCTGCAACAAGTTCAGATCATGCATGAGAACATTCAATTTTAAAAAGTTATGCTGAAGTTACATTAAGTGATGAGACATGCAGAAGTACTTGAAAATGAAGTGATGAACAAGATGACTGATGATGCAAATGATTTGTCTTTATCACTGACTGAGCATCAGCACACTGAAGTGATAACAAGATTAACACTTATACAGAAATAAATCAAATAAACATGAAGAATAGTCTGAAAAGAGAAATTCAACGCAGCTCATTTTCAATATCTGACATCAAAGATGACACATCGATATTTGCAACTGTACAAGAATCATGCAAAGTCTCACAGCGCATTATTGACACAGCTACGTATGAGAAAAATTGATTTCAATCAATTTCTACATGAAAGACGAGTACTTGATGTTGCTATGACAATGTGCAAGTGCAACAGAGATCAAATGTTGATCAAGCACATTTTATTAACATGTTTTAAATGAAAAGTAGAATGAAAAGCAATGCAATGAAAAGAGAACATCACGAACTTGAGAAAGCTCTTAGAAATCATGAGCGCAGCGATAGCAATCATTCAAATGATACTTTCAATGAACATACTGAATCAATTTCAAGCTGTGATGTCATCAAAGAATCAAATGAAAAAGAAGAAAAATAAAGAAGAAACAGACTCATAGAGTTCTTGCATTGAAAACAGTTATAGTATAAAGCGCAGAAAGAAGCGATTTTTGATGCAAAAAGAATGCTGCGCTAGCGCAACACTCGCTACAGTATATAAAATCTTGCATAAATTCATAATGAATGTTGAATTGAGTAAGAATAAAAATTAAAAAAAAGCTGAAGAGTTGATATCAACAATCTTGCACTAACTTTGTTTACACTTATTAACATGATCAATTCACAACACTTCTACACAGATGTTAAAGCATTGAAAACATCATTGCTACATTATCAATTATCAAAAGATATAATAATGCTATGAAGATTTAAGAATGATTAACATTGACTCATCTGAGATAAATTCAACGCAAAATCACGAAAATGAATTACTTAAACTATTTAGAGACAAAGCACATCATTGACATGATGCTTACGCTTTATTCTGATTGTCAAGAGCAAATGAGAAGCATCGTTGATGTGATGTCAATAAATGAATGAGAAGCAATTATTGCTATCTTGCAGAAGAATTCAGTTAAGACGAAAGATATACAGAAGAAATTACACAAGCTGCAAGTATTTTATAAGTTCAACAAACGTAGAAACAATGAGCTGATACTCTGAAAGAAGATGAAAAGTTTGACAGAGATGATAGAAAAGCTGACACATCAACACGTCGCTGCATTGACTGTCAATCAGCGCATGAAGAATCAGCTGAAGAGACTGAAAAAGATAATGAGCAAACTCAAAAAAGAGTTCATGAAGAAGAGAAAACACGTCGACAGCTGAGCAAAGAGAGCAAGCGTGAAGTCAATGATATTATTTGAAAGTCATCTTGTGTTCAACATTGATATATCATCATCAATGCAAAATCATTATGAGAAATTTGAAGTAAAGATCTTCATCAAAGAGAAAAAAGAAGTAAAGAGAATCATGACAACAACAATGAAAAACATAGTGAGATGAGCAAGAAAGATTGACGTCAACGAAACATTGTTGATGCATAAGAACATAGAGATGATAAAGAGATGATTGAAAATGCTGATATTTCAAGTCAAGACAAAGAGCAGCAAAAGAACATTAAAGAAAAACGATTTTTGAATCAAAAAGATATCGTTGAATGCATGTTTGCACGAAGTCAGTTTTGAAGTAGTGATACATGAAATTAGAATTGAAGAAATGTTTAAAAACATAGAGAAGAAAGAGACGAGAACACTCATCAAGATCAACAAAGACATACATTCAGAAATGATGATTAAGAAGATTGAGTGACTCACAAAGAAGAGTGAGCAGAAGAAATATGTTTTGCTGATGATACACATAGTCAGCGTTGAGATGATGAACAAGCTGATCAATGAGAAAGTATGTCATAAAATCAACATAAAGATCACACAGTTCTACAACTTGAGCTGCAAAGTGCATCAGTATCTAAAGTGTCAAGAATATGATCATAAGATGTATGAATGCAAAAACAAGCAGAAATGCGTTTATTGCATGCTGAATCATTGCTTGAAGCACTGTTTTCACAAACAGACTCAAAACATGTGAAAATGTGAAGCATGTTGAAGCACACACAAAGTTTTTGACTCTCAATGTCATAAACGACAAGCTGAAAAAAAAAGAATAAAGAGAGTCACAAAGCACAGATCTCTATATCATGTCGTATGAAGACAGAAAGAACTAAAGACAGCAACGTCAAAGATATTCATAGAAACATTTATCAATTTGAAATCGCTGATGAACAACAATTTGAAGAGAAAGTAAAGATGCTCAATGAATGAAAGTTATCTGTTCAGCGCAGTCATCACATCAGAAAACATTATACTGAATCACTTAATCAAGAAGTCAAGATTAAATGAATCAAAGTCAACATCAATCACGTCATTGTCAATGTCATCTTCTGATGAGAATCTTACAAGTGAAGCAAATGCTTCGCAGACACTCAAAAGAACATTAAACAGTCTGAAATGTAAACTTTAATGTCTCAGCAAAAGAAGCTTCGAATACTACAGTACAACGTTCACAAGTTCAGAAACAAGATGATGATAGCATTATTACATGAGAAAAAAATAAAGAACTATGACATTCTGAATCTTCAAGAACTCTGATGATTTGATGATATTTTCAGAGCATACTGCTCAACAATTGTTGACTTCATGCTGAAGAATAATGAAGATAAAATCTATTTCTACATAAACAAGAGAATCAACAGCAACATTTGATATTCAACATAATACTTCAAAGACATAGACACAATTATGCTATAAACATTAACAAATGATGCACAGAGAACTCAGAAAACTATACACATTCATGAAGCATACAATTCATCACTCAGAAATCATGAAGTCATTCATGAAAAAGAAAATCTTTCAAATCTTGAAAAGATGTTGCACATGTTGAAAGAAAGCATTCTTGTAGAAGACTTCAATCTGCATTACTTCACATGAGAAGAATTATTTTATTCAAGACACACGTCAGAATAAATACACTCTTTTTTTGAAAAATGTTTACAGAAGAGAATACAATCAACTCAGTTCAAGAGCACAGTCACAATAATGATGTAAAAGTCAGACAAGAAAGATTACTTTAATGCAAAGATATATAAATTAATTGCGTTATTCAACACACTGAGCAAAATACTGAAGTTCATTGTATTTGAACATTTGCAAAATATCATAGAAACTTGCGACTTAATATTGAACATTCAGATGAGAGTTTGCAAGCACAGATTAATAAATACAACTTTGCAACTAATTATAAAAAAGATACATACTGTGTGAAGTGACATGAGAAGAAGAGTAGTCTCACTGCTGAGTTTGAATGAGAAGAATGCATTTGACAATGTGATGCACAGCAAACTTTTACACGACATGAAGAAGAGAAAAGTTTCTAAACTGCTTCTCAAGTTTGTGAAGAACTTTCTGAGAAATCAACGCATCACGATCACAATTGATGATTACACAATGATGAAACGCAGCATGAATGTTGACATATCACAAGACTCTTTGCTATCATTGATATTATATCTGTTTTACAATGCAAACTTGTTAAAAGCATGTGACGATATTAAGCTGAAAATTAGCTTCACAAACTTCATGAATGACATCAATATCTTGATATACAAAGAGTTTATAAAATGTAACTGCAGAGTTCTTAGCAAGATTTATGATAAATGTGAACAATGATTAAAAACGCATGACATTAAATTCTTGATAACAAAGCATAAGTTGATTCACTTTATGAAAACTTCTAAATGATTCAATATGAAAGTTGACGTAGAGTTGATGAAACATCAGATCAACTTAAAATCAAACATCAGAATCTTGAGAGTTCAATTGAACTTCAAGCTGAGATAAGTGACTTACATGCATCATGTTGAAGCAAAACTAGTGATTAAACAAAAAATCATGCAAACAATCATCAAGTTTACTTGAGACTCATCAATGACAATGAATAAGCAAATATACTTCGCGATGACATGCTCTTTGCTTAGTCATGAAGTCATCATATGATATACATCACAGAAAGTGAAAGATCATTGAAAGAATCTGAACATCAAGCTGAAATCAATGCAAGAAAGAGCATTGCAACAGATCATCGACGTTTATCATGTGATATCAACAAAGACTTTACAGATGAAAATAAACACAACATTGATAGATATTCACTTATGAAAGCTGATACAAAGATCAATAATAAACATGAACTCTTGAAAATCAGACGAAGTTATTAAGACAATAGTGCGTTGAATTCGTAACGACTTGACACTCAAAAGAGATCAAAAATCAAAGCTGCACAAGACATTTTTACAGCTGAAGTAAAAATGAATGAAAGAAACACTCAAGTAAACAAAGATGAATTGAAGTCATTTCTACACAGTGATTTTCTGATCAGAGTCATTGAAGATAGTTATAGTTGCAAACAAGAAAATGTCAATAAGATAACACAATCTTGACATGTTTACATCAAAGCAAAGAGTTTACTCAAATGATAGCAACAGCAAAAATGATGTTACAGCAATTGTAATGAAAATAAACTGAAAGCTAAATAAAAGATTGAGAAGATCAACTTTAGTCATCATTCATCATGATGAGCTGAAAGAGTTAGTCACGAAAGCAAAACATCTTGCAGACGTAGCGACAGCAAATCAAGAGTGTCATGAAAAAATATACAAAGTATACAATGATAGTCAAATTTCTTTGAAAACAGTGAAAGTTATAATATCAACAAAAAATCAGACATGTTTGCAACAAGTTCAGATTGCACATGAGAGCATTCAATCTTAAAAAGTCACGCTGAAGTTACATTGAGTGACAAAACATGCAGAAGTACTTGAAAATGAAGCAATGAACAAGATGATTAATAATGCACATGATTTATCTTTATTGCTGACTGAGCATCAACGCATTGAAGTGATAATGAGATTGATGCTCATACAGAAACAAATCAAATAAACATGAAGAATAGTCTGAAAAGAGAAATTCAATGCAACTCATTTTTGATATCTGACATCAAAGATGACACATCGACATCTGCAACTGCACAAAAGTCATGCAAAGTCTCACAGCGCATTATTGACACAGCTATGCATGAGAAAAATTGACTTCAATCAATTTCTACATGAAAGATGAGTACTTGATGTTGTTACAACAACATGCAAGTGCAACAAAGATTGAATGTTGATTAAGCACATTCTATTAACATGTTTTAAATGAAAGATAAAATGAAAGATGATGCAATGTGAAAAAAACATCATGAACTTGAGAAAGCTTCTAGAAATCAGAAGCATGATGACAGTGATTATTTAAATAATACTCTCAACAAGCATACTGAATCAATTTCAGATGATGACATCATCAAAAAGTCAAATGAAAGAGAAAGAAAGCAAAGAAGAAACAAGTTCATAAAGTTTTCATATTGAAAACAGTTACAGTATAAAGCGCAAAGAAAAGCGATAGTAGATATAAAAAGAGCATTACGCTAGTGCAACGCTCGCTACAATATATAAAATCTTGCATAGATTCATAATGAGTGTTGAATCAAGTAAGAATCAAAAAAAAAAATTTAAAAATTGATTAACATCAACAATCTTGCACTAGCTTTGTTTATGCTCATTAGCATGATTAACTCACGACACTTTTACATAAATGCTAAAGCGTTGAAAAAGTCATTGTTAAACTGATCATCAAGTTAAGTTTCAAGTTAACATTTTGAACTTGAATCGAGATCATGTCAAATTGCTCATATTTTCAACTTAATGCAACTCAACTCAACTGAAAATTGAATCAATTCAACTCGATTCATCAAGAATTTAAGCTTGATATCAAGAGAGTTAAATATAGAAATTTTTTCAATTTTTGACTTTTGCATTATCTTTTTGCATTATCTTTTAATAGAAAGTCATGAAGAAAAACATGAAGAGTGTTTGATAAAAAGTCATGATGAGAAACATGAAGAGAAACATGAAGAGAAACATGAAGAGAATCATGAAGAGAAACATGAAGAGAGTCATGAAGAGAAACATGAAGAAAGTCATGACGAGAAACATAGAGAGAAACATAGAGAAAAACATAGAGAAAAACATAGAGAAAGTCATGACGAGAAACATGAAAAGAAACATGAAGAAAGTCATGACGAGAAACATAGAGAGAAACATAGAGAGAAACATAGAGAGAGTCATGACGAGAAACATGAAGAGAAACATGAAGAGAGTCATGATGAGAAACATAGAGAGAAACATAGAGAGAAACATAGAGAGAAACATAGAGAAAGTCATGATGAGAAACATAAAGAAGAACATAAAGAGAAATATAAAGAAAAACATAGAGAAGAACATAAAGAGAAACATAGAGAGAAACATAGAGAGAGTCATGACGAGAAACATGAAGAGAAACATGAAGAGAGTCATGACGAGAAACATAGAGAGAAACATAGAGAGAAACATAGAGAAAGTCATGACGAGAAACATAAAGAAGAACATAAAGAGAAACATAAAGAAAAACATAGAGAAGAACATAGAAAGAAACATAGAGAGAAACATAGAGAGAAACATAGAGAGAAACATAAAGAAAAACATGAAGACTGTTCAATCAAGTTATTTACATCTATCTAATATCTTGTCAAATTGAATCAAGTTTTCAAGTTGAGTTATTGAATCAAGCTTCTCAACTCAACTCAAGTGCTCAGATTTAACTTCTCAATTCAACTTGACACTTTTTCAAAAAAATTTCAATTCAACTTGATACTTTTCAAGTCGAGTATTCAACTCAAACTTGAGTACTCAACTTGATGTGATCAGTTTAGTCATTGCTATGCTGTCAGCTGCAAGAAGACAATATGATGCTATGAAGATTCAGAAATCAAGTTTTTAAGAAGAAATGCAATTGTGAAAATGCATCTCATTGACTATGAATGATGCATGTTTGCAAGACTAGCTCACAAGATTAAATTAAAAAGATTAACGAGTGAATAAAGATAACAACTTGACAAAAGATAAAAATTCTGCAAGCTTTCACTTTTGTTTCTTAACAATTAGTTCTATCATTAATAAAGTGTTATCTTATTATCTTTTACTACGCAGTTTCATGTAAAAAGATCTTGTTGTCTCATATGATTTTAAGCATTCTTCAACTGCATCTTGTAAAACAAGTTTCATTTCATTTTCAAAGTAATTTTTCAATCTATAAATTCTATCATTTCAGCAATATTCAAATTTAACACTCATGAAAAAGAAGCTTTGTTAATAAATCATGATATATTTGATAGTCAAAATTCACACTTCACTTCAATATAAAACATTTCATGAAAATGATTATTGCAGCTGAAGATAGTTGTGAATCTTCATGCAAACAATGTTTTTCATCTTTTCAAAATCTTATTTCATTCAGATTATCATCACATTGATTCTGAAGTAAATGATGATGTTTTGAGAAATTGCAGTATGATCACTTTATTGTCAAGTTCTTTCTTATTTCTGAAAAGAACATGAGTTCTTTCTGTATATAGTATGATCAAACTTGTATTTGTTAAAATGAAGACTTTATTTGAGAAATGCATTGATTTATTCATAGCATTTTCTTTCATATGTTTTTCAAGATTTCTTCAAAGTCAAATTGAAGACTATGCATCATGATTCTTTTGATGTGAAAGAATATAGCTCAAAGCTTATGATATTTCAATCTGTGCTTGCATTGTTGATCTATTGTTTGCAATTGTCATTTCACACGTACACACAAGCAATTAATATAAATATATACATCTTTATTCATTGATTTTCTCAGCATCATCTTGCTGTCATCAAATCTTGTCATTGTCAAAAGAAGCAAGAACTTTGTCATGATGTTAAATCACAGTTTAGATCTGATCTAAATTTAAAGTGCAATCAACGTTTAGTTTATTGCAATCTTAACATGATTGTAGCAATCTTTGCAATTTTAAATGTGAAGATTGCAGTTTAGTAGAAACTCTGTCTGAATCATGTATATAAAAGCTTAAGCTCATTCTTTCTTTTGCTTTTTATCTTTCATCTTGTACATTATTGACAACATTATAAACAAAATTTGCACAAAGCAGAAAAGTAAAAGTTAAATGAATAAAGTATGCATTAATAAAACTATTTGATTTGATTTGATTTGAATTTATACATTCTTGTGATATCAATTTAAGTTCAACTCATGAGAGAAACTATGCTATGTATATTGAATGAATAAAACTCTTTGAGAAAGAAAATTGCTCATCGACTACACAATGACTTCACATCATTGAAATAATAAAATTGAAACTATGTATTCAATAATGAATCTATAGCTTTTATTCAGCACATGACGCTTAAATTCTTGATGCGTGTCTGTGCTGTTTCTTTGCAATGCATCGTTCTTGCTCTGCTTTTCATTGATGATATTTGTCACGATTCTAGCCTTGTCAGACTCAGTCTTCTAGCCTTGTCAGATCTATTCTCGCTTCGTCACCTTGACTAGTTTCTATTGAGCCTAGCGTTGACTGAGAAACACACATATGTAGTCAGCTTCTTTTCTGTAGCTATCTTTCTTTCTTAGCATTTATCTTCTAGTTAAATGACACCTCTATCTGACTCGCTTTAGGCAGATCTCTAACATTAGATAAATGCTCATCATCTACTCTGCTATCAATGAATAGATGATATGAAACAATCTATTCAGTAAGAAAAATTTGCAAGAGATTCTTCAAATTTGCACCATCATTTTAGATCGCAAGAAATTCTTCGATTCTACACTCATTTTCACCATTCTATTCGCAAGAAATTCTTTGAATAAAGCACTCAATTATTACCTGAAATTCACAAGAGATTCTTTGAATTTTCACTCATCAAAAAACATCAATTCAAAACATCAATTTCTCATCTACTCTTATCTCAACAACTTCTATCTTCTCTCATCATGACACGCGACGTCGAGTCAGTTGAGTCTCAAACAACTCGTCTACTTAGAAGCACTGTCAGTAGAAGAGTTTCACTTCTACTCATCAATGCTTCAGTCGAAGCTGAGAAAGCTGTCACCTCATGAAACATAAACATCAAAGAACAACTGTTTCATTGAGTCAGCAATCAACTCAACGAAGTCATCAATATGCTGAACGAGCTTCGAAGTCAGCGAGACTTGACTCTACAACTCAATGAACACTGACTTCTCATACAAGACGATCACAAAAAGAGAGTGAAACAACTAGAAGTCGCTTTTGATAAAAATGATGAGCTAGAGAAAAAGATCAATCAGCTACAAGGCGAGCGATTGAACTTCAGAGCGAAACAACGTCAAGCTGATCGATCTATGTCTCGTCAAGATACTCAGTCAGCTGAGCAACGAGTCAATCAGGAAGAAGCTCGCTCTCAACAAGAATCTTCTACTCTATCTGATAATGAGAATGATCATCACAAGTTCATCAAGCTTTTGAATTCATTCATCTTCATTGAAACAGATAACTCTATCTGAGAGACATGAAACATCAAAATAGCTGACAAGCTCGATGTCAACGCGAATCATTACTCTACTGAAAAGATTCGTATTGCCTATGTGATTTTCAGGCTAGAAGGCAATGCTGATCAGCAAATCTATGCAAAGCATCGTGTTGACGCTTTCTCACTCTATCAGTCACTATCAGAGCTACTGAAACATCTGAAAGAAATTTACGAAGATCAGAATCTGATTTGAAAGTGTCGTCGTAAATACGTCGCTCTGAAGCAGCTCAACAAGTCTTTCAGCTCTTTCTATTCAGAATTCACTAGAATATTCAGCTTTCTGAACTACGATGATATCACTCTGATGAACGACATTCAGAATAAAATCAACAATCGTCTTCAGAACGCGTTGTCAGTTTGCCTCATAGAGTTTAGCTCGCTTGATAAGCTCAAGATCTTTCTTCAAGATGTGAATAACAAACAACGAGTCAATTATCAGCTACATGACGAGCAACGAACAGTCAAATCGATAACAGCTTCGAAAAAACGTTTTGTTTCTTCGTCGACATCAGCTTCAGTCTTGACTACTAGCTATGTTCGACTCGCTACTTTTTTCACCCTCGAATCTGAATGATCAAGAATGTCAATCATCTGCTTCAACTGCAAAGTATCGAGTCATCTTTCAAAGAACTGCTCTCAGCTAAAGACTAGTACTTCGACATCTCATGCATTCATCTCTTGCCTCAATGAGATCATCATGTCGAAAGAAGAGAAGAAATTATTTACAAAGAAATCGAAGAATGAGGCAAAAAACTAGTGACTTTCATCAAAGACGCGATGAAAGATGTGTTAATTTCTTCAACAACGAGCAGCTCAAATGACTTCTTTGCTTCGAAATCTTTGACTACTGAATGTGTATTATCTAGCAATGAAATTAGTTACTCATTAAAGTCATTGATTGACACTGAAGCAGCTGACTATTTATTCATTGATGAATTAATCGCGCAGAATGTTTGTGATCATTTGCAAATTGAACCTTTACCTTTAATCAAGCTCAAATCAATAAGAAGATTCGATGATCATTATGCAAAAAAGCTCATTACTCATGCGATTTATTCAAATCTAACTGTTCAAGATCATATGAAACGTTTCGTCTTTATACTGATCACTCGATTAGATCAACATCAGATGATTCTTGAAAAAACATGAATGAACAAGATCAAAGTGACTATTGATATGAAAGATGATCATCTTCAATTTTCTAGTTTCGAAGCTCATATCAAAGCTTTTACCAAAGCTCATTCAACTGTTCTTTCGAGCAAGAAAATCGCAATAGAACAGAAGAGTTCAATTTCTACTTAAATACTAAAGAGATCTATCTCTTCTGTTATCACTCGACTCAACGAGAAGTCATCTTCATTCAGTAAAATCGTGAAATCATCTAGCTCAGTCAACTTCGCTTCGTCTTTCGATTCAATGAACATAGCAATGATAGAGACTGCAGCATATAGATCACTAGTCAAACGGTTGAATGTGACTACTTTCACGATCATTATCACGAAAATCAATCGACTTCTAAAAACAGCTAGAAATAAACTCGAAGATGTAAATCTACAAGAGCTTTCACATGAAGAGATCTTGAAAGAAGTCAAAGCTAAGCTTTCTTCGAAATATCATGACTATCTAGACGTGTTTGATCGAACGATGACTGATCAACTACTTTCTCATCGTCTCTACGATCATAAAATTGAGTTGATCGACGAGAAAACATCTTCTCAAAGTCATCTCTATCATATGTTTGACTACAAGCTTCAAAAGATGAAGAATTACCTGATCAAGCATCTGAATAAAGACTTTATATCTTTTAGCTCAGCTTCATATGCTTCGCTCATACTATTCGTTGAAAAGAAAGACGATAGCTTGCGTTTCTGCGTCGATTACAGAAAGCTCAATGCTTTGATCAAACGAAATCACTACTCTTTGCCATTAATAGACGAGACTCTCGCTCATATACAAGAAAGTAAGTACCTGACTCAATTGAACATCATTGTCACGTTCAACAAACTACGCATGCATTCAGGTAGCGAAGATTTGACTATCTTTATCACCTCTTTTGATTTCTACAAATATCATGTGATGTCTTTTGAATTAACCAACGGCTCGACTTTCTACCAACATTATATGAACAACGTGCTATTTGACTATCTTCATCAGTTTTGTCAGATCTATCTAGATGACATTATCATCTACAGCAAAACACTGAAGAAACATAAGAAACACGTACGACTAGTTCTACATAAACTACGAGAGATCGATCTTCAGATGAATATAAACAAATGCAAGTTTCATGTTCAGAAGATCTTCTTTCTGAGACTATTGCTATTCATCGAAAAACTAAAGATGAATCTTAGAAAAGTACAAGCAGTAGTTGAATGATCTACTTCTACAAACCTCACTCAAATGCAGTTCTTCGTCGACTTCTGCAATTTCTATCGACGTTTTATAAAGAACTTTTCGAAGATTGTTCGTTCTCTGATTCAACTAACTCAAAAAAAGATGATATTTGAATGAGATCAAGCTTGTCAAACGATCTTTGATCATATGAAGAAATGAATGACTGAAGCTTCTATTCTTCGTCATTTTGATCAGAATAGAAAGACTATTCTTGAAACAGACTCATTCAACTACGTCAACGATGACATACTTTCTCAGTATGACGACGAAGAAACATTGCACTCGATGATCTACTACAGCAAGAATCTGAGTCTCGCTGAGTGCAATTACAAGATCTATGACAAGAAACTACTAGCAATCATTCATGTCTTCGAGCATTGATGACCTGAGCTGAAATTGACTGAGTGTTACAAACATGCCTGAATCGACCAGAGTTCAGATGACGCTATGTCTAGTTTGAACCTAGCGCACCTCTATTGAACCCTTCGAGCCATTCTCAGCACTTCTTCCCGTTGTTCAGCACTTTCTTCATTCATCTCTTTCATCATTCTTTTAGACAAACACATCTGACATATTACATCACATCTGTATCGAGCCTAGCGCAGTCTCAAGCCATTATTTATAGAAGAGCTCGCACTCTTTCTCTTCTGTATTCTTAATGTCTTGTTATAGCTATCTCTAAAGAGCAATACATACATATCAGTCTCGAGCCTCTTTGATTGAATGATCTAGGCACGATTTCAACATTACATTAAGAATTCCGTTTATCATACGATACAGATACTCATTACTTGTTCAATATACTCGTTCAGGCAGATCGAGTCTAAAGAAATTCGTTTACCTGATGATCGACGCAATCAAAAGACAGAACAACACTAGAAAGTCTATAGAATCAACAGCGAGGCTGATTGAATTGCTAGACGACTTACAGCTCATTAAGTACGCATCGTTCACCCCGATTAATAGAATCAGCGATAAAGAATCTTCGTTGATTGCTAGAGAATCAAATCGATCAAGAGAATCAATCAACTCTCAAATCAAACAACAAAAACGACTTCACCTTCTATTGTCGAGCATCGCTCTTCGCTCGATCTCTTTCTTTTAAAACACTCGTTCAATTCAATCTCTTCTTTCTTCTTCATCATGTCTCGCCTCTTCAAAGAGCGTTTCGAAGCTTCATTCTTCATTGTCGAAGATAATGATTCATTCGCTGAAATCATAACATCTTCTATGACTATGAAAGCTTTGAAGAAACGATGCGAAGAGCTGAAAGCTAGGCTACAAGCTAGAGAGGTTACCTCGTCATCATCAACCTACTCTGAGCGTTCTAGGTCTCAGAAAATACCCGATTCTTCGTTGTTCACTGATGAAAAGAACTCTATCTGAAAGAACTGATATGAAAAAGTTCAGAACAAGCTAGAAATCAACGTCGACCTCTTTTCAAGTGAACGAGTCAAGCTGAGCTACGTACATTTCAGATTATTCGATGATGCAGCTGAGATCATTCAGTCAAAACGCGAACGTGACTGTTTCAACTCATACAAGATCGTCGATGAGCTTTTGAAAGAGTTAGCTCAGTTGTTTGATGATTCAGATAAAGAAGTCAACTTTCGTAGAGATTACTACAACTTGGTTCAAGAACAGAAGAAATTCAGCGAGTTTTATACTCAATTTCAACGACTATTCTTCTATCTAGACTATCAAGAAAAACAGCTGATCGTTGATCTAAAGAATAAAATAAACTCTCGACTTTGATTCGCTTGAGTAACTCAATTGATTCAACTCAGTACTCTGAAAGAAATTCGTTTCTACCTCATTCAATTGAATAACGATCAACGAGCTATTCGAGAGATCAAGAATAGAGAAGCAATGATCAAAGCTTGAACAACTAAACAGGTCATCTACGCTGAAGAATCAGTCAAAGCTATTCGTAGAATCATAGAAACAAAGGTGACTGATCAGTCAAAACCACGCGACGCTGTTTTGACTAGTGTCAAAGAAAATGACTTACTAATCGAAAACTGCTTTCTATGTCATAAGTCTGATCATACTTCTAAAGAGTGCTCGAATAGATCTTTCAGAATTAACGCATTAAATGACGAGTTTGATCGTTTTTTGAACTTCGATTCAGAGTCTGATTCAAAAAACTAACCATCTCTTTCAGAGTCATCAAAGAGATAGAGATCATTTCTTTGTGCAATCTAATCGACGAAATTTCACCTATCGAAGAGAATCACTTCGGAAAGTCATTTCTAGTCGATGTCACTCTATTCTCGCAAGGCGAATTCTTCAAGCTACGACCTCTGATAGATAGTGACTCGACGATCTACATCTTGATTCATACAAAGCTAGTCGATCAAATATGTCAGAAGCTCGAAATTCAACTCATATGACTAGCTAAAGAGAAGTTAATAAGAGAATATGACGAAAAGCTGGCAAGAAAGATCATTACTCATAAAATTCTACCCAACCTCACAGTCGAAAGTCATAAGAAATTGACTGTTTCAATGTTAATAGCTGATATAAATCATCATGACGTCATATTGGGAAAGCTCTGAATGAACAAAAATGAAATACTACTAGATATGCGAAACAATGTCATCGTTTTTCCGAATCAATTAGAAGCTTTCATTTCTGTTTTTTCAATGTCAGTCAGAGCTTCACACTCAAAATGATCACGATCATCAAATTCTTCTATCAGTTCAGCTCTCAAAGTGCTTCAACGATCAGCTTCTACTGCTTCGAAAAAGAACTTTTCTATGTTCAGTGTGAGAACTGCATCTTTTCATGCACTGATTAAATGATCAAAGAAGAATCGCATCGAGATTTTCGCTATGTCGATCGAAGATATTGATAGAAAAATAGTCTACAACACTCAATGCGAACTGAACGTTCTAGACGTCGCTTTCATCGATGCATCAGCTCAAAATCTAGAAGACATCAAAGTCAAGCTATCTTCGAAATATCAGAATTTTCTCGACGTGTTTGATCGAGCTCAAGTCGATATGCTATCATCTCATCGTTCATATGATCATAAGATAGAGCTCACTAACGATGTCACTTCTTCTAGATGTCGAGCTTATCGAATGTCACTCTACAAGCTTCAGAAGGTCAAAGAATATCTGAACGAAAATCTGTCAAAGAGTTTTATTACTTTTAGCAAGATCTTATATTTCTCACTCGTTCTATTCGCTCTGAAGGTCAATGATGATCTTCGCTTCTGCATCGACTATCGAAAGCTCAATGTCATTACCAAAAGAAATCGCTACTCTCTATCGCTCATAGATGAGATGATTGACAAAATCGTTGGCTGCAAGCATCTGACTCGACTGAATATAATTTTCGCTTTCAACAAACTTCGTATGCATCTTGATAGTGAGAACTATACAATCTTCATTATCGCTCTGAAAGCGTACAAATCAAAGGTTCTATCATTCGAATTAACAAACGATTCGACCTCGTTTCAGCAATATATGAACAATGTTCTATGAGACTTTCTAAATGACTTCTGCCAAGCTTATTTAGACGACATTCTCATATACAGCAAGATTCAAAAGAAGCATAGACAACATGTCAAGATGATACTAGATCGTCTATGAGACGCTGATCTGCAGATAGATATTTGAAAGTGCGAATTCGACGTAGAAGAAACAGTCTTCTTAAAGATCATAGTATCAGAACAAGGTCTTTGCATGAATTCTACCAAAGTGAAAGCTATAGTCAATTGAGCTACATCTACTAATCTAAAAGAGGTACAAGACTTCGTTGACTTCGTCAATTTCTATCGACGCTTCATCAAGAACTTTTCGAAACTAGTCAAGTCGTTCACTCAGCTGACTTGAAAAGACACGCCTTTTGTTTGAAACGAAGTCTGCATCGAAGTCTTTGACAATCTAAAGAAGCAGATCAGCTCGACTTCAGTTCTACGTCATTTCGATGTCAAACGTCAAGCTATTTTGAAAATCGATGCATTCGACTATGTAAAAGACGACATACTATCTCAGTACGATGATGAGAATGTGCTTCACTCGATAGTCTTCTATAGCAAGAGCATGGTTTCAGCTGAATGCAATTATCACATCTATGACAAGAAATTGCTAGCTATCATTCAATGTTTTGAACACTGACGATTCGAACTAGAGAGTACTGAGCTATCTATTCAGATGTTTACTGATCATCAGACTTTGAAGATCTTTATGAAAAACAAACAGCTGACTCAACGACAAGCGAACTACCTGAATATTCTATCGAAGTTTAACTTTCAGATTATCTTTCGATCAGGCAAAATAAACATCAAAGCCGATGCTTTAACTAGAATGTCGATGATCGATAGTTCTGAATCAGCTAAAGACATAGATGATCGTTTTCAGACTATACTGATCTTGAATCGAATAAACGTTCTATCGATTGAGTTCGAAATCGAACCTGAATATGAGACTAATTTCTATCAACACGTACGTCTAGTCAATCAGAAGAATGAACTATGCAATGAGTATTGATAAGCTATGAACAAAGATGAACTGAAGCTTCATGACATGAAGCTAAAGAACTGTCAAATCATTGACAACGTTCTATTCAAAAAGAGTCTACTATGAGTGTTGAAACAAATGCATACGAAATTGCTTCGAGATATTCACGATCAATCATCAACCTCGCACTCTGACATTAGACGAATGATTGACCTAGTTCAACGCTTCTACTATTGGTCAGATCATCGAGCAACTATTCGATAATACATTCGAAACTGTCATGCCTGTCAGCGAAGCAAAGCATCTCAAGATGGTACAAATGGTTTGCTTCAGCCTCTATCGATTTCTCAGCAGCGTTGACAAGATATAGCTATGAACTTCATCACTGAGCTACCTCTATCGAAAAACTATAACGTCATTTGCACGATCATATGTCGTCTCTTCAAAGAACGTCACTATGTTCTCTGTCATTGAGAAGACGATGACATCTCAATCGAAGAAACAGTATGAATCATGCTATGAAACGTCTATCGACTTCATGATCTACTCAGTTCTATCGTTTCGAATAGAGACTCTCAGTTCATATCGATCATGTGACAAAGTCTTTGCAAACGACTGAAGATCAAAGTCAATCTATCAACAGTTTATCATTCAGAGATCGATGATCAGTCGAAACGAGCTAATCAAGATGTTGAACGCGAACTTCGAATCTACTGCAATTACATGCAGAATGACTGAGCTAAATGACTTTCAATGATGAAATTCAGTGACAATTTCAATACGTTCTCGACTATCTTGATGATCTCTTTCTACTTCAATAAAGACTTTCACCCTCGAATGAGTTTCGATTCAGATACGACTGATTACGAAATGATTTGTCAACGTATTGAAGCTAGAAAGATCGATGACATTGTCATTTGAATGAGCGAGCTTCTTACCTTCAATCGTCAACAATTGAAAAAGATCAAGCAGATCACTGAAGCTCAGATGAACAAGCATAGACGAGACGTCATCTATGAAGTAGATGATCAAGTTTGATTAGTCTTCGAAAACATCAAAATCACTAGACCATGCAAGAATTTGAAAGACAAGCAGCTCAATCTCTATTCAATCACAGTCAAAGTTGAGATCTTCTATCGTCTTCAGCTATCTAGAAGCATGAAGCATATACATTCAGTGTTCAGCTCGAAGTGTCTATGATCTTCATTAAACGACTCTCTATCGAAACAACACTCTGAGTTCTCTAGATCATTAGTCATTGAAGAAAATGAAGAGCACTGAGAAGTAGACGATATATTGAACTTCAGGCGATATAGAGAAAGACTACAATACAAGGTCAAATGAATCAAAGTAGATCGTGACGACGAATGATACTATGCCGATAAAGGGAAATTCGATGACTCGAAGAAAGTTCTGAACGAATTTCACAAGCTATACTCGAATAAGTCGCACTAAATTGAAAACACGATGAATTTTTTGCTCTTATTTCTTTTCTATTCATGTGAACATGAATGTTCGAAGAGAGAAATAATGTTATGAACATGTCTGAATCGATCAGAGTTCAGATGATGCTATGCCTAGTTTGAACCTAGCGCATTTCTATTGAACTCTTCGAATCATTCTCAGCACTTCTTCTCGTTGTTCAGCACTTTCTTCATTCATTTCTTTCATCATTCTTTTAGACAAACACATCTGACATATTACATCACATCTGTATCGAGTCTAGCGCAGTCTCAAGTCATTATTTATAGAAGAGCTTGCACTCTTTCTCTTCTGTATTCTTAATGTCTTGTTATAGCTATCTCTAAAGAGCAATACATACATATCAGCTTCGAGCCTCTTTGATTGAATGATCTAGGCATGATCTCAACACTGAGCTACTCATCAAGATGTTCACTGATCATCAAACTTTAACGTCATTAATGAAAGATAAAGAGCTAAGTAGACGTTAAATGCGCTGAGTACAAAAGCTCATCAACTTCAACTTCAAAATCATGTATCGCTCAGGCAAATAAAACATCAAAGTCGATGCATTGACTCGTCAAGTCGATTCAGTTTCTAGAAGTCTTAAGAATGAACGATGTCGCTATCAGTGAACTACAATTCTCACGTTGAATCAAATGAAAATCGCTGATCTAGAAGAGAAAAAGAACGATGAACCAATTTATCAATTGATTCTAGAAGCTAACAGAATCAACGAGAATTGTATTCTACTTCGTGAAGTCGTATTAAAAGATGAAGCTCAATACAAAGATACTAAATTAAGAAATTGTCGAGTTCAGAACGAAATACTATAT
>JAABUL010001424.1_pt1 | contig 45879 bp, 72 predicted proteins | sample 5559151 | NCBI WGS metagenome assembly JAABUL01 (sample SAMN10711876, study PRJNA513368) | rock metagenome | isolation source: Antarctica rocks | place: Antarctica: Victoria Land, Pudding Butte sud
TGCCACCCCTGTTTTAGTCATGTTTCTGCTGCCCTGACGGCTGTCGCCCAGGCCAAGGAGCACTCCTGTGTCTTCCTTGAAGTTCTTGAAGGATTGACACCGCTTTCAGCTTTGTCACATCAACAAGTTGTGGCATCAATGTCTCGGGAGGCTTTTAGATGCACACACGGCACTATCGTTGCCCTTACTTCCGAAGATGTCTGCGCACCGGCGCATCATCACTGCCGCTGTGTGCTAGAGGCTCTCCCAGCCTCTGAGGAGGCCTCTCATCTCAGCGCAGAGTCAGTAGGATAGCGCGAGGCGACTAGCGAGAAGGCTGGTGGCGCAGCTGCTGCCGTTGTCAGGCGGCGGCAATGCAAAATGCTGCAACTGGAATTTATCTGTCCAGCGCATGAGGCTGCATATTCTCGCCAGCTCGCGATCACTTCGCGGCGCCGTGACATCATCACTTCGCTGGTAATGGCTACAATTCTGGTGAGCACTGTTCCAAATCGCTACATCCGCATTTGCATCGACTGCACAGAGCGTGAATTTATGGTGCTCTGTGTACATGCGTGAGGCTGTCGCAAGCTCTGCGACACCCTCCACCCAGCTTCTCGCAGCAGATGCTGCTGCAAAGGATCGCTCCAGAGACATGATGTACTGGGACAAATCAGTCCGCTTTGTTGTCGCGTAGATGCCGCAGCCATAGGACTCTGCACGCTGGCTGAAACTGGTGTGTGTCTCAGAATGGCCCAGGTGCGTGTTGCCGCTGTGTATGCCCGGGCTGCCGTGCCTGCGGTGCAGTCGTGTGCATATGCAACGTCCTGACATTCATATCTGCGGACTGCAAAGCGCACCTGGCGTCATGCTGCAGGCGCTGTGCTGCTCTTACGTGATGCGGGCGGCGTGGGCCTGGCTTGGCCCCACAAATGCCCTGCGGCGGCGCAATACCGCGCAGCGGCTTTTCTGGCTGCTGATCTACCCGCAGATCTGCAACCCGCTCGTAAATTGCGAGTGAAGTGCTTCCACCCTCCTTGTTATCTTTTGGCTCACGTCATTGCTTGGTCACGTGACAAAGGACGTGTTGGTCAAAACCCGCCAAGGGTATGTCATCAGGCGCAGCATTTCGCACATGTTCATATGTATTTTCAGCGTGCGGTTGATGACGATGTTCCTAGCCTACCGCAGTGGCGTAAGTCTGTGCTGGCGGGCCGACCGGACGAAGGACGGCGCATGCCTCACATCTAGGTGAAAAGCAGCTCTGTACCAGCAACACCAACTTGCTGCCGTCGCTGCTATTCTTACCAGCATTCGAATCGCATTGCTCTGCTGTGTGTTCCGGAACCGTTTCCGAAGCAGTGCTCTGCATGCTGCACTGTTTACTTCTGCGGTGCCCTACGAGGTCGCCCCTGGTCCACATGTATGTTACCGACTCGCAGGCGTGTTGTTCATGGGCATTGGCATGTCTACCAGCGATACCGTCAGGTTTCCCACAATGGTCATCACCATGGTTGCACAGCTTCAGAGCTACGGATCCTCCATCGCACAGGTGCCTGCCGCGTCTGTTGGTGCAACTGCCGTGAACCGTTCCACCCATTGGAAGCACAGCCTGAGAGTGAGCAATGCCCTTGCACCAAAGCTATTACGGTGCGACCCAGCACCTACATGCAACGCAACATTGATCCCACACAAACACAGCATAGTGTGCAAACCCCTGACAGGAGCCTCCGGCAAAGATGGGCCTGGTGGTACAAGCCGCCGTCAAGGCGCGGATATGGTCGGCGGAGCTGCTTCCGCCTTCCGTCGCTGCCCGCATCCTGCCACACCTGATGGTGCCCTCGCTGTGTCTCGCAGCCTGGTTCGGTGCGTCACACCGCATCCTCATGCAAGCACGAAATCGAAAATGGGCAGCCTTGTGATGCTCGCCATCTGCGTGATGCTCGCCATCTGCGTGATGGCGGCAGCATTGTCACAAGGCCCGCCTGTGCTGCCTTCAAAGCTGCAGCGTGCCTCCAAAGCTCCAAAGCGGCAGGACAGCACAGCTTCCGAGGGCAGACTCCGGACTGGCGATCTCGGAGCTGTTGAGCTTGTGCCCAAAGAAGCTTCATGCAAAGGCACAGGGGCAGGCTGCTCGAGGTGCCGCAGCGGCGGCTGCTGGCGGCGGGCGGCTTTGAGATGACGCGTGCCGTTTTGCCTCGGATGTCAAACAAACGATCAAACAAACTGGGTTGCTTGCAGGGACCGGCTGGAGGTGTCAAGCCTTAACACGACGCTGCCCTGCCGTTGCAATGCCCCGCCATGACAGTGCCTTGAACGTGCTAAATGAGCTAACCGAGCTAACGTGCTATTGCCGCGCCACTGCAACAGGGCGCCGCCATCTGGCTCTTCATTAAAATTCGCCCAGATTCGGTCACGCCCCCACTGGTGCAGGCGGCCATGTGCCAGCAGATGGCTGTCCCATTTGCAGCCTGAGGGAGGCTGGCGCATGGATAATCGATTCCTGCTCTCAGGGTGCGGGGCGCAGTGCAGACCATGCAGATGGCAGCAAGACGCGCAGCGCCAGCGCGTCGAAGTGAAACTCCTGCAAGGCGCTCCGCCTGAGTGCGGCAACAACATCCAAACGCACTCACCCCGGCGACGCTGCTCTTGTTCTGCAGGGAGGTGATCACGTAGCCCACCGCCACCGCTTTTCCCACCCAGAATAGCGTCGCGTAGGCGCGCAGGTCGGCGGGCGTCCTCTCGAAGCCGCCCGCCGCCAGCAGCGGCCGCTGGGGGACCTCCTCCAGCCGGCCCCTGCGGGTGGGAATAAGCGTTCAAATTGTGGTCAACTTTTCTGTAAGCCACAGCAGGTGAGCCGGCGTCTCCTCGAAGCCGCGCGCGGCCAGCAGCGGCCGCTTGCCTCGTACATGAAACCGCTTCCAGCAGCTGGGCACGTCGCCGCAGCAGCGGGCCAGCCTCGACTCCTGCCCCAGCCTTATGGCCCATGGCTCCCCACTCCAGGACCGGCGGGGAGTGTATGCCACGTGTGCAGCATTTCGCACCTGGGTGGCAACCATGAGCTGGCCGATGACGAGGCTGTAGGTGACAGAAGAAACTGGAGACAGCGCCAGCGCCAAGTTGGACACCGAATCCCATGCGCGCAGCTCCAAGTCCGCAATGCTCAGCTGCAAAAGGCAGCCAAAGGTGATTAGGTCCATTGACGCGGCAAACACCTCCAGGCCCTGCGAATATAAGTTTGACAGGAATGTTTGAATTGCCTTCCCATCTCATGCAGCATCTGATGTTGCTTCAAGCATGCATTGCCGCATGCCGCCTCATGCAGGCAGCACTTACTGAACATTTCAACCTTGCGCACCTGCTCAAAGCCGTCCGCCAGGGGCAGCAGCAGGCGAAGCCGGCCGTTCGCCTGGTGGCCATATGTGAGGGGGACGCTGGCGCCACGGCTGCGCCTGCTGGCCGCCGGGCTGCTGCGGGCTCTGGGTTGCTGGGGGTGCTGCCGGCCCGCAACAGGTGCAGAGCTGTTTGCTGCTAGATTGCTGCTAGATTGCTGCTAGATTGCTGCGACACCCGTTGCCCGGGTCAACACACAGCATAGATACATACCTCGTTCTGAGAGGGAAGTCCTGCTGCGGCCTCAGACAGCTATAACAGCGAAACTGACCAGCTAATGAATTGGCACAGCCAGTTCACTACTCCAGCACCTTCCTCCAGGCACAGACCAGCCGCCCGGGCGGCCGTCCCTCATCGCCTGGTCCGCCTCCTTCGTCATGCGCGCCGCCGATGCGCTGGGCGGCGCACCCGGTGGCGGCGGCGGCGGCGGCGGCCCGGCGGCGGACGCGCCCGCGGCGGCCCTGTCCCTGACGCCAGCACCTGCTGGAGGAATCAGCCGTCCACACACAGAGGCGGCAGCGGCGCCCGGCGCGGCGCTGGGGTGCATGTTCGCGGCGCGGACCGCCGCTGTGCGACGCGCCTTCAGCCGCATGACATCGCGCGGCGGCGCCGGCGCCGGCACCGGCGTCTGGCAGTCTGCGGCGGCGACCATGCAGCGTGCCGCTAGCGCCCGCGCCCCGATCCCGGTGCGGGTACTCCCGGTTAGGCAAAGCCTGGATGTCTGGGTTGCTGACATAGTTTTCGGCACGGTCCTGGGGGTGTGGACGTTTTGTTGTACCATCAAACGGCCATGGCAATGGGCTTTATGCATGGCGGTGGAGTCGAACTCAACGGCTGCGGGGATGCATGTACGGGTGGACCCGAACTCAACGGCTGCGTGCGTGCATGTGCGTTGCCGCCATTGCTCTTACGGTAGTGTGCAGTGGCCTCTACCGCTGCACCCTTCTGCTTTCTGCGGTCCTGATGATGCGGCCTGCTGACACTGTGTGCTGTTGCAATGCTTGCAGGATTCTGGAGTGCGAGAGTCCGACATTGAGGCACCCACAACTCCGCACGGCGGCAGCATGTCGCGGGCCGAGTCAGCGCCGGGCGCAATGTGAAGCATGCGATTGCATGAAATCGGATTTGCATGCAATCATGGATTGACCGGTGCATGACTGCTGGCTTCTGCCGGCAGGAGCAGACCGGCCCGCGGCAAATGCTGAACCAGAACTGGGGAGATTGCCAGGATTTTTAGGGCAGTTTCGTTGAGGTGCTGTTCCAGGGGGGAAGCTAGTGCCGCGGAAAAGGCTACACTGGCAGTTGCATTCATCACGGTGATGTTTATCCCTATTGATCTTGGGATTTTGTTTAGTTTCGTCGGAACGTATTGACACTTCATAACATTCGCTCGAATGACCTACAGTGTGGTGATGTCACTCGAAAACATGTCGCTGATCATGCGGGAAACGCGTCAACCAGGTGTAGCAAGGTTCTACCGCGGCGGGTGCATTGGCTTGGCAGATTTGCCTTCGAGCAGGCGATAGTGACCGTGCAAGTGTGTTACGTGCACACGTCAGAAGGTGTGCTGGGCATACGGCAAAGGCTCGCGGAATTGCCTGCAGTTACATGTCGGCAGAACGACCAGCCTCTGCCTAGCACGCACACACAGCAAACACCTCTGGCAAATGCAATCCATTCGCCAAACCCACAACTACCAGAAGGCTGTCCAGCTGTGCCAGCACTGCCAGACGCTCTGGAACGACCACTATTTGCAAAACACTCAGTTGAGCTTGCGGAGCCGCTTGCGGCCGCCGACGGCGGCGGTGGAACCGCCAGCCCCGCTGGCCCTACGCGTCGACTCTGGCGAGGCGTCGCGTCCGCGCTTCGGCCTGTCGCCGTCGCCGCCACGCGTGGCGCGAGCGCCGCGCGTCGGGGGGGCTGCGACGTCAGAAAGCAAACAAGCATTGAGCTTTTCTCCAGTCCAAGTCAGCCGAAGCAGCGCGCCTCAACGCGGCTGCACACCTGCTGAAAGATTGCCCCACAACAGTCCCAGGCTCAAAGTCTCTGCCAATGCAAGTTCATGCAGTCGGGGTACCGGCAGGACCAGCGGGTCCAGCCAGCAGAGCAGCCAGTGGACGAGCCCGTCCTAAACCCTAACGAACCCGCACCTGCGGGCGCGCCGCGGACGGAGCGCCGGCCAGCCGGCCGCTGCCGCTCCTCGTCCTCCCCCCCAGAGTCTCCACCCTCCGAAGACTCGTCTTCTTCATCCGCCTCCTCCTCAGAGGCGGCCGCCGCGTCGCCGCCGTCGGAATCGCTGTCCGAATCGCCGCCCGCCGCGGCTGCCTCATGACCGTCTTCCGCATCCTCGCCCCTGCATTGCGAGGGGAACAACACCGTGTGCGAGATGGCAATGAATCACAGCAGTGCGAGGGAAGGGGTCTCACAGAGGTTCCCCACGCACGATCACTGACAGGCTGGAGGACAAGCAAGCAGGCTGCATTGAGCGGCGGCCATAAAGAGTGCATTGCAAAGGCATGTCCATCCGCACATCATGCAGATGGCGGGCTCGGTATCGAGCTACGACACAAGCAAAAACAGTCAAGCGCAGAATGCGCACCCATCCTCGTCCTCGGAGTCGGACAGCTGCTGCTGTGACTCATCGGGCGGCGGCGAGGCGCCGCTGTCGCTGCTGGCCGCATTGGGCCCAGCCGCCGCCTGCCCCTCCCCCTCCTGCGGGGTTTGTGAGAGCGAGAGGGGTCGGATGCGCTGCACAGGTATGGCGGTCCGCTGCTGGCTCGGCAGCTTGGAGATTGAGCAGCTGTGCAGCCCCTGCCGGCGCGAGAGACGAGAAGCAATGCTGGCAGCGCAGGTCTGGCAGACACGCACCATGTCCTCGTCATCGTCGGATGACGGCAGCTGCGCCTGGTAGGCGTAGTCGGGGGCCTCGGCGCCGCCTCCGCCGGCGTTGCGCAGCCGCGAGCGGTATCCGCCTGCGGCCTCGCCCCTGCAGTCATCACAGCGCATCCTTCAGGTAACCCTCTTGCCATGTATGCCATCGAGGGTGGCAGTTGAGGATTGGGCGGTCCAGACGGAACGGCTGCAGTGACGTTGCGCCGTCGCGCGCGGTACCCGCTTGCACCCTCACCCCTGCAGGTTGCAGCAGTCTGTGCCAGTGATACTTCCGGTGCGGTTGATTGCCACAGGTTGGCAGGAGGATGGTGCTGCACCTGACTGAAAACCCTATTACAGGATGTGTGGGGCTTGCTCAACGTCCGTTGTTTCTGCCAAGTTCAGATGTTCACGCACCGCAGGTTGGCAGCATCGTGTTTGTTCAACTACACTACTCCCGCACACCGCAGGTTGGCGGAGGAGTTGGTGCGGCTGGAGCGCAGGCCGCCGCGGGCGGAGGGTGGCGGCCGCCGCTCCCGCAGCCCGCCCCGCAGCCGCCCGTTGATCTGCTCGTCCAGTTCCCGCGCCGCGCGCTCGTCCGCAACCTCCGCAGCGCGTGTGCTCCGCCGCGCCGGCTCTGCAAGAGTATCATGCAGCAACGACTGGTTTCCGGATAGGTGAGGATTCGAATGAATACTGTGGCGGCGCGGCCAGATCCCGGGCGGCCCACTCGTCCGCGTCTTTGGCCGCTCGGTTGCTGCGCCGCGCCGACTCTGCGTTTCATTATGTACCTTTGAGGTTGAGGAGGGTTTACATATTGTGATCTGCGCAATCCTGTCCCTGACGCCGCCTTCTCGTCTGCATATTCGGTTGCACGTGTGCCGCGTCGGCTTTATGTTGTACTCGACCACAGCATAGGGTTAGGGCTTTGCGGTCTCTGGTGCCTCAGCAGGTGCTCGGCAGGCGGCACGGCAGCCCGACCAGGCGAAGGAGGGAGCTGTAGAGGGGATGAGGAAGACACGAGCGCGGGCGGCTCGGAAAGGAGTGGGGCACCTGAGAAGCGGGAGGCGGCGCGGCGGCCGCCGCGGCCTGTCGGCGCCTCGACGGCGCCGTCGCTGTCGTCCTCACCGCCTGAAGACGCCGCCGGCGAGTCTGCGCATGAAGAGAGCATGTCAGTGACATTGGCCACATTGCGATGGTGCCTTGGGAAGGTCACCCTGTATGCAAGGTATGACTGCCCTAAAGGAGTGACAGGCTCTGTTGATGAAGCCCACATGTGATGTATGGTGCTGAAGCCGGCCTTTTGGCAGCTTGCTCAAGAGGTGCTTCTGCGCCAGACAGTGACCTGCACCCGCCCACACTCAAACGGCATCCAAACAACGCGACAGAGTCCATCAACCAGCTTGTGCTGCGCAAGCGAGCGCACCCTGTGCCACCGCCACACCGCGCGGCGGCGGCTTGCGCCGGCCAGCGGAAAAGCCGGCGGGCTTGGGCGGCGCCAGCGCGGCGGCGTCGCGGGCCGCGAGGGTCTTCTTCACGGCGCCCTGCAGCCCCTGCACCCGCAGCCACACCGCCGCCAGCGTCTCTGCGCGGCAGGTCAAGCCAGAGAAGCCGTCAGCATCCCTTGCTGAGTTCGAAAGGTTCCCTAGAAGAAGAAGCATCGTCAAGCACACTCGAGTCTCTGCAGACCACAGCAGCATTCCATCCGTCCATCAGACACAGCAGCAGACTCAGATCAATTGCAGCACTTGAAAACGCCCCACCGGTCTCGTCGGGCGAGGGCGCAGGGAAGGCCCACAGCCGCCAGTAGGGCTTGAGCCACTGGCGCTTCACCATGTGCTCCAGCACCACAGCAGCCGCCATCAGACCCTGCCGGGAGACGCAGGCCAAGGCGAGATTTGCGGCAGAAAGTTGCTAGGTACACGCATGGCGAACGCTCATGTGAGCGGGGATGCAAGAGGGAATGGTGCGTGTGCATGCCTTGCAGTAGCGGCTGGACGGCCTAAACCCTAAACACCTCCCGTCAGAGTGTGTCTTACAATGTGCTTCGATGCACAATGTCAGTGACCGATGATGTCGGAGGCGACGGGAAGCAGCACCTGGGGCGAGTCGGCCTTGCTGACGAGGCGATCCCAGTCCGCCTGCCGCTGCGCCGAGCCCCTGTGTACATGGCGAGAGCGGCAGCTGAAACGAAGCACGACATGAAGCCGTGGACACTGCAGATCTCCAGCCCCAACACTCTGATGGTGTCTCCATTCACGGATGTGTGTTGTTATTGTGCAGGTGGTCTAGCACAGCGCCATCGAAACATGCAACAAAGATGTGGCGTGAGGAGACTCTACAGCGGCAGGAGGAACGCGCCGGATGGGGTCGATGACCTCGTCGGAGAGGCTGTTGCGCAGCGCCTGGAGCGTCTTGCGCAGCTTTAGCACCTTTGGCGACTCGCCTGCTTCCGTGGCCTCCTGCGCCGCCTCTGCAACCGCGAGCTGCTGCTCGGCTGCTGCCGGCTCTGCCTTTGGCTTGGCGCCGCCTGACGGGGCTGCTGCATCCGCCGCCGCTGCCGGCGCCACCGCCTCTGGCTTGGCGTCTGCCGCCGCGGGCTCGGCCTTGATATCTGCCCCGGCCTCGGCGTCCGGCTGCGTTGCTGCCACCGCGCCATCATCGCCGTCGCCGCCGCCGCTGCTCTTGCCGTCGCCGCCCAGCTTGACGACGATCTTCTGCTCTGCGACGGCGGCATCCGCGGCCTGCTGCGCCTTGGGGCCGGGCAGCGTGCGGCGGTGCTCTAGGATCTTGCGCCGCAGCGGCGCCTCCCGCTGGCCTGCATAATACAATATATTGTAACGTTTGGCGCAATCGAGGGGTGAACAATCGGGCAATACTATGATGGTTGCATGTCCTGCCCTGCGCAAAGGCCAGCAGGTGCAAGATCGAGCAGCGGGATGCTGCCGCCATAACACCTATCTATTGAGAACCTATCTATTGAAAACCTATCTATTGAATGTGTGCTTGAAGCTTTCCACACAGCAGGACATGCTGAACGCCCAGGCTGCCAGCCATGCACTGGGGAAGGACACACCCTTGGGGTTGAGCCAGTCGAGCAGCGCGTCCAGGGATGCGGCGGTCGGGTAGCAGCCCCAGGCTGCGCCCGCCATGACGAAGTCCGGCGGCAGCTGCCGCTTCAGCTCCTTCTTTTGCGGTGAGCTGAATGGCGCCGCGCCGCCGCCCTGCGCCAACAAGGTGCAGGGCGTATCGATCAAGGTGCGATGTGCGGTCGTGCGACCCATCGAAACGAGCGAGCGTGGTTGAATACAGTGCAAGGTGCAGCATGACCAGTATTTTTGATAGAGCGCTGAATCCAGAAAGCGCTCGCCTTAAGGGGGTCGGGGCGCAGCTCCACGCAAACCAGCGGGCCGCGGTTGCGCGGGGCCGAGGCCCGCGGCCCCGCCAGCAGCCAGTAGCGGTTCCACTGCCGGTCAAAGCCCAGCGGCGCCTGCGTGGGTAGGTTGCACAGAGCATCAGTGGCACAATCAAAGGCTTAGTGGTGTGGTCTAGGGTTTAGGGTTTAGGGTTTCCACTGCAGTGGTTGCGCGGCGCCGAGGCGTGCGGCCCCGCCAGCAGCCAGTAGCGGTTCCACTGACGGTCAAAGCACAGCTTGCGCAGGCAGACTCCGACGTTCAGCACAGCAGGCATTCAGATTTGTAGGGTCTCTACAGAGCATTGTGTAGGGCTGGCACGCCGGGAGCTGCAGTACAAACCTCTGGTACGAGCACAGTCAGATGGGACAAGTGCAAGAGTGGAATGAGTATGCCACGGCATAGTTGGATCTGGGAGCGCTTGCTGCAGCTGCAGCAAGGCAGAAAGGGCTGCAGTAGGGGTGGCTGATCTGCAGGCGACTAAAGGACTGCGCCGCAATGCTGTACTGGTTCGAGGGAAGCCAGAGCAGCATTGCGTAGGCGCTATCCACCAGGCGAGTCGGGTCCCGCCGCCCCTAGAGCAGAGACTGCAGTGCTTGCTACCAGCCGTCGCTGACGCCGCGTGGGCGGCGCCACACGCGGCGCCATACAAACTACGACTGCGTGCAGCTTCGCACATACATCACGACGTTACTTGCTGGGGAGAGGAGGCAACCCTATCAGGATCAAGGCACGCACCCGGCGCTCGGACAGCTCCTCGATCTCGGCGGCCAGCGCCGTCAGACGGGCCACGTCCGCCGGCGACGCCGTCGCCTCCAGCGCATCGCCCTTGGACCGCGTGCCCCTTCAAGCGGGAAGAAAACAGTGTTTCAGTGCATTCCAGAATCAGAATTCCAGAATCATTTGCTTGACTTTGATGTGTCAACATCCGCCGGCGGTTCCGACGCCTCCAGCGCATCGCCTTTGATCAGCGTGCCCTTGCGCAAGAGGTGGTCGGAAGCACAAATGCACAAAAGCACATTGGGCTGGCGCCGCATGTCAGGGAGCAGCGCCACTACGGCCTCCACTTCAGATCGCTTCCGTGTTCCCCGCTGAGGTATGGCGTGCGTCATTGACGCTGTTCATCGCTGACAACTGCAGCCGATGCTGCAGCAGCACTGCCGAGCGGCTGCATGTATTAGAACTGCTGAACTGCAGGACACATACTTAGTCAGGCTGCTATTGCCGTGGCAGCGAGTCAACGACCAATACTTCAGAGGCGCCTGGCAAAGCTGCCACGGATGCCTCAGCCGCACAGTCACCAGCCTGCTACCAGAGCCTACGACAACGCTGTCCTGCCTCCCTTCTCAAGGCTCTGCAAAGGGCAATTTTCCGTTACATTGATAGCAGGGGAAGGATGCAATACCATGCAAGAGTGTGCGAGCGAGCACAGGTCCCTGCTGCCCATGGCACATGCTCACCTGGCCGGCTTGGCCTTGTTGCCGTGCTCCGCCTTGGCCTCGCCCGCAGCACCCACCTCGCCGCCACCCGCCTCGCCGCCGCTGTCCTTGCTGTCGGCGTCCTTGGCTGGCCGGCTCCGCATTTTGCCCTTGCCGCCGTCGTCCGCCGCCGCCTCACCGTTGGCCGCCTTATTGCCAGCATCCACTTTCTTGCCGGCGCCGTCGCCGCTCTTTTCCAAAGACACGGCGGTCTTCTTGGCGGAGCCCTTCTTGGCGGAGCCCTTGGGCGCGGCGTTCTCCAGCTTGGCAAACGCCGCGGCGGCGGCCTCGGCGGCAGCGGCCTCCTTGGCGTGCTTGAGCTCCTCCTCCCGCTCCCGCTCCTCACTGGAACACAGTAGAAACAGGCAATATTCAATGAAGTGCAATGAAAGCTAAGGTTTGGCTGCGGCAACGGCCTTCTTGGCGCTTGAGCTCCTCGTCCCCCTCCCGCTCACTGCAATTGAACACATAACTAACATCAGACAAAGCTTGGATAGTGGAGTGGGAGGATCAGTACGAATTTGGCGCACTTGACCTCGCCCCCCCTTGCTACCACGGGCGACAGCTGGTTTAGAAAGGGCCAAGGTCCAGTGGGTAGCTGAAGTCGGGCCCGCGACAGCAGCGCCATCCAGATTATGCTGATACCTTTGAGCTAGAAGTGGGGGGTTGACGCAGCTCGATTCTCCAAAAGCAAGCCCCAAAAACTTGTCACCGACAGGTAAGCTGCCATACGTTCAGCACTCAACATTAGATGATTGGGAAATGCAACACTACCAACGAAGCCAACTCCCAGCTGAAAGGAGTATCAGATTTTTTTGAATGACTGCGTTGAGGATGCAGGTGCGCTTTGACTGCAGCCTCCCGCTGCAATCCGAACAAGATGTGGGGAACATCTGCCATGGAGACCAAAAGCAGTGATATGGACCCACTTGCGCAAGCGCGTCCGCAGGGTGTTCAACTCCTGGTTGGCCTCCCGCCGCTTGTCGCCGATGTCGGCAATCGTCAGGCGCATGAAGGCGGTGTCCAGCACCCCCGACTCGAGCGCCGACAGAACGGCGCCCCGCTGGTCCGATGACAGCTCCTCGTACTCGATGCTGCCTGCGCAACAGTTTGGCAGCAGTGTAAACAGAGAGGTGAAGCATGAAAGGCAGTGTCCAGCACCCCCGACTCGAGCGCCGACAGAAAGGCGCCCCGCTGATGTGTCGACAGCTCCTCGTACTCGATGCTGCCTGCGCATGTTTTCCAGAGTTTGTGAGGAGAAGCGAGACAGAGATGGATCTGGAGGAAGATGCATGTGCCTCGCCGCCAGCATTCCGCCCTGCTGGTCGGGTCGACAGCTCCCCGTACTCGATGCTGCCTACACAGCAGTTGAGGAACAAATTCAACCGAGGAACTGAAGCTGAAAGGCCGGTGTCCAGCATGCCAGACTCGAGCGTCGCCAGCACCGCCCCCCACAGGTCGGTCGACAGCTCCTCGTACTCAAATGCCGCCTGCGCATGCGATAACATATATATGTACACAGAGACATACATCTGCTATGTGTGTACCAAAAAGCATTGGCGCCCGGCCTGCAGCGATGCCAGCACCATACTGAGCTGTTCGCCGGACAGCTCACGCTGCGCGGTGGCGCCTAGGGCGGTGCCTAAGCAGTGTTGGGGCTAAAAGTGCATGCTTTGCGGCTGATATGAAAATCCTCCTCGCCGCTGCGCAGGCATTGGAGCGGCCGAACGGATGGCGTTGGTGTACAGTATGTGCGCAGAGCGAATCGACACCTTTACACTTATTCTTTATACGTATTCGTAGCATGCAGCTGCCTGGCCATGTACTTTGTCTGGCGGGGCATTGGCGCTGCCGGCACGCGGTACACGATAAGACACGAGACCTGATGAATGGTATTGCTGAACAATACGCCGGACAAGTCAGGGTTTTAGGGTTTAGCGGGTTGCCCCCGCCAAGGGGCTCATTGAGCAGGCCATGCGATGCGCCAACAGGGTGCCTCGTTCCACGCCATTGGCGCCATGTACACCCCTTCCCCCTCCCAGGGATGACGACACTGCCCAAGTGACAGCACGTAAGGTAAAGAGGAGAATGGGCACCCAGCATGTGGGCGAGGTGGATGCAGACGTGCACGCCGTGGGCACGCCAGTGCGGCATGCCGGGGGATGCCACTTGCAATTCTGTGAGTCCCTTTCATGGACCACTGGAAACCGCACCCAGCATGTGGGCGAGGCGGATGTAGTCGTGAGCGCCCGGGGTGCGCCAGTGCAGCGCGCCCGGCTGCGGGATGCCCGGCACCACCGCACGCTCCGAGCACCGCGGGCAGTACCAGTCCCCCTGCGGCACCTGCGCCATGCGGCAGGGGAGGTGCCGAGTCAGGCTTGCCTGCACAGTCTGACCGTCTGGAAGCTGCTGGGCACCACCGCCCAGACTGCGGCACCTGCGCTCACGAGCAGCAGGTATGAGTAACTCGATACGAATTCGAGTCGGAGTCGGACCAGCAGATGGTCTGCTAGCAGTATTGCAAGGTGAACTCCACCAAAGCAGGTAAGCCGCGATGACGGCTTCGACTGCTGCTTCGGTCTTGCTCCAAGAACAGCGAAGAGAGCATGTGCAGCGCTTCACAACGTGCTGCCAGCCTGCAGAAGAGAGTACTGATTGCAGCATAGCAGCGTGCGGAATCAGAAGCTAAAGGCATAGGTATCGCTGTGTAGTGGTAGAGTGCGATTGCTCCGCAACACACTGGCAGTCGATGTCATACCGACGAAGCACAGCCAGCTTTATCTCATTGTGAATGGTACACTTGCAATCACATCGAAGTCACTTCCATGGCGCAAGGGGGCGTAGGTGGTTCACGACGTGTCGCACGTGATCGTCATTCCCACTCGTCACAGGGTTCCGCACAGGGGTATGGCATTGGGGGACCTCGCACCTCGTCCAGCGGCGGCGTGAGGCAGTAGGTGTGGTACTCTACATCGCAGTCGTCGCAGATGACGATCTTCTTGGGGTCCTCGCCATTCCAGCACCCCGCGCACGAATTCCACGGCACAAACGGCCTGCGGGGCCAAGCGCGGGTCAGTGCAGGGGGCAGAATGTGACTATCTCCGACTGCGCTTGTGTCACAAGATAGATAGATTGATGCCGATTGGCTGGCGTCAGCATGGCACAGGTACAGGCACGCGTTCCAGTAAGTGTTTGGTGTGCGACAGCCGACCAGTAGAGGGTTTGTTTCTGCTTCCCGCAGATAGAGATTCATGACTGGCTCAAGTGAAGGCGCCCCAGGAACAGAACATCGCAGCAGCAGCCAGGCGGACAGTCTGGGAACTGGAGCACCTGATGTGCATGTGCAACCGGGCCGGGGGACCAGGTTGGCATGCGCGACAACTGCTGCCTGCATCTGAGTGCCGTGTAAACGAAACCGAATGGAACGAGATGATGACTTGTGATGCCAGAAGGAATTTGAGCAACTCGGATCAGGAGATTTCTCCTTTCATTCACCTGGAAAGGTCGTCCACGACGGCATCCTTTCGCTGCTCCGCGCCTTCCTCGCCTTCCTCATTCCCGCCTCCGTCGCCGTCCCCACCCGCCTCGGCAGCCCGCAACGCCTTCCGCGCGACTTCCACCGCGGCGTCCAGCGCCGCCGACACGTTTGCGGCGCCCTCTGCGCCGCGGCGGTCGTGCTGCTTACGCGCAAAGGCCGAGCCCTTGCCCTTGGTGCAGCCGACACGCCACAGGGTGCACACGTAGGTCACGTCGCTGGCAAGCGCCGCCAAGCCTTCCTCGCCGGCGCCGTACACGCCTGCAGTTTCAGTGGCGTGGATTTGGTACACGTCTTTGAGGCAGTATGTGAAACCTGGACCAGTGCTGTTGTCCTGCACGTTGAAGTGCCCATTGACCGCAGCATCGAGCCAGCTGCAGCACCATGTGGTGATCCTCAGTGCTGGCCGGTGGGGCGTCAATGATGAATGCGGTCTGGGCCATTTAGCATACCACAGCGCTGTACGATCTGCAAAGCGCGCACCATGCTCCAGCCGGGCGGCAACGATGCGCAAGTCCAGCGGCACTGCCAGGCGCGAAGCAATGGCCGCCTCCCCGCCGCGGCTGCACAGCGCCTTGCCGCATTTCTGCACAAGGATAGAAATGAGGATAGAAACCTGGCTGGCACCATGCGGTGGACAAGTGATCGGCTGCCTCGCCGCCGCGGCTGCACACTGCCTTGCCGGTTATCTGCAGGGCATCGGCAGCGACAACATGACGATCGTGTGAAGGAACCGCTGCACGCCGTTCGAAGCCGGGGATCGGTCCAGCAATGTTTGCAGCAAGGGCATGCTGTGCACGTGGAGGCGCCGGCCGCCACCTCGCAAGGCAGCTGCTGACGAGAAGTGTTCCAGCCATACATTGGCAGGTCCCTACTCATGAGTGGCGACAGGGGGTTTAGGGTTTAGGGTTTAGCACCGTGTCGTTGATGAGCGTCCACAGGAGGCGGCGGCCGGCGCGCATGAGGGCGGCGCGGCCGGCGTCGTCCGGGTTGGCGCCGCCGTCGTTGCCCGTCACCTGCATGTGCCCCTCCGCCTCCGCCAGCGCCGTCGCGTCCTGTTTCGGCAACCAACTGATGCAGCTCTCGAACAGAGTCACGTAGCTTACAGCCCGTCGCGTCCTGGTTAGTACACAAAAAAGATTCATTGGTTGGATAAACTATGGGACAACATGTACTGCTGCGTCATTGCCCAGTGCCAGCACGTGCCCCGCCGCCTCCGTAAGCTGTTGCGTGCCGTCCCTGTCAAACAAAAGGATTCAGTCATCCGTAGGACATCGACAGCCTGCAATGCGTCGTCGTTGTCCGTCATCTCCTGGTCAGACCTGCAGTTGCCCCTGCCTTTGCAGACATGCTCTGCCTACGGAGAATGCACACTGAGGCGCGTAGCAGCTTCGCACAGATGCCAAGTCCGGACGTCGTACATGGTGCGATGATGAGAATATGCAGGCCGGCTCCATAATAAGCGACTGGGGTGGGCTCTTGGCGGAGGCGAAGGCAAGCAGGACCCCTGCCGTTTCAAACGACACGCTGACTCACCAGCGACCTAGGCGTGAACCGTCCGTGTTCGTCCAACAAGCATGATCCAACGCACTGTCCGTCACAGCCAGGTGCTGTCCACGGCACTCAGCCGAAGCGAACACAAGTGGAGACGTGGAGACAATATGCTGATCGCATCTCGCGTACCACCGAGTCTCGGATGTATCCGCAACAGATTCGACCACGGTTTAGCGACCCAGCGAGCTGCGCACCTGCACGGCCAGCAGACCGGAGGGCGCGGACGGACATGCGGTGTGTGGCAGCGCCGCCACATGGTGCGCTGGGTCCGCCGGGCAGCCCGCCAGCAGCGTCTGCAGCACCGTGGACGCATCCATCAACGCCAACGGGTGCGCCGCGCTCGTGCCTGCGCGGTGATGGCGCATGATTTGGCCAGAACAGTGCAGACATGTCCTGTGGTGCGTCAAGTCCGCCAGGCGGTCTGCCTGCAGTCTGCAGCACAGTGCAGGCAGCCAACTGCGACAGCGAGTTGTATCATGCTCGTGCCAGCGGAGAGATTGCGCATACTTGGCTGGAAAATGAGAATCCGGAAGCTTGACTCCCATATCGTGCATGGAAGAGCCATGACTTTACCGCTGCCAGCACGCCCGCAGCAGCATGGCACATGTGATCATGGTTCATCGACAGATATTGCTCGACAGGGCCACGCTCGTCATCCTGCCAGCAAGCCCTTCGTGCTCAGGCTATAGAGGCGATCAACCCCTTCACTGGGAGCTTGATGGCTGTGAACCAGCTGACGCAGCGCCGTCCATGTGGCGGTGCCAACAGACAAACATGCTGCTCACCACCATCTGTGCAATGCCAGAGGGTAGAGAGCTTTTGCAGGCTGAGCTCTCAAGGGAGGAGGCGGGGATAGCTACTGCGCTTTCAGGGGTCGGATACGATTGCAGGACCGTGATCCGAGTGAAGCGAGCCGCGAAATCTTTGCAGCGCACCCGGCAGCTTGTGAGCAGCGGAGACTGGCTCCACAGGAGCTGCATGGAGCCCGGCCGCTGGCGCAGAGTCTGCATCAGGGGACGAGCTATCATCCGAAGCACTACACACGAGCCCGGTGCAACAGCTCGAGGCACACCTGTGTGGCTGTGCCGAGCCTCAACCCCGAGGGTGGTGGGCGGACCACCATAGGCGGTGGGCGCGGCTGGAGCTCCAAGCGGTGGGCAGTGGGCGGTGGGCGGTGGGCTCACTGTGGAGATTCCGCAGCCTGGCCAGGCTGCCAGATGCTGGCGGCAGTTTGGCAGTGTGGTCCGAGATGGCTCTGAAACACCAAGACGCTAGCACCAGGGCCCCGGACGGCTAAGGATGCCCCTAAGCGACGCACCCATGCCGCCGACGGCAGGGCCGAGGCCGCCGGAGGAGTCGAGCGCCTTGACCATGGCCGCCACCTCCAGCAGCAGGAAGTGCCGCCGCGCCAGCTCCGGCCAGCTCTCCTCCTGTAACATCACAAACACACGAGGTGAAGGTGTTGACATTTGGCTCAGCGTGTTCTTCTGGGGATGCAACTGCAAGTCGTGGCCGCGACCTCCAGCAGCAGGAAGTGCCGCCGCGCCAGCTTTGGCCAGCTCTCGTCCTGCAACGAAACGGATGCAGCACGACGAATCGCATGTGTGCATGAACATCAGAATTGTGGTGCCACATCCAGCAGCAGGAGGTGCCGCAGCGCCAGCTCCGGCCAGCTCCGGCTCCTGTAACATGGCGAACACGACAGATGAGTGATTACTAGTGAAATGGATGGAAACCCGAAACATCGGTTGCCGCCACCCTCCAGCCGCAGGAACTGCCGCCAGCTGTGGCCAGCTCTCCTCCCGCGGCAAATTCAGCTGGCGTAAGCTAATCGTGGTGTTGTAGGCTGGCAGGAAGCGGCAGCACTGGAAGCAGGCAGTGTTGCAGGCTTGCAGGAAGCGGCAGCACTGGAAGCAGGCAGCGGTGTCCCGCAGCTCCGGCAAGCTCCGCCCTCACATCAGCATAATGCGCCGTCACGCATGATCACACCTTGAAGGGCGGGTAGGCGCCGGTGACGTCAGATGTGCGGATGTCGGCGTTGGCTCCGCTCGCCACCTGCGTCGCGCCGCTCCACAGTTCGTACACCAGCGACTCCACCAGCGGCGCATGCAGCGCCAGCGCGACCTGCGCAGGAGAGTCAGAACACAAACATCGTTGATGTTGGGCGGCGAGCCAGTCTGTGTTGTGCGGCAGACCAGAGCGGCGCCAAAGTGGGGGACTGTACCACAGCTCGTTGCGCCAGCGACTCTCTGGCGGAGCATGCAGCGCCAGCGCGACCTGCTGAGAGCAACATCACAAGATGAGGACACCCTGGGTGATCGGCTAAACGGAAGGAGTTGAGGCAGAGACTGCCACGGCTCGTACAGCGGCGACTCCACCAGCGGCGCGTGCAGCGCCAGCGCAACCTGCGCAGAGCAGTGTTGCAATTCTGGACATGGAAGCACTGGGCATGTTGAGGGAGGAAGCTGCTCAGCGGATGGGCCCTGTTGACACGAGCAGGGGATGCTAAGTCCAACTTAGACTCGGTATCCTCCAGCACGCTTCTGTCAACATCAGCACATGCGGACAGGCAGGAAGTGTTGACAAGGAGTGCCTTGAGCACTGGACCACCAGCCCCTGCCATGCAGCAGAACCTGCTAGACGCACCTGGGAGTTTTCAGCCGGCGACGCGAGCGCGGCCTCCGCCTGGTCGGGCGACGGCAGCCGTCGGGTGTCCAGCTCGAAGCCCTTGGCGAAGCGCGTGAGCAGCTCCAGCGATCCCAGCGCCGCTGCGCAGAGAGATGGATGACAGGGTTCAGCATGCAATGTCTTTACTTCGAAGCCTTTGGCAAAGCGCGTCAGCAGCTCCAGCGATTCCAGCGCCGCTGCATCGCAGGATCGTTCAGAGTTCGAGCTTGGTGCAGGAGGCGAGCTAGAAACACCTGCTGCAGAGCGTGCCCACAGCGGACAGTCTACGCTCTGCACCACAACCTCTGTGGCGGGCAGCAGCATGTGCGAAGTGGCGTGCTGCCACGGGCCAGTAGCAGGGGTGGGAACTGCGGCGCATCGACCAGGGTTGGTGGCAATGCCCTCCCTGGCCGATGGCGCTGCGTGAAACATGCACTGAGCACCGTGGGCGTACGACAACTTCGCGGCCATTTCCTCTGCGCGTGTGTTCTGGCAGCAGCGAGGTACCGGCGAGGGCGGAAGGGGTGGCGACGCCCCTGGTCAGCGGCTCTGGCGGCGGCGGCTTGCGTTTTGCGCCCGGCATAAGCATGTCCTCTGTCCCATACGCCGGCGGCGCCGGCTTGCCCGCCGCCGCCGGCTGCTGCCTGCGGGTGACAGGAGCCGAGTATCGTCAGGCAGTGATTAAGCAGTGGTTAGGCAGTGGTTAGGCAGTGGTTAGGCAGTGGTTAAGCAGTGGTTAGGCAGTGATTAGGCAGTGGTTAGGCAGCTGACACATGTCCTCCGAGCCGTACACGCCACTGGCTCCTGCAGGCGGCAGATTGAGTGCAGCCAGCCGGGCGGTCCACTTTCTGGCAACTGAGGTGGAATGCGTAGCGACCTGCGGACGGAAGAGTGGGGACAGCGTCCGTGCAGTCAGCAGGACTGCACATGACTGCAGTCAGCCAGCTGGCCAGCGCAGAGCAGATTCTGGCGCCGTGCTGCATCAGACCGCGGACACAGAGGCGCCAAAAGAAGATTGGATGTGATAGTATCGGACTGCTTGTGGTGCTTGCAGCAGGGTGAGGACAAATTGCACCAACAGCCAGTCCGGCGAACCTCGGACAGGCCGCATGCAAGCTTCACCCCGCTGCAGAACGACAGAAGCACTTGGTTTGGCAGCTGGACAATACAATTGAAGAGCCTGTGGCTGCTGCGATCCGACTGCGTGCCCAGTGTAGGCACAGGGTGCCACGAAGCCTGTGCGCACTTGGGCATGGGCGACGGCGGCGGCAGGCCCAGCTTGGCGCAACGCGCCGCCTCCTTGGCGAATCGCCGCTCCTCAACCGACAGCGCCTTTGCCGCGGCGCGTTCCGCATCACGCGCCGCCTTTTTCGCCGCCACCGCTGCCTCCCGCTCGCACTTGGCCTCCACCTGCAGATTGGAGTTTGGCGGATTCTCAGTTTCAAGTTCCACGCTGACAGCGACATGCTGCCAGCAGAGCATGCGGTGAGGCGGGGCCTCTGCAGCAGCCAGCAGCTGTGATATACACATTGCTGGGACACATGCACCGCACCTGCTTCAGTATCTTGAGCATGACAGCCTCCACGTCCCGATCGGCCGCCATGATGCCCCTGCACACAACACGGCCACAGACTGTTATCATTCTCTACAGGATGTTGTAGGAGCACCCAGTACGCACACCAGGTACCTCTGGCAGGACGTATGCCAGCCCGCAGTGCAGCTGTGTGTGCCAAGAGTGCTGGACAGCCAGCATAGCAACACAGGCAGTGTGTGCAAAGAAATGACGACACCATGAAGAACGCCAAAGGGCACACTTGCGCTTCTTGGCGGGCCGTGGCGCCTGCCCATCCTCCGACGGCAGCATCAGCTGCGGCAGCGCCACGCGCGGCAGCAGCACCGGCGGCATGTCGTGGCCGGCGCCGGACGCGCCGGCGCCGCCGCTGGCGCCCAGCCAGGCGTCCAGCGTGCCGGCTTTCCCCAGCTTGGTCCTATCGCAGGCACATCAGGCCCGTGAGTCAGATGAGGTACAACAAAAGCAGCTGGCGGTGAGGAAGCAGCCGAAGCAGCGGAAGCAGCGGAAGGCCTGTGCTGCGAGGCACTCCCACCTGAGGTGCATGCTGCTTTGACAGCAATTGGTCTGCGACAAGTGTCACATGATCATCCAGGGGCAAAGGGCACACTTCTTCTTGCTGGGCGACAGGGCCTTGTCCTCTGCGCGCTTGCGCTTCTCCTGCTGCTTCGCCAGCTGCCCCTTGCCGCGCTCCACGCCCTTCGCGCCCTGCAGACGCAGGGAGCAGCACAATTCGACTTAGAGCACTACTTAGAGCAGTTGCGAGCAGGGTCAAAGCATGAAGGGTAATCCAGTAGCATGTGCACAGCAGGCAACCTGAACCATACCGCGCCAGAGCGAACGTGCTCAGACTGCCATATCAGTGAGCTAGCCGGCGCAGTATCATCCTGGTCTCTGTGGCTCGTAGTTTGCAGGCACTCCGCCCCGCCCAGGCTTGACCACACACGTCCACGAATTCGAAGAAGCATGTAAGGCTGGAAGACGCACCCGGGCGGCGAGGCGAGCGCGGCGGTCGCCCTCCTTCTGCAGGCGGCGCGCCTCGCCTTCCCAGCCGTCAGAGCGCCGCGCCACAAATTCGTACGCCTCCAGCGCATCCGCGCCCGGCAGCCCCTCCAGCGCCTGATGCGAAAAGAGCGATAAACTGATCAAAGGGCTTCAAACCCATGCGAAAGTACCCACGATAGGATAATCCACACATGGGCCATAGGGCGGCAGCCACACACATTGTTGAAGTCTTTCTTGCTGCGCATGCGCTGAGCACCGGGCGGCCTTCAGTGCCAGTGCCTGAACCTGGAACGTGGAAACTTCGGAACCTCAGCACCCTGGAACTTCAGAGCCCCGCACCTGCAGCACTGTGCCATCGGCGAAGCCGTAGCGCTCCTCGCCCCAGGCGCCCGCCAGCGGCGCCGCCTCCACCAGCAGCTTGTCCAGCGAGCCCAGGTCCGGCGGCCGCTCAGCTTCCGCTTCCTCCTTCCCTGCCGCTTCCGCTTCTGCTGCCGTATCCCCAGCCGCCGCCGCCTTCGCCTCCTTCTTCTCCGCCGCTGGCGACGCGACGCCGTTGGCTGTGGGCGCCAGCTGGCTGCCGTCGCCAGTGAGGTCGACAGGCGCCGCCGCGTCGTCGCCGCCCGCCGCCGCCGCGCCGCCGGCAGCAGCACCTGCCGCACCTTCGCCGCCCGCCACCGCCGCCGCAGCGTCCTTGAGCATGGGCGCCTTTTTGGCAGAGGGTGGCTTCAGCGCCTTCTCGCGCGCCAGCGCCGCCTCCAGCCCCATCTTCTGCCGGTTCGCGGCCGCGTCCCAGGCGGCGTTCGGGTCCGCGCCCTCGGCGACGATCTGCGGATGGGGTAGGAAAGCTGAGATATGCGCAGCTGCTTGCAGAGTACCCCCGTCTTCTGCCGGTTCGTGGCGGCGACGCAGGCGGCGTTCGCGTCCGCGCCCTCGGCGACAAACTGCAGACGCACAAGCTAGAAGCTGAGGTGTGCGCAGTTGCATGTACAGTCATTATGCCAATCAGGGTGAGATCGCCACCTTAGCGCGCCACATTCTGCCGAGAGCAAGAGGCTTCAACGAGAAAAGCACGAAGCATCACAATGCGATGAACTTTCACTCCCTTACACAGATCGAGCATCTCAAAATGCAGGCATGTGTCACCTGCTGCTCGCTGTCTGACAGGCGCAGCGCCACCGTGAAGTTGGGGCACTCCACCTCGGACCATCCACAACATTCCTTTATACTCTTTTACAGAGAACCACTAACTGCAGGCATCTTATCACCTGCTCCTCGCCGTCTGCGGTGCGCAGCGCCACTGTGAAGTTGGAGCCCTCCGCCTCAGCGTCTGCGCCAATGCGGCTGACCCAGGAGGCGCCGGGTAGCTGCGCCTCCGGCCAGGTCGCCTCATAGCCGCGCGGCCACAGCTGCACCGCGGTGTGGAAGCCCTCGCGTTCGTCCACGTCGCCCCAACTGCGCGCATGGGGGCAGGGGAACATCTGCTAGGAGAACGGCGCCATGCAAATCCTCTCTTGATCTGTTGTGATGGCGCGTGGAATCACGATTGGTCGCTACATGTGCATTGCATTGCCTATTACGCTGGCGACTCAGTGCCGAACCCAGGTGCTACATTGCACACGAGCAAGAAAGTCTCCAACCGGAGCATTTCCAGTCGCCGAGGTTTTCGTTCGGAGTACAGGCATTGAAGCACCTGGTGACAGCGGTTCCGCCGCCCAGCTTGAGCGGCAGCTGAATGGCGGCGAGTGCCGGCGCGTCCTGCCCGAAAAGGTGTCAAGTCTGAGTCGAAAGTCAGCAAAGCACCTGGTGACGGTGGCGCCGCCATCCAACTTCAGCGGCAGCTCGATGGCAGCGAGCGCCGCCTGCGCTTTCTCGTACGCCTCCTCCAGCGTCGGCGCCGGCGGCTTGCCCAGCCCCATCGCTTTCACCACCTGCGCACGGGAAGCGCGGGGCGCGGCGTGTCAGGGCGACCTGTCACATACGGGCTTCTGGGTGCGGCTCAGGCACTGCTCTCACAAACCATGCTGCAATGTCACAGCAGCCTGTCGCGCCAGCACCACCAGCAGTTGCTGCCAGATGCGCCAGTGCTGCCTTACAGCAAGGTGCACAGGTCGGAGCCGCACACGGGTCAAAGACCGGATCTGCTGTCATAATGGAAAAGGGGCGCACCTCGGCGCGTGAGCGGTAGCGCTTGCCGGCCGGGTCAAAGTAGTACTGCAGGAAGCCACGAGGACGATCAGATACCAGAGTCTGTGGCCGAACAGGCCTTTGTTGGAGCAGCGGAAGAAAATGGCCAAGGAAACCTTGCAAGCGACGGTGGGCATGTGTTGCGCCTTGTAGACAACTGCGGGCGTCAATGCAGGCATGCAGTGCCCACCGCATCCTTCCTCCCCCCTCTCACCGCGTCCTTCGTGCCTGCGCTGTTGCCCGACTGGCGCACAAACACCTCTGCACGCCAGCCGGCCTCCCATGCGCCGCCTGCAAGCGGGCAACCAGTCGATCAGCCCATGAGGGCGGTGCGTATATGTGGAGGACGCCAGCAAGGCCCGTTGTGACTCGCTGTGCAGCAAGGTGCAGCCACAGCAGCCCTTGAGGGGCAGTTTGCAGGCTGTGGACATTGCATGACAGGACTGCAGCTTTACCAGATCGCGTTTCAAATGTCGGCTATGTCCAGATAGCGCCCCCACCTTTTTGCTCAACATACTCCCGCAGCTTGTCGAGCAGCTTCTCCGTCTCCTCCACGCTGTTGGCGGCCACGCGCGACAGCCCGCCGCTCTTCATCGGCGAGCCCGCCGCCGGTGAGGCGGATGTGCGCCCGGCCGGCGCGCCAATGACTGGCACCGCTGCCGCCATGACCTGCAAAACAGTGGCATACACATGTCACGTCGCAATGATTTCGTGCTTGCACTATGAAGGAGACGGCTTGGAGGCGTTTCTGCTTTGGCACTTGTGCAAAGGCCAGCTTTCAGACAAGCCGGTGCCATGTGCCACTTGCTGTCGGCGCCAATATTGTATCCACTTCACGATGCATTGTAGCATCAAGCGTTGACGTGGGCCTTCCGGCAGCTGCAGCCTATGCTTGGGGGGCAGTTTATGGCTGTACAGACGACATGGAAGGGCTGCTCTGCCACGAGTGCTGGTCGGTGGCTTCGGGTTTAGAGTGCAGGCACAAGGCGTGCGAATCCTACAGGTACCACCTGAAGCATTCAACAATTCGGCGCGCATCGATCCACTGCATATGATGCCGGCTATCGACTTGTCGAACTGCATCAGGCAAGCACAAGGCCCCGATCTTCTCGATATATATCATGCGGTCGCACCTGCGGCTCATCATCGTCGATGGCTGTGACATCGACGAGGTCCTCATCTACCTCCTCCATTGCAGCTGTGCTGTCGTGTAGCAGGGCTGCCGCTTGTCGGACGTTTCAAATCACGCAGTTCAAGCTATTGAGTCGAAAGTGGGTCTGCGAGCCATGCGATCGCGCTCAGGTCCGACGCATGATCACCACGTATCCTTTGCAGTCCAACAAAAGCCGCTGCGGTGTGTATGGCTCGCTGCTCTCACCGTCTCTGTGCATTAGATCAGATTAGCCAAGCTATGCTGCTTATTGTTCTTACTGTCTGTCTGTCACAAAACCCTGCATATTGCACGCACATTCCAGTACATTTTACCCCGACTTTCGCGCGGCACATTAAAGCAGCTTTTCGCTTGCCTGCTCGACAGCCTCCCCAACGCCTGTGACTGGAGCCCCCGGCAACCTAGCCCGCCTCGCAGCTCCGTGCAAGCCGTTGCAGCGTCTTCAGCAGCCCCTGCGCAAGAATCCGACTCGTTGCCCTCAGCAAACACGCCCAGATGCCACTTGCTCGATGAGACGCTCGGGTCCTAAAATACAGGGCGTGCTGCTCGCTATCTGCTACTTGGAAGGTGCGGTGGAGCGGTGGAGGTGGTCCAGTCTTGCTGTATACAGCTCAATCGATCAAGCTGGACTTCAGCGGTGCAGGGCTGTTGCCGGGCTGCCTGCAGCTGCAGGGGCCTGGGCCACCGCCATGAGTGCAGCATGTGCATTGGTGCTGTGCAAAAGTAATCACAAAGTTCGAGTGGGGTGCAGCAACGGTGGTGCTGGGCCCACTCACGATCTGGCAGGCGCTGACCCCCTTAGCCGTGCCGCAGTGCTCTTCTGGACGGCGTGCCTGCTCTCCAGCTGCGTCGCCGGTGCATCGCGCGGCGAGGACACCGCCTACTTGGCGCGCGAGACGGTGCGCTTTCACGCAGCTTCTCCTCACGACAGATGGTCGGTCGGGCGGGTGGCAGAGGCCGCTGTGCAGCGCCTTCCAGCGGCGGCCGGTCAACTCTAGATGCGCAGTCGTATTTGCCGTCCACACCCGCGCAGTGGTCGGCTGCCAGCGGCCCGGAGGCAGGAGCAAGCCCGCCACGTGCAGCCATCAGTTCAAACTTGCAGTCGTCCGCTGGCCACACTGAGCAGGCGGCAGCGGCGCTGACCCAATTGGCTCGAGGCAATGATTGGACTCAGCTTGCTGGCGCGGTCTGCCGGAGGCTGGGAGGAGAGAACCCATATCATCACTCTCAGCTTCACACAAAAGTATCTGGTGGCTCCCCGCTGGCGCTGGCCTCCTCTGGCCTCCTGTCGCGAGGCTTACCAGCAGCGAGTGCCTCCAGCTGCCACCGCCAGGGCCGAGGTACTTGGCGCCCTTTTGCCAGCCCCTTCCCGCATGCGCCACCCCCAAAACTGCGTGCCACTTGCTCGCCGCCGCAACTCTCTTTGCTCTCGTCGCTGCAGGGCAACCTCAAGCAGGTGGTGCGCCCGCTCGAGGAGAACCAGGAGCTGTTCGGAGCGGTAAACCTTCGCGGCGCGGAGCTCGACTTTCAGGCCGAGCGCGACTGCCTGCAGCGGCTTCAGGAAGCGCAGGACCCTGGGCGCGCTGACTTCAGTCTAGGCTCGCCGCTGTACCTCAACCTGTTCCCGGTGCGCCCAATCCTGCATGATAGAACGCGCATGGCTGCTGGTCCCTGGTGCAAGGCTGGCCTCCAGCAGCGAACTTGCAGAAAACGGGGACGTGCCGGCTGAGTGCCGCTCCGCTGCTGCAAGGCGGTGCAAGCTGGTGCATGTCGTATCCTCATGCTGATCTGTTGCCCTCCCCATGTCGCTTGACTTGCTCAATCTGACAAATGCCGCAGGCACTGCAAGGCTCGCCCGCGCCCTACACAGGCGTCAAGGCGATCACCTAGCAGCGCGCAAGCACCCGACCCGAAGCCGCTGACAGCCTCCTTACGGGGCACACAGCGGCGGTGAGGGGAGCGTGTGCGCAGCGGAGTGTCCACTTCAGCAGCGGGAGGCGTTAGGCAGAGCGTGCAGTACGAGAGCGGGTCAGCCAGCGACGAGTGACACGCAAGGTTTCATAGGGCGGGGGCAAAGCACAGCACTGTTGTACACTCCAGTTGACAATACACACATATTCGTTTGATCAGTCGGGACTTAGTCGAGGCCATAGCGACGAACGTGTCAGGGAGCAGCGACGCGGATTTCAATTGAGCGATGAAGAGGGACTCGCATATTGCTGCGATGCCGCGATCGGCGGCCTCGTCGGCGACCGGCGGCTCGTCGGCCGCTGTGGAGGTCTTCAACCCAAGCATGCAGTTTGAGCTGGTGGCGCCCAGCCTCAAGGGCGGTGGCAGAGCGCCGCGCCCTGCGGTGCGCCGCGGCGGGCGCCGCTTCGCCTCCGCCAGCGTGGCGCTGTCGGAGAGCGTCATGTCCGCTCCGCAGGCGCCCGTGTCACCTAAGGTGCTGCTCGTAGTCTCTGTGTTCTCTGCCTCGTGGTGATCAATGTCACTCTGGCACCAAAACACTGCTGCAGCGTGCATGAGGTGTTGTCGTCGCACCAGCAGGTCATCGCCTCTTAGATACTGAGGCAGCTGAAGGCTGCCGTGTCCACTCTGCTGCGTCGAGTTGAGACTGGGTTTCGGCCTCGCATATCTAAACCTCGCACGCCTTTCTGTGCTCAGGTGGACCTGAAGCCCGCAAGCGATGTGCTGGCGGGCGCCATGGCGCGCGCCGCCAGCCAGTCCACCATCCACCCCCTCGACACGCTCAAGGTGCCCTCGCAATCACCTTCCCACGACGCGCAGAATGACAGATGGCATCCGCGCAGCCGCACAGCTTTCTCGGATGCAGCGGTCGTCCAGAGTGTGACTAGTGTCCCTGGCGATATGCCAGATTGCCGAGTCGTGATCAAGAGCAACGTGTTGAGCGGTCGCCTTGTTCGCCGTGCAGGTGCGGATGCAGCATAATGGCGCTGTGAAGCCGACGCGGGTGCTGTCCAAGTTCGGCAAGCTGGTGCCGCCACCGGGGCACGGCACCGTCGTCGCCGTCAAGCGCACCCTCCCCAAGATAGCGTCCCTGTACCGGTGCGCCGGAACCGCCCTCCGCCCTGGACTCGGCATGTGTCAGCTCCTTGTTCTGCAGTCTTGCACCGGTCGTGTGTATTGGTTGAAGGGACTGCTGCAATTGCTCGGAGGCGGCTGCTGCATTGCGTTGTTGCTTTTGATCCCACCTTGCCTACCGCTGGACATTAGAAACAGGACATGTGCAATTGGAGGGATGTGGGATGGACCGTGTTCTGACTGCTGCCCTGCACTGTTCCGCAGGGGCGTGGTGGGCGCGGCCAGCGGCGCCGGCATCGCCATCGGCGCCTACTTCGCCTTTTACGGCGCGGCGACCAACCTGCTGGTGCGCCACAGCGAGCTCAAGACGGGGCAGATCGCGTTCGTGGCAGGCGCCGCGGCCGCCGCCGGCGGCTCGGTCGTCAAGGTGCCCCTCGCCGTGTGCATCAGGCGCGTCTCGTGCCACGCTCGTCAATGGAAACTCGCGGAAACTCGTCCCCAGTTGTTTGCTCACCTGATTGCGCCACACCCGCCGCCGCCGGCTCCATCGCCAAGGTCCCCCTTCCTCTCTGTGTGCATCAGGTGCGACTCTTTGCTGGAACTTGCGGCCGCAGCTGTTTCCAATGATGCTATCTTTCCGGGACTCTTCTTTTGTGGCCTCGATGGTTGCTGCAGCTGCACGTTTGCAAGGCTGTAACATGTGTCTGTGGACGGCAACGCGCAGGACAGGTCTGCTGCTCCCACACCTGAAGTGCAACAAAGCTGTACCGGGATGCTCAAGCCTTGCTTCCCTCCCTGCCGCACAGGTCGGTGCAGGCGGGCATCTACCCCAACGTCATGGTCGCGGCGCGGAACATCGTGGCAGCCGCGGGCCCGCGCGGCCTGTTCACGGGCTACCTGCCGACGCTGCTGGAGGACATCCCCGACATGGCCTTCAAGTTTGCGGCGTACGAGTCGCTGCGCGCGGCGAGAATGCGCCTCATGCGCGGCCGCAAGGCCACCGTGCAGGTGCGATTTCAGGGCCTCGAGGGAATAGAGTGCACTCGTCTTTGCTGTGAGGGGCCGCCGCGCGCGGCGCGCCTGCGCCTCGCACGCTGGGCGCAAGGCCACCGTGCGGCTGCAACCTTCTGTGATCAGAGGAGCTTGAGTTGCAATCGTATGTGCCTTCTGGTGCATTCGTGGTCGAGGGTGTCAAGCCAGCTGGTGTCGTCCTCGCAACCTTCTCGCTGGCTTCTGATTGTGGAGGTCCATTTTGCACTGCAGGAGGACTTCTGCATGGGCGCGGTTTCGGGGGCGTTTGCGGCGGCGGCCACCACGCCGCTGGACGTCATCAAGACCACCATGATGTGCTCCGCCGCCAGCCGCCCCACCATGACGAGCGCCGCCGTCGCCGCCTGGCAGAACGTGCGTCGTTGACCTGTGAACAGCCGTTTTTCTCTTGTGCGACTTGCCATCGGCAGCCTTCGAGTAGAGCCTGATTAGAGCCTAGTGGTTCAATGTGCACCCTGCACTTCGTGGCTCTGCTGTGCCTCTGGACTGGGTTTTCCGGTTTCAGGCCTAAAGTTTCGGCTCCCGACCTGCAGAACACATCCTGGTATGTTGACGTCACCGCTTGTCACTGACATCTGACGGTACATATAATCGCTGCAGGGTGGCCCGTCCGGCCTGTTCCGGGGCGTGGGTCCGCGGGCGCTGTCCAACGGCATTAACTCCGCCGTCTTCTTCTGCTTTTTCGAGGTGCAGCAGACACACTGTTCACCATCCTCTGTACTGATGGACAGGCCTGCAGCAACAGTCGCTCAATCGGCAGCCGCTGGCCTTGCAGCCGCTGCCTGTCCTGCCACAGCTCCTCCGTCCGGCTAGCGACAGCTCTGGTCATCCTCTCATATCTTCCCTCCCCAATCTCACTCAGGCGCTGCGCGCCACCTTCAAGGCCAAGAAGCTGGAGGCGGCCGCCGCCGCCGACGCGGCCGCAGAGGCCGCCAAGCCGCCGCAGCGGCTGCTGGCGCAGCGCGCGGCGCCGCGGCCGCACCACATCTCGACGTGCTCTTCCGGCAACAAGGCGCCCCAGGCCGCGCTGGCTTAGCGTCGGAGGCTGCTGGTGCTGCACCGGCTTTCGGCCCGTGCTGCCGCGGCCTAGCCTGCCGCTGCCGCTCATCTGGCACACACAGATACACACAAGCCCTGGCAGCCAGGCGCTTGCGTGGGCTGTGGCGCGGTCAACAGCGGTCAAGCCAAGGCACGAGGAGGAGGCGCTGGCTGTTGGAACGCTGGCAGGATGTGGCATGGCGGGAATGCTGCCGACGCACTTGGATGCATCTAAAAGGGTTGGGAACGCTGCTTGATCAGCACGAGCATTCGTCGATCGCTTGACTGCAGCTATCGCTGAAAACGAGCTTTTTCTGCACCCGCAAATCGGAGCCACGCAGAGGGTTCTGTCGCCGCGTTTCTCGATTTTACTGTTCAATTTCTTAGGGTGGACCCGCGAGCGCCTACCTATGAGCGGAACACTTCTAGTTGCTTTGTGGAGAGTGCGAATGCGAAACTCGTGTGCGAGGCCGAAGAGGCAGTTTGTAGCAGTTTGTGCATTCAGCTGGACATATTGAAGCAGTCGACATGCACTTCTTGCTGTACCACAAACGCACTAAGCCCTCTGCTGATGTGTCTCCATGCATCATGTCGGCAACAATCCGTGACACAAAGCCTGTTCAGGTGTGAACATGTGTCACAGTTGCACACCTAGAGGTAGGCTGCACTCACTGGCAGCACTTCTTGATGACCAGTTGACTACATGTTACAGAGTGCAATTGGCATGTCGCTGCCAACCAATCCAATGGTGGCATGCGGGCCGCCGAATCATGGCAGTCCACGCATCGGTCAAGGTGCGCCAAGACGATTTGAATATTCTGCTCAGCAGTGCCACCAAGTCATCAACTGCAGTTGACAAATAGAGGTATAGTTGCAGCATTCTGTCTTGCAAGTGTCTCTTCTCCTCATAGCGTAGTCACAACATTGCATCGGAGACCTCGTCGACCCGAACGCTATGCTTCGGCGGACAGCCGCCGGCACCCCGGCACGACAAATCCAGCTGCCGGGAAGCCAGTGATTGTGCTGCGGTGGCAGCTCGGTTCAAGGCCATGGCGCAAACTGGAACACCTTCAGCAGGATCTCGATGCCTGTGGGCACCTGCGCAGCACGGCAACAAGGGTTTCATGTGTAGGGTTTAGGGTTTAGTGTTGTTTCGGGGCCTGCTCCTGGCCCCACGTCGGATAGCAGACGACGGCACGTCCGGTGCAAACGGCGGGCCAGATGCAGCGCTGGTGGGCAACTCGTCCCAGCGCACAGTGCCAACTGCACCGGCGCCGGAGCGGCAACCGCGCCAGCGCGGTGGTGCATGGGGGCGGAGGCACAAAAGAAACCCTAAACACGGTCCAGCTCCTGGCGGAGCGGCACAGGAGGGGGAGCGGCACAGGAAGGAGCCGCGCCTGCCACAGGAAGAGGCCGACGGTGAGGGCATTAGCGCCGATGTGCACCGAGCGGGCGGTGTCATTGTTGCGGCTCATCAGCGGCACCTGCAGGGTTGTCATGGGAGAATCACAGCTCCGCCTCAACAAACTGAAGCGAGTTGTGCATGACGACACTGGGGTGCCACATGTTTTTAGGGTTTATCAAAACCCCACAGCTGGACAGCGGCATCCACATGAGGCTCCAACTGCACGGCACGCGCAGGTCATTCGGAAGTGAGGACTGCGCCAATGCAGGCATACATGGTACTTAGTGGAAAGCGACAGCACATGCCGATCGCAAGACTGATGGGCGTGGAGGTGTTTTGCCGCACCATGGCCGCGGCGATGCTCCAAAGGATGACGATCCCCGCGCCGGCGTACAGGTGCGGCCCCGGAAACAGCTTGCCTGCCAGAATACGGTGCAGGCCACCGTCAGGTCTTTCAGTTGCAGCTCATTATGCCTGTTGGAGTCATCGTCTAGGTCAAACGCACTTTACCTATCGATCCAGCGGCCTGATCAGAGGCGGAGTCTCACTGGCAATCCCGTTTGAAGGTGACAAGGAAACCCTAGATCGCAATGCCCCGACATTTCCCTTTTTCTCCTTCTTCCTTACCGAAACGTAGGTAGGTGTTTGAGGGGGCCGATGATGCTGAAGGTGACGCCCAACACCCTGTCCTGAATCATGAAACTCTAAACCCTAAACCCTGCGCACCGGTGCGCAGGTAGGTGTTGAGGGGGCCGATGATGCTGAAGGTGACGCCCAGGCCCAGCAGCAGGGAGGACCACAGGTAGTGCTTTGCCCTCGGGTCGCCCTTCAGCAGCTCCTTCCGCTTCTGCAGGTTGGCAGCAACATCTGCTCATCAATAGTAGTAGTAGTAGTAGTAGGAAAAACTATGGTTTTTCCTACCAAAAGGCCAAGCAATAGTTGCAATGGCAATCCAGTGCTTCGCCCTCGGGTCGCCCTTCAGCAGCTCCTTCCGCTTCTGCAGGTTGGCAGCAACATCTGCTCATCAATAGTAGTAGTAGTAGGAAAAACTATGGTTTTTCCTACCAAAAGGCCAAGCAATAGTTGCAATGGCAATCCAGTGCTTCGCCCTCGGCTCGCCCTTCAGCAGCTCCTTCCGCTTCTGTAGGTTGGCAGGAACACATGCTCATCAATAGTCGCACTTGCAGCCAAGTGCTTGTGCCCGCGAGTCGCCCTTCAGCAGATCTTTCCCTTCAGCAGATCTTTCCCTTCAGCACGACTTTCCCTTCAGCAGATATTTCCGCGTCTGCGGGCCGGTGGAAACACAACAAGCGTCGTTTCGATGGAAATGCGACGTGAATTCGAGTGCTCCTTTCAGGAAGTCGCCCGTCATCAGGTCTTTCCGCTTGTGCGTCATCAAGCGAGGACAGTGCCAAGGTCAGCAGAAACAACGGCGTCTTCAAGTGCTGTAGGGACACGCCGGACGCCCTTGATCTCAGCAGAAACGCGCAACTCGAGCGTGTCCCTTGTCTGGCTCTGCAGTGACTGCATCCCTGTGGCAGGGGATGGCCGCACGCTGCGGACGCTGTCTGGACTCGGAGGGTTCTCGTTTCAAATTCAACATTCAACTTTCAGCCAACGAAACGTGGCTGAGTGAAAAGCGCACCCCCTCGAGATCCTTGATTTGGCTCTGCAGCGGCGACTTCTCCTTCGCCTCCTCGTCCGACGGCAGCTGCGCCTTCAGCCCCTTCACCTCCGCCTGCGCACGCATCATTCGGGGGGCATCAGCCGCACATGTACAGGGCGGCGCAGAGCGTACCGGTGCGGCAGCGCAGAGCAGCGCGGCACAGCAGTGCAGACGCTTTTCTTGGCGGAAGGGGAGGAGCCCCAGCTGGTGGCTGCCCGGCGCAACAGCTGACGTGCCGTGACACTGACATACCATGCACGTGCCGCGAGAGGTGCGAGGGAACCGGGAAGCATTCGTAAAAGGTGCCTTGTCTTCTGGGGCATCATTCGGAAGAGCAATAACATTCGGAAGAGCAATAAGTTCTTCCATGGCAGCCACGAGCGCACCGGGATGAGGCGTGCGGTGCGGTAGTTCCAGCCCAAGATGCCGGTGTAGAGGGACACGCCCAGCAGCCCGAACATGATGGTCGGGTGCACCAGCGACACCTGCGCGGCACATTTGCATGAGATGAACTACGGAAGCTTTGTTTGTATCTGGCGCCGATGAGCGTTGCTGTGGGGGTCGCTTCAAAACGTTCACAAGCTGAGCTGTATATATGAAATATAGCTGATCGATACATGGGAGTTCGCCACATTGGTGCAAAGCATCAGATCCGTGCCTTTGCTTCGGCTGCTCCTATTCCTTGGGCTTTGCCTTCCCTGGATCTCGCTGGGATCATCTGCCCAGACAATCTGTGGTACCTGGTCTTCTGGTATATCACCATTGCCGGGGTAGCCTGGACGGGGGTCGCCCCACTTTGAGGTGCGCGCCACATCCGATGACCGCGCCAAGAATGCTGCACGGCATTCGCAGTGCTGCAGACGGCGCATTGTGTGGCGCTGCGCTAGACGTGCCGCTGGATGGCTTGAGCGGCGGTGGCACGAGCAGCTCTTGATCGGGCCACGACCGTGTCTCCGCAGAAGTGCTCACCGTCTTGCCGGTCAGCAGCGGGTTGTCCGCGGAAGCGGGCCCCACGTCCATCAGCAGCGGCGCCATCGCGGCGGCCAGCATGAGGAGCCCATCCGCCTTAAGCTCAGCGTCCGAGGCGCACGCGTGCGCCTGCGGCGCAGCCGGCTGCGGCTGCTGCTGTGCGTCGCGGCGCGGCGCGGCTGCCGCCTGCTGCTGCTGCTGCGGCCGCACGGCGCACCTCGAGCAGGAAGATTGCATTCAGATGCGGCTAGGGTTTCGGGTTTTCCCGGAAAGGTGTGCATGTGCAACTGTAGGGCTGTGTTATTTGATGTCCGGCTGCATGTCGCAGACGGTGCAATCGGCACGGTGCAGTCACCCGGCATGTGCAGTCAAGAGCAGCCAGGCCTACTCGTGGCAGCGTCTGCATTTGAGCGGCTGATACAGCACTGCACAGGTGCCCTCGAAACATGATCTCACTGCGGTTGTCTGGTCATGCTGCCGCTACTGCAGCGGGTGGTCTCAAGAGCACCTCAGCATGAGTGCACGCCCTGAACAGAACCAGTGGCGAGAGCCTGCCAGTACCGGTCCAGGACATATCGGCATTTGACTTTTAACCTCTGAATTGCAACAGCTTGAACTGTGCACTTTTCCGAGATCGTCAGGTCTGGTGAAGAATCAAGAAACCGCTTCGCGCAGCTGCGCATGCCGGTCTCAGTGGGCTGATTGACGTTGTGGTGCTGGCAACGCCTTGGATCTAGCATTCACCTGGTAACACTGCGCACAGCGGTCATGCGCTGGGGCCTGGAAGCGCTGAACGCCGGACGGCGCAGGCTGGACGCCATTGGCAGGCTCATGATTGTCGCGGCCGCCATACTGATCAGATGTTTGCAGGTACTGTGTTGAAAATGGGAAAATGTGCTGCCGAGTTGCAGCAGCTTCTGCCACGAAAGTACGGTCGCAATAATCATTTCGCAACGAGGAGTCACTATTTCTCAAGTCTTCGCCTCAGTCTCCATTCATCTAAGCGAAGACCGAGACCCCGAGCACATTGTCGCTCACAACAATGTTTGCACCGCGCCGCCGCCGCTCCGATCCCAGCCCGCCTCTGCAACAAACTTACGGACACCGGCTGCTCGACTCCTGGGCGACATCACATCAACCAGACGAAGCAGCGTCAAAGCGGCGGCCCGAGTCACAAGAAACGGAGCGTAGGCGCTTGCGGTCTGGCAGCATTATGGCAGAGTCCTTCGCAGCAACTGGATCGGCAGCAGACTTGGCACAGCGATGTGGCATGGCCGCCGGCGTCAGCCTCGATCCGAGGGGCATCCCGCAGATGGACACGAATGACGGCGAGTCCCTCACAAGCACCTTCGCCGCCGTGGCGCTGGTGTTCGGCGAGGCAGACCAGGGCGCAGGCATGCTCTTCACCACCAACAGGTGATGCCCCAGCCTGCAGCTGCCTTTCTTTGGACCCTGCTGGCGACTTGCTCGATCTGGCTGTCCGCTTGCGTTTTGCTTTGTCTCACTGACCTGCGCTCAGTTGTCAGCTCTTGCTGATGTCCTGTTGTGCAGACGCATCTCGCTGACGACGCAGCCAATTTCACACGATCAGGCGAATGGTGTGGGTAGGCGGCGGCGAGCCGCCGCAGCACAGCTACAGCGTCCGCTTCACGGACATCATGATGCACGCCGTGGCCTCCGCATCCGACTGCTTCCCGAGGTCCAGCATCTACATGCAGCTGGACGGGGCAGCGTCTCCAGACGATGAGGACCCAGACGGCGCCGCACCCGAAGTGCGGCTGGTGCCTTCCGACCCCGGCCAAAGTGCGCGCCGGCCATGTGCTCCACCATCTGATGTCACGTTTGCATCTACTCGCTGCCACAGTTCGATGTGCCTGTCGGCTGCAAGCCACTGTCTTGTGGCTCACACCCCTGCACACTCTGAATAGTGTATGATCTACAGTCTGCGTTCTCTGGCTGCCAGCGCTCGCAACTTTGCAGGACATCGAACCACCATCAGCATCCAGCATCATTCTGACATTTTCTTGTCAACATCTGCGTGCAGTGGACGCTGTATTCCAGGCACTGTGCGAGGGCGCGCTTGCCAACCCCGACCTAGACGCAGAAGAGGATGAAGGCGACTTCTTCTTTGACGAGGTGAGGCTCCGCAGCACTGGCTGTCCAGCCCTGACACCAAACCATCTACCCACATGGGGCGCATCTGACTCTCAGCTCAGCTACCCAGCTCAGCTGGCCAGCTCAGTTCCTCAGCAGCTTGCTCGTCGCCTGGCCGCCACAGATATTGCACAGGATCCTGCGTTCTACCGTGCCAGACGTCCTTGTGAAGGCAGGCCATGCTGTACTGACATGCTGCGCCAGCCTGTGGGAGCACGTGTCATGGTTGCACTCGTGAACTTCTGGTGGAAGAGTGTTAACATGCTGCTCTTCAGGACGAGGTTATGGCGGGCGCTGCGGCAGGAGACAACCGGGCAGCTGAGCTGGCAGACCGCCTGGATTCGATCCTGCAGGTCCCCGATGAGTTTCAGGTGCGCTTGTTGTCTACTGGATCGTGTGAGTTATTTGGATGACACCATGTCCATGATGTGCCTGTGGTCGCATCTGCTACGGCTGTTGCGCATGTCATTGAACACTAGCTGTTCAGAGCGCGGTGATGAGTCAACGATCCAGTATAAGCCAGTTCTGCTTCCGAAAATTCGTGACGACACACTGGACACCCTACTGAGCGCTCCCCTGCACCTTGCCATCGACTGCTGTTGCCCACACTACTGCACTTGTTCAGTCTGAGCACTCGAGACTGGGTGCATTGCCGCAGTGCTCAAAGCCTGCACCTCTGGGACTCACCGCACACGCGTCCGTGCCGCCACAGGTCAACAAATCCAACGGGCACGCGCGGGAGGGGCAATTCAGCGACGCAGATGACGACGATGATGACACGGCAACGCCGGGGTGCCCCTGCTGCCAGCGGCGGTAAACCCTAAACCCATCCCCATGTCAGGTGCATTCTTCTCTGAAACAGGAACAATTAAAAACCGGAACAGTACGAACATACTGAAGCTTTCGTCTGAAGCTTTAGCCGATCCACGCAGCAACGACGTGTCTGGTGATGATACTTACACAACTATCATTCATGCGTGTCAAATGACACTGCCATGGCGGCAGCCATGATCTCAAACCGATATCTGAAGACACGTCGCTGCTGTGCCCACCACTGCATGTTGCACATGGCCGATGATGATTGATATTTGCTACTCTCGAGCGTTCGATGACGACACATCATCACCAAGATCTCTGAGGCCCCTTGCTTTGTCCCGTCATTGTGCCGCCACCCTGCTCTGCGCGCTTGCACTGGCTGCGATGATGCTACAAAGTTTTACATGTTAGACTCTTGAGTTCTTCGATGACGACAAATCTTACACGACTGAGCAGCCAGCACATGTTTGCAACCACATTCAAGGCGCAGTGTTCACAGCTCTGAGTTCATTCGCGTGCTTGCACTGCAGGACCATCTGTGCAAGACGCCGCAGCAAGGAATGGTGTCTCGACGTGAAAGGTGCTCGCGCGAGTCAGCAGCCAGCAAGACCTTTCTGTGAACACCGCATCAGCAGTGCCCACCTAACAGTTAGATCTGGTTTGAGTTTGCTGCCAACTTGGTGCAGCGGCATCTGGGGTAATCATGGATGTACAGAGCAGAACAGCGTCGGGATCATTGCACATGTAGCTCGGTTGGTGCCTCCAGACCTTGTGTACAGTATCGAATGTAGAATCAGCAGCTGTGAGAACTCGAGGGCATATTGCTGGTTTCGAATTACGGAGAACTGTGGTGGACGGCAATCCTCGATTCCGAACTGCCACCACGCCCATTCTGGCATGGACGCGCGCGCTGCTGGCTGCGGACACTCCACCCGACGTGCCGGCAGCGCAATAGAGTGGCTGACGGCAATGGCAGTTGCAGGATGTCATCAACCTGGCAAACCTATGTCTTCCACACCTCTGCTCAAACAATCCCCAAATCAAACAAACGTTTTTTGCAACAAACAATTCGACATAGGTCGATAGTCCCACGCGGCGAGGTGCACATTGCGCGGTGCTTTAGTTAGGCTAGCTGTGCCGCAGCAGTGATCGGTCAAATATGTCAGAAGTTGTGACAATGTACAGGAGATTCAAACCGAATGCGACATGCAGCGCCAGCGTACAACAGGCCGCGCGCCGCCTCGCTGCCGCCTTCTCCATGCACGGCATACCGGCGGCGGCAGACGATCCTGATGCAGTGGTGCGACATGACAGGACGAGTGTCGTGTTTCTCGCCTGGTAGTGTCAAAAAGAGGAGGCTTGCAAGCCCCCGCGCCGCCCGACGGCCCGGGGCGTGCGCGTAGCGCTCAAGCGCGCGCGTGTTTGAAACTCGTCAGCTGCACGATGCGCGGGCGTGGCCCTGCTCAACATCGCAGGCACTCGCCGCGCCTGCTGGCTGCGAGATGTCCATCATCACCCCTTGCTGCTGTCGTCGTCGTCCAGGATGTAGGTGCCGCCTCCCGCCATGGGCAGCACGATCCTGCGCGGCGATGGCTTGCGCTTGGCGGGCCTCGTCGTGCCCGTCGCCCCGTCGTCGCCATCGTTGTCTGCCAGGTAGGTGCCGCCGCCGGCCTTTGGCACGACGAGGCCGCTGCCGGCGCGTCGCGTGGGCGCGCCGGCGTTGGCGCGCGGCGTTGGCTTCGGCTTGCCGCACACGCGCACAGTGCTGCTCCAGCAGATGTTGCGCTGGCCAGGGCCGCTGCGGTAGTAGCCGTAGACCTGCGTGCGCGCGACAGCTGGTAAATGGAGCGGCGCACGGGGTGCTGCAGATGGTTGTTACTTCGATCAACACAGTCAGGTCCGTGGCCGTTGAGGTTGTGCCAGCCCTGTGGCAGGACTATGGAACATTCACAGGCCCCCAGGTTGATGATGAGTTCGAATTCGATCGTGTCTCGGTCAACAATTTGGCTGCATGTCCTTGTTGCGTTTCTGCAGATGCGGTAGGTGAAAACACCGCTGGAAGTCTAGGCTTACCTCCTGGAAGGAAGGCTGCTTCAGATTTCCCGCGCCGTCGTTGAAGCTGACGGCCAGGGTATCATCCTCCGGTCGGTAGTGCGCAACGTATTTGCCGGCGCCGCCCTTGGCGCGCTTGGGGCGCAGGCCGCCCAGCCGCACACTGGCGCCCACAACCTACGTCAGATGCAGAGGCAGGGTTCAAGGATGCATCGCGACTGTGTTTACACCATTCCACTCTAGCAGAGTTCAAGCTTGGAGCAGAGCAGGGTTTGTTTTAGCAGCTGCATGTGCTGGCTCAGCTGCTCTCGTGGCCTCAACGACACTGGCACGAATATGATGGACGGCGCCTTGCCATCTGGACGACATGCACATAACGGCTGCACTGAACGGGCCGTTCACTGCAGGGCCTACTGGCCAGAAACATGTCATCCAGGGTCCCACCTTGCGGGGGCTGAAGTCGCCCGCTCGCTGCAGCAGGACCGTGGTCATGCGGTACGCGCCGCTGATGGTGAGGCAGGGCTGCGCCGCCTCGGGCAGGAAGTGGTTGCGCGGCGCTGCCGGCACACGTGCCAGGACCTTGCCCTCCGCCTTGACTGCAGTTGCATCAAACTGACCAGCTTTAGAACTAGAGAGCCTCCCAGGACATGCAGCCTGCACTGGCATGTTTGCGGCATGTTCACGCAAGACAGCAAGAACGACTTGCAGCGGCAGACACCAAGCTGTAGGAGGCAGCAGTGCCTGGGTGGCCCCATGATGTGATGCAGCCACCAGAAGGAAGCTTTGAGCTGTGCGTCCAGAAGAGCTGAGCAAGATAAGCAGTAGTGGTTACGCCAAATACATGGTGCAAAGCTTGAAAGACGCACCGCAGCCGGTGCGGCCGCGGTTTGACACCGGCAGCCAGCACTTGTTGCCCGCGTCGTCCGTGAACGTCTGGCTGGACTTTGCACTGGCGCACTCGATGCACTTCGTGGCACCCCTGTGACTGGAGTAGGAGCCCTTGGGGCACAGCCGGCAGGCCCGGCCGTCGGGCGAGGCGGTGCCGGTGTGGCACTGCGCACAGATGCCGCCGGACCTCTCGTAGCCCGGCTTGCAGGTCTTGTAGGTGGGCTTCTTCCTGGCCGGCTTGGGCGTTGGCGCCGCGGCCTTCGTGCAAACCGGCAGCTGCACCTGTGTCCACAACCAACGAGGATGCCACTTCCAGTGGATGTGCAGGTACAGAGCCAGGTCGTCCGCATCAGCAGGCCTTCTGCCGCCCTGTGATCTCACAAAGCCCTGCGTCCTGAACGCAGTCAGATTCTGACAACATCAGCGTGCGAAGGCCGAGCTGAGGCTCACCGAGAAGCACAGCTTCTGGCTGGAAAGCGCCGCGTTAGTGTAGGCGCCCAGCAGCTGCGCCTTGGTGCGGCCGGCAAAGCCGCCCATGCCGCCGAACACGACGTCCAGCCCGCTGCCGGCAGCGACGCTGCCAAAGCGCAGCCCCGGGAACTCCACCTTGCGTGGCTTCATGGACGAGGAGCCGGACAGCAGCTGCAGGCTGGCGGGCGCCGCCCACTCTGGCTTGAAGGTCTTGCCGCTTGACGTCTGCAGAGCAGATGTGAAAAGGGGCTAAGACGCGCTGGTCATGCTCTGTCTACAGGATGGCGCTGCCAGCAGGCCACGAGTAGAATTCTCACAGTGAGATTCTCCTTAGTCGGTAGAAGATAGGAGGCAGAAGAGCATGAGCTGGGGGCACCTGCTGCGGCATGGTGACGACGGCGGTGCCAGAGCTGCTTGGGTTGATGCACGCGCCCAACGCGGAGCCGCGCACCGCTGCTCCGCTGACGCTGCCCTTGAGCGTGAGTCGGACTGCAAAATCATTGTGAAACATCTCAGGGTCCAGGTCGTGGTGAGCCGGCATCAGTTCGGACTCACAGAGCGGTGGCAGCGGCAAGCTGAGCAGTCTGCATGCCGGACATCTGGGTGCTTTAGGTCGTCACGAAGCTTGCAGTTTCAGGCTCCATATGGCTTTTGCAGAAGCGTCATGCATCCTGCGAGCTTGCGACTCACCGCAGGTGGTGCGCTCGGCGTTGGCGACCGGGTAGCGGCAGCTGGCGCCGTCGCCGCCGCCATTCGGGATGAGCGGCCCGTTCTGGACACACGACAGGCACTGCGCGGCGCCCGCGCGCACCGCGAAGGACGCCTCGCCGCAGGCCCTGCGTGCTGAGCCGTCCGCTGACGCCGTGCCCGGCTGGCACTGCTGGCAGCCGAAGCCGCCAATGGGCTGAGACCCGGCGGGGCAGCTCGTCACCACAGGCGTGGGAGCCGTCCCAACAGGTGCTGGCGCCGCCGTCGGCGCCGGTGTTGAAGCTGCAGGTGCCTCGGATGGCGCTGGCGTGGATGCGGTGGGTGCGCCTGCTGGCGCCGCGGTGGGCTGCGGGCTCTGCGCTGTGGGCACCTGGGAGGGGGCGTCTGTCGGCGTCGGTGACGCTGCCGATGGGGCAGCGGTGGGCTCAACTGAGGGCTCGGCGGTGGGCGACGCAGCAGGCGCTGCGGTCGGGTTGCCAGACGGCACCGCGATCGGGGTGGGGCTAGCCGTGGGGTCGGCTGCCGGCGCTGCCGTCGGCGAAGCAGTTGGAGGAGCAGTGGGCTTCTGTGTGCCACTGACGGGGCCGGGTTTGTTGGTGATGGACAGGTTGTCGATGCCGAAGAGCGTGGTGGCGGCGCGCGGCTGCGAGCCGGCGGGGGCGCTGGGGTCCACAGCGGTGAAGACCACCTTGTCGACGCCAGCAAAGGCGGCGCCAAACTCCAGCAGTTGCGGGTCCGCGCCCGGCTGCAGCGTGACGGTCTGCCTCGCGCCCGGCACCGGCGAGCCGTCCCGGTGGCCAGTGATGGTGAGCTCCACTGGGTTGGTGGCGAGGCCGGTGGCGTAGAGGGAGTTCAGGTCGAAGGTGCCGGTGCTGGCAGCCACCGTGACGGGCTCGCCGCCGCGGTTGATGGCGACAGTGTCGCCAGAAACTGCTGCTTTGGCGTAGGGCGAGCCGGGGCTGGCGTCGGCGGCCACGAAGGCGCCCGCGGAGGACGGCGAGCCAAAGCTGATGCCGGCGTTGCCGCCGTAGCCGGTCGGCACCTGCCGCCCGTCCGACAGGCCCTCGAAGGTGAGGCCGCCCGCAACGGGCATTGGCGCCGCAGTCGGCGCCGCAGTTGGTGATGCCGATGAGGGGCCGGCCGTGGGGCTGGCTGTCAGCGTGGCAGCTGGAGCGGCTGTGGGGCCGTCTGAGGGCGCCACTGTGGGCGCATCTGTCGGCGAAGGAGTCGATGAGCCTGTTGGCGCGGCTGACGGCAACGCTGTGGCTTCGGCAGAAGGCGCTGCGGTCGGCGCCTCGGTCGGCGACCTCGTGGGGGCCTCAGATGGCGCGGCAGTGGGCAAAGCCGTGGGCGCGTCAGTCCGCGCATCTGTCGGCAAAGCGGTGGGAGACTCTGTGGGCACCGCCGTCGACGAAGTCGTCGGCGCAGCTGTTGATGATGTCGTGGGGGTCTCGGTCGGCGTGGCAGAGGGCGATGCTGTCGGTGCGGCAGATGGCGAGGCTGTTGGCGACTCAGTCGGCGAGGCAGTCGGCGAGGCAGTCGGCGCTTCGGTGGGGCTGGCAGTCGGCGATGCAGTCGGCAATGCCGTCGGCGAGGCGGCAGGACTGGCTGTGGGGCTGGCTGTTGGCGAGCTGGTGGGCGTCAAAGTCGGCGAGGCAGTCGGCAAGGCAGTCGGCGCTTCGGTGGGGCTGGCACTCGGCGATGCAGTCGGCAATGCCGTCGGCGAGGCGGCAGGACTGGCTGTGGGGCTGGCTGTTGGCGAGCTGGTGGGCGTCAAAGTCGGCGAGGCAGTCGGCGAGGCAGTCGGCGCTTCGGTGGGGCTGGCACTCGGCGATGCAGTCGGCGACGTAGTCGGCGAGGCGGCAGGACTGGCTGTAGGCGAGCTTGTGGGCGCTGATGTGGGGCTGGCTATGGGCGACGCTGTGGGCGCTCCTGTGGGAGCTGACGTCAGTGAGGCCATGGGGGCAGCGGTGGGGCGTGCTGTCTCCCCAACTGACAATGGCGGCGGTGCGGCAGTGGGAGCAGATGTGGGCTTGCGGGTGGGAGACGCCGTGGGAGCTGCAGTGACAGGCGCACCAGGCGGCGGCGCGGCCGTGGGCGCCAGTGTTCGAGGCGCAGCGGGCGGCGGCGTGGCAGTGGGCGCCGCCGTTGGCACCGCAGCAGGCGGCGGAGCGGCGGCCGCAAAGGGAGGCGGCGCCAGCCGCGCTACAACCGACAAGTTGTCGATGCCAAACAGCGTGGTGTTCGTGCTGTAGGTGCCATTGTTCAGCAGGTCCACCGGCGTGAACACGGCGCTGTCGATGTTGGCAAACTCCTCCGGCAGGATGACCAGCTGCCGGGGCTGCGCCGGGTTCAGCGAAATGGACTCCACCGCGCCAGTGGGCGCGCCGTTGCGGTAGCCCGCAATGAGCAGCGTCATCGTCGCCGACAGGCTGGTGATGTACAGGTACTGCAGCTCGAAGGTGGTGCCGTTGGCCGCAGAGATGGTCGCTGGCAGGCCACCGCGGTTGAAGGCGACATTCGCAGGAGACACCATCGCTAGGTGGTAGGGGCTGTCTGCTGCTGTGGCGACCGCGGCCTGGAAGCCGGAGGTAGCGCCGTCGTAGGTGACGGCGCCGGTGCCGCCGTAGCCGTCCGGCACCGCCTGCCCGTCGCCCAGGTCGTCAAAGTTGAGGCCTGACAGTGCTGGCGGGCTGGGCGGGGGCGCTGCAAGTGGCTGCCACAATGGCGGCGGGGATGACGCGGCAGCTGGCGGGGGCTGCGTGGGCGGCTGTAGTGGCGGCTGCACTGAAGCTGGAGGCCGGATTGTCAGCGGCTGCGGAGGTGATGACGGTGGAGAGTTTGGTGGAGGCGAGGGCGGTGGCTGCGGCGGCGAGCTCGGAGGAGGCTGGGGAGGGGGTGATGGAGGCGGCAACGGCAGCGGGCCAGGAGGTGGCCGCGGCGGGGGGCCCGGGGGCGGCTGGGGTGGCGGCTGAGGAGGAGGCGATGGGGGCGGTATTGGCGGTGGGCTGGGAGATGGGTTCGGAGGAGGGCTCGGCGGCGGCGGTGCAGGGTGGGCGACCACCGCTGCGTTATCGATGCCGAACAGCGTGGTCTCCAGGCCGTAGCTGCCAGGTGTGCCGGTGGGGTTTGATGGCGTGAAGACCACGCTGTCCAGGCCCGTAAAGGTGTTGAGATCGACCAGCACCGGCTTTGCGCCAGGCAGCAGATTCACTGTCAAGCTGGTCACCTCCACGCCGCGCAGGCTGCCGACGATGCGCAGCTGCACCGTGCCGTTGGTCAGCGTGGCAGCATACACATACGCCACGTCGAAGGTGACGCCGTTGCTGCTGGCCATCTCCGCTGGCAGGCCGCCTTGGTTGATGGCGATGCCGTCTGGTGACACGACCGCTGGCAGGTACACCACGTTGCCGGTGCCTGCAGCACTGGCGGCGATGAACTGGCCTACTGATCCCCCAAATGACACGCCCGTAGCGCCGCCATAGGCGTCTGGAACCGGCTGTCCGGGACCCAGGTCATCAAACATGAGCCCTGGAAGCGGCGGCGGGCCCGGAGGCGGCGCTGGTGGAGGGCTGAGGGGCGGCTGCGGCGGCGGTCCGGGAGGAGGCGCCGGCGGCAGCTGCGGCGGCGGCTGCGGAGGAGGCGAAGGCAGCGGCTGCGGGGGTGACGAGGGTGGCGGTCGCGGCGGCGGGCTTGGTGGGGGCTGAGGGGAGTGTGACGGAGGCGGAACTAGGGGCGGCTGCGGAGGCGGGATGGGCGGGGGATAAGGCGGCGGCGACAACGGCGGCTCTGGCGGAGTCTGCAACGGCAGGGAGGGTGGTGGATGAGGTGGAGGGCTTGGAGGCGGCTGGGGCGGAGGGCCTGGTGGGGGCTGCGGTGGTGGGCCTGGAGGCAGTTGCGGTGGTGGAGACAGAGGCGATTGTGGCGGCGGTGATTGGGGCGGGGTTGGTGGGGGAGAGGGCGACGGGCTGGAAGGGGGGTGGGGTGGAGGCGATGGAGGTGGCGCCGGCGGTGGGCTCGGCGGCGGGCTCGGCGGCGGTAGCGCAGGGTGGGCGACCACTGCTGTGTTGTCGATGCCAAACAGTGTGGTGCCGGCGCTGTAGCTGCCAGGTGTGCCGGTGGGGTCGGACGGCGTGAATACGACTCTGTCCACGCCCGCAAAGGCGTTGAGATCGACCAGCACCGGCTTTGCGCCAGGCAGCAGATGCACTATCAAGCTAGTCACCTCCACGCCGCACAGGCTGCCGACGATGCGCAGCTGCACCGTGCCGTTGGTCAGCGTGGCAGCATACACATACGCCACGTCGAAGGTGACGCCGTTGCTGCTGGCCATCTCCGCCGGCAGGCCGCCTTGGTTGATGGCGATGCCGTCTGGTGACACGACCGCTGGCAGGTACACCGCGTTGCCGGTGCCCGCAGCACTGGCGGCGATGAACTGGCCTACTGATCCCCCAAATGACACGCCCGTAGCGCCGCCATAGGCGTCTGGAACCGGCTGTCCGGGACCCAGGTCATCAAACATGAGCCCTGGAAGCGGCGGCGGGCCCGGAGGCGGCGCTGGTGGAGGGCTGGGGGGCGGCTGCGGCAGCGGCCTGGGAGGAGACGGCAACGGTTGCGGTGGCGGAGAGGGCAGCGACTGCGGCGACGGGCTGGGCGGGGGCTGTGGTGGCGGCGAGGGCTGTGGCGGAGTTTGCGGTGGCGGCGAGGGTGGTGGCTGAGGCGGAGGGCTTGAAGGCAGCTGGGGCGGAGGGCTGAGAGGGGGCTGCGGGAGAGGTGATGACGACGGGGCTGGAGGCGGCT
>JAABUL010001431.1_pt1 | contig 45766 bp, 33 predicted proteins | sample 5559151 | NCBI WGS metagenome assembly JAABUL01 (sample SAMN10711876, study PRJNA513368) | rock metagenome | isolation source: Antarctica rocks | place: Antarctica: Victoria Land, Pudding Butte sud
AGTGGTTGGTGTGGGTGCTTGGGCGGGCTGGTGGTTGCGGCGTGGCTGAGGCGGGGGAAGGGCTCGGAGGGGTATTCGATGTTGGTGGTCGAGGGGTGGTGGGGGAGGAGGGAGATGTAGTCGTCTGCCGCGTTGCGGGGGGCTTGGTCGAAGGACTTGGATTTTTGGGTGGAGTCGTTGTAGGGAGAGGTGGTGGTGTTTGGTTGTGGGAAGCTCTGTGAGACGAGGGGAGCTTGGTAGAAGGACTTCGGTTCCTGGGTTAGGTATTCCTCATCGCTGAATGGGTTGTTGGTGTCAGAGCCTTGCGTAAACACGACCTCATCCTGAGACTGTGGCATCGGTGGGTTGGTGGCTTGGCCAGCTGCAGCGAAGGTCTGGTACGCGTATGGACTGCTCTTTGGTGGTGTTGGCACCTGGTTGCTGCGTCCTTGTGTAGCGTAGCTGTGCATCTGCGGGACCGGTGGCGCGATGATGGGCGCAGGTACGGGCTTGCGAGAGACCGACTTGCTGGTCTTGCGCTCGACGCGATAGTATGAGTACTCGTCGACGTCCATTGGCGATGTCGTAGGTGTGTGCGGGCGCATGTTTGGGTAGCGTTGTCCTGATGCGCGACCGTAGAAGCCGAGTGGGACAGCATCTTTGATGCCGCGGTGCAGTGCACGTGAATCTGGTACGTAGGCCAAGTCACTGTCGGCTGTATTCGTGCGTGGCCTCGTCACGACGCTGTGCGTGCGGTCGATGATTTCGATGTTGCCACTGGATTTGGAGACAGCGCCGTGAATTTCTGGGATCAGACACGCCGCGTCTGCGACCCGCAGCTGATCAGATCCGTCAGAGGATGCGCTCAGGAGTGGTTGCGCACTGGTCTCGGCTGCTTTGACATATTTGGCACGTACTTCGAGCTCATCGTTGTACTTCCTCTGCTCGTTGACCAGATGGTAGATGTGCACGACATTGGCGCAGGTGCATCCTGCAGCGTGCTGGTCGCACTTCAACTTGCACACACAGGCGGCGTGGCACGTGCATTGTACTGAGCTTGCAAGTGGTGTGGCGACGGCGAGGCTCTCAACAATCTGCTGCTGGTGCTGCGCTGCACGTCGTGCGGTCATCATAGATTCGTCCTCAAAGTCCTCACTGCACGCACGATCGACTTCGGGTGCATGCTTATCCCATAGCAGGCTTGTGATAATCTCTGGGGATAGGTCATTGACGTCCATCAAGCCGTAGAGGATTGGTGGTCTGGCGGGCACGTCCGGTTCTTCGGCGATGACTTTGCCCATCATCTGAGCAGCCGCTATCCTGATTTCTTTCTCTTCTTCAACCGCTGCGGCCTCGCGCATCTTTCTCATGCGAACGGCGTCGTCAAGGGCGGCGACAAGACGATTGTCCATGAGTGCGTACCAAGCGGTCTCGAGCATGGAGGCAAAGTCGATTGCAGTGAATGGTTCGTTAGTGTCGCCATCACTGCCGCGGTTGTGAAGCGGGTATGTGCCGGTCTCACAGCCAAAGCCGAAGCGCTGCTGCAAGTCTTGGTAGAGTGTGCGAATTTCGGCGATGATGGCGTAATAGAGACTGTCCCAATATCCGAGCGGCAGCATGGAAGAGGTCACAAGCTTCGGGAGCTCGCAGTTCCTCTTGCCCCCGGTGGATTTGCAGGAGTTCGAGCTGGAGCCGGAGCTTGTACTGGCGACAGAACCCTGGCGTGTGTGCGTCTGTGGCTGTGGAGCTTGCTGACGATGCATCGCGGTGAGAAAGTACGCAAGCGCATTGCGCCCACTGCAGACGTTGCTGTGATAGTCTGGAATCAGCTTTTCCTGGTTGTAGATCGCGAGCGCCAGTTTCTTGAGCTGATGGATGACTTTGAGCTCTGGGAACGGCTTGATGAAACCTTGCTCGGCCTCGTATCTGGCATGTGATGGCTTCATCGAGAAGTCTAGTCCGGTCAAGATGATAGGGTCAATGAACGGCACCAAAGCGATGTCCATGATGGCGGTGTCCAGATGTTGTCAGGTAATGAACGTGCCGCAGAATGGTCACCTGGCGGCTTGTTGCATGCGCGTTGCCGTCTGGTGGTTCGGAAGGTAGATTGACGGAGTTGAGTGTCGGTGTGTGGTGGTGACGATGGCTGATTCGATGAAGTCGTCGCAATTGTGATGGTGGTAAGTTGTTGTAAAGGATTGGAAGTCCAGAAGAAGTTCCGTGTACAAGATGATAGCGGATGTAGTGAGGTTGCGCGAAAAACTAGATGGCTGGTTAAGGGTCTGACAATAGGTGTATTGCTCGAGTGAAGCCGCCCACAATGCTGTTCAGCGGTCGTGAAAGATCAGTGTTTCTAGTACAATGTCAAGACATCACATGAGACGGTCCTCAGAGACGAGCATGCTCCTCGAATACATCTGGTCAAGATTGAGCCACTACACGTGCCGTTTGAGTGACGTGAATGTTTCCGCAGGATTCACCCTCGAAGCGTTCGAAAAAGCTGTAGATTGCTTGGCGTCGTTCTTCGAGCAACAGAACAGTCGAGCACATTCGATGGTATGGGAACATTCAGGAGCATTAAGCGTAACCAACCTCGATCGTGGCCACGGGATAGTCGTGATAGAACTGTGGCAGACTGCTCCTCGAAGGGCGATTCATGGTTTCATAGATGGAAGACGCAGGTGGGCGAGAGCACGGAGACGCGGGTGGACGAGAGCATGGATATGCAAGTATATATTAGCATGACTGTTACGATGTAGGTTATATCAAATGCCCAAGACTCATCTGCCTTGTCTCCCCACAGACGCGTTCTCATCACGACGACTTGAGTCCTGCGCCCGCAGAGCCTCAGCGTACGTGTGCTGTGATATCATCTTGGCCGCGGTAAGACCTCCAGATCACCTCGATTAAAAGAGCAGAGTGAGCATTGACGCGTAATTGGAAAAGGAAGAGAAGATGAAGTGAGGTTGCAGCTGGAGATTAAGTGGTCTTGGCGCGGAAAAGCTTAAGCCGGGATGCTTGTTTGGGATTCCCGAACGAACGAGATGCTGAAAGCGACCGAGACATGATCATCATCTGCTTGCATTCGAGTACCTATACATCGCGAAAGTGGTAACATGTGGAATCTGCTAAACACGCATCGGCAGTCCATCGCATCATCCGTCTGAGTCGTACCCATTCGGCCCACAGAATACCAACGGCTCGGAGAACATATGCATAGAGCTAGCCATATGCAACTCCCCGTACTCATTGACTGTACTCGCCAACATGACACCGGCGAACCCCGAAGAAACAGCAGAAGCCGAGTCAAAGTTCTCCTGGTAACTGCCGAAGGTAAGCGGCGATTGCTGCTCGAGCGCACTGAATGGCGGACTTTCGAAGCGCGACGATGCACTACTGCTACCTGCTTGCTCGCTTTGCTCATACACAGCAGTATCGTGGGAGCTACCACCGATCGAGTTGAAAGCATAGCCTGGAGCGTCAGACATAGTATCGCTGATCTTGGTCATCAACAGAGGCATGTATCTCTGCTGGCCACCGCGGAGATTAGAGATGAGTGACATGAGCTGATGCAGGTAGTCTCGTGGTCCTGTTTCGAATGATTGCTGTTCGCATGGCACACAGGAGATAACGTCCACTAGCGTACAGCTAACGTCGAAAAGCTTCTCGACCTGTAAATTGTGTTGGCCCGAGGTATGGGTTCTTCTATGTCACGTGTATGTATGATGTTCTTGCGTAGTACGATAGGAATGGAAAGACTCACTAAACCAACGCCGTGCGTCTCCATGGCCTGTTTCGAGAACTGGCTCGTTGCCGTCACTAGATCCCGGGACACATCGATCGGAAATGGGAAGCTCATCGGATTGGTCTGTCGCGGCAGATGACAGAAACCCGTGGCTTATGGACAGTTGCCAAACCATAGTAGCCAACCACTTCTGTGAGACCTTCAGGTCGACCGCCTGGCACTCCGTGCCTTGAAGGTATGTCGGGAGGGCGTCTGATAGTTGTTGCTGCAACCCAGACAGCCATTCCATGGAGCACTCTGTACGCGTTTTGTTCCACAGGCCCACGAAGGTGTCGTCGAATGGTCTGAAAAGGCTTACTAAATGTGAGAAGCCACTCAGTGCCGCATCCTCGGCGATGCTGTCTTCCAGGGTCGGTAAGTTGATCGTTGCATGAAGGGAGAGTGGGCGGTGCTGCTGTAAAGCATACGCCCGCTCAGTAACGAACAGCAGCCAATACAGGCGTCGCCGTGACGAGCTTTTCGACGGATCCATATCCTTGTAGGAAGATTCTTCATGCATATCGGCTGTCAATGCCAAGGTGGTGGCTTCGCGCAGGTGGAACCACGCAGTACCCTGCAGGTCAAGGCAGAAGTAGCTTCCAAACAGGAAAAACGAGGTCGTGACAGACCATATCGAAGGTGTTTCCACGTAATCAATGAATTTTCTGACGTGCGTCGCGCCTCTCAGCAGTGTACGACCTAGTTGAGTGTTCGACTGTATGTCCAGTCCCTCGAAAATCATAGGTTTTAGATCAATGTCTGGCTGTATCAGCATGTAGCCGCATAGCGAAGCCACCAAACAATATGCTTCGACGTTGTCATCCATTTGGCCTATAGTGTTTGCGATGTTCTGTCGGTGCAGGATGGGCATAGTCCTGTACATGTTGGTGAAGAAGAACTCGACGTATTCTGTTATCAGTTCTGGAGAAAGCAGGCCAACAGTCCTCTGGAATGATTCGAAGCTTGAAATTGTCTGTATTGAAAGCCTTCGTGCAGAGGTTTGCGATTGTCGTTGCGTTTCGCGGAGCTCAGATATGACCTTCGCTCGGCTACCCTTGGGCCCTACTCACATCGTGAGCCAGGAGATGAGATATGTGGACATGGTTGTGCTCACCCTTGTTTTGAGGTATCTAGAAGGTGGTAAAGTCAGCTTATATCTCGTCATAGTGCTTCAAGGTGCCCGAGGAGTGATGAGCACACCATGAGGTGGAGGGGCAGGAGTGGGAACCGACTCACGCTATTGTATGTACACGTCAACCCACTCGAGGCACAATTCTTGCACGATCGCGGGCCGTCATCGATACACCGGACCTTCCGGCGGTGACCTGGGAGAGCCGGATTCAGTCAGTAACGCTTCTGCGGACGAGCTTCAGTCCGTGGGCTTACAAGCATCGCAAGCTGTGTCAGCAGAAGCATTAGCTAGATCCCGATCGTACGTGGAACTGTGTGGCAGCGTACCGCTCTTGACGCGCGAAGATGAAGAAGATGACGACGGAGGCATCCTTGTACGAACGATGGGGGTGACAAGTCGGTGGGCGACACGAAGCGGATGCGTTAATCAACAGACGTTGTATACAGGTCTTGCCTAGGCTTCATGATGATAGAGAGAGATATCCTATCCCGCTTGAGTTGGTGAGAGACAAACCTATCAATCCCCACCAATATGTACTATAGGCTCAGACGATATGGAGTGTGCATGCCTTAGCGGTGGTGGCTGCAGTGGACATGGCCAGGGAGCGCGGTGGCTTGAGGCCCATCTTCTAGGTTGGGCCCAACACGATTCCACTTTGGCGGGTCGCATAGAGTGAGATGGGTCGTGCTAGAGGCGAAGAACGAGATCCAGAAGCAAGCGAAAACCTTGAAGGTGTAAGTCTCTGCGGATCGCGAACTGACGCATGTCGTCGCTACCGGCGCATCCCGGCTTGCCGAAGCCCTGCTGCGGTGGAGTTTTCGCCTCAACCACCAGTCCCAATCACAATCGTATGTTTCTTGTTGGCCATGCACCGGCGCGAGCCACAAGCCGTAGCTTGGACTGGGTCGTGATGGTGATGCATAACGGCTTGCGACGGCTCGAGGTTGGCCTTGTAGGGGCTGCAGATAAAGCGCGATTGCGTTTGGTCCAGTGATGCAGCTTCGGGTCCACCAAGCCGAGTCCGTTCGAACTGGGCTTTATTTCGGCGCTTTTTCAACGTCCCCGGGCAGGCCTTCCATTCTGTTCAGTATCCATTCGAGGTTGACGTCCAAGCGAACGCTACTGGGTTGTGGGTGTAGAGGCGACATGGCTTCAGGGCTATCGACTTGCCACCAAGAAGAGCCTCGATGAAAGGATGCAGCGGAATATAGATATGAGTTGCTCTCAGGGACGAGGCAGCAACGTCCTATGCGAGAGAGAGGCGACGTACAAGCAGAGGCGGATGTGACTTGCTATTTATCTATGCTCAGATTCCGAAAGACTACCACCTCAGATCTGCCGGGCAGCCGGCAGGCAGGACTTATCTTGCGGGTATCAACACGCATTCGGGCCTTCAAAGACTCCACTTGACTGTCCCCCAAGCAAAACCGCTGCGTCCAGTCATCCATGTGGTCGAATGCAGGCGTCACAAGCTCGGAGAGGTTGCATAGCATGCTTGCCCTCCCGCCGAATGACCTGTCGATGCCACCAGCTGTTTGATGGCCAGGACACCAATCTAGCAGGGTTTTCCGCAGATGTACCAAGATTCGATAATCGTGGCCACCAGAGGAGATGACGTGTGACTAGATGGAGCCAAGCTCAATTTCTTCGATACCTCGTAGGTGACGCCACCGCATGTGAACGTCGTGCTGTCCAATGGCTCTCGGCTTTTCTTCTTTCCCCCTCGCGATATGCTCTTATGAGCGATTCCAATGGTATATCCAGTATTCTTTCCAGCATTACCTGCGCTTGTGAGCTGTCCCGTTCGCACCTTCAGTAACGGGATCTGTGTTGCCGTCTGCGTGCGCGTGACTGTGGTCGTGAAGCTCGTGGTCGTGAGCACTTTCTTCCACCTCGCTCTCACTCGGTCGCCGTGCAACGAACTCATCTGCAAATGCCGGCTCGTCCTTTCCGGCGCTCCCGAAGCGCACCACCACTCTCCGCACTCCACGCACTTCAGTGCCAACTTTGTCCCGGATCACAGCCTCGAGCTCCTCAGTCTTCGCGACAGTCCAGCTGCTTGGCGCTGCCACCTCGATCTCCATCAAGATATTTTGTCCGCTCTTAATGCCCTGAACACCTCGAATCTCGACATCAGGGAGATTGTGCTCTTCCAGTGCTTGAGTAGCAGCTTTCTCCACCTTGCCCACAACTTCCTTATCCACGGTAACATCAGACAGCTCAAACAATGCTGTCTTCGTGTTCGTCCACCCCGCCTGCACGATCATCCCGCTGATTATCAGTCCTCCCACAGGATCAAGCCAAGCAGCATTCGTGATAAAACGGCTGGCACAGATCGTCAGAAGTGCCACGATCGATGTCAGGGAGTCGACTCGGTGATGATACGCGTTCGAAGCTAGAACACTACTCCGCTTCTCCTTTGCGACCTTCATCGTCGCTCTGTACAGCCACTCCTTCACTATAATACTGCCAGCTGCGAGCCAAGCAGCATTAATGTTCGGCCCGAGATCTGCCGCGCCATGGCTATGACCGTGGCCATGTGCGTGTTCGAAAACCCCGAAGTTGGACAATGTATGAGCCATCTCGGGGAAGAATTGTTGGGATAGTGCCATGATTGACGACAGTCCAATCATGAATCCACCAGAAAGAAGTAGACCTGACACTCCAAGAGCACCCAACGACTCGATCTTGCCATAGCCCATGGGAAAGCGGTCTGTAGGAGGTCGGAGAGAGTACGATATGGTAGCAAGCGTCGTGATGTCGGAAATGAGATCGGTGAGCGCATGAAGAGCGTCAGCCGTCAGTCTGTTCGATTGACCTTAGCACGCACCAAATATGCTCAGTGTTCCGAAGCAACCTACGCCTGCGAGTTGAATACATAGCCTCCAATGCCCTTCCCAATAGCCATCCCCAGGTTGACATACAGCCCAATCCTCGTGATCCGAACACCCGGATCCTTCTTGTTCGAACTTGTAAGGTATGTATTATCATGATTGTGGTGGTGTTTATGAGAATGCCCAGCATGTGTCCTCGCCTGCGCAGTGTTGATTTGTGAATCCATCCCCATTGTCGATGGCACTACGAGAGCGCCAGGCCTCCGTATATGGTGTACAATGTTCGACCACTGATGTGGGGACCGCAGGAAGGGTATCGGTCGCGCTCGCAGTTGGGAACAGCTAACGAAAACTCGAGTCTGCCGTTTCGGTTTCCGTGCAAGAGCGAGTGTATTGTACGAGGTGTTGTTACATCTCAATTGCCTTAGGCAATGACCCCCGAATGTCATGTAGACGCGAGCAGGATCAGGGGGTTGTTTCGGAAGGAATGTGCTCGGCACGGGAGGTCGTGACTGCAAATCTAGCGATCTGCCACGTATCATGAGCTCACAGCCGAGTGTATAAATTACTAGCGAAGGAATATCGGCGCAACGAGACACGGGCGGATTGGTGTTGAAGGTACTCAAGGCCGGCAGCACTCCGGATGTGGATCTGCGCGGCAGTCCTCAGTCCTCGATCGGCGTCATCAAAGCTTGAAAGATGTGGCTTCAGGTCTTCTACCAGTGGATGTGATGAGGAGAACAGAAAAGATTGTGCATAGGTCAATGTAGCATTCTGACTGTCTATCGATTGTCATACAGAAGTAGAGAAATCCGAAGCTACACATTCATATCAAATCAAGGCTCATGCAATTCATTCATCGTCAAAGCGTACAAGTACAAGTACAAGTACAAGAAAGCAAAAGCGGCCGTGAATCTGACCAAGGGTATCTAATGACGCTGGCTCGTAGCTCGTGTAACAGTCTCATCATCCTGCGGCGCTGGTGAAAGGACTGACTGAATGCTCATACCGCCGCGACCGTTCTGCGAATCCGGAGAGTGGCGATGAGAGGCGGTGTGGCGGATGAATGACATCGTCGCCGGACTGGTGGTCATGGGCGCCTCCAGATCGTATGCTCGACGCTGTGTGTTGAGCATCGGAAGTGGAGGGGGAGGCTGATATAGTGGTAGTGGACGGAGAGACGGCAGAGCCTGAGGGAGGCTGCGAGAGCGGACATGCTCGTGATGCGAGTGCTGTGCAGTCTCAGCATGGATTGGCCATGTCGCATGCTTTCCGGACGGAGCGACGTCGTCTACCTCCATCTCAGCGTCCGAGAAGCCGATGCCAGAATCGCTAAGGTGATCTGTACCTTGGTCATCGTATGAGCCGTTCTGGCTCGCGCTGTTCCTCTTGTGTGCTGTGCGAGCTGTTGACAACAAAGTCTTGAGCCCTTTCTCCATACACTAAACACTTTCTTAGCCTGATGCATATTTGAGTTCGTGTGGAGCTTGACCTACCTTGCTCTCGACGAGTGTCCACTTCTCACCCAGCCTAGCTCCCAGAATCTCCCACATCTCCTTCCTCACCATCGCATACTCCTGAGCGAGCAGGTCTAGCTTGGGAGCATCCCAATCTTCGCCGTGGCGTTTCTCAATGAGGCGCTCGTGGCGCTTCCGGCAGGCATTGGGTGTCTTGCCTGGGAAGTGTTTGGTGGAGATAGGACCCCAGTTCAGACCTGAAGCTCGTGCCTGCAAGAGGATCTCGTCGTCTCCAGCGCTCCAGATTGCCGCATTCCTTGAGCTCGCAGCGCTCGCTGTAGTGGTCGGATACGGGGCGGAAACGGGTCCATAGTTGCAGACATGAGTCCTGCTCTCTTTCGGCATGATCGGAAAGTTGCGATACTGGGGCATGTACGACGAGTAGAAGGTTGTAGGTGAGCCGCAGGAGAGCAGTGATAACGAGCAAGAACGCAACCAGGCGTCTTGATAACCCGAGGGGCAATGAAAGGGAAAAAAGAGAAACAACGATTAGCTAATTACAAACGACTGAGAACGCCAGTACCAGACCGCAGTAGAGACCAGTAGGAGAGATGACCAAGGAAACAAGGAAATAAGGAAATAGACAAGGAAATGCTGGCTTGTTGTTGTGGTGGTGTATGGTTTGGAGGAGGCTACGAGGTGGCAGCCGGGCCTCCTTATACCAACCCCAGCAGTGCAAGCTGGGCCGCTTCTGCAACATATTCTCCGCATAGGCAACGATGACATGAAACGTGTTTGACGGGCTTTCTGCATCACTAAGCTTCGGCGCGCTAGTTGGGAGCCATAGAAGCAGCAGAAGGCATGAGCCATGTGGTCGGCGCTTCTTCAATGCCGCCGCAGAAGATAGGTATGAAGATGGTTTAGTGGACGTGGCGGCAGGTTAGGAGAAGATCATTAGAAAAGGAGTACCTTTACCTCATCCGAAACAAGCGCGCCTTCGAGATAGGTCGTTTGAAAGGCCGATGCGGAGGATTACAGGTAGCGTAGGTGGCCGGCGCGAGGGCCACGGTCACTGTGCTGGCGGCTACGTTGCAGTCTGGCGGCTCAGGCAACGTAAGGAAATGTATCCAGCGCTACGGTACGGCAGCTTCCTCTGAAGTACAAGCGAGGTGCAGATACTGCGAGATGCCGCTCCTGAGGCCATGTTGGCCGGGTCGTGAAGGTCGCGTATGGGTCTGCTAAGCGCCGACCTCAAGGTGGGATTCCATAGGGCAGTCGGTCGCGGGACGTCCCTTCCCACGTGTCGGTCATGGAGAGCGAGACGCCCCCTGGGTTTGTGCGGGCTCGGGGTCGCAAGATCAAACGTCTGTGAAGTCTCGCACAAAAGACCGAAAAGGCAGAACGGGTCGAAGTTGTGTTATTGTGGCCCGTGCGTACTTAACCGCCCACGCCCTTGCCAACAAGAACTACCTTGGAGAATCCGAGTACATCATGGTAATGCTGTGATCGACGATATCCCACACAATGTCTGGAGAACTTGTGCTGTCTGTAACAGCTATCTTCGACTCTACGCTTGAACGCTATAACGGCAGAAATCCGTGCTCTCATCCAGTCATCACATCGTAGCCTCGCTCTCCTCATCCTCTTCAGCCCCGCTGGCCTCCAACATATGACCGTCTTCACTCGCGGCCTCGCTTGGGGTTTCATCACCTTCCTCGTCCTCCGCCTCTGACGCGTCTTCATCCCAAAAGACCTGACTCTGCCTTTTCCACTCCTGCATAAAGCTTCCCCTCCGGGTATCTTGCTGTGGCGGTGGCCGCAAATCGGCCATGGATGGGCCGCCCCTCGGCAAGCGCGGTGAAGAGCCACCTGATATTGAGCCGAGCCATCCAGACCAGCGTTTCGTGACAGATGGTGAGTCCTGCCGCTGCAGCGTCGACGGCCGTGACCGCTCCTGCTGTTCTCGATCGCCCTCTGTGACAGCGGAAACCATTCTGGATGGCACCTCCACGGTCCCGTTATTGTTTTGGGCCTCTTCCAGTAGGGTCTGAAGGTCTTCGGCACTCAGGACGTTCCTCAGCCGCTTTTCGCGCGTCTGGCTTGGTGGTCTTGTATCTGGTCTCGTCATCTCTCGCGCATCTTCGATCACTTTCTCGATCGCCATTCTGTTCGCGATGAACTTCAGCTTCGGCCACGCAGCGAGCTGACCAACATGGAGCATGCGTGCGAGGCGTTCCGTGGACGGATCCGAGAGGATGTAGTAGAAGTCACTTAACGTTGACTTCGGCCAAATTGTTGTTGTGCCGCTGAAACGTTGAAGCCAGATCTCGCTCCAATCTTGTCCAAGTGGTCTAGGCAGGAGTTCCAGGTGCCTTAAAACCTTGAGCCATTTGTTCAGGTCCAGCTTGATGTATTGCTCAAGTGCTGAGCCCAAGAAACCACCCCTCCAGCCACGACCACGGCGATGCGTAACAGGTCGTCCGACTGTGCCGCGCGAGGAGAAGAAGAAGAGATTGATATGAGGGTTCACTTGACTGACGATGCTAAAGTTGACGTTGAAATGGAGGTTGAGGCTCTTCAACGGGATGTCGGTCTTCAGAGAGCCGTCTTTCCACTTGTGGCCGAAGCTGTACGGTTCGAGCTTGCCGTCTCTGTTCTTGCGCATTAGGACAACTGGGTTAAGAATGCCAGGCACTGCTGCCGAGGCCAGCACAGCACTCCACACGACACAATCGGGTGCCGTGAGGTAGTTGGCCAGAATGTTTGGCGTGTGCGGATCAGAGGGCACGCACGTCACGTTCAAGATGCGGCCAGTCCGTTGGTAGGCTTCGAGAAAGGTCAAATTGCCGTGGCACCACCACGAACAACGCTTAGCCCAGTCGACAGCATCGAAGCGTGCGCCCGTTCGCCACCAGCGAAATAGCCAGACAGAGACGGGGTCGTGGCAAGCGTTGATACGCCGTGCGAGGGCGGGCACAAGCAGCTTCTTCAGCTCGTCGTCCGTTCTCGTTGCTAGAAGTGCAGCCACGAGTGCGCCACCTGACGTGCCAGTAATGATATTTGGAAGCAGGTCAGCCTCGAGCAACGCCTTTGCAAGACCAAAATGATACCACGCGAAACCTGCTCCGCCTGACAAGCATAGTGCTGTTCGTCCGAAGTTGGTGCTGAGATGCCTCGCCAAGTCTCGCTTCTCTTCGTTCGTTATCTGTTTGCTCGCGAACAGAAACTTCAGACTGGTAGCCGTCTCGTCAATGAAGTGCTGGACCAAGTCTTTCGTACCCCAGTATGTCTGGCTGTAGAGTCGCGGATTCTCGAAACCCGCGAAATTGTTCTTGACAGACGATCTGGCCAACTCCACCAATCGCTCCACTGGTCTTTGCCTGCCCACTCCATCACTTCTACTATCTTCTTGCCCCTCGGCCTTTCGCCGCGCGTTGCGCATCTGTTCCATAGCCCGTCGGATCGTGCGGTCGTCGTAGTACGCATACTCATCGTCCACTTTCCACTTGTCGCTACCAAGATAGTGGTCGAGTTCTTGCGCAGCGTCCTTCCAGCCTTCGTAGTCCGTCTGCTGCCGCAAGCTCTTTCGCAGCCGATCTCTCTTGCCGCGCCACGTGACATACCGTTCGTAGGCGAAGATATAGAAGCGCGTGATCAGGTACAGGACGGTCAAGCAGAGGAGCCATCCCATAGCCAAGATCAGCAGTGGCCACTTTACTATGCTGTACGTCCATCCTTCCCTGGTCTCGTCCTTTCCCCGTTTCGCCTTCTTCTTCCGCTTGCCTTTCTTCTTGCCATGGCTGGACTCTTGCGACTCTTTGACACTGCGATGCACCGGTTTCCAGTCGTTGAGTGCTGTGATAAACTCCACGTTGGGCCTTTTAGGGTTGAGAAGGTCTTCTTCGGATGGCGACGTCGAGTCTGGTGCCGAAAGAGCGGAGGCAAAGGCTAGGATGTCACTCTCGTTGTAGAAATCATTGTCCCAGTCAGGCAGAGAGTGATAATCGTAGCCGTCGTCCGGGAACGCATCTTCCGGTGCCTTCTCGGCCATGTTCGCTTGGTGGCCTACGAGGCCGCTTCGCGTTATTGCATCGGGTGGTTATACATTTGTATAGCAGCGGGCACTGTGAGGTAGAGGTTTGATTGTATCTCGAGGGTGTTCTAACGTAGCGAATTGAAACGAAGAAGCACCTGCTGCATCGTCATTCCTGAGACGACGCAGGGACCACATGCAAGTGTTTCGGCAGCCCTCCGTCTCCACATGACAGCCTAAGCATCAACCTGACCATCAAAACACCACGATAGCTGTATTACCAGATCTGATTATGTAGCAAGCTTTTGGAAAACGCTAGTGACTGTCCTGAGCATGCTGTAGCACTTGAGCATCGCGAGCCATCCCGGCGCAGATATCCGACTGCTTGCCGATATGCCAACTTCACAGGTAGAACTGCTGCTACGCGCGGTCTCAAGGTATGAGTACGCCCATGATCTCGCAACGAGCTCAGCTGACAGGCTTTCAGACTCTGTGGCTGGCTATACTTCTCCGCCTGGTCCTTGTCCTTTTATCCTCAGATAATCCTCAACATTCGACGCCGGACTACTCAAGGCCTGACACCGGACTTCCCACTGCTGAATGTCTTCGGCTTCTCGTGCTATGTCATTACCACGGGTGCCTTCCTGTACTCGCCAGTTGTTCGGGCCCAGTACGCTGCTCGGCATCCTCTCAGCCCTGAGCCGACTGTGCGCTTTAACGATATGGCATTTGGAGTGCATGCCTTGATGCTATGCTTCGTGGTCTACTCGCAGTTCTGGTAAGCAATGACAAGTACAGGCCTATCCTATCCTACGACATTACTAATCACTTTTGCCCTTCTGTACTGCAGGCCTCAGCTCTGGGGATGGAAGAAGACCACGGGTGTACGACGGCATGCCAACAAGCTATCTCTGAGCCTGATCTGGGGTGGTATGCTCGCTGTTGTAGTGGCGATCTCCATCGTATTCGCTAAGGGCAACGCTGGCTCTGACGCCGTCGGTACACAGTGGGCTTGGATTGATGTGGTAGGTCGTCAGTCGGTGAGTTGAGCAGAAAGAACACGCCCTGACTGGAGTCCAGATCTATACAGTTTCCTGGATTAAGCTACTTTTGACGTTCTCGAAATATGTCCCGCAATGCATATCAAACTTCAAGCGCAAAAGCACAATTGGTTGGAGCATCCAACAGCAGCTACTCGACTTCTCCGGCAGCGTCTTGAGCCTCCTCCAGCTCGTTATCGACTGTGCCTTACAAGCGGACTGGTCTGGTTTGACTGGCAATCCGATAAAGCTCGGATTGTCTTTCATCAGTCTCGCATTCGACGTCACATTTATACTGCAGCATTACGTGCTGTATGGACCGGTCAAGGAGCGGGCCGGGACTGACGGTGGTATACCCGGCACCTCAAACGTGTTAGGCAGCGAGAACGAGCCTTTGCTTGAGAATGGGTTGAATCAACCAGGCGTGTGAGGAGTTGCCCACGATCACACGACTGGTGCCTTGCCGATCTGGAACCACGACGGACAGCACTGCCCGTCCACTACAAACGTCATTCGAGCGCATCACATCAACTGTAGTGGCTGCCTTCTTGTCCGCAGCACGAATATGTACTCAATATCACCAGGGACGGCGGTTGACTTCGCTCTCGATCCACTACAGAAGCAGTGCGAATCCATCACACATACTGTGGTGGCGGCACCTCTATTCGCGCCGATGAGACGGTACTCATAACCACCGTGGCAGTTGACAGGTGCAGCAGATCGCCTCAAGCTTCAAAAAGGTATTGTTGATAAGAGATCGAAGCGCTGCATTACCTTTGTTGCCGTGGGACGGAGCGCAGCTGTCAAATATACTTTCCATAACGATGTCTCAGGTCAATTCAGGGAACTGCTTACCAAGTGCCACAGCTAGGGTTAGCCGCTCCGTTCGCCGGACGGCCCGGGAGGCAGATCTGCAATGATCGACAGCCGGGGCAAAAGCACGATCTGGTTCAAGCCAGGATGCTGCAGGGCGCATCGATTTCACCCAGGAACCACAGGCCCTAGCTGCGTGGGTGGTTTGCGAATCTCTGTTCTGATCCAGCGAAGCCACTTATATAGACCACCCGCTTCCTACATCTCTGCGCACACTATCGTACCTTCAACTCGGACTGGGCGGAGACTACCGAACATCTCCAGATTTTGGTCGGTGCTTTCCAATCTGGTGGGTCCGCCAAACTCAAAGACTTCCCGGCGACCGCCACCATTCGTCGGGTGTGAGATTCGACTCCTTGTCTGTGCGGTAGCCCCATTAGCAGAGATGATAATAATTCTGCGATTGCGTCGGCGCTGGATTCTTGTGAAATCACACCTGCTCGAGCACTCCTCCACCTCAATGCACCCTCTTGGAATATTCGGATGTCCCACCGTTCGCGCGCGTCGGTGATCTCGCAAACGACAATTCAGCCATTGATCTTAGCGGTTGCGACCAATTCTCCAACCTCGATGTCTGCGTCCCGACAAAGCAGTTTTACGTCGAAGCGGGACTCCCTGGAACCCGGTGTCGGCATCGGTCCACGTGGATCTCAAATGCGAAGACCCTTCTCCGAAGCCGACATGGCACCTACCTACAGACTGGTACGTTCTTTCTTCGTTGTGTATTTCCGGCTTCTGTGCGAGGAAGTTTGGTTGAAGACGGCTTGATGTCTTGGGGTGTCGTCATGCGCGCCGGCATTGATTGTATTTTGAGTTTCTCCTTCCCAACCTAATCCGATGTACCTGACATCGCTTAACGTGGGCTGCGACTGCCTCTGTTCTTCATGCCTCCTGTTGTGAGAATGCAATTTCCAGTGCGACCGACCAGCGCCGACTTCTCTTTATCGCCCGGCCAAAGCAGAGCTAACTCAGTTGATCAGTATCCACACCAAGCATCGAACGGAAGGAGATCTCTTCGGGCAATGGAGACAGGCGCGGAGACAGAGCATGTCATCGTCCATGAACATGCCAGAACCGCAACGGTAGACACTTTCCTGGGCTCGAACTCTGAATCGCAGTACAGTGAGGCTTCAGGTCGGCCGAGTGCAGAAGACCATGCCTACGCGGAGTCACGTCAAGACTCGCTACCTTCGGAGATGATGGGTTTGACTCCCGAGAGTGAGAGGCCAAGATACAATGCAGTCTCTGCTTCACCTGTGGTCTCGGATCTCGACGAACGATATGACTCAAGTACAAATTACCGGGACGTTCCTGCTCGTGGCAGCTCGAAGAATACAGCATCGCGAACGAAGTACGAGCCCACAGTATCTCAAGATACCATCCGAGACCCCGAACGCTCGCGCTCTCGAAACCGCCAGCAGGCATATACGTACAAGCAAAACTTCTCTTCAAACGCACGACAGCCACGCCCGTTGAACCGGAAAGCTTCTGGGTCCGAGAGACAATACTACTCGCGATCAGGAAGTCCCGATACTACGACCGATCGTGGCTACGGTCACGGCGATCGTAGTAGCGCGGAGTCGATCATGTCAGAAGAGACGGCGGCAACATCGGTCACTACGCTGCCGGCATTGCAGACGAAGGGGCCAGACAACAGCGATGCGCAAATGCTGCAGCCTGTACTGGAGGACGACCCGAGATCGTGGGACTTAGTTGGACCGCCGGAAGAGAGCGAACATCCTGTGGGCATGTATTTGTTGGAGAAACGTGCAGACCAAATGTTCAGCTCCGAGCACTTACGCACGGTCTTCAACGATCCGAAGCTTCTGCTGAAATTTACTGGTTTCCTGAATGCACATCGGCCGAAAAGCATAGCAATCTTGATCTACTACCTGGACGCACTGAAGGCCTTGCGGGCCATTGATTACGCCAACGCTATAGCAGAAGCCCTTGAGCCGATTCGGGGCCAGGACTTCACCGAGCAGAGCGCAGCGCCGACTAGGAACAATGCACTCGAGAAGAAAGCTGAAGCTGCCTTCGGACACATGGTACAGGAGGACCTGCCGGCTTTCATTGCACATCTCTGGATTCAAGTCGTCAGCGTCAGCATACAACGACGCATCACCGGTACCATGGCGCCACATCTACGAGAAGCCAGTGAAGGCTTGGCAGAAGTCTTCTGCCTGACTGATCCCAGCAGGACCGACAACCCGATAGTATTCGCGTCTGAGGAGTTCGTTCGGACCACTCAATACGGGGTGAACTATGTCATTGGCCGCAATTGTCGCTTCCTGCAAGGACCACGGACAAGCTCACACTCGGTCAGGAGGTTGGCCATGGCCGCCAAAGAAGGAAGAGAGCATACCGAAGTATTTGTCAACTACCGTCGGGATGGAAGCCCTTTCATGAATCTGTTGATGATAGCACCATTGATGGACAGCCGTGGGAATGTTAGGTACTACATCGGCGCTCAAGTCGATGTATCGGGTCTTGTCAAGGATTGCAGCAACCTTGACGGACTTCAGCAGATGATTGGGAAGGAGCAGGACAACGAACCCGAGGAGCCGAACGGCAAAGACGAGTTCCAGGAGTTGACGGAAATGTTCAACAGTGCCGAGCTTGACACCGTGCACCGGTTTGGTGGCCGCATGCACAAGGACTACGTTGACGACAGTGACCGAGAGAGCATCAGCGGCGGCAAGCGAAGAGTAGTCATCAAAGACTCGACCCAGGAAATCTTGGAAAAGCACGGAGGAAACCCTGTCAGCAGCATGACAACGACAGCCCAAGAGAAGATCAATGGCAAGCTGGAGGGCGTGTATCAGAACGTAAGTTGATGGCAAGCAAGACTAACGAAGTTTCCGCTGACATGTTACCAGTACCTACTCATCCGTCCTGCACCATCACTGCGGATCCTCTTCACATCTCCGTCTCTCCGCGTTCCTGGCATCCTCCAGTCACCCTTCCTCGACCGTATCGGCGGCAGCAGCCGTGTCCGCTCAGACCTCCGTGCCGCACTCGGCGAAGGTCGTGGTGTCACTGCGAAGATTCGCTGGCTAGCTCGCGCAGATCAGGACGGCGAAGGCGAAGGTCGACCACGCTGGATTCACTGCACGCCACTCTTCGGTCACAGTGGCGCCGTGGGCGTTTGGATGATCGTGCTCGTCGATGAAGAGGGTTCGAATGCTGCCTCCGGATCGGGTCGGCGGTTCAGAAACGCACCCCCTGTCGCCAGTAACATCGGCGGCAAGGAGTGGAGTGCGAGTACCAGCAGAGACAAGCGTCAGAACGGATACAACCCCGAGACAGAGCGGCACCGTGCTCTGCGACCGATCGAGCCTGAGCGACTTCACAGCAGCGGTGTCAGTCGGAACACTAGCCAAGGGGACCGTGGTGTGCCGCCTGGCAGTGCGCACAGCAACAACGCGAAGTATGGCATTGCTAGTGGCGATGTCTCGGAGTTCTCTTTCCAGCTGAAGTGAGCATGGCGATTGGCGTTGGTGTTGGAAGTGTGATCTGCCTGTATGGGATATGGGATATGAGCATTAGCGGACCGGTGTTTGTCGATATTTAGAGCAGATACCAGGTCGGTGGTGGGTCTTGGGCCCCTTGTGTCAGCCGATATGTAGGAGATACCCTATAATGTGAAGCCTTTGTCAGTCTAGCCGCCGTCCACGATCTGGCGCGATGGACAATCAAGCCGTGCATTGCGACTGAAAGAGTGTTCCTACACCACCAGGCTAGGTGTGCCATCACAATGCCAAGATGTGCACCGGATAGTGGATATCCAGAAACTTTCACTCCATTCAGACATCGTTCCGTCGACCCTCAAAAATTCTGGATACTGCATAGAACATGGAATGTCTGGACAGGGCTAGCCAACACCGGTTTCGAACTTTCTGACGGCCACTCGTGGGAGGAAGACGCCATTCGGACGTTCACGATCCGGCTTTCTCTGTTTAGGGCACTTAGTTGCAAAACACTCCTGCCATTCAAGCACGGCCGGAGGAAGCTTCTGCATGTGCTTGCAGAAGCACCTTGACGGTGCCGCTTTGTCGGCTTTGACTCCACCGGACATCTACCATGAAGTTTGTTCATCTTGAGCTGGCATATATATGCCGATATGTGGCTGTGGCGACAAACCTTCAGTAGCCTCAAGCACCATTGCCACGTCCAGCTGCTGTTTACCGAAAATCATATGCATCCACTCAGACTGTTAGCTGCAGTGGCCAAACTCTACTTCCTCGTTGCGTCTTCACTGTCGACTGCAGCTGGCAACTTCGAAGACTTAATCAGTCTACTTAGTACGCCTGTGCCAGCTTGGGCTGCAATCGGCCCTGTCATCCTCATCGGCATCACACAATTGACCATGCGCCTCCAATTCCGTACTGGTTCGGCCGTGGATAAGAAGAATTCCGCTGCGGTTGCCACACCAGATAAGATCGATGCTCTCCAGGCTTCGACCGACGATCCCAAGAAAGATAAGGGTGTTGACATCCCAGTCCCCGAATCAGGCGACCAGGATACGAACACTTCAGGCAACTTGAGCTCACAGTGGCTAAGGGGTGTCAGCATAGTTTACAGCGACGGTGTTGTTCGCGAGAAAGACCACGGTAAAGGGACTGACGCCATCCTGGAGAAGATCATGCGTAAGTACAATCCGTCGACTATCTACGCCAAGATCAGCCTTGCAGTCGACGCTGCTGGCCCGGAAAATTCACTGCTCGAAATGCTTGACAACGATGCGACGCTGCATCAAATGACATTGGATTTCATAGCAACGCGTAACCTGCCACGGGCCTTCGTCGACATTCGAACGATGATGATCCGTTTGTTAGCGTGTGGGACCTACGAAGATGACAGTGGCGAGCTGATCGTGTCGCTTGAAGATGCCTATGAGGTACTCGACGTATTGGCCAAGCTTGCCCCGGCGATTGGATGCTGGAAGTACATCCGAAGGAACGCAGACGGCGAGTGGGAGCGCACAGATGGTGCTGGGACTGCTGATGAAGACGGAAGCCAGTCCAAGAAGATCAAACAGCTTGAAAAGGAGAATCAGACTCTCAAAGACCTCTGTCGCGCCATGCAGTATGGCGGCTACGCTGTTTGGGAAGCTAACGCCGACACTGCTTGAACGTTGGCACGCGACCTGTTCTAGTGTTGAAAGTGGTGGTCGGAGCGCAGAGGAGTTGTGTGTCAGCATGCTTGGAAGCAATGTACTATAAGGTCCAGCATCTTGTTCACGAATGGTATGGAACGGGGTGCTATCAAGCAGCAACTGGTTGGCCAGCACTCTGTACTAACGACTGAAGTGAGTCGGGTTGACTATAACAAGGAATTTCTTTATTAATCCTGACCCAGGCTGAGACATGTCATTAAAGAAGGTCTGTGGTCTAAGTGGCCCTCAGTAACACAAATATTTTTCGATTCCAGGCAACCTTACTCTCTTGCAACATCTTAACTTCCCCCTTCAAGTCTGAAACGCTGTCGACCATAAGATGACCTCGTCTGAAGAACTATAACAGCAACCCCTGCGAAGCGTCGCCCTGCCATACACCGAACTCCGACATGGATCAATCTTTGCAGGCCGCCGTTGCTACCATCGGCCCAATTGTTCATTTCGGGGCATCGTTTCCATCGTTCGCGGCGTCTCACACCGACAAGCTCGCCAGATTCATGGTTTCGCAGCTGCCGATCCCCCATCAATCCGCCCCTTGGCTTCTGGTCCTGCTCGAGCCCGTCAAAGCACTTATCGGATGCGGCACTCTGCTTCTGCTTGCCATCGTGCCGGGCTTTCTCTATGTACTTTATCCAACGGCACTACTCCTGGCGTTCTCATCGCTCTTCGAACGACTCTCTCAACGTCTGGTGCACGGCCTGGACGCTGACCTGAACCATCCCACGTCGGCATCCAGATCACAGACCATTGTCAACTTGCTGGGTGCAGGCTTTTGGCTATTCAACTCGGTCGCTTTCGTAGGAGGATTGGGCCTGCGTTTTCGTCCCGTCAAAGACGCAGGGTTTTTCGGTGCCATGGTGGGAATGTGTACTTGCTCGGGAACGTTGCTGATGGCGATGTGCTACTTCGTCGTCCTAAAGCGCATGCTGTTGATCGTTCCAGTACGCAAGGCGTTACCGGCGTTCATGGCAAGCTGGTGTAGTACGCCCGACGTGGTCGAGGACAATGATGCTACCAGCATCTTCGAATACCGTACAAGCAACCAGACAATCTGCCACGACGAAGACACGTCCGCCGCTGCTATTGGCGACCATTCGGCCGACGACGACAACCACTCTGATCTCGTCAGCGATGATGCCAACGACCAGGATATCAGCGACCACGAATGTCACACTGCTGGCGATATTACTGATCAACAACTGATCCGCACCCGAAGTAACGAAGACGATAGTCCTGATCCCATGGAGAAGTACTTCGATCGGCTGGCTGCCCGCAAGGCTAGCGTGGAGGACGCCGAAGTCGAAAAAGGCACCAACGCAACCCTTGATAAGATCAAGCGTGTGACGGCTGTCGGTGCCAAAACCAGCAGACATAGACACCCTTCCGTGTGGTATGTGCGTAGGCGGAAGCTGGAGAGGACCTTCAAAGAATTCCTGCGCACGAAGGACTCGCAGTTTTCATTATGGTCCGATGTCATGCAAACGGTTATGGAGGACATAGGAACCGAGACGTACGAAGACGGTCGTGGCGACTTGATCGTTCTGTTCAGAGACGTCCACGAGGCTGTGCAAGGAGCGATAGATGCTGCCGCCGCGACGGTCGCGAGTCAGCCGACCGATTCAGGTTGAGGTGGATGTACATAGATGGGGCTTGCGATTCTTGCGCCGCGTGTATGATCGAGAGGGAGGCAGGTGTTGTTGGACGCGTTGGTCTGGAAGGATTAATGGCCATTCGCGCTTGCGGAGGAGTTCGATGTAGATAGTATTGTCGGTCCCTTGTACATTAGCTTGTTAGCATCAGAACACTCTGTACCATCCGAAATCATACCTCAATTTCGATGGATACCATCAACCGACCGAATGAGAATGCCATGTACGCTTCGGGCCACGGTCCAGAGATTTGTACACTCGAGAAGGGCTCAATGACCCTACCAGGGTGAAGCATGGCTCAGGCCCTAAGTAGCGCATTTGCCTTCTGCATATATCCATCATCGCTTTGCGAAGGAGAGGGCAATGCCTACGGGACAAGCGTTGCGATGATGCCAGTTTTGTCCCTGCGACATCTCGCTTTTTGGCGGCCTGCCATCGACACGCATCACTGCCTGCGACATATGGTCAGGAAACATCGTTCAACACATATGGAGTTCTCGACTTGCACGGAACATCCACCTCTGGCGGAATCCTAGATTACTTTCTAGTACCAGCCACAGTCTCCGGCTGCTTCAGCAGACCTCTATCGACCATGAACCCTTCACAGCAGTCTTCGGGCGTACCATCAACCACGCGGATTGTGCATCGTCTTGGGATAAATACGGCCGCAGTCCTTCGGTTCGTCGTTGATGGGTTAACTCCGTCGACCCGAGCAATCTTTGTTGACCGTATGATGGCTGCTTTGACCACAAGGGTGCCAGGCTGGATAGCAGTCGTCCCTCTGACTGTGCTGAGCATTTTCAAGCTCCTGGCGTACCTCCACTCACGCACCGTCTCTCGCAGACTTGAGGCTGCCAGCAATGATAAGCCCACGCCGGCCGAAAAACTGCATGCACTGAGACTCAAAATCAACAGTATACTGGCCTCGCCACCAACCCGCGAAAGGAAAGCCAATCTCGCCAACTCAAAGGCGGTCAGGGCACTGCTCACCCATGATCAGTTCGTGAGGATGATCTTGCATGATTTCGTGCGCACCTCTGAGGTTCATTCGACCATGAAACAAATACGTACTGCAGTCAGGGTCAGAGTCATCAGCAAAATCTATGAAGACAACGATGGAGATCCAGTCGTGGCGCTCGCCGCGGTGGACGAGGCGATGGACGTCTTGATCCAGGCCGGTGTTGTTATGGATTTGGGAAAGCAATCTGGCTGGACGGCGGAGAAGGAAGCAAAGGCTGCGGCGATGGGATTGATATGAGCTGCTTGAGAGCCGCAGCGGGTGGTGCATCTGTTGATCGAGCTTTGGCGTGGAGGCCGGACGCCTGCTTTGCTATTCGGGTTGTGTATCGAAGTGACATCTAACAGTCGCGGAGCGATCCTAGTTTAGTTGAAGGAAGGTGGTGGTTAGCTCGAGGAATGCAATGAACGTACCGGTCTGGATGTATCACATCAGCTAGATAACAACTCCTTAGATGTACCCCAGAACTCTTGCTTGAATCAGGGGGACTTCATTGTATGGGTAGCTAACCTAGAAGCATGTTTGCTATGTCGGGCTTTTGACAAGGCCATATTCCCAGATCCCCTCCTCCCAATGCGGCGAAATCTCCATGCTGCCACCCCGTCACAAATGCTTCTTCAACTCCTTCATGCTGTTCGCGTCCGATGCAAAGTCGAGCGGGATGCTGTCCATGAATTCCTTCATCTTCTCCGCGGGATATCTGCAGATTACCTTGTGGTCCCTCCAGTGCTTCTTCTGACACGCCTTCGAACAGTACTGCCGCTCCTTACAGCCGTTGCAGGCATCGAGACTTCCACCACCAATCTTGCTCGCCCTGCCGCACTCCGCGCACACCTCCATCGCGAAGACAGGTCCGTAGAGACCCAGTGGATACCCCTTCGTGCTCGGTCAGCGGGCCGAAGGTGAGAGGGGTGTACTTGCCGTTCGCGAGGTGCTTGACGAGCTTGAAACAGCCATACGTTTCGAGGGTGATGGTCCCTTGGCCAGAAGCGTATCTCTTGGCGAATCCCTCTTGGTAGCTTTCGTTGCCGTACTTGGCCGGGATGCCTGGGACGTAGCTGGCGTATGCGTCCCGGAGCTGAATGAAAGCGCGAACGTTGAGAGATCCTTCTGGCGTCTTCTTGACCGCCTCCAGAGCTTCAGGCCCGAACATGTCGTCGCCACAGAGCGCGGTCATCTCCTCGGGAAGCGTGCAGCCTAGAGACATGGCGCATGCAAGCACCAAGTGAAAGCGAAGCGTTACTTCTGTGTTCCAGGCGCCACCTGCTGCAGGGATGATATCCTTCACCACAAAGTCGCGGAGTGCTCCGGAATCCAGGAACTTGCGTGAGATCTCCACCGCTCGCGAACCATAGCAAGACTCGGCGAACAAGGAGAGGTGGCACAGATTGGGTGAGATGCCTGCTTTGGCACACACTTTCGCGCGTAGCTCACGCAGCCCAGAGTCGTTGTCGAATTGTGGCGTATATAAAAGGTACCAGGGTGCTGTAAGGATGCCTCCATCCTGTTGCTTGCGTTAGTGATGTAAGCTTCTGCGTCACGGAGGAGCGCTACCAACCCATTCGCGCATCATCTTCTCGTGTGTAGACATCGTGCCGGAAACCGTGGTGCTGTGTTCCTGGCGGTGCTCCAATCAGGATGTGTTGTATCGAAGCAGAGACTCAAACCAAATCTGAAAAGAAATCAATCGGGGCAATGCAGGGTTTCGAACGGGAAGAGGTTGGTGGGTAGACCAAAAGAATCTGCTGTGCGACGGATCGGTGAATGGGACCATCGGAGCTTTTTCTGCAGCATGTACTTTCACCTAAAAAGGAACCGAATCGAACTGGCACTTGAACGACTGACGTTTTGTTGTTTCATACGATCGAGCTTACGGCAGCCTCTGGCTTGGTTGAGACCAATACTGTATGTTCCCGTCCTCAGTTTGATGTTGTACGACGTAGGACACCCATTTCGAAGCCCTAGACCTTGAGTCCGGTTCGACGACGGCAGACAAGCAGTGACTCGCTCTGTTGGGTCGACAAGTAGGACGTCTGCGAGAGTGATACACACGGCTCTCACGTCGAAATCGGTTCGGTCAGAGACATGCTGGTGAACGTATTCGGTAGGCTCAGAGAACTGCCGGCTGCAAACACAATGGGGACCCGTCAACTCGTTTGGCGCGACTTTCAAACTTGGGATGGTGGGATGCCCCAGATGCTGTCCTGCTTCCAAATGGCTGAAATGATGAGTCTCCCAACTTGGCACTTATCCAGTCATCGTGCGACCGCAAGGAGTTGGATGTCCAATGGACCTCGGGGCCGTGGAGACTGGGTGCTCTGTTCGTTTGACCTCCATCTAAGACACCTAATTAGCGAATGTCCTCGAACTCGCAAGGTGGCCACCGGTACCTCAGCGATGCATATAATATTAGGTTACTCTGGCCGCCCATTCATTCTTCACATCAAGTTAATTTCACACCAGCTCAACATACCTTCCTTCTCCGGTTTACGTTGCCCTTCGTCAACGTCCACGAAGTCCATCAGACCCAGCAGGCAACACCTTAGAACCATCATCCAAGCCAGCCAGAATGGCCAACGTTACCGAATTCAGCGATATGGAGACCCTGTTCAAAGAGTTCGGCAACCCACTCTGGCGAGCTCCGCACGGCCGCAGCGTTCACCGCCAACAACGACAAGTCAGCCACCAACAAAACCGGATCCGAAGACGAACACTCACCCGACGGCAAAAGCTCCGATACCCTTCCCGTCGACGAGAATGACACCGACGTCTCCGACATAGTGAGATTGCTCAAGGCCTTCCCATTCGTTGTCGGCGACAAGATCGCGCACGCACTGGACCCCAAGATCGACGCAGAAAAGATCGAGCACTACCACCAGATGAGCAAAACCGGCGTATTCGACGAGAAAGATAGCCTGATGGGGATCGCGAAGGAATTCGTAGAGACGAAGAACCTGCACGCAGCCATTGGGAAGATACGGAGGTTCATCCTGTTCGCGATCGTGGTGCAGATGGAGGAGGATGGGAGTGGGCGTGTGGTTGTGTCGTTGGAGGCTTTGCATAAAGCGTTGGCGGAGTTGAAGCCTGCTGCTTATATGCTCCATGTTATGTTCAAGGACGTCATTCTGGAGAGAGTTCGGGGTGAAGGCTCTGATGACGAAGGAGAGCAGTAGGAGACGGAGGGTGAAGTTTCCGATGGTGATGGTGATGGTGATCAGGGGTTGGCGGGTGGAGACTATGATGGAGACGGGAGCCAAGAGATAGAGAGCGGACGCCGAGGGTGCTTGTGGCCACAGCAGACTGTACGGTCTGGTTGAGCACGTTGTCTTGTTGAGTTGCAGCGTGGAGCTGGTAATTGTCTATACTTCTTGAGAAGTCGCTGTGTGGCAGGAGCAAGATGGACATTGACTGTATGCAATTAGCTTTGAGATCGCTTTCTGTACCAATGAATTGACTGTTGATACTTGTATCATACTCAAAGCTGCACAAGCGTATGCAAATCCCGAACCTTGGACGTCAGTCGTGCAATCAGAAGTCATGTCAGTCAACCAAAATCGCAAGTACTGAACGAGAATATGGTGTAGTAGAAACAGCTTGACCTATCTGCAAACAGACCGGCACCCTCGTGACGCCGTGCGCCACGTCAATGCATGATGATCATCGCTCTCCTACCAATCTCTCCGGGAAAGAGTCAGGTTGAGAGAGCACATCAGCAGCCTCTACGCTTCCACGCTCATAATTTCTTGCTCGGAGAACACCACCTTTCGACTACCTCCGCCTAGACATACTGCGACAGCCAACGAATCCCCTCCCCATACCCCTGCCTCATAACCACCGAGCACATGAAAATCTCAACCGGCCGAATCCCCTCCAACGGCACCTTGCCCTTGCCAGCTGTACATCACACCCTGCGTTAGCACACCCCCCTCTCCCGCAAATCACAAATAGTGTAGTACTCACTAGTCTGATACAACCCCAACTCATGCCTCAACTGGTCCTCACTCACCGCATTCGGATGATCAATCTTATTCCCCAGCACCAAAAACGGCGTCTTGTTCAAATCCTCCATTGACAACAACGCATCCAGCTCCGCCTTGCTTTCCTGAAAGCGCTCAGGGTCCTTGGCGTCGACGAGGAAGACTACACCGCTGACTTCGGGGAAGTAGTCTTTCCAGAGGCGGCGGGCTTGCTGATGGCCGCCGAGGTCGAAGGTGGTGAATTTGACGTTGCCGATGGAGAGTTCTTCGGAGGTGGGGTGGAGGGTGGGTTGGAGGATGGCGACGCGGTCGTTTTTGAGCATGTGGAGGAGCTAGATAGGGATCTCCGGGTCAGTGGTTCTTGATGGGGTAGTGCACGGGGGGATCTGGTTACGGTGGTTTTGCCTGCGTTATCGAGACCGAGGAAGAGGAGTTTGGCGTGTTTATTGGCTAGCCCCAGTGAGGCCAGCATATCCCAAACTGAGGTGAGGTTAGTATGCTGCTGTATGGATTGGTGGTACGAGGCGTACACCAATCGACGATCCACATGGCTGCGGCACTCTTCTCCAAGCTCGGGTGGTGGGTTCAAGGGGAGGATGAGCAGTCTTCGATCAGTCGTCGCTATCGTGGAGAAGTCGCCTCAAAACTTCTGGCGACGTTGACGTCGGCGGACGCTATCGCTTGCCAAGCCCGTCCCAGCAGTTGTTTTGACATGTGAGAGGTGCCTGAGGTTGAGCGACTTCACTTCACGCCAGCTGTTCGCGTTTCCAGACCGAAAAGCAAATCAAGTACACTCGATACCATACTAAAGGCACAATGGCAAACAATACCACTGTAAATGCACCACATCCTCCTTCCCCACTTGGAGACTAACAAACTCCAGCTCGATCGACTAGTCGGCCTCGCAATGCTCATCCTCGCCTCCTTCGTCTTCCTCTACTACACCATCTGGACTCTACTTATGGTACCACCACCCCCTTCAACCCCTTCCCACCCATACTCCTACTAACGCGATATCTCAGCCCTTCGTCGACGAAAAACACCCCCTCCAATCCCTCTTCCCACCCCGAGTCTGGGCCATCCGGATCCCAGTCATTCTCCTCCTGCTAGGCGGAGCAGTCGTGGGCAGCTTCCTGAGCGTGGTCATGATACGCAGTAACCGGAAAAAGGCTGCAAAGAAGGCTAAGGAGGCGAAGGCGAAATGATTGTTCAATACCAAAAGCAAAGGTCACCCGGGGTTAAGGGTTAGTGAGCGAGGAGTTTTGGCGTCATGGATGGATAGAGATATGGTTGTGGGGTGGGTTCTGCATGTTAGGAGCTATGTGAAGTATGCATTCATTTCAGCTACTGCACCTGACAGTCCTCCCGCCTCGGTTCATCTTCCATATCCACATCTCCATCTTCGTCCGCCCCTGTTCCTCCTCCAGCAGCAGCGCGAGCAGCACGGGCTGCTTGCATGTGTCGTGCGAGATGGGCGAGCATCTGTCTCTGTTGTGCAAATGTCAGCAAAGAACATTCGTTCCTGTCCAGGCAGTTGGCATGGCAGATGGCAACGATAATGGCTGGCGGCTGGCGGCTGATGGCTGGCAGACGGCTGATTCCAGTAGGAAACGATTCATTCGCTCCAGCTGCTGAAGTCGGGTCACTCAAATCGAGGCATCACCCCCATGTTATTCAGGTTGCCGATGAGCAGATTATACAACTCCATCCGCGATATCTGGCGTACCACATCATTAGCCCTCCCATTCCTCTCGGCGCGCAAAGCACACACGCTTCCACATAATCGTACCAATGAGCTTACCATACCCGCAACAGCTGCGTCACGTAGGTAGTAAATGGGTATACACAGTACCCCGCGGAATCCCAAGTAAAAGATGAATCTGTCTTACCGTAAGAAAGGCATCCTGGTTCCCACCCTGCCGATCGACATCATTCTGGCCCATGATATGGTAGGAATCCGCCATGCGTCTACGACTGCGCAGTCCGTTGTCAGCCACAAATTTCTCGCTTCCTTCGTCTTCGGCGTCGGGTGCGGCGGTGGCAGGGACGGCGGGCTCGGAGGTAGTTGTGGCCGGCTCGTTGGCGGTAGCATTGGAGCCGCTTCTTCTGGAGGCTCGTCTTCGTCCCAAGCGCGATGGCCATGCGATCGAGGAAAATTCGCTAGAGTCAGCATTCGTGATGCCTCGGCCAAGACGAGCGGCTTCGCGAGCACGAGCGTCGGGTGAAAAGATCTTGATCGTGTGGTCGATACCGCTGACTGCGAGCATAGTTTCGTAAGGATGGCCTTGGACCACGTTGACGACTTCGCCGTCGCCTTCGAGGACGTTGATCAGCTCGGATGTGCGTGCGTCCCAAATGAAAAGGTTGCCATCGTCGGAGCCAGAGACCACGTATTCGTCGTCGAGACCGAAGTAATTGACGTCTTTCACTGTCTTCACGTTGCAGTGGCCACGGAAGGAGCGAATGCTTCCGGAGCAGGAAACGCCTGAAGCCACTCTGTTGCGTATGTTGCTCTTCTCGCGAGCACTAACGCGAAGAAAACGTGGCATGCCGGTGTTGGGGACGCCGTCTTCTTCTGAGGCGGACGAGGACTCGTCTTCGTCGTCATCTTCATCATTGTCTTCTCCGTGTCTGTCGTAATAGTCGTCCATATCTTCATCTTCATCGTCGTTATCTTCGTCATTATCGTCAGAATTGTAGTCGTCCACATGACCAGCTTCGACAGTCGCATGCCGTGACTCTCTAGCAGCAGAAGCAAGATCATCTACAGTCACGCCATCGATAGCCTCGCCATAGGCATCGAGCATTTCCACACCCTGCACACCCGCCTCTTCCTCGCCTTCGCTCACGGGCTCCGTTCCGTCCTCCTCAGCGGCAATCTCTCTGATCACTCTTCCCGGCCCACCGAAAGCACGGCTCACGAAGGTGAAGTTGACGCCTTCTGCGGCATTGAGCAGAATTCCTCGGGCAACCTTCAAGCCCCAATAACGCATAGCAGTCTGCCTGTCTTGAGCTTGGATGTGCTCCGCACCTTCCGCTAGCACAACGGCAGACGAGAGATCGGCAAACGGAATCTTGACGGCGGCCGCGAAAGCTAGTACAGCAGCCTCCTCGGATGCGAAGAGCTGCGTGTTCTGATTTACCTCGAATCTGTTGGCTTCGACATTCGTCACAGGCTTGTCACTCGCCAAAGCCAGTAGATACGGAACGAGATACTCGTCGATGGCCTCTGTAGACGACTCGGAGGCAGGGATAGGTAGCCTCTTCGCTGCCTTGACACCAGGAAGCATCTCTTCCGGCCGCGTAAAGCCTCCGACCAGACTGCCGAGACCAGACTCCAGCCACAGAATGATCGCTTTGAGGAAGTCGTACCCAAATAGCTCTTCTTGCTTGCACTGCCGTTCATTGATTCGAGCTTCGATGCCAGCGAAACTGGCCAGCAATGGTGAATTGCCTGATGGCGTTTGTAACCTGCCACCAAGTACTCTGGCCAGCGTACCAGCACCTTGGACGAATCTCCGAGTACTTTCGCGATTCTGACGGAGAGTTTGCTGTACGATAGCCATTTCTACACTTGGATCCATAGGATATCGCCAATCTCGCATCTCTTCGTCAATATCGGTGAAGATGGCCGCGGCATGACTGAGTGCGGTGGTAAATCCGGCTTCCGGAGTTTGCGATGGCCCAAAGAGTGCCGAGCGTACATTCGTCGTAGCTTTTGCAATGCGCTGCGCGTTACGCTCTTGTTCGGTGAGTTGGGCAGTCCTCCGCGACTGCTGCTCACGCCGGGTTCGCGCGGCTACTGGAATGTCCTCGCTTTGGCCGTTGTTGTACCTTACCCGCAGGGTAGCCTCGCTACTGTCACCATTACTCCCACTTCTCCTAGACCGGGACACTGGCCTGACAGCAGTATTGCTGAGCGAGTTCTGGCTTGCACTCGCTTGCCTCTTTCGCTTACGATCTTTGCTCTCTTTGACTCGATCGCTCGCACCATTCTTGGGAGAGGCAGACTTTCCACTCTCTCTTGCATCAGGGCTGTGCACGAGATCAAAGCTGTAGATGTGGTCGCCACTCCAGCTAGCAATCATTTCGTTCGGTCGTGCATCGCTGATCTTGAGGGCGGTGATGTGCCCGTTGTCGCCTCTACCCATCTTCTTCTGTCCTTTTGGCGCGAACTTCCTCACACATCTTGTGGCCTCCGCCATAAGCTCGTCCTCATTTTCGGAGCGCGTGCTAGGCGGTGAAAGTGGTTTGCCAGCTTCGTTCAATCGATCTCGCCCTGTCATACGACGATCATGGAGGAAGGCATGCAGATGTGCTCCGCCAAGAGCAATATAATGTGGTTGGGATGGCGAGCAGGATATACTGTTGAGATCAAGCTGATATCGCTTGTAAGAGATGAGTGGCGGTGGAAGTGAATTGTCCGTAGCGTTGCTGAACCTACCGCCTCGTGGTGCTGGGTAAGCTGAGGAGGGCAATCGTGAGTCCCACTGCCGTACCTCGCCATCCTCCGAGCATGTCAGAAACAGATGCGGAGAGGACTCCGTCACGATTCGCTTCACGCGATCGCCGTGACTTCTGAACACGCGAGCATCCGTATCGCCATCGCTGAGGTAGCGGACACCGTTGTACATGTTGCTCCTGCGGCCTCGCCTTCCCTGCGATGCTAATGCCGACGCCGTGGATGCTTCCCTGCCTGCCCCAGCATATTCCAGATCGAAGATCCGTACTTCATGATCTCCGGCTGCCGTGACTACGGTCCTGTCGTTGCTGTGGGGCATGAACTTGACGCTGAAAATGTTCGCGGTATGTCCTGTTGCCACAGTTGTAGCGAGCTTGAATTGACTGTCGGCATCGTGAGACTGGAATTTGTGTATATTCAAATGCTGGTCGTCGGAGCCAGATGCTAAGAGCTCGCCTGATCTTGACCATGATAACGCATTGACGCAACCACTATGGCCGTCAAGCTCATTTACGATGTCGAGGTTCTCAACAAGCCGTCGGTGTCCGTAAAGCTTGCGGTAGGTCTTGGAGCGGAGGGGTAGTTCGGTGATCTCGCGGTGATAGAGGTTCTTGCTGAAGGTGTCCTTCATGGTGGCGAGTATGTGTTCATCGGACCATCAACCCGAGTATTTGCTACCGCAGGCTTGGTTGAGGTGGTGGTCGATGTTTGGTTCGGTTCAAGTGGTGAAGATGCTCTCCAACGTAGAAAAGCTGGTACGGTTGTATCACAGCAGCCCAAGTTGGACAACTGTTTCATGGAGAGTGTACGAACGTGTTCAATGAAGCTCGAAGTCATGTCGATCTAACGACGGGTGGAGCTCGTGCGGTTCGGAGCGGGAGAGGCGTTTGTGGGGAAAAGCACAGTCCCGAATCGGCAGGTGCGACTGACACGTGCAAATGGCATGTGAAAGTATTTGATTACAAGGTAAGGTCGGTAAGACGAAACAGACAACTTGCTCGAGCCACTGGGTCTCGCGCTTCAACCTCTATCAAACCGCTACCCTCACAACAGCTGGCCGACCCGCCGACCATGAGAATGCATTGTGAGGATCGTTATTATTTCAGTGCAGTCTGCGGACGAATCGCTTCGTATATCGTGCTCGCAAGAAGACTAGACAAGGAAAGTTTTCTAGCCCTCCACCTCCAGAGCACGTCCTGCCTCATTCATATCAGGCATCCATCCTTTCGGCCTCTCAGCACCCCTGACCGTCAAGCCGTACAATGCCTTCTCAACCTTCTCAACGCTTTGACGCATGACATCCGCCTTCTTGTCTACATCCTTGGCGAATGGACCGAAACCCGCATCTAAGCTCTCCAACACGGATCGCAGGTCCCGCATATCTGTGAGTAGGTTACGCTGTTGTGATGCGCTTGAGGCACCTTCTGCGGAGGCTATACTCGGTAAGGCGCCATTCATAGCCATGCCCGTGATCGCAAACTTCATCAGTTCGCCGGTCATATCGTAGATACCGAGAATGTAGTCCTCCAGGCTGAGCTCGACTCCTGGTCCTTCGAGATCGAGCTTCCTTAAGCCGGGTGCCGCCTCATCATATGGCAGTATTCGGGCTTCCGTGAGATAGTGCTCGAACGAAGCGGCTTCGACGTACTCCTGGCATCCGCTGCTGATTTGACGAGCATACCGGTGGGTATTGAGGCCTTGCAAATCATTTGAGACGGCAGCGCATTGCTTTGAGATAGTGTCGTAGTACTGGGCGTTGCCTTTGACTACGCTTTGTGGGAGTGGCGCTTGCAATTGGCGGACGCTTTACGCTCTTGGTCAGCAAAACCCTAGATGAAGCGTGTGTAGAACGAAGAGGCGTTGAAGGTCGCCCACCTGTCAACATATGACCTACCGATGGAGAGTAAAGATTCTAACAGAGCATCAGCGGTTGGGTGGGTCGAGGGTGAGACTGGCTCAGACAACTCTCACATCTTCTTTGAAGCGGCAGTGACATCCCGACTGGCCTTGATGATTCTCTCCCTACGGTCGTGGTGCTCGTCTAATTCCGTCCTGAAGTGCTCGAACACGGGGAGATAGCCATTTAGAGATGTGGAGGGAGAGCTGCCGACATCTTCTTGAGAGGCCATTACTGCATGGGGCCGCTTTTCTCCCATCAGCACCGCTTATCGCCGGGGACTTGTGCAGTACAGGTACGGAGTTGTGGCCGAATGATGTTGTTGTTACCCTGAGAGTCGTGGTCGGTCGGCAGCGCAAGTTCCGAAGCCCGAAGGAATCGGAACGTCTCGTCTCCACATCCCGCTTAACCCTAAGCTTCGGCCAGAAGCCGCGGACCATTGTCATACTCAGTCGGCACGACTGTAAAGGGCACATTCGGGAGCTGGCCGAGCGTGCAGTGGTAGCCAAGACGTGAGAAGCAAACTCCAGCATATTGGGGCTACTCGGCCATCAATCAACGATCAACAAGACCGTTACATTGGTCGTGCCGACTGCCGGCCGCTTACAACAAACTTTCCACGTTGCAGTGGAGCTCACGCCGCGGAGTGACATGGCCTCCAGCACGAAGGATGCACTCCGTTGTGGAGGAACGGAACACGGCAGCCAGCAGCAGCCAATGATGTTTCCTGAGCCTTGTACGAGGATGAGTAACAGCTTTCTTTGGCGAATATGAGTGGCTGATTCGAGTAAGTGTCTTGTGACCTTCGTGGGACAACACGAGGGCATCCCGCAGCGATCGACAGTGGAGCATTGATCGTTGTTTGGGCGTGGAATGTATTTGACTGTTTCATCCCCTCCCTACAACATAGTTCCGTATTATTCGTTCAGACTCAATTGTTATACAGCTATTGCTGCTTCATCGCAACAATGGGTTATCAAGTAGGAAACATATATGTCATCGCTGCCGTCGCCGTTGTTGGCGGCGGCCTCTTTGGTACGCTACACCTCGTACAAGCCAGCATCGATGCACCAGCCGCTGACCGATTCGACTTAGGCTTCGACATCTCGTCTATGAGTGCTATCCTTGGCACTCAAGCTTACAAGTGCTATTTCAATCAGGGACACACCATAGATGGCAACTGCCAAGGTCCTCATGCTGGCACTCAAGGTGGTATCACGGCTGCCATGCCCGCCGGGTCCTGGGTTGGCTCTATTCTATCTGGGTTCCTTTCGGACAGATTCGGACGAAAGAAATCGATCATGATCGGTTGTGTTATCTGGGTTATCGGATCGACTATCATCTGCGCCTCGCAGGATATCGGCATGCTTATCGCTGGTCGAGTAATCAACGGATTCTGCGTCGGGATTGAGTCTGCTCAGGTGCCAGTCTATATCTCTGAGATCGCACCACCGACCAAGCGTGGCCGCCTCGTTGCGTTCCAACAATGGGCTATCACGTGGGGCATTCTGATTCTGTATTATATCTCTTACGGCGCTAGCTTTGTTGGAGGCAGCACACCACACACATACAGTAAGCTCATCGTCAGAACCCCCGAGACGTCTAAAAGACTTGCTGATGGCTTCCGTGGGCACGGCCGTGTTCAGAATCCCATGGGGAATACAGATGGTCCCTGCCGTACTCTTGTTCATCGCAATGATCTTTCTACCCGAGAGTCCTCGATGGCTGGCTCGGTTCGTGTAGCTTCTCCTCCATGCGAGTAACCAGCTACTGACTCGTTTGTAGCAAGGACCGCTGGGAAGACTGCCACAAGGTGCTCACGCTGGTCCACGGCAAAGGCGACCCTGACAGTCCATTCGTTCTTTACGAACTCAACGACATACGCGAGATGTGCCAATTCGAAGCCCGCAACAGCGATGCATCATATATGGAGCTGTTCACGCCGAAGATGATCAATCGTACCCACATCGGCGTCTTCACGCAAATATGGTCTCAGTTGACTGGCATGAACGTTATGGTAAGTAGAGCAACCCCATCTACAGTGACTCAAACATATGCTGACAGATTGTCCTCCGTGCTCTAGATGTACTATATCACATACGTGAGTTTGTGCATGAGCAGAACCCTCCTCGACGGAAAGGTTTGAGACACTGACGAATTCGTTCTAGGTCTTTGGTATGGCGGGATACCAAGGCAATGCCAATCTCTTGGCTTCCTCGATCCAGTACATCATCAATGTCATCATGACTGTGCCAGCGCTCATTTGGCTCGACCGCTGGGGTCGCAGAAATACGATGCTGGTCGGGGCGTTCCTCATGATGATATGGATGTTTACCAATGCCGGCATCATGGGCGGACAGGGCAAGGTCGTTCCTGGCGGTGTCAACAATATTCCTGAGGAGTCGATGAAGTTGACCGGCTCCGCAGCGAAGGGTGAGGATAGGGCGAACTCACACCTCGGACTCTACTGACCCTTCCACTCTTCTAGGTCTCATCGCCTGCACATACCTTTTCGTCGCCTCCTATGCTCCCACGTGGGGACCTTGCAGCTGGGTGGTAAGTTACTGTACCCAGCACCCCTCCCATTGCTAGGTCGCGTGAGACACCACGTGAGACATGGGCTGACTCTACTTCCGTGTTCAAACAGTATCCTCCCGAGCTGTTCCCACTTCGTGTCAGGGGTAAGGGTGTAAGTTCAATGGCCAGAATACCCTCCGCTGAGACACCACGAGTCTTCTGTCTGAGACTTAGACTGATGTACCCGTTCATTTACGTAGGTGGCACTATCGACCTCCGCCAACTGGGCTTTCAACACGGCGCTCGGTGCCTTCGTGCCGCCAGCGTTTGCGAGTATTCGATACAAGGTTTACATCATCTTTGGAGTCTTCAACTTGTGCATGTTGATTCACACGTATGTCCCTTCATGCTTCGTTGAGAGAATGGTTGCTAACATTCTGCAAGCTACTTCCTCTTTCCTGAGACTGCCGGCAAGACTCTCGAGGACACCGCAGCGATGTTCGAGGCGGAAGGACCAAATGCGATCCCATATATCGGCACCAAGCCGTGGACTACTAGGTAAATCTTGGTCGGCTCTCATGTTCGGAGACGACAAAACTGACTACAAGCAGGGTTGAGTACCAATCCATGGCTCGTATGGAAAGGGGCGAAGTCTCGAAGGATAAGCTGGGCTCTATGTCTCACGACCAAGAGCATAGCCCGGCGCCTGCGGAGAAGGTCTGATCAACACGTGCCAACGTGATACTATAGTCTTGACGAGAAGAGGTTCATGCATCGCAGATCACTGAAGGCTTCCAATAAATATCATTACGACATCGAAACACCGACGTTCTAATTAAGCCAGCAGCATCTCGTCGTTATCGTTCAGTCAAATAGCGCTGTCATTCTTTCCAAGAATCACGATCATATGGGCCGCAGTAACAACCCATCGTTCCTTATGACACCTGCACCTCCATAAGTCCAGGCTGAACCACTCGGGGACTCCCTCATGGTCCATTCCTCAGTCAACAGGGTCGTGTTCCTTCCCATCGAACTCACGAGTCTCTTCGCTCAGCCACGAGCTCATCTGTGGGTTTAGTGACGGTGTAAGCGAGGAATCACCATGGCCAGCTTATACCAAGATTCCATCGCTCTGACCTACGACAGAATCTTCGACTTGATGGCGGTGATTGCGGATTTGCGATCATCTCGGGGTGGGCGAAGGCGAGTGAAGTTCGCTGTACATCTAAAGCCGTCTTCCTTGCTCCGTAGCGGACATGAGCGCCTCCTACCGCTTTCGCGAGGTCCCGCCCGGACAGTGATCTTGTTAGACTGGACGCTGTTGGACGCTTAGCACCGCGGTGTTAAGTAGTTAGACTTAGACGTAGGCCTCTAATAGGCTAGTATCTAATAGACTAAGTAAATATAGTCTAATAGACTAGAGCGTTACCTTATTCGGAAGGTCGATACGAGCCGAGTAAATACTAAAAGGGAATAGCTATTCGGTCTTTTAAACGCGTAGGACGCGTATATAGCGTATTATACCTTATAAATACTACTTTCTACTATTTAAAGACCTCTATTAGTATATCTTAATAACTATAGCCCCTTTATAATAGCTTAAACCGTCCTCTAAGTACTTATAAGCGATAAAGTTACTCTCTACCGCCGTAATCTAGTATAAAGCTAACTAAAGGAGCTATAGAGGTTTAAGATTAAAGAAAAGGAATATACCTGTAAGAAGGAGATAGCTATAATAGCTAGTAAGCGTATAAAGGTCTCTAAGGTATAGGATTAAGGGGAACTACTTATCCGAATAGCTTACGGAGTAGTAGTATACTATTACTACGAGTATAAAGTAAATAGAAAGAGATAGCTATTACTCGTAATAACTAAGGGACTTATTACTATTAGTAGGTATATAAAAGGAACCTATAATCGTAAGCTAAGGGCCGGTTATCTAATAAGCGCTAAACTAGTAGCCGGTAGCCTTTTTAAGCTAGTAAATATAAAGAATTATAACGACTATAAGCTACTAATACTAAAGTAGTTTGTCTTCTATTAGTTAGCGTTATTTATACTTAAAAATAGCTACTTTAAAGCCTTAATAAGCTATATATATAAAGGACTTAGTAGGTTATTACTTAAGGCTACTTTAACGCTACGTAGCTAGATTATAACCGAATTTAATACGTAGAGGGGGCTATTAGTAGTAGAACTATCGAAATCTATTAGTAAAGTCTATATAACCTTCGATATATAGACCGCTCCTAACTAATAAGGATATATTAGCGTATAGGCCTATTAAATTAGCTCCTAAGGCTAGTAACGACGTCTCTTAGCCTTCCGCTATATCTATTAGTCCTATATCGGTAAGGTTTAAGCTAAGCTACTACTTAAGGTCCTTTACTAGTACGCTATCGATTAGAAGCTTAGTTATTATATATTAGATAACGCTAGCTCTAACGATAAGGCCTATAAGCTACTATTTAAGGTTATAGATCTAGCGATTACTACCGTCGCTATTTAAGGCCGCTAGTTACGCTACTTTAGTTATATCGTTAACCTCTCTATATATAGCCTATTAGCTACTATTAATACTAAAGCTCGTACGGCTACTTATAAATTAAAAGGTATTAAGGACGATAAGGAAGGTAGTAAGGCCGTAAGAGCTTATTAAATATACGCTAAACTACTTAGTAAGCTCTAAAGGCTCGTTAAGTACGTACTAGCGAGTAGTTAGCGTTATAAGGAGTTTACGAGCCTTAATAGTAGCTATTAAGTAAAGTAATATAATTACCTTAGTATAAGTAGTAAGTTAAAGGAGGAGGTTATTTTTCGGTTAACGCTAATAAATAGATCTCTTAATCTATTAGGCTATTAGGAGCGGCCTACTACCGATAGCTTAGTAATATTTAAGATCTATTAACTAGCGTTAATCTTTAAATTTCGCTATACTTTAACCTCTCGTTGTAATATCGTCCTTTTACTAATAATACTACTTCTACTACTTCTAGCTCCTTTAAGATAACTTAACGTAATAGAATAGTATATTTATTACCTTTACGCGTACGCTAAATACTAAGGAGCGCCTTATTAAGTTTAGGTAGTACTACGTCCTAGTCGCTAACGTAAAGTAGAAGTTAAAAGACGAGTATCTTATATCTTCTAACTAATACTACTTTAAACGACTTTATAGCTACCTTAAGGCCTTCTACGTAGCTACTATAACTAATAAGGGCTATTAGCCGAATAAGTAGTTTATAAGCCTCTACGGCCTTATAAACGAGATTAATACCTAAGAGGTAGAGGCTCGTAATAAGATAGGTAATATAGGCCTTAAAAGTACTCTTTACGTAGCTTAGTTAAAGATTAAGAAGTATTATAGCCTTATAGATAGTATACCTATCTATTATACTACTATTATTCTTAATCTAACCCTTAAGATACGCTAGTTCTATAACTAGTAGACTAACGATAAGTAGTTAAAGTAGATCTAGCTAATAATCGATAAGGTACGTACCTTATAGTTTACTTATAGGTACTAGTAACCTTACGAGCTATCTACTATACGTAATAACGAGTAAGAAGACTCCTTTATACGTATACGTAGCGTTAAGAGGCTTAAGATCGCTACTATATAAGCTACGCTCGTACTAATTATTAGCTAATAAGCTATAGAAAATATATAGTAACGTATAGATACTACGGTTCTAAAAGGTTAGAACGTAGTAAGACTAATCTCTACCCTTTCGTAAAGAGGGAGCGCGGCGTAGGATATACGCTAGTAGTACGCTAAGACGCTACGTTAGTAGTATTTTATATAGCCGTATTCTATACCCTTATAATAGTCCCCCCCTTTAGAGTACTATCTACGGTACTTATCGTCTATAGGTAGTTAGCTATTTATTATATCGTATAAATATATCTATTTATTATATAAAAGAATTTATAGAGTTTAGTCCTTCCCTATTAGGTAGCTTAGCGCGAATTTCGGGCGTTACTATAGTAGCGCGCTATTACTACGTATATATTATATTTACGTAACTAGCTTTACCCCTTTTCTAACTATAAACCTTTATATATTCTTAAGGTTAGTCGTTTTTCCCTAACGCTTCTCTAATAGTTCTCTATATCTTCGAACTTTTCTCTTCCTCTATACGCGTATTATAGAGAGCGCCTACGTCTCGCCTTCGACGGGCCCGCGTAGTATTATTAGTTTAGACGTTATTCTAAATAGTCCCTTGAAGAAAGCTAAGGTTACGCTACTAAGTAGTTCTTATAAGCTTAAGATACGTATTCTTTACTATATTCGCTACTACTATAATCTCGCCCTTAGTATATATTTTAGCGTAGCGTATACGCGTCGTTATTAAAGATCTACTAACGCGTATATAGGAGTTAAGTATTACGATAGTCGCCTAGCGGGCCTAATCTTTAAGAAATACTTTTATTACTCTATAGGATATAAGGCCTATATACCTATTACCCTTAACGACCTCGTTACCGCCTTTAATACTACCTATAACCTTATCTTAGAGCTAGAGAAGCGTAATAGTACTACTATCGATAATAAGGCGCTACGTACTCGCGCCGCCGCCGTAGAGGTAGCTAATAGGGCTACTAAGAAGGCGAAGACGAAGAAGGCGAAGAAGATAAAGATAGGCGAGGAGGACGAGCTATTTAACTAGTTTATAGCGGTAAAGGTAGAGCTAAAGTCGCTCCTTAACCTCTACGACTATACTAAGAGTAAGTAGGTAGCTAGGGCGTATACGCCTTATAAGCTCGTTACTATAGGCGTAAGTAGTAGTAGCTTAGCCGTTAAGGAAGCTAAGGTAGTAGAGCTACGTAGTATTAAGCGCGCCGTAATAGCTCTTCTAGAGGTTAAGAGGATTATACGTTCTACTTCCTTAATTAACTCTTCCTTCCGACTTAGCTAACCTCCTCTATAGAGCCTACGCGCTAACGCTATCTTATTAGATAATATTAATTATATCCTTAGGGGGGAGACGCCCCTTAACGATAATAAAGTATATAGTCCTATTAGTAAGGACGTCCGTAGCTACTCTCTCTAATTACTAGGCGAGGAGAAAGATAAGGAGGAGGATAATAATAACGGCGTAATTAAGCCTATTAAGGAGAAAGAGCGCGTTACGGCCCTTATTACTTCCGCGTATCTAGCGCGCTAGGGCGGCGCTACTAATACGTAAGATAACCCGACGATAATAACTAGCGCTATAGGCCGCTATACCCTTACCCCCCTCGAAGACCTCCTTACTATAGCTAGAGTAGTACCGTCTATAGAGGGCGCGAGTAGCGTACGTACTACGCGTAATATACGTAAGCGTAGCGCTAATAAAGCGTTTAACCCCGACCCCCCCTACTTCGTCTCTATTAATAACCCTAGTAATACCCCTAATATTAGTAATACGTCTAGTACGCTCCCTTTCCCTACTACTAATAAGGATAGCGCCGTCGCTACGTAAGCGTAGCTAATAGCCGCTAATAAAGTAGCGAGGAGCTAGCGTAAGAAGATAGCTAAGGTAGTAAAGAAGGCGGCTATAGCTAACCGCGCCCTCGGCCTTAACGATAGTACCGCGACTCGCTCGCGTAAGAAGTAGAAGAAGAGCTTAGAGTTTATAGAGACTAAGGCGGAGGTTAGCGATAGTAAGGAGTAAGTAGAGCTAATAATTAGCGCCTACGTTAAGATCGCGCCTTACGTATAGTCCGACGAGCTAGGCCTAGTATACTTATATATTTTTATATACTAAGATACCTACTAGGAAGCCTAGGGCTAGTTACCTATCTATAGCGGCGCTACGGCGTTAGAATTATAATTATCTTCTATATTCTATCCGCTTTTATCTCGTTATTACCTCGAATATTTCTACTAGCTAAGGCGTATATACGACGTATTCTATAGGCTCCTATAAGTTATACTCTTATAGCTAGTCCTACTACTATATAAGATAGAACGTCTTTCCCTTCCTCTTCCTAGAGCTTAGGATAGCCTCTACCTCGTATTTACGATTATTATCTATAAGTAGTATATTTTCTTCTAATATACTTACTCCGTTACCTATCTATAGCTCGAGTAGCGAAACGTAGAATACGTTATATATCCTTATATATACTAGTAGCGCTAGGCGGTACGCCTAGTTTCCGGTAGTATCGATAACGCGGAAAGAGCCTAGGAACCTCGTAGCTAGCCTCTTCTTTAGTACCTAGAAGTTAAGGTTCTTTATAGATAGTAGTACCTATTCGCCTACCTTATACTCTATTAGCTACCGCCGCTAGTTATAGTACTTAGTTTAAGACTCTAATACTTACTACTATTACTCTAGTAGTTAAGCGTAGATATCTCGTATACGCTTCGCTATCTCTTCGGCTACTAGTACTTCTCTCTTTCTAGGCTCCTCTTAAGCTAGTAGTTCTATACCCTTAATATTAGGGTACTATCTATATAATACGTAGAACGAGCTAGTTCCTAGCGTTATAGAGGTACTATTATTAGAGGCGAATTCCGCTTAGCTAAGTAATAAGGCCTAATCGTCTTATTATATAGAGTAGTAATAGCGTAGGTACTACTCTAGCGTTTAGTTAGCGCGCTCCGTCTACCTATCTATTTAAGGGTAGAAGGCGGTACTTAGCCGCTACTTTACCCTTACTTCGAAGTAGAATTCTACTTAGAAGTTACTAGTAAAGATAGGCCCCCTATTACTTACGATTCCTAATAGTATACTATAATACCTTACGACTTCGTCGCGTAGGATTGTTACTAGCTCTACGCTAGTATATATCTTTCGAGTTGGAATATAGAGCGCTATCTTTAAGTACCTATCGACGATTACAAGGATAGAGTTATATACCTAGTCGTTCCTTTTACTAGGCGGTAGGTCGGTTATAAAGTCTATAGAGATCTCCTTCTAAGGTCGGTCTAGTAGTAGTATCGACTATAGCTTACTATAGAGGTAATAGCGGCGCGACTTTATCTTTAAGTAAATAGCGTAGGCCTTAATATACTCGGCTATATCGTTTACTATCTTATCCTAGTAGTATTTACGTTAGATTAGCTCTAGGGTCTTAGACTTTCTAAAGTACCTAGCCTACGTATAGTCGTAGTATATATAGATTACCTATACTATAAGCGCGCTATCCCTTAGGATATAGATTACGTCGCCCTTAAATAGGAGTCTTTTATACGCTTCCTAGCTACGTAGAGGTTCCTTTACGCGTTCTTACGAACCCTAATCGCGGTATTATAGAACTATAATAAGGTTAAGGATTAGCTCTAATAGCGGGTTAAAGGGTTCTTCCTATCTTATCGCGGCGATAGCGACTCGCGTAAGTAGACCTAGTAGGTTACTAAAGCCTAGGGTACTTAGTAATATTTATTTCGATAGGCTATCGTATATAGTGTTAATCCTTTATATAGTTAGCTCTATTTTATACGATAAGGCCTCTTCTCTAATCTATACTTATAGTTTCTTCTATAAAGTAGGAAGGAGGTAGTTAACTATAGTAGCTTCGCTAGCGTAGTCTAGTCGTCGTAACGGTATATTAGTAGGATTCTTCTTCCTAGCTTAATATTCGATTATAAAATCGAAACTCGCGAGGTAGGTAGCCTAGTAGGCCTACCTACCGTTTAACTACTTTATACTTATAAAGCTACGAAGGTTTATATAGTCGGTTAGTACCTAGACTATATACGCCGCGCCTTCGAAGTAGTAGCGCTACTACTTAAAGGCTATAACGATAGTAAGGAGCTCCTTATTATATATCTCGTAGTTATACTTAGTAGGGATTATCTTTCGAGACTAGAAGGTAATAGGATACTATTCTATTCTAAAGAGTTATAATACTACTCCTATAATTACGAAGTCTAACGTATTAGTCTTAAGTTGTAGGCGTACCGAAGGATTATAGTACTATAGTACTAGTATAGAAGTAAAGGTATCTTTAATTCCGTAGAGCGCCTACTCCTTACTAGCGCCCTATATAAGCTTACCCTACTTCTTTCTATTCTTCGCTCTCTTTAATAGGCCGGTAAGAGAACCTATAATACGGCTATAGTCCTTTACGAACCGCTAGTAGAAGTTTAAGAAGCTTAGGAACTACTAGACCTTATAGAAGGAGCTAGGCCTTAGCTACTCCTTAATAGTAAGGACTCTACTCGAATCTATCGTTACGCCTTCTATATTTACGATAAACCTAAGGAATTCTACGCTTTACTAAAAGAATTCGTACTTCTAAATACTAGTATATAAGGTAAACTTCTAAAGTCTCGTAAGTACCTTACGTATATAGAGTACGTACTACTTACGCGTCTCGCTATAGATTAAGATATCGTTAAGGTAGACTACGTAGATATTATCGACTAGCCCGGTAAGGGCTTAGTTAATATACGCCTAAAAGGTAGCCGGAGCGTTAGTTAGACCGAATAGTATAACGTTATATTCGTAGTAGCCGTAGCGCGTATAGAACGCTATCTTCTAGTAGTCGCCTCGCTTAATTAGGATACGGTAATATACGTCCTTAAGGTCTAGCTTACTATACTATTTCGCGTAGCTAAGGCGGTCTAGAGTCTTACTAATAAGAGGGAGTAGATAGCGGTTTTTAATAGTAATAGTATTAAGACCTTAGTAGTAATACGAGTATAATATAGAATACGCGAGTTTAGAGTAGAATAAGGACTACTCTATCTTACGGCTTAGGCTAAGACAATAGAGTAGCTAACTTACTCTATACTCTATACTTACTCTATAGAATAGAGTAGGAGAGTACTATAGAGTAACTTATAATTACTTAGGTATATAGGAACTAAGGATATCTTCGATATACTTATATTTAACTTATATTATAATCTTACTAAAAGGTCTATAGTTATTTATAGTATATTTAAGTTATCTTACCTAAATACCTACTACTACCTACTCTTTAAAGAAGTACTTCCGTAATACTACCTTATAGGATCGTAATACTTTAAATACCCTTAGAATAAGTACTACTAGTAGTATATAAGGCTTAGGCTATAGAGACGAAAGCTCGGCTCTATTAACCGATTACTATACTAGTAATAATAAAACTAAGGTAGACTTCTTCTATAGAGACCGTAATAAGCTAGACGACTAGATTAACTAACTCTTACTTTGCTTTAAGTTAGATAGAATCGGATCCTATAAGAAGAGATACCTTATTATAATAGCCTATCTTAGGGGAGAAGCGTAGTACTAGATACGTCTAAGGATCTCGAACTTTATTATATATTAACGGAACGAGGATAGAATCTTTTCTAACTTCGTTAAGTTTACGGAAGAGATAGAAACGATCTATAGGTTTAGTAACGAAAAGAAGGTTACTATCTATATTATTTAGGATATCGTATAAAGGACCTCTATATCCTAGTATACGGCTAAGTTTAAGGAATACTCTAATAAGACCGAGTAGGATAATAATACTCTTTACGTTATATACTATAAAGGTCTTAAGGATAATATTAAGGACAAACTAGTACGTACTAGAAAGAATAATACGAATAACCTAGACGCGCTTATTAAAGCTTCGATCGATATTAATAATCGTCTCTATAAGAGAGCTATAGAAAAACGATATATAGGTTAGAACCGTAAACGAACTAGCTTTATTCTAACTAGCTAGCCTAGAAGGAATAACCGTCGTAACCCTAACGCTATAGAAATCGACGCTACCTAATAAGTACCTAAGAGAGGATCGTTTAGGAAAGCTAGAGGTAAAGGAAAGCCTTAGGGTAAGAAAGACGGAAAAACTAGCGAGTACTATAACTATTATAAGGTAGGATATTATATACGTAACTACTATAGACTAAAGGTACGGCTATAGTAGTAGATTAACGTAATAATTAGATAGGAAAATAAGTCTCCTACCGATAAGACTTAGGATACGGCTATAACCTTAATATATAGTCGAGGCGGGTATAA
>JAABUL010001432.1_pt1 | contig 45691 bp, 36 predicted proteins | sample 5559151 | NCBI WGS metagenome assembly JAABUL01 (sample SAMN10711876, study PRJNA513368) | rock metagenome | isolation source: Antarctica rocks | place: Antarctica: Victoria Land, Pudding Butte sud
CGTACGCGACGCCATACGGTCGGTGGATCAGGCGCCTGGACCCGACGACCACTCGCCCGATCCCGGGCAGCATGAGGCACTGCCTATGAGCAACGCAAGTGACCCACTAGGCTCCTTGTAGCGTGGCGTCCTCAACTCGCTGGATCAGTTCGCCGATGTCAAATGGCTTGGTAAGAAAGTAGCGCGTGCCAACCTCCGCGGCACGGGCCGTGACATCGTGCATAGCCGTCATGACCACGATCGGGAGATCTCGGGTGGCGCCATTGGCGCGCAAGCGGCGTGCCACTTCGAACCCATCCACCACGGGCATCATCAGGTCCAACAGCACGACGTCGGGGTTGAAGTGGAGGGCATCGTCCATCGCGGTCTCGCCAGAGGAAATCTGCGCCGCGAATCCTTCGAGATCAAGCACGTCGGCCACCAGCTCGGCTACGTCTTGCTCGTCCTCCACGATTAAGACCCTCGTGACCGCCTCTCCTCCCCCAGAGTCCCTCTAGAGAATAGATCAAATAGGGGATCAGAGTCATTCCTGACGCATTCGCCACTCGTCGCGCAGCAATTCAAAGATATATTCATCGAGCCACTGTCCGCTTCGATAGAACATATGGCGACGCTGTCCGATCTTCTGGTAGCCGGATTTCTCCAGCGCACGGTGCATGCCGATATTTTGCGCGATTGACTCCGATTCCAGACGTTCCAGGTTCAACTCATCGAACGCAAAGGCCGTTCGCAGCCGAACCGCTTCGCTGGCGTAGCCGCGTCCCCACACCGAACGATCGCCCAGGAACATGCCGCTCACGGCGTGGCGGTTGGTCCAATCGATCCCATTGAGCGACGACACGCCGACCGTGCGCCCCTCGGCGCGCACGGCCCAGTGCACATCGCTGCGCGAACTGGCCGTGTGCTCGTACCACTCCGCTTCTTGCTTGGCCGACGGCACGTGTTGCATCGAAAGATACCGGTTGACCTCCGTATCGGCCAGCCACCCGCAGAACAGCGGCAGGTCCTCCGGCGTTGCAGCCTGCAGGGAGATCAGTTCACCGCGCAGGGTCGGACCGAGCATGCAACACCTCTATCACGTCACGTGGAAACGACCCACCATGCTACCTCAGCGGCGCCCCCCCTCCCCCAACCCCTCCCCCCGCGAGGGGGAGGGGGGGGCAGCCTGAGCGGAACGTATAATCACCCACGTGTGGCGTGGCCGACCTGTCCTCTCGTTGGTAGGACCGCCGAGGCCCATGGGGAATGCGCGGATGCAAAGGTGGGGTAGCTGTGGGCCGATGGATGTGGATGCTCATGCCCGTGGGGCTGGTTGGCTATGCGCTATCGTATGCGCATGCCAATCACGTGCTGCTGTTCGCGCTGACCGGCATCGGGCTGGTCCCACTGGCTGCTCTGATCGGCGCGGCCACCGAAGAGCTGGCCTACCGCGTGGGTTCGGCGGCGGGGGGCTTGCTCAATGCCTCCTTTGGCAACGTGCCGGAGTTGGTGATTGGCGGCCTGGCGCTGCACAACGGATTGGTGGCGCTGGCCCAGGCGACGGTCATCGGTTCGGTGATTGGCAATGCATCGTTGGTGGTTGGCATGTCGCTCTTCTATGGAGGAATCCGAAACGGCATCCAGCACTTCGACCGCGAAAAGGTGGGGCATCATGCGGTGCTGATGGTGCTGGCGGTGGCCAGCCTGGCGCTGCCCACCCTCTTCACGGCGCGAGCGCCGCGAGGCAACGAACAGGCGCTGAGCGTATTTGTCGCCTGCCTGCTGATTGTCACCTACCTGGCCTATCTGCTGTACGAGATCGGCGGCTTCCGCGGTGGTCGGGAGGCGGACCCGAGCGATGCGTTCATGACGGAGACCGAAGCCGCCGTGACCGAGCTGGTGAAAGAGGATCACGGGCCGTCCTGGTCCTGGCAGGCCAGCAGCATAGCACTGGCGGTGGCCACCCTGTTCGTTGCGCTGGAGGGCCAGGTGCTGGTCGATTCGGTGGTGCCGGTCACCAGGTCACTGCATATGAGCCAGTTGTTTGTGGGGCTCATCATCATTCCCATTCTGGGCAACGTGCCGGAGCACTTCTCGGCGGTCCAGTTAGCCGGAAGGAACAAGATGGACCTCAGCTTTGCGATTGCCGCCGGCTCGGCCATTCAGGTAGCCGTCTTCGTGGCGCCGGTCCTGGTGCTGCTCTCCTTCTTCTGGCACCCCATGACGCTGGTCTTCAACCCGATTGAGATCGCCGTGCTGGCCCTGGTGGTTGCCATCTTCTTCTTTGTGGCCCAGGACGGCGAGAGCAACTGGCTGGAAGGGCTGCAAATGATGACACTGTATGTCATGGCTGCCGCCGTTTTCTACTTTTTGCAGTCGCCGCTGGCCGCCGCGTAGCTCCGAGGGCGCGCCCCTTTACCCGCGTAGCCGCTCCCGGAGGCGGTCCAGATTCTCTGGGCGGAGCCCGGCCTGCAGAACATACCCCTCGGTTCCGCCGTAGCGCTGCCCCAGGTGCTGGAATACCGCGTGCATGACTTCCGGCGGGGAGCTGAGTTCGTAGGCCATGGCGGCGCGCTCTTCGGGCGAACCGCCGTTCTCGTCAATCAGGCGATCGTGCAGCGGCTGGAGACAGCGATCGGTGAGAGCATAATCGCCCGCGATGGCCTCTTCCGGCACCCCGGCCACAGAGAGCAGCAGCGCGGAGATGAGCCCAGTGCGATCCTTGCCGGAGTGGCAGTGAATCAGCACCGCGCCTTCCGGCGCTTCGGCAATGGCATTGAGAATGGCGGCCACCGGCTCCTGATACACATCCAGCATCAGGGTGTACATCTCTTCCTTGCTGCTGGCCCGCTCGAAGACCGTCGTCGCCTCGGCATCCGACTCATCGATCATGGGTAGGTTGAGGTAGCTGATCTCTCCCTCGGCCGCGGGCTCATCGGCGAAAATCGGTGGGTCCAGGTTCAGTTCCCAGGGACAGCGGAGATCGACGATGATGCTGACACCGTACTCAACCAGTGCGGCGCGCCCCTCCTCCGAAAGCCGCGAGAGATTGTCGGCGCGAACCACAGCGCTCCAGCGTGTTTCCCCGCCGGCTACCGTGCGGTAGCCGCCCAGGTCCCGGGCGTTGTAACAGCCGTCCCACTGCAGGTGGCGAAGCCGTTCGCGGTTGGTGAGCATACTGGCGCTGACTCTCCTTGCAGGGCGGTGCGGTCTGTCCGAATGCACCAAACAGATCGGTTCCCCTGCGTTGCGCGAAGGCGCGACCTAACGCGGCTCTCTTCGCTCGGCTAGACGTCTTTGAGTTTCAGTCTACCGTGCTCAAACGCGCTGTCCAAACTCTGCGAACATATCCAGGTCCTCCACTGTATCCAGCTCAAAGGATAGGGCAGTTCGCATCACGGGGGAGACGCGCACCCCGCAATCGCGGGCTAGCTGGAGGTGCCGTTCGAAGCTGGCCGGGCCGAAGGAGGGAGGGATGACGGTGGGTGGCGACAGCAGGAGCGCGCCCGTCCCCCCGTCGCGCGTCGGCGCGACGCTGATGGCGGGTGGGTCGGGCAGGGCGGCGGCGATCGCGTGCACGTCCCCCGCACCCAGCAGTGGCAGATCGCCCGGCAGGATCAGCAGACCCGAAGCTCCCATCGCGGTCGCCCAGCCCACGGCGCCCCGCAGCGCGGCGTTGAGACTGTCCCCATCCGGCAGCGCGTCGACTTTCAGGCTTTGCGCCAGCGCCACCTCGGGTGTGGCCAGCGCAATACGCTCCACCAGTCTCGACTCGCGTAGCGCGTCCACCGCGCGCCGGACCAGGTTGGTGATCAACTCCGCGCGCTCGGTTGGAGAGAGACGAGCGGCCAGCCGGCTCTTCCCAGCGGTCAATCGTTTCACTGGGATCACCGCGGCAATCATCGCAGGCCGCGGGCGAACGACACCGTCTCAGTCGCCAACCGCTCCCGATCCTCCAGCGTCCCCATGATGATGTCGGTGACCAACACCCGCAACCCCAGCGCTTCGATGCCCGGCGCCTGGGCGGCATCCTGCCGATCGATCACGACGCCGTCAATCACCCCGAGGTAGGCCGCGGTCACACCGGTCGCGGTCGCCTCCTGCCCCAACAGGGACATTAGCACTCCAGCCGGTCCGCTTACCGAGTCGTGGCCCACTATAGGGCTTACCGCGACGCACGGCGCGGAGGACCCCACCACCGCGTCGTTGATACCGGGCGTGGCCAGGATCGGGAAGATGCTGAGCGCGGGATTGGAGTTAACCAGGACGATCACCTCGGCCGACTCAATGGCCTCGATCACCCCAACGGCGGCCACCGCGGCTGTGATGCCATCGTACCGAATGGTCTGCACCGGGTCTTGGTGGCGGCGACGCACAAAATAGTCCTGAAAGTCGATCCATTCCTGGCCGGCCTGCAGCCGCGTCGCCACCGGCGCATCGGTCATGGGCAGCACCCGCGCCTGCACACCGAGGCTCCGGGCGATATCGGCGGTGACGTCGGTCAGCGCGCGTCCCTGGCGCAGTTCGTTGGTACGGTAGAGGTCGGTGGCCAGATCACGATCGCCCACCTGGAACCAGTCCGGCGCGCCATAGCGACGCAGCATACCGAGCGCCTCGAAGGTGTCCCCCTCGATACCCCAGCCCACGTCCTGCCGCGACAGCCCGGCCAGCGTGTAGATCACGGTGTCCAGATCGGGACTGACGTGCAAGCCGCAGAACTCGAGGTCGTCTGCGGTGTTGACGACCAGGGTCAGCTCATCGGGCGGCAGGGTGCGATAGAGACCAAGCGCCAGCTTCGAGCCGCCAACGCCGCCGCAGAGGGCGGTAATCATCGCAGGTCGACCACCTGCTCGAACGATCGCCGCTTTCGAACCTTGCCGGGGACGGCGGGATAGCCCATCAGCACCAGCGCCTGGGGCACGAACTGGGCGGGAAGGTCCAGCACCCGCCGCACCACCTCGGGGCAGTACATGGGAGCAGCCATCCAGCAGGCGCCGATACCGCGTTGCGCCGCCAGCAGGAAGAGCGTCTGCAGGGCGGCGCCCACGCTCTGCACCGCCATCTGCCACTCCAGCTGGTTGCGTCGCTGGTCGGCATACGCCACCAGGCCATCGCCCTGCAGCGAGCAGAGCAGCACCACCGGCGCGGTGGAGATGCGCTCGCGGGAACGGCCCGTCTGCCGTTCGATAATCTCGGCGGGAAGGTCGTCCACGCGGAGTTCGGTCGCCAGTTGGTCCGCCATGGCATCCGCCAGCCGCTGCTTATCTCCGGCCTCGAAGAGCGCCGTAAAGCGCCACGGCTGCGAGTTATGCGGCGACGGCGCCCAGATGGTGTCGCGCAGCAGCTCGGCGACGATCTGGCGCGAGACGCCCTGGTCGCGGAAGGCACGAATCGAACGCCGCTCACGCACCAGATCGGTCAGAGCAAACGCGAACGGCTGCGCGGTGTCTGCAATCATCCCTCCATTATATGGAGGGGGTTAGCGACGCCCGAACGGAAGACCAGTACTATGAAGCGCCACATCTACCAGTCCCGCGCGACGGCAAAGATGGTGAAGGCCGGTGACACCTGCGTAGCGAGCACTGCCCTGGCTTGAGACCGGAGATGCAGAACTGACTCAACGCATGCAGGAACTGAGCTGGACGCAAAATGCGTTCATGGTCGGCCAAACATTAGCGGGAGCGCGCTGAGGCGTTTGGCATTGGGTTGACTTGCACGTCTAACCTCTATCGTTACCACATTTCATAGCGCCCTCAGGTTTGGAGGTGGAGCCTTGGCATACACGGTCTTTAAGGAAGGCAGCTATCCTCTTCATCGTTTGATCGAGGAGATCGACTCAGGGGACATTGGTCTACCTGACATTCAGCGCCCCTTTGTCTGGAAATCGACCAAAGTTCGAGACCTTTTCGATTCCATGTATCGCGGGTTCCCCGTCGGCTATCTGCTGTTCTGGGAAACTGAGAGCAGCCCCGAAGCGCGGCAAATCGGCGTGGGCACGAAGCGGACTGTTCCTCGGCGACTGATTGTCGATGGACAACAGAGGCTCACCTCCATCTACGCCGTTGTTAAGGGGCTCCCGGTCATCAATGAGAATTGGCAGACAATTCGCATTCGGATCGCATTCAATCCTCTTGCCGAGCGCTTCGAAGTGGGCAATGCAGCCGCTGACCGAGACCCAGAATGGTTGGCCGACATTAGCCAGATTTGGGCCACCGAACCGAGCAGCAAAAGGAAGGTTGAGCACGCCTACCTTGACCGCCTCAAGCATCTGCGCGAGGTTTCCTCAGAGGAAGAGACGCGAGTCGGGGACGCATTCGATCGCCTCCACGCCCTTCATACGTTCCCATTTAACTCGCAGGAACTCTCCGCGAACATTCCGGCGGAACAGGCCTCCGACGTATTCGTTCGGATCAATTCGGGCGGCGTTACCCTTAACCAGGCTGACTTCATCCTCACCTTAATGTCGGTGTACTGGGACGAGGGGCGCCGTGAACTTGAAGTCTTCTCCCGCGCGAGTATGACTACCTCCGCCGGCACCGCGTCGCCATATAACCACTTCATTCAGCCCTCCCCAGACCAGTTACTTCGCGTTGATGTCGGTCTGGGATTTCGTCGAGGGGCCTTGAGCGCGGTGTACTCGTTGCTTCGAGGGCGTGATATGAGTACTGGCGAAGTGAAAGCCGAGCGCCGTGCCTTTCAATTTGCGCAGCTCAAACATGCACAGTCCTACGCGCTAGACCTTACCAACTGGCACGAGTTCATGAAAGTTCTTTTGAGAGCGGGCTACCGCAGCCAGTCTATGATCAGTTCGCAAAACAATCTGCTCTACGCGTATGTTCTCTTCCTTATCGGCAAGCGCGACTATAAAGTTGACCGGGCCAGTCTACGAGAGGTTATCGCTCGCTGGTTTTTCATGGCGGCGCTCACGGGGCGCTACACCAGCTCACCCGAGTCTGCGATCGAGGCTGACCTTGCGCGCTTGCGCGACGTAGGCGATGGGGAAGCTGACGGCTTTGCCAATGTCCTCAACGGCGTCGTGGATCAAACTTTGACCACCGACTACTGGACCATCACCCTGCCGAACCTTCTAGCTACTTCCGCCGCCCGCAGTCCCTCCTTGTTTGCATATCAGGCTGCGCTCAACCTCCTGGACGCCAAAGTTCTCTTTTCTCATCTTCGAGTTCGCGAGTTGTCCGATCCTGCCGTCACAGCCAAAAAGTCGGCTATCGAACGTCACCACCTCTTTCCTAAGGGATATTTAAAGACCCTGGGCACAACGGCCATCAAGGACACGAATCAAATCGGAAACATGGCGTTGTTAGAGTGGCCTGACAATGCCAACATCAGTGATTCATCACCCGCTGATTATTCCCCAGCCATGATTGCCCGCATTCCACCGAGCGAACGAGAGCAGATGCTTCAGCACCACGCGCTTCCTACCGGCTGGGAAACCATGGATTATCCAGCCTTTCTCGTAGAGCGCCGCAAACTCATGGCAGCCATCATTCGAAACGGGTTCCAGCGACTGACCGTGGAAAACCATGACACAGTCTCACGTTTTACCGCGACCCAGCTGGCAATGAGTCCCGAAAGCGAAACGCTGGAATTCAAGTCAACCGCCCGGTGGAACTTGCATACCAAAGCTCGTGACGAGCGCCTCGAAAAGAAGATCGCTGTCACCGTAGCCGCATTCATGAACACCTCGGGCGGATCCCTCCTAATTGGCGTAGCTGACAACGGACAGGCACTTGGCCTTGATAACGATCTGCTTCTCATGGCCCGCCCAGACCATGACCGATATCAGACGTGGTTGTACGATCTGTTCGAGAATTATTTGGGGAAAGCAGTGTGCGCGAACATTCGGGTCAGTTTCGAGGCGGTCGAGGGGAAGGAAGTTTGCAGGATTGACGCACAGCCAACTTCCGAGCCTGTGTACCTGAAATTCCCAAAGTCTTCCCCGTCAGAGTTCTACGCACGATTGGGAAATTCGAGCCGGCAACTCGCGATGGACGAATTCAACGACTACCGTAAAACGCGTTGGGAGAATAAGTAGGACAAGACCAGTACTCCGAATCGTTGAGCCTGACGCGGTTCATATTCTGCACTCCAGACAGACTTATACGTCCGATCTGTACTTCCGACACAGTTATTGTTCGTTGCGACTGACTTGACGACAGCATCCTTCTTGAAAGGTCCACGTCTCCTACTCATTATTCACGTCTGATGTGACGGATAGCGATGCTAGTTCTCGAGACAGGCATCAGCCGTCAGTCGACAAAAAGACAGAAAGGGTGACCGGCCGGATCGAGGTAGACAGAAACGTCGATCTGGGGCTGGTAGTCAGCCAGGACGGCTCCAACCTTCAGCGCGTGCGCTCCCGCAGCCTCCAGGTCATCCACGTGGATATCGAGGTGGAGCATCTTCTGCTGCTCTCCGGGCTTCTCGGGCCAGACGGGCGGGCGATACCACGACTCAGATTGGAAGGGTAAGCTGGTGCCACCAGTAGGACACCGGAGCAGTACCCAGTCTGGCTCACTGAGCGTCACCTCCCACCCCAGGAGCCTGCTGTAGAAATCCGCTAAGGCATTAGCATCCGAGCAGTCGAGGACCACCGTGGCGAGCGACAACCGAGAAGCGCTTGTCATCACGGGCTCTTTCTGGTCTTTCCTGACAAATCAGAGGCAGTTGAGGGGAAGCGGAGCCAACAGTGACCCAAGTACATCATAATCGGGAGAGGGACCGCTCTCGGTCCTCTCACTCCTGCTTCCTCATGCTGGGCCTGAGGGACCACCAGGTGACGGTCCGTTCAGCTCACAACACGTCCATGTGTGAACGAGCTAACCGACCTGACCCCAGCGCATGGCGATGATGAGAAGCAGACCGGCAAGGGCACGGGCCAATTCTAGAAATCTCCTCCCTGGCTGATTCGCTCGCGCCGGCGTCACACGAGCGGACCGCATGCCGGGTCTTCGGGGTCACTCCAGCGGCACGACCGCCAGGCCGTCGGGTCGAGGGAGCCGCCGGACCGTGAGTGCGGTTGGCAGAATCGTGTGCAAGCGGCACGTACTGTACGGAACAATAGTCGAAAGTTGCGCGATGACCGAGACGACGGCCCGCAAGGGGATGACGCTAGTGGGTCTTCATATCTGACTTGATTCGAGTGAGGTCAGCGCGGAAGGGTGGCGCATCTTCTTTCTTGGAGCGCCTTCCCATGGCCACGTCGTACCGGGTCTCCCTCTCTGATGCCGACCGCTTACTCCCGCAGCAGACCAGCAAGAACCTCAAGACATCGTCACGCAAGGCAACCCAGGCGCGCATCTTGCTCAAAGCCGATACCAGCCCCGAGGGACCGGAATGGAGCGATACCAAGATCGCCGAGTCGTTCGAGGTGAGCCCCCAGACCGTGGAGCGGTTACGCAAACGTGCCGTGACCGAGGGAGTCGACACTGCCCTGGAGGAGCGACGCCACGGGACGGCCCACCCAAGCTCACTGGCGAGCAGGAAGCACGCCTGATTGCACTGCCGTGGCCGATTGCAAGGCGTGCCCTCGCGTTGTGTATGTCTTCCGGTACGGCAACTTTACCCTTCAATACCCGAAGGAAGCTTTTTGGTTGGAGCGCCATTCATGGGTTCTCCCAAGGATCCGGCGGAATGCGCTGGCTCGCTTACCGGCCGAGCCCGTTGTGAGACGGCCTGGTCGATCGCAATCTCAGGTCTCGCATCGTGCAATGCCCCATCCTGTAACGTTGACAGTCGACCATGGCTTGATGGTCGCCACGCGAAGGCACTTGCCAAACACAACGGAAGCGTTTTCTAACGACGACCGCCTGCGAGATATCAACAAGTAAGCTCGGTGCTCATTATCTAGGGCCGTCCTTCAAATATTTCAAGGAGGAGTAACTGCGCTTACCTATCGCCTCCGACTCTTACGTCGGCGCAGATATCCTATAAGTCCCGCGACCAGGAGCGCCAAACCGCCTAGCGCTAATGGGCGAAACTTGGCAGGTTCACGGTGTCGAAATGTCGCCATATCGACTTGAGCAGCAGCGTGCACAACTTGCCGTTGTGAGTCCCGGCGCGCGTGCGAACCCAATGACAAGATTACTGCTACGATTATCAGCCCATATGACACTACGGTTAAGATGTCAAGGCCAGTAATGACTCGTGTAGTTCCTGGCAATAGCCCTTGCCGCGCACCCCAGACACCGACTCCCAATGCCACCGCTATCTGCACGGTGGTCGACGAATCGACAAAGAAGATGAGAGCTAGAACGACCAAGAAAAACACGCCAATCCCTGGTGCGAGAAGGCGAGTGGAAAGGGGCCTACGCAGGACAATCCCACTGGAGAACACGGTATTCGAATTGGGATCGACGTAGGCACCGTCGATCTCCCAGAGGGACGCACGAATGACCACGTGCTGAGCTCCGCTAATTCTCCAGTTTTTTAGCACCTTTCCTGACTCGGTATAGGTGCGAACCAGAAAATCGACATCACTCTTAACGGGCACTGTGTCATATGGATAACCGTAATATGTGGAATCGGCTGAGAAAACTGTGAGAGGTAGGCGCCAGTGGGGCATTTTAGTCACTATGTGCGAGCGAAAAAATGTGCTGTTTGGATTGGCATAGTCAACACAAAGAGCCTTGCTCCCGCTTAAGTCAAAACTTCCGCCCTCTTGGAATGGGCTGTGCCCTGCCGCTGTGACGGCGCCTCCCGCCCATAGGCATGCTCGCTTGCCTCCCCGTGCTAAGGTTGGGTCGACGATGATCTTGTCAATAGTCAGATTGAGCGTTTCAGGGAAGTTGCCACCTACCTCGAGTCGCCCGAACAGGGCGACCCGATCGTCTCCGTCCCCCAACGCATAGAAGGTGACACTCTGTGGATAGGGGTTCACCTGCTGCGTCAAGGTTTGCAATGGGCCGGCCTTTCGAGCCACTAATACGATGATAATGACTGCCGCCACCAAAAGAGATGTGAGTAGCAGGAAACGGGTTCGCACGAACTAAATCCATAATGTGGCGAGGGTACTGAAGAAGAGAGGTCCGGACCAACGACTTGGACCGAACGTGTGACGAAGAGCGAACAACTCCATCGTAGCCACTCTTCCTGACGAATGGAAGCAGGCCTTGCGGCTCCGGGGAGTGAGGCCTTTCAGCGAGTTAGCTGACGAAGCTCAAGTGGTGATCCGCGCGCATCATGGATGTGCTTAGCGGTCCCCGGGAGCTTACAGCGAGTAGCCTCTCCAGCCCGTCGCACGAGCGCCAAAACCCTCTGATTCTCTTGCGCCAAATTCGCTGCCCGAGTACGCGGCTCCGCTAATGAGCACAGAGAACGACGGGAGCTAAGTCTTCGGCAATCAAGTAACGACATGCTAACGCCAAGCAAACACGCTGAGGTTGCCCTGAGCCGATAGCGGCGCGCTGCCTGGTACGACCTGGACAGGCCTCAGACCGGTGACTGTCACGCAAGAACCCGTCGTAACCCACCGTGTGGGATTGGCGGTTTCGCACACGGGCAACTCTCGGTCGTGTCTGGCTCCGAGCCGCCCAATGCACGCATCTCAGGAAACATAACCACCAACACGGTCACTCTCACGTGGCGGCAACGAGAGAAGCACAGTATGGGCCAGAACGTGTCCTACCGTACGTTGGGAGTCGTAACGAGGCTGCAGCAGACCAGTAGTATGGAACGCAACATCCACCGGTCCTGCGCGAGGGCAAAGATTGTAACGGCTGTTGACGCATGAGGCGCAAGCACGGGCATAGCCGGGTGGAAGCGACCATCACCAGGGACCTACCACACCGAGAATCCGCATGGAACACGACTATCGAGCCCGAGAGGCCAGAGCCCGGGCCAATATCGATGCCCAACTGGCCGCCGCCGGCTGGCAGGTCCAGCAGCTGGGCCGCGTCAATTTGAAGGCCGGGCCGGGCGTTGCGGTTCGTGAGTTCGTCCTCGAGAAGGGACATGGGCGGGTGGACTACCTGCTCTTTCTCAACGCGCAGCCGGTCGGGGTGATCGAAGCCAAACCCGAAGGAACCACCCTGGTCGAGGTGGAGCAGCAGAGCGGCAAATACGTCGACGGCCTGCCCGGCTGGATGAGACCGCCAGTCTACCCACTGCCCTTCATCTATGAGTCCACTGGCGCAGAGACTCGCTTTACCAACGGCTACGATCCCGACGCGCGCAGCCGGAGGGTCTTCACCTTCCACCGGCCGGAGACGCTGGCCGAGTGGGCGCGGCAGATCGTGGCGGATGCCGCCGCGCCTACCTTCCGTGCCAGACTCCGGGCCATGCCCGAGCTGGATGCCACCGGTCTGTGGAGCGTGCAGGCGGAGGCCGTGCGCAACACCGAGCGGTCGCTACGCCAGGATCGTCCGCGGGCATTGATTCAGATGGCAACCGGATCGGGCAAGACCTTCACCGCGGCCAACCTCTGCTACCGGCTGATCAAGTACGGGAACGCCCGGCGCATCCTGTTCCTGGTCGATCGCGCCAATCTGGGTAGGCAGGCCAAGCTCGAGTTCGACAAATTCGTGATCCAGGAGACACAGCGCAAATTCCCGGCCGAGTACATCGTCCAGCACCTCCAGTCCAACACCCTGGACAGCAACGCGCGGGTCTGCATTGCCACCGTGCAGCGCATCTACTCGATGCTCAAGGGCGAAGCCGAACTCGACCCCGAGCTGGACGAGCACTCGGCCTACGAGCTCCACCTCCCTGAGCCGGTGCCCGTCGAGTACAACCCGACCATGCCGCCGGAAACCTTCGACATCGTCATCATCGACGAATGCCATCGCTCCATCTATGGGCTATGGCGGCAGGTGCTGGAATACTTCGATGCGCACCTGATCGGCCTGACCGCGACGCCCACCAAACAGACCTTCGGCTTCTTCAAACAGAACCTGGTGATGGAGTACTCCCACGAGATGGCGGTGGCCGACGGGGTCAACGTGGACTTCACGGTCTATAAGATCGAGACCGCGATAACTCAGGCCGGCGTGACCATCGAGGCCGGCGAGTACGCCGGTCTGCGGAACCGTCAGACTCGACAGGTCCGCTGGGAGATGCGAGACGAACCGGCCACCTACCGCGCAGCGCAGCTCGATCGAGCGGTGGTGGCCGAGGATCAGATCCGCACCGTGGTCACCACCTTCAAGGACAAGCTCTTCACCGAGATTTTCCCGGGCCGGACCACGGTACCCAAGACGCTAATCTTCGCCAAGGACGACTCCCACGCGGACGACATCGTGCAGACGGTGCGGGAGGTCTTTGCCAAGGGCCGAGAGTTCGCCACCAAAATCACCTACCGCACCCACGACGGCAAACCGGACGACCTCTTGCAGGCCTTCCGCAACTCGATGAACCCACGCATCGTGGTCACCGTCGACATGATTGCCACTGGTACCGATGTCAAGCCGCTGGAGTGCTTGCTCTTCATGCGCACCGTGCGAAGCCGGGCCTACTTCGAGCAGATGATCGGCCGCGGCGTGCGCATCATCAACGATACCGATTTTCAGGCGGTGACCGACGACGCCAAACACAAGGATCGCTTCGTGGTGGTCGACGCGGTAGGGGTGACGGATACGCCACTGTTCGAGACCATGCAGCCGCTGGAGCGCCAGCCGGCGGCCAGCCTGGACAGCCTGTTCAAGCTGGTCGGGTTTGGCAACCGTGACCCCGAGGTGGCCTCATCCATCGCCGGCCGGCTGGCCCGGCTGGACCAGCACCTCACCCGGGACGATCGCGCGGCGCTTACCGCGCTGGCCGGAGGTCTCGACCTGGGCGCTATTGCCCGTGGGATCGTCGAAGCGCTCGACCCCGATGAGCAGCTGGCGGCGGCGGAGCAGGCCGGCATCGCCGAGGATGATGAGGTGGGAGTTGATCGCGTCGCTGCCGATCTCCTGGCCGAGGCGCTGCAGCCACTTGCGGCCAACCCCGACCTGCGCGCCGCCATTGTTGAGGTGCGCAAGTCGTACGAGCAGACCATCGACGAGGCGTCGACGGACACGGTGCTGTTCGCCGGCTACTCGGCGGAGGGTCGCGAGAAGGCGGCGAGCATGATCTCCTCCTTCAAGAGTTACATCGCCGAGCACCGGGACCAGATCCGTGCCCTGGAAATTCTCTACAGCCGCCCGTACGGCGAGCGGCTCACCTTCTCGCAGCTCAAGGAGTTGGTGCGGGCCATCGAGCGGCCACCCCGCCAGTGGACGCCGGAGAAGCTGTGGCAGGCCTACGAGATGCTGGACCGCTCGAAGGTGCGTGGCTCCGGCGGCCAGATGCTGACCGACATCGTCTCGCTGGTGCGCTACACGCTGCAACAGGACGACGAGCTGGTCCCTTTCCGTGAACAGGCCGAGGAACGAATCTCGACCTGGCTGGCGGCACAGAAACAGCGGGGAGCGGTGTTCACCCCCGAACAGAGGCAGTGGCTGGAGTGGATGAAGGACAACATCGCGAGTGAGATGGGAATCACGGCGGACTCTTTCGAGTACACGCCGTTCGTGGAACACGGCGGGATCGGAAAGGCGTATCAGGTGTTCGGCGAGCGGCTGACGCCGCTGATGGATGAGCTGACTGAGGTGTTGGCGGCGTGAGTGAGTTGCCGATGGGGTGGGTTGAGGCAACCTTGGACGATATCGCTACGTGGGGTAGTGGCGGGACACCAAAGTCCACTTTCAGTAAGTACTACGGAGGCGGTGTCCCTTGGGTTGTCACCGGCGACTTGACGGATGGGATCGTTCGCGAGACTGCGAACTCGCTAAGTGAGGAGGGGTTAGCCAATAGCAGCGCGAAACTTGTTCCCCCAGGCACGGTACTCGTTGCAATGTACGGAGCATCAATCGGTCGGGTCGGTATCGCTGGAACCGCTCTCGCGAGCAACCAGGCAGTGGCTAATGCACAAGTGTATGAAGGCGTCACCGCGCCCAAATACGTTATGTACTACCTGCTAAGTCAACGGACCGAGCTTGCGCGAGCAGGCAAGGGTGCTGCTCAGCCAAACATCGGCCAAGGCATCCTTAAGACGTGGCCCATCCCAATTGCGCCACTCGCAGAACAAGCACGCATCGTCGCAGCCATCGAGGAGCAGTTCTCCCGGCTCGATGCCGGCGTGGCGGCGCTGGAGCGGGTGCGGCAGAATCTCAAGCGGATGCGGGCGGCGGTGACGGGGCGGCTGGTACCACCCACTCTTACAGATGATCCAGTTGAGCAACTACTAAGTCACATTGCGTCGGAGCGCCAGGACTATCTCAGAAGACATCCATATTCGGGAAGTAAGCGTGCTCCAATAACGCCGAACCTAGAAGAGATCCCGGGTGTCCCGCCCGGGTGGGCGTGGGCCACGGTCGACCAACTATGTACCCGCGTAGTGGATGGCGTTCACAAGAAGCCTGAATACGTTTCAGAAGGTATCCCATTTGTTACCGTTCGGAATCTCACCGCAGGGAACGGAATCTCCTTTGAGCGGTTGAACCACGTGACACCAAAGGACCATTCTGAGTTCATTCGACGCGCCCACCCGGAGAAAGGCGACCTTCTCCTATCAAAGGATGGAACCTTAGGTGTCGTTCGAGCCGTGCGCGACCCTCGAGAATTCAGTATCTTTGTTTCAGTTGCATTGATGAAACTTGTGTCTCATGAGTTGACCGACTATCTCGAAATCGCGCTTGCGTCCCCGGTTGTACAGCGACAAATGGTGCCGAAAGGTTCTGGGCTTCAGCACATACATTTGGAAGACCTTCGACAAGACTGTATACCGATCCCACCTTTGCAGGAGCAGTATCGTATCGTGGCTGAGGTCCACCGTCAGTTTTCCATACTAGACCAACTGGAACATACCGCGATCAACCTCTCGAAGCGAGCCTCTGCTCTCCGCTCCTCCATCCTCGCAGCCGCCTTCTCCGGCAAGCTCGTCTCCCAGGACCCGAGCGACGAACCAGCCTCTGTCCTCCTGGAACTCATCGCAGCCGAACAGGAGCCCACGAAACGCCGGAAAGCTTGAGTTGCACGCCGGCGAGCGTTGCCCCATACTACGCACATGCAGCGCGAATCTCCTGCCAGCTGTATGGGAACTTACAATTGTGTGGAAGGTGTGACGAATGCCGCTCTCAACAATCCTCGAACATTACGCCTCGGAAGCGCTCGAACGCGCCACATATAAGTCTCTCGAAGACGGCTCCTTCGTGGGCCGCGTGCCGGAACTCAAGGGTGTCATCGCCTTTGGCTGCAATCGAGAAGAGTGCGCGACAGAGTTGTTCTCGGTGATCGAAGATTGGGCATTGTTCCGCGCACGGGCAGGCCAAGCGATTCCGGTGCTTGGAAGTGTCGACCTAAACACCGAGGAGGGACGTGCGCTCGCACAGTATTAGTCCCCTAGCCAGGACGGCTTGTTTCCCCGCTTTATGTTCGCCCAGTCCTGGTTAGAAATTGGGTGTCCGATAAGGTTCCCGACTTCGCAGATCATTTCCTTTAGCTTATCGACGCCATATTCCTCGTAGGATGGGATGCTCAGCGAGTAATCTCGGTACTGCATAAACTCATGTCGACGCCCAGATGCCGGCCCCTGAAAACCCAAGACACGAAGAGCCCGAATGAAATCGTCTCGTTTGCAGGGCCCGAGCCGCACACTCACTCCGCGTCGTCCTCCCCCACGCTGCCTCCACTTGTTTCCCCATCTGGCTCCTCCAGGTACACGAATGCTAGCGTGGCTTCAGCCATCGCGAGCCACTGCTTACGCCTCGACGTGGATAGCGGCACTCCTTCTGGAGGAAGGCTGCGCATAAGCAACAGAATTGCAGGCGAGACGCCGTGGGTATCCTGCGATTTTCCTGCGCTTGTCACAAGGAGGCTCCTGACCGCGTTGCACTCGCCGGGATAGGCTCGCCCCGGTAATCGCACACGGCTCGAGGTGCCGGTAGGCGACAATTGCCCCCTGCGGTGGTTTCGAAGCGCGCGACACTCCACACTAGCTTGCATCCGCATCGGGTTGATTGCACTCGTCAGTTTAGCTGGCGCGTTAAGCTTATAACTGAACTATTGCTCGACCGTACCGAGGGCGTTTGCCGTTCCAGTTGAGCACGAGGTACCGCTGTGAGCGATTCCACCACCGTCGTCGCCAAACTCTGGAACTACTGCAACGTCCTGCGCGACGACGGCCTCTCCTACCAGGACTACATCGAGCAGCTCACCTTCCTGCTCTTCCTCAAAATGGCCGATGAGCAGACCCAGCCGCCTTTCAATCGCCCCAGCATTGTGCCTCAGGGGCTGGACTGGGAGACGCTGCACCGGCTGGACGGTGATGCGCTGGACGTGCAGTACCGGCACACGCTGGTCGAGCTGGGCCGGCAGCCAGGCACCCTGGGCGTGATCTTCCGCAAGGCGCAGAACAAGATCCAGGACCCCAGCAAGCTGAAGCGACTGGTCTCCGATCTGATCGACAAAGAACAGTGGATGAGCATGGACGCGGACGTGAAGGGCGACGCCTACGAGGGGCTGCTGGCCAAGAACGCCGAGGACGTGAAGTCGGGCGCCGGCCAGTACTTCACGCCGCGCCCGCTGATCCAGGCCATCGTCGATGTTATGCGGCCCCTGGCCTCACACCGCGTGTGCGATCCCGCGGCGGGCACCGGCGGCTTTCTGCTCTCCGCCTACGAGCACATGAAGACCGCCTTTCTCGACCCGGATGAGAAGCGCTTTCTGCGCGACGAGGCCCTGCGCGGCTGGGAGATCGTGGACGCCACCGCCCGCCTCTGCGCCATGAACCTGCTGCTGCACGGCATCGGCACCCCGCAGGGCAATAGCCTGGTCACCGTGGACGACGCCCTGCGGACCGCGCTCAGCGACCACTTCGACATGGTACTCACCAATCCCCCCTTCGGCAAGAAGTCCTCCTATAAAGTGATCAACGCCGAGGGGGAATCTGAGCGCGACGACATGAGCTACCTGCGCGAGGACTTCTGGGCCACCACCAGCAACAAGCAGCTCAACTTCCTGCAGCACGTCCGCTCCCTGCTGGAGATCAACGGGCGTGCCGCCATCGTGCTACCGGACAATGTCCTGTTCGAGGGTGGGGCGGGCGAAACCGTGCGCCGCCGTCTGCTGGAGCAGTGCGAGGTCCACACCCTGCTGCGCCTCCCCACCGGCATCTTCTACGCCGGCGGAGTCAAGGCCAACGTCCTGTTCTTCGACCGCAAGCCGCCGTCCGAATCGCCCTGGACCACAACCCTCTGGATCTACGATCTTCGTACCAACCACAGCTTCACGCTCAAGGAGCGCCAGCTCACCCGCGCCGACCTTGACGACTTCGTCGCCTCCTACCACCCGACCAACCGCCACGAACGCGCCGAGTCCGAGCGCTTCCGCCCCTTCACCTACCAGGAGCTAACAGCGCGCGACAAAGCCTCCCTGGACATCTTCTGGCTCCGCGATAAGACCCTGGAGGACACCGACAATCTTCCCCCACCCCACATCATCGCCGCGGAGATCGTGGAGGATCTGGAAGCGGCGCTGGCGCAGTTTGCGGAGATTGCACAGACTTTGTCTGGAGGTCAACTCGGCTGACTGAAGAGAATCGCGGATACCCACCGAGGGGGGCATACGCGGGCATCCGTCTTGCACCGGCATTACAGTGGGAGACTGATTCCCCCAGCGCCGCAGGGCTGGACAGGCCATTCGCACAGCCCGGCCGTGCTGGCCTGCGGGCCAGGACGGCGGGCTACCGGTAGGTCGTAACCGGACGATAGCGGCCGGTAGACCGCTCCCTTGTGGGCGGGATCGGCCCGCAGGCCGACACCACGGTTCCATCCAGCCCGGATACCCCGCCGTTGGGGGCACGGGCAGGACGGGAGGCCAAGACCATTAGCCGAATGAGCGCGGTGGAGCGACCTCCGGCAGGGTTGACTGGGACTCCCCCCCCCGGCGCTACATTGAATCAGATACTTCCTTGACAGGTTGCAACACCCGTAGCCAGACTCCTGTGGCGGGAGACGCGGCGTTCTGTTCGATACCGGAAGTGATGCGCGGAGGACCGATGCGGTTCTGAGTCCGCGTCAACCAGGCTCGTCCTGGAGCCAGAGCCGAGAGAGCAGCGAGGAACGGGGATACGATGGCGGAACGCCGTAACCGAGGGCCGCAGCGGGAGCGAGAAGGCAGCATGGTGCAGCAAGGTCCGGAATGGACAGACGCGGTAGCAGTGCGTGAGAGAGTTCGCCAGGAGCAGGATCGTGTGAGCCGGCAGCAGGCAGATGTCATTCAGCAGGGCGAAGCTGAGGTAGCCGTACTCAACAAGAACCTGGAAGCCCGCTCCTGGGCTCTGCAGACGATCCTTGAAACAGGTTTGGCCCGGCGGCCCGAGCTCGATTTCGATTCTTTGAAGGATAGAACGCCATACCCGCCCTTCGTTGCCCCTCCCCATATCGCCGAATCCGCACCCTTGCCATCGCGGCAGACATTCATGCCTCGGCCGATCACTCTCTTCGGCAAGATGTTCGGCAAGCAGAGGCATGCGCGGGCCGTGGCACGGGGGTTGCAAGCCTACCAGGATGCGTGTATCCGGCGCGACCAGGCGGAGCGAGAGCGCCTGAAGGAACGTGACCGCCTCACTGCCGAACATGAACGGGGAGATCGCGACCATACCGAGAGGCTCTCCCGTCAGCATGCGGAGATCGATGAGTTCGAACGACGGTATCGGAGTGGAGAGGCGGCCGCCATAGCATCCTGTTGTGAATTGGTGCTCAGCGCCAGTCCCTATCCGGAGGGATGTCCAGCGGAGTTTCGATTGGCGTACGAACCCGATTCGAAGCAGGTCGTAGTGAACTATCAACTGCCCGCGTTCGACGTAATACCACTGGAAAGCGACTTTCGCTACCTGAAGGCGCGGAATGAGATTGCCTTCTCGCCAGCGAAAGTCCTGGAACGGAAAGCGCTCTATGCCGAGGTGGTGAGCGGAATTGCCATCCGGACCATGCACGAGCTCTTCGAGGCTGATACGGACCAGCACATCGGCGTCGTGGTCTTCAACGGCTATGTTCGCACCATCGACCCCGACACCGGGAGCGATATTCAGCCCTTCCTGGTAACGGCGCGGGCCACACGCGACGAGATGGCCGCAATCGATCTTCGGCGCGTCGTCCCCATGGCCTGTCTCCGCCGCCTCAACGCCCAGATCTCTCCCAATCCGGGTGAGTTACAGCCGGTACGACCGATCGTCGACCTCGACACGGTGGAACGGCAACTCATTGAGCACGGCGAGGTCCTGGCGGAGCCGGAGCAGCGACCTGACTTCGTGGAAATGGCGCCGTGAGAAGGTGAGATGCTGGCAATAAGAACGATCTGACGCTCAAGATGGCGTGCGTTCTCTCCACACGAGCGTGCGACCAGATGGCGCGGTGCATCGAGTCCGAGCGTCTCACGGCACTCACGGCGGAGAGCGCATGAAGAAGGGGCGGCCAACCCGCCGCCTCTTCATATAATCACAGCGCTGGTCTATCTCGACGGGATTGCTTGCGAGGCTGTGAATATATCCTGGTCGTTGAGCGGCTGGCCACTCGAATTCTGAGCCGTACAGACCGTCGGCGGGTTGCCAGGCGCACCTGAGCCGGGGCACAGCACGGCCTCGGGTGACCGCGTATCCGCCCATGCTGGGTACGCGTTGTCGACGGCGGTCAAGCCGCTGTAATCGCCCAGGAACAGGCCCCGGAACTGCGTGGGTGGCGGCATCGACGATGATGTCACGCGCTGCACGGCGAAGTTCGTCAGGTCCGCGGAGCCGGACAGGCTGACGTCCGAGAACCCGGTCGTTTCGTCGGCGCCGTACTGACGGTCGTAGTACGACACTGCGAGCTTGCCGAGCTTGTTGAACGCCAGCCACTGGAAGTACTGGTCGGTCGTGGCCTGTGCCGCGTCCTGGGTGACTGAGGTCAGTGCCCGAGGATCGGTGGTGGTACCGGTGAAGGTGGCCCCACCGTCGTTCGACACACTCAGCAGGATGTCGTTGTTGCACGCTCCCGGCGTTTTGACGCCGGTTTACAGGTTATTGCCGGTTGCTGGGCTGAAGCTCGTGGGCACGCAGCCATTGGCCTCATTGGAGTTCCGATTGATGTACGAGCCGAACGAGACCACTACCTGGCTCGGGTTTGTTGGGTTCACCGCACCCACCGGGTAATTGGTGGCACGGAAGAAGGAGTTACTGGTGCCGCTCTTCTCCGGCACGCAGGAGCGACCGGCGTCTTTGCCGGCCTGGTAGGTGGCACAGTCGGGCAGATCGTAGTAATCAGCGACTTTGACCGGGGGCCTGTATCTCATTATCAGGGCCGGTGTAACCGGCCCGAACGGTGTGCGTCGTGAACTGTCCGCCCACGAACATGACGCCGGCCAACGGGATTACCACGAGTCCGCGTAGGAGTCGTAACTTCACTAGCGATTCCCTTCCTTGCAATGGATGCTGATGCACGGCGCCGCGGCCGTGCCCGTTGTTCTGCCCGCCTCCTCCTCTCCGGAGAATCTCTCCCTGCTGCTCCTCACGTATTTAATACGTCAACCTAATACCAGGCGCAGATGACATCATGAAAATTTGCCTCATAATTACCATGCCCGTACGGCACAGCGATGGAGAAACCGGCAAGGAGAATCAGCGTGATGGGTGAAACTCGGGAGGATGAGCCCCTCTCCGGCCCCTGGGTGGTCGAGTCCGGGTCCTTTCGTCTGCGGATCGCCGGCGATGCGCAGGGACGAGTCGTGGTGGGCGGGGAGGTGCGACGCGACGACCTGTGGGTGATCAGCGCTCCTCCTCTGACCTCGCCGGTAACCGGCATCGACCTGATAGTGGGAAGTGGGACGATGCGGGACGGCGTGCTCGCTTTGCAGGGAACGGCGCGTGCCCAGGACCATGAGCAGCCGCCGACGCTGGGAGCCTGGCAGGGGAGCGTGGCTGCTGAGTCGGAGGGCTGGATCCGGATCGAGGTCGCGCTGGAGGTGCTCGCGGCAGGTCACTGCAGACCGGAACTCCTGCTGTGGCTCGGCGCCGCGAGCACCATGTACGAGCGACAGTTCGCCACCTTCCGCCAGACACGCCTGGCCGGGCCAACCGTGAACAGCCAAGGACTGGCGGGAAACGATCTCCCGGCCGTCTTCTTTCACGATCCCGCCCAGCGGATGTGGACCATGCTGTACGTTCCGGCCGAATCCTTTACCTGGAGTCCGGGCCGGTTTCTCGACTATCGCTGCGATCTCTGCATCGATCGCATAGCCATGCAGTATGGGGTGGGCCTGGTGACCTCGTCAGCTCCGGGTGTGCTCCTGCCGGGGCTTCAGCGCTTCGTCTGGTACATCCGCCAGCAAGCTGCCGCGACGCCGCCCAGCGAGTACCAGGCGCAACGCATGTTGATTGCGGCGCTCACACCGCTCCTCGGGACCACCAGTACCCCGCCGCCCTCCTGGCAGACAGTCGCCGCGGGGACGGTCCACGATCTCCTGACACCGGGCGACATGCAGCTCAACGTCGATGGGTTCCTGGGGCATCCCGCTTATGTCCGCGACACCTCCCAAATACGGCCTGAAGACCGGCGGCCACAACATCTGGAGCTGATGACACAGATTGATGTCATACCGCCGCTCGCGCTCTATCTTCGGCTCCTGCCCGATCCGGCCGCCAGCCGTCACCTGGCCGCCTTGATCGACACCCTGCCCCTCTTCCACCAACCGGATGAGCACTGGTTCCGCAACGTCTATCCCGGCTGGGGCGGGCTCTGGATCGAGGACCTCTGGTATTTCTTCGAGAATGCCCTGATCAAACTCCCCTGGACGGCCGCGATCACCGGCCAGGAAAACCTCTGGACACTTTTTCTGGACGCACTGGCAGGAGCCACCACGCTGGCCCATACCGTGGGATATATCTTCCCGCTGTTCGCGGAGGTGCGGTTGAAGACACCGTTTGGCTCTTCCACGAACTACAGTGTCGGCGGCATGTACGCCTACGGTCATCTCCTGGCCCACGCCCATACCGGGCGAGAGGAGCACCTGGACGAGGCATACACAGCGCTGGACACGCTCGGCCGGCTGCCGGTCGACCGACTGTGGCACGAGCCGCAGCAACTCGGTTTCGCCGCCGCCGCCGCGGCGCTGCTCTCCGAGCGACGCGGCGATCCGGCCCTGGCTGCTCTGGCCGAGGATCTGCTGGCCGCGCAGTTGCGGATGGTGTACTGGGACGACCGGTCGGTGCGCGGCGACTCGATCACGGGCATGTTTCAAGCGTGCGCCTCGCTCCTCTATCCGGCGTTCAAGGAAAACGTGGAGAGCATCGTGCCCTGGCCGCAGCTGCTGCGCGCCGGTATCGGGGACGCCGGCCTCCTGCTCCGCGTGCTCGATGCGCAGCGCCGGAACAACGGCGCGTACTTCGACGTGATTCGCGGCACGGTCGGTGTGGGACGCTTCACCCCCTATGAGAACCTGGGAACGGTGGAATTGCCGCGGGAAGGAGAGATCGGCAAGGAGATCTATGGCGCGGGAGAGGTCTTCTGGCTGTATCTCCTCCTGGAAGCGCTGGGATGCGCCGACGATACCGATATCTTGATCTGCTCGCTCGACCTACCCGACCTGGGAACACTTGCCAACTTCCCGCCCCATTCCCGCCGCTTCATGCTGTTCAACTCCGCCGCTTCCGCCCGCACAGCGACACTGACCATTCCCTTCTTACCGGCCGGGCGCTACGCAGTACGCTGTGGCGACCAGCCGGCGATCGAGCTGGCCAGCGCTGATGGCGACCTCACCATACCGGTTCAGCTCGGCCCGGGTGAGACGCAGCAACTCCACGTCGCGCCCATGGAAGGGCGCGCTCCGTCTTAAGGTGCGATGGAGGGAATACGCAGTACGGCGATGTGGGTCGTGGCCCGCTGTGTGCCGTACTGCACTTGAGTCAAGGTGGTAAAGGCCCATTGATGAACATAGTCGAACTGCTCTGGACACAATCGAGTCTGTCTAATGCCCCCGCGGCTCGGTTTCTTCGTCGTATCGGAAAGCCGCGCATAGTGGGTCACCGTCTCGCCGAGCTACACTCCCACCGGATCGAACACCCGCAGTTCTCGATACAAGGTGCTTCGCTGCACTGGGGTGCGGCCAATGGAGTGGATCAGGTCGATCATCTCCTCCATACCCAGCTCCTGGCCGTGGCTGGCGCCCGCCGCGCGGGAGATGCTCTCGTTCATCAGCGTGCCGCCGAAGTCGTTGCAGCCGGCCTGGAGAGCGACCAGACAGCCGTCGCGGCCCAGCTTTACCCAGGAGCACTGGATGTTGTCGATCCAGCCACGCAGGGCCAGACGGGCTACGGCGTGAATTTTGATCGTCTCCTCGAAGGTCGGCCCCTGCCGCGAGCGGCCCTTCCTGTAGAGTGGCGCTTCCATGTGGACGAAGGGGAGCGGGACGAATTCGGTGATGCCGCCGGTGCGCTGCTGCAGGCCGCGCAGCACGCTGAGGTGGCGCGCCCAGTGTTCGGGACCGTCGACGTGGCCGAACATCAGCGTGGAGGTCGTGGGCAAGCCCACCCGGTGCGCCGTCTCAACCACCTCGACCCACTGTGCGGTGTTGAGCTTGTCGGGGCAGATGTGCTTGCGAATGCGATCGTCCAGCACCTCCGCCGCGGTGCCGGGGAGGCTGCCCAGGCCGGCCGCTTTGAGCGCCATCAGCATCTGCTCGATAGTCCGGCCACTGGTCTGGGCACCCTGAAACACCTCGAGCGGCGAGAAGGCGTGGACGTGCATCTCCGGCACGCGATCCTTGACCGCCGCCAGCAGTTCCAGATAGAAATCGCCGGTGTACTCGGGGTGGATGCCACCCTGCATGCACACCTCGGTGGCGCCGCGCGCCCGCGCCTCCACCACCAGCTCGACCACCTCATCGATGCCCAGCTTATAGGGCTTGCCACGCAGGTTTTCGGCCATCTTCCCCTTGGAAAAGGCGCAGAACTGGCAGCGGAAGTAGCAAATGTTGGTGTAGTTGATGTTGCGATTGATGGCGAAGGTGATACGATCGCCGTTGCGCCGCTGCCGTTCATCGTCGGCCAGACGGCAGAGCCAGTCGAACTCGGCGCCGCGTGCGGAGAAGAGCATTCCCATCTCGCGCTCCTCCAGCTCCTGCCCCTGCTCGACTCGCGAGAGGATATGGTCGATATCCGGCCGAACCAGGCGAGGAAGTCGGGCGGGTGCGGGAGGCAGCATCTCGCTTCCCGCGTACCAGCGGTCCTGGCGCGCCAGTCCCTCGGCATCGGCCACTCGGAGGGTCGCCCGGAGCATGGTCGGATCGAGCCATTGGGCCGCGGTATCCAGATCGGCCAGGAACTCCGGATACACCGCTAGCCGCTCGCAGAGCTGAAAGCTTTCCTGGGCGCATATCTCCGCCATCTCCCGCAGTTGCGGCCAGGGCGCCTCCGGGTTGACGAAGTCGATGGTGAGCGGCGAGACGCCGCCAAAGTCGTTGATGCCGGCGGCCAGTAAATGCCGGTAGTCGTCCGTCAGGTTGGGTGGGGCCTGAAGATTGGCCTCGGCGCCAAGGCAGAGCCGGGTCACGGCCACGGCGCGCAGAAACTCTTCGAGCGACGGCTCCGGGGCGCCGGCCATCAACGTGTCGTCCTTGGCCCGGAAGTTCTGGATGATGATCTCCTGGACCTGGGGCCGGCGGCCCAACCCGCCCATCGCCAGGATGGTCTGGGCGCGTTCCGCCAGCGTCTCGCCGATGCCGATCAGCGCGCCGCTGGTAAACGGTACGCGCAACTCGCCGGCCAGGTCCACCACCTGGAAGCGCCTGGCGGGAACTTTGTCTGGGGCTGCATAGTGGGCCTCGCCCTTCTGCAGCAGGCGTTCGCTGGTCTGCTCGATCATCAGTCCCTGGCTGGCCGAGACGGTGCGCAGCAAGGCCATCTCGGCATCGCTCAGCAGGCCGCAGTTGGTGTGCGGCAGGAGGCCCGTCTCCGCCAGCACCCGCCCGGCCATCTGAGCCAGGTAGGCCACGGTGCTCTCGAAACCCATGGCGGCTAGCTCCTCACGCGCGGCGGGCCAGCGCTTTTCCGGCCGGTCTCCCAGGGTGAAGAGCGCTTCGTGGCAGCCCAGCTGAGCGCCCTGGCGAGCCACCGCCAGCACCTCTTCCTCGCTCATATAGGCGTGCTTGCCCGGCGCCGGCGCCTGGGCAAAGGTACAGTAGCCGCAGCGGTCACGGCACAGTTGGGTCAGAGGGATGAAGACCTTGCGGGAATACGTGACGCGCTTGCCGTGGCCCAAATCGCGCAGTTGTCCCGCCGCTTCCAGCAGCACAGTCAGCTCAACCTCGCCACCGAGCAAACGATCAATGAGAGGAAGATCGGTCAGTGGCGCCAGGGCCACCAGATCAGCAGCGCGCATGGGTATCTCCGGCTCAGAGGTAAGCGTTGCCACCGCTCAGCAGCACGGGCAACAGTCGACGTATCACGCAAGTTTCGGTCTTTTATGATACGTCGTCGGAGTATGTCCCCGATTTTTACGGCTGTCGACCGGTTAGCCTGAGGAGTTTGTCCTGGAGAGGGGCATCCGCGGGGACCTCGACCGCGGGAGGGAACACGCCAAGGCTGCGCCACTCTTCGGCATGGGGGCTTATTTCGTCCCACAAGCCCTGCACCAGTGGAGCGGGGAGATCGCTGTCGACGCCGATTACGCATGCGATATCGTGCGCGCGCAGGCCGCGGAAGCCGTTGATCTGCCAGAAGTACTCGCGGGCCGGATAATCGCCAAACGAACAGTGGACGGTGCGTCCTAGGTCGTCGAGCTGGCTCGCCGCGGTGCAGGCGGCCTCAACGATCTTCGCGAAGTTCGCTTTGGGGTCGTCGCCCAGCAGATCGCCCTCGAACTTGGCTTTCCCCGCCTCATCCATGGTCCTACCGGCCAGCATATCTGGAACCCAGGCGTCATCGTAGGCGTGATACGAGACGATCTCACGCAAGGTCACGGTGCTCTGATTCCGTCGCGCAAAACTCGGCGGCATTTCCATGTCCCACTGGTCGTCCCGGATCTGGTCAATGACGTTCTGTAGGGCGTGCTCGGCGAGAAGAAAGTCCTCTGGTTCATTCATGGCGTGCTCCTTGCTACCGTCGTCTCATACGCGCTTGCACCACGCTGGGCAGTGCAAGACACTGGTATGTCGCCCATGGTAATAGAACGTCCGACCTAGCGTCAATTCTGATTTTTGGCGGCCACTTGGGCCGTTCGGCCAAACATGCGAGTATCACATAGAAACCTTTCGGCATCAGCGGCTTCTGGTCGAGAGCGTGTCCCGACGGAGCCTCTGCACGGTGCACCAACGCTTTACAAGCAGGAGGGTAGGGAATGGCAAGAGAAGTACGAACGGTTGACGACGCTCCAGCGGTGACCGGACCCGCGGTCGCCGATCCGGCGCCGCTGGGACTGGCCGGATTTGCGCTCACCACGGTGCTGTTGAGTGCCGGCAATGCAAACCTGATCCATACCGGGGGATTGGTCTTTGTCGGTATGGCCTTTTTCTATGGCGGGCTGGCCCAATTTATGGCCGGAATGTGGGAGTTCAAGAACCGCAATACCTTTGGCGCGACGGCGTTCTCATCGTTCGGCGCGTTCTGGATGGGCCTGGCGATCATGATTGTCTTCGACGTGCTGGGCGGCCATCCCCAGACACCATTCTTCGCTGGCGATGGCGCCATTTGGTTCCTCTTCCTCTGGGCCGTCTTTACCACGTACATGTTCGTGGCCTCGCTGCGAGTCAGCGGCGCGGTGGCCGTGGTCTTCATTCTCCTGGCACTCACCTTCTGGGCGCTCTGGTTGGGGGCCATGCATGGAGACGCGCACGGCCACGGGATGACCGGCATCGGCGGCATGCTCGGCATCCTCACCGCGATAGCAGCGTTTTACACCTCGTTTGCCGGGGTGGCCAACAGCACTTTCGGTCGAGTGGTTCTGCCGGTCTTCCCTTTGAACCGGCCACTCCTCAAGAATTCATAGTCGGGATGTGAACATGCGGCGCATACACGCCAGGGTGTATGCGCCGCTTTTTTGTGTGGTGGGAGACAGCGTGTACGGCGCCATATATCTCATATATCTCAAATCATAGAGCGCGCTATTCTGAGGGTACATAGTAAGGAGGCGGTGATGGCGACCGAAACCAATCTGTCCTTTGATGTTCTACTCACTGAAGAGCGGCAGCACCCGCCCGCGGAAGCGTTCGTGCGGCAGGCCAATGTCAACGATCCCAAAATCTATACGGAGGCCGACGCGGATTACGAGGCCTTCTGGGCCAAGCACGCGGAGGATCTGCACTGGTTCAAGAAATGGGATACGGTGCTGGAGTGGGATCTGCCGTGGGCCAAGTGGTTCTCGGGCGGCACGATCAACGCCTCCTACAACTGTCTCGACCGGCATCTGGAATCGCGTGGGCAGAAGGCTGCGATTGTGTGGGAGGGTGAGTACGGCGAAGAGGCGTCCTACACCTATGAGGAGCTTCATCGTGAGGTCTGTAAGTTTGCCAATGTGCTGAAGGGCATGGGCTTGCAGACCGGTGATCGAGTCGCCATCTACATGGGGATGGTGCCGGAACTTCCCATCGCCATGCTGGCCTGCGCCCGCATCGGCTGTCCGCACAGTGTGGTGTTCGGTGGCTTCTCGCCGGACTCGCTGGCCGACCGCATCAACGACGCGGAATGCAAAGCGCTGATCACCCAGGACGGCAGCTTTCGGCGTGGGTCGGTGGTGCAGCTCAAAGCGAACTGCGACGCCGCGCTCGAAAACACTTCAACGGTCGAGAATGTCGTGGTGCTCAAGCGTGTGGGCGACAAGGCAGAGATCGACATGCAGGAGGGGCGCGACCATTGGTGGCACGATCTGATGGCCGATGCCTCGCCCGACTGCGAGGCGGAGCCGCTCGACGCGGAGCACATGCTCTATATCCTGTATACCTCCGGCACCACCGGCAAGCCCAAGGGCATCGTCCACACCACGGCCGGCTACCTGCTGCAAACCTATCTCACCACCAAATGGGTCTTCGATCTCAAAGAGGACGATCTCTACTGGTGTACGGCTGATATCGGGTGGGTCACGGGCCACAGCTACATCGTCTATGGTCCACTCGCCAACGGCGCTACCTGTTTGATGTACGAGGGCGCCCCGGACTTCCCGGACAAGGATCGCTTCTGGGCGCTGATCGAGAAGTACCGGGTGAGTATTCTCTACACCGCGCCCACCTCGATTCGCATGTTCATGAAGTGGGGTACGGAGTACCCGGCCAAGCACGACCTCTCGTCGCTCCGCCTGCTGGGGACAGTGGGCGAGCCGATCAACCCCGAGGCCTGGATTTGGTACAACGAGAACATCGGCCACGGCAATTCGCCCATCGTCGATACCTGGTGGCAGACCGAAACCGGTGGCATTCTGATCACCCCACTGCCCGGGATCACCACCACCGTGCCAGGCTCCGCCACCGTACCCTTTCCCGGTATCTCGGCGTCGATCGTCGACGATCAGGGGAATGACATTGAGCCGGGCAAGACCGCCGGCTACCTCTGTCTGAACCGGCCCTGGCCCGGCATGTTCCGCACCATCTTCCGCGACCCGGAGCGCTTCATCCAGAACTACTGGGCGAAGTTTCCCGGACGGTACTTCACCGGCGACGGCGCCAAGCAGCTGGAAAACGGCTATTTCGTGATCATCGGGCGCGTCGACGACGTGCTCAACGTGGCCGGGCATCGCATCGGCACCTGGGAAGTGGAGAGCGCCCTGATCGACTCGGGCGATGTGGCCGAGGCAGCCGTGGTCGGCACCAACGACCCCATCAAGGGTCAGGCCATCGCTGCCTTTGTCACGCTTAAGGGAACCGTCGAGGGCAGCGAAGAAGAGCGGCAGAAGCTCCGCGAACACGTGTCTAGGAAAATTGGGGCGATAGCCCGCCCCAGCCAGATCATCTTCACCGCCGACCTACCAAAAACCCGTAGTGCCAAGATCATGCGGCGCCTGCTTCGCGACATCGCGGCCGGCAATGTCCTGGGCGATACCACCACCCTGGCCGACCCGGCGGTGGTGCAACAGCTCAAAGATCAGTACGAAGCAATGGGTGTCAGCGACTGAGACCGCCACATACGGCGAATATGGGGCTGCAGCTGTTTGGCTGCAGCCCCGACGGAACGGCGGCTACTATGCGCCAAAACCTCGGACAGTAGGACCGTGTTCACGTCATTGCCGACCGATCCGGCGGAGTTTGGTCGCTGGAGATGGCCTGATTACCAGCCGCTATATGCACAACTCGAGGCGCTGGAATTAACGCCCAGCCTGGTCGGCGACTTTCTAGCTGGGTGGACAGCCCTGGCCGACCGTATCGACGAGACGCAGCAGCGGCTCCGGGTCGCGGCCGATTGCCACCCGTCTGATACTGCTGCAACCGCGCGGCACAACGCGTTCTTGCAGCAGGTTGTGATGCCGGCCCACGCCGTGGACCGACGCTTGGATGCCAAGCTCCTGGACAGCGGGATAGAGCCGCTTAACTTCGCCGTACCCTTGAGCGCCGTGCAGGCCCGAGCGGAGACCCGGCGCCCGGCGAATGGGCCGCTGCAAGAGCGGGAGCACCAGATTCAACAGATCTACTCCCGCTTGATCGCCGCCCAAACCGTCAGCTGGAAAGGTCGGAACACTCCGCTACCCCAGTTAGCGGCGGTCTACGAACAGAAGGACCGCAAGGGGCGCGAGCGGCTGTGGCGGCTGGAGGCGGCACGGAGGCTGGTCGATGGGCCAGGTATCGACGAACTGTGGCAGCAGCTGGTACGGCTCCGCCGGAAAATGGCGTCGAATGCCGGTTTCCGCGACTACCGCAAGTACCGCTGGCGACAACTCGGACGCCTGGATTACACGCCGGAGGACTGCCTTCGCTTCCATGCCGCCATTGAGGAGTTCGTGCAACCGGTCATTACCCGCCTGTATGAGCGACGCCGGCGCCGCCTGGGAACCAGGACGGTGCGTCCCTGGGACACAAGCGTCGATCACCTTGGCCGTCCTCCGTTAGGTTCAGGTGCTGATGGCAGCGATCTTATAGAGCGCGCAGCCGGCATCTTTCAGCAACTGGACCCCCATCTCGGCAGCTACTTCGAGACCATGCGGGCCGAGGGACTGCTGCAGATGGAGCACCAGCCCGGCAAGGAACCCGGCGGATATTGCGCCCGCTACCCCGTGTCTCGCCGGCCATTCATACTGATGAACGCAAGCGACAGCCAGCGTGACCTGTGGAACCTCTTCCATCAGGCCGGCCATGCCTTCCAGGTATTCGAAACCGGCCGCCTGCCCTATCGGCAGCAGCGATATCCTGGAGCGGAGTTCACCGGGGTGGCGGCGATGGCCATCGAGCTTCTTGGCGCACAGCTCCTTTCTGAGGAGGTAGGCGGCTTCTATCCCACGACGGACGCGGCGCGGGCACGCATTGAGCATCTTGAACAGTGTCTGCTGCGCTGGTCCATGATGGCGATCACCGACGCCTTTGAGCACTGGGTCTACGAGCACGGCGATGCCGCACTCGATCCACGGGCGTGCGTCGCCCAGTGGGCCAGCCTGTGGCTGCGCTATCTTCCGGCGGTCGATTGGAGCGGATTAGAGGACGAACTGCACGCAGAGTGGCAGCGTCACGACTCTCTCTTTCTCCACCCCTTCTCGTCCATCGAAGAGGGCGTGGCTCAGCTGGGGGCCGTGCAGATCTGGGCCAATGCTCTCCGTGATCCGACGCAGGCAGTCGCTCGATACCGTCAGGCGCTCTCGCTGGGTGGGACCCGCATCCTCCCCGAGTTATTTGCCGCCGCCGGCGCCGAGCTGGCCTTCGATGATCACACCCTCCGCGAGGCCGCCAATCTGATGGAGGATACGATCGACGAATTGGAACGAGGTTAGCTCCGCACCTGCCGATCCACCTCCCGGATATCATTCGCATGGTGCTGCAACTCGTGTGGCATATCCTGCGCCACCTCCGCCAGCCGCACGGCGCCGGCGCGGCTGTGTACGCCGCTGCGCTTCCAGGCCTCCGGAGGTAAATCAGTCAGGTAGCTCAGAAAGCGCGCCACTGTCTGCTCCAACCGGGGCAGAGACTCATCCGCCGGCTGCTCGTCCTGCCGGCCTCGCTCCACGGCCTCATCCTGGTCGTGCCACGCTAGCTCCGGATGTTCCTGTTCCGCGATCTGATGGACGCGCCTATCTATCAGCGCAGCAGCATCGGCCAGGTGGGCTACATACGCGTTGACCGACCAGACCAACGGGTCTGGCCGCAGATGGCGGTAGGTCGAGCCGGCGCCGGCCAGAGCAGTGCGCACTGCCTCAAGACCCTGCCCGGTCAGCTCCACGACCTCCTCCCGCGAACGTCCATAGGTGAAGCCGCACTCACGGCAGCGCATCATTCCGTTCTCGTCTCGTACGACCTGTGCAGGATCCATCGTTTCACCTCCAGGCACATAATGAATCGCCCCTCGCAGCCAATGCCAGTGTGACCGAGGTCCGCACCCTATGACGCCGAAACTCACCAGAATCTTTTCCGAAAACAACGACTTCCAACATATTGACGCACTCCGTCGAGGACGCGCCGCCCGGCACCGGTACGGCGAATTCTTTCTGGAGGGCGTGCGAGGAATCAATGGCGCGCTGCAGCACCGCTGGCGCCTCAAGAGTCTGGTGTACTCGCGCGACCAGCCACTCTCCGATTGGGCACGCGGTATTCTGGCCGACTCCCAGGCCGAGCAGCATCTCGAACTGCCACTGCCACTGCTGGCGAGGCTGAGTAACAAAACTGAGCCGTCCGAGCTGCTGGCGGTGGCAGCCATACCGGAAGACCGGCTCTCACGCATACCGGTGCAACGCAACCTCTGCGTGGTAGTGTTTGATCGGCCGGCGAGTCCCGGCAATCTGGGGTCCATCATCCGGTCGTGCGACGCACTGCGAGCCGGCGGTCTGATCCTCACCGGGCACGGCGCCGACCTGTACGATCCGGAGACGATCAGCGCCAGTACCGGATCGCTGTTCGCGGTTCCGGTGGTGCGGCAGCCCGGTCCGGCGGAGCTGCTGCCCTGGTTCGAGCGCGTCCGCCGTACGATTGGACCGATCCAAATTATTGGCACCAGCGCCCATGGCAGCTCTCTGCTCGATGCACATGATTTCACCAAGCCCACGGTCCTGGTGATCGGGAACGAAACCTGGGGGATGAGCGCCGCGTATCGCGAGCTATGCGACGTTATCCTTCGTATCCCGATCGATGGCTCGGCCACCTCTCTCAACGTCGCCTCGGCCGCCTCGATCATGCTCTACGAGATCGACCGTCAGCGCCGAGCGGTGGGCGAGGCGCCGCCGGTAGAAGTGCGTTCCCCGCTGTCACCGGCCCCATAACTACCATTCTGGTAGCCTGATTCATGACGGGCATACGAGCGGCCATTTTTGACATGGATGGTTTATTGATCGATACCGAGCCCGTGTGGCGGCGAACGGAGATCGAGATCTTCGGTCGCTTGGGTCTGCACCTCACCGAGGAGCAGTGCCTCCAGACCATGGGGGTACGAGTTGCTCAGGTGGTCGAGCTCTGGTACGGCCGGCATCCCTGGAGTGGGCCGTCCTGCGCTGAGGTAACGCAAGAGATCATCGACAGCGTTATCTTACAGGTGCGGAACGAAGGGGAGGCCAAGGTGGGCGTATACGACGCGCTGGACACGGTGCGCCGCGCTGGCCTTCCCATCGGCATCGCGTCGTCCTCCAGCGAAGACCTGATTCGCGCGGTGATTGAGCGGTTGGAGATCGGCCGGTACGTCGACGTCATCTGCTCGGCCGATGCGGAGCTGGAGGGTAAGCCGCATCCGGCCGTATACCTGACGGCGGCTCACTCTCTGGGGGTTGCCGGCCAGGATTGCCTGGCGTTTGAAGACTCACCAAACGGCGTGCGTTCCGCCAAAGCCGCCGGCATGTACTGTATCGCGGTGCCGGACCCCTATCTGGCCGATGACCCGGGCATGAAGGCAGCCGACCTCACCCTGGGCTCACTGGCCGACTTCACCCCGGCCGTGCTGGACAGACTCTACAGCAGGAGCACGGCCGGATAATCCAGGCACATCAGCGGCACCGCCGCGTTTCCCCTGCTCACGAACGTACACATCTTGTTAGAGGAGAAAGACCGTGGATCCACGAACGCAACGCATGGCCGAGGTACTGGTCAATTACTCGGTAGCTATTCAGCCGGGCGACTGGGTGGTGATCCAGACGCCGATTCTGGGAGAACCGCTGGCGCAGGCCTGCGTGGAGGCCGTGCTCAAGGCGGGCGGCAAGCCGACCGTCCTGTTCTATTCCGACGATATCCTGGAGACCATGGTGCGTCATGGCAGCGACGAGCAACTGGCCTTTGTGTCACCGATCAGCATGCTCGTGGTTGAGCAGGCCGATGCGCGAATAAGCCTGCTGGCGCCGCGCAACACCAAAACCATGACGGGTGTCGACCCGGCCAGGATGGCGATCATCAGCAGAGCCAATGAGTCCATCATGGAAACCTTTATGCGCCGCTCCGCCAGCGACGAACTGCGCTGGACCATCGCCGCCTATCCGACCTACGCGGCCGCTCAGGACGCCAACATGTCGCTGAGCACCTACCAGGACTTTGTGTACGGGGCGGGATTGCTGAATGAGGATGATCCGGTGGCGGCCTGGAAGCGGATGGGCGAGCGCCAGCAAAAGTTGATCGACTGGATCTCGGACAAGAAGACCGTCCATATCAGTGGGCCGGGGACCGATCTCACCGTCTCCGTTGAAGGGCGCACCTGGGTGAACGATGAGGGCACCAAGAATTTCCCGGGCGGCGAAATCTTCACGGGACCGATCGAGGACTCCGCCGAAGGAGAAATCCAATTCAGCTTTCCCGCATTTTACGGCGGGCGCGAGGTGCAGGGTGTTCGCCTGCGTTTCCAGGCCGGCAAAGTGGTTGAGGCTTCGGCGACCAGCGATGAGGCCTATCTTCTCGAAATGCTGGACCTGGACGACGGCGCCCGGCGCCTCGGCGAGTTCGCCTTCGGCACCAACGCCGGCATCCAGCAGTTCACCAAGAATGTGCTGTTCGACGAGAAGATGGGCGGAACGCTACACATGGCCCTCGGGCGGTCCTATCCAGAAACCGGCGCTACCAACCTTTCGGCCCTCCATTGGGACATGGTCTACAATCTTCGCCAGGGCAGCGAGGTCGCAGTGGATGGGCAACTCTTTAGCCAGAATGGAGAGTTCTGCGTGTAGCACGCCGCGTCCGCCCAGTCGCCTGGTGGGTGACAAGACGCTTAACCTTTGCTCGCCCAACCATCCATGGTTCGGTTAGAGCCCAATTGCCGTGGTAGGCTGAAGGGTAATCCCGGGTGCCCCGGCACGCTTTTTGGCTTGTTGACCAGGCCTCCATAGGTGCCGCGGCCAGGAAAAGGTTTCCATGACCCACGACACATCCCGTCGTGGTTCGTCTTCGTGGCGCGCCACGCTGATCGCGGTCTGCATTGCGCAGGCCACCGCCATCATCGGCTTCGACTTCACCCTGCCCTTTATACCGCTCTACCTTCAGCACAACCTCGGCGTACACGGATTGGGCCAGACGGCCCTGTGGGCCGGTCTGATCGGTTTCGGGCCGGCAATTCCAGCCACGATCTGCGGGCCGTTGTGGGGACGGTTAGCGGATCGAATTGGGTACCGATTGATGTTAATCCGGGCCATGATTTGCGCCGGGGTGCTGCTGGCGCTGATGGGGCTCGCGCCCAATCCTGGCATTTTGCTGGTGCTCCGCATGGCACAGGGCGCCTTGAGCGGCACGGTGTTCTCCTCCCAAGCGCTGGTGGCGGCGTCGGCGCCGGAGAAAGAGACGGGGCGAGCCATGGGCCTGCTCCAGATGAGCGTGTACTTCGGCGCTACGATTGGTCCGGTCGGCGGTGGATTGGTGGCCGAGCTGGTGGGCTACCGCGCCGCATTCGTGGCGGCCGGTCTGCTCATCGCCGCGGCCACCGTGGTGGTCTTCCTGTTTGTCCATGAGCCCGCCCAACGGCCGGCCCAGGTGGCTCGCGCCGAGGGACGCCAGCCCTCCATCATGTCGGTACTGGCGATTCCCGCTTTTGCCGCCGCACTGGGCCTCACGCTCATCGTTCAGCTAGCCAGCACTGCCCTCTTCCCCATCATTCCGCTCTTCGTCCAGGAGCTGCTTCGCAGTACGCATGACGTGGCCACCGCGACCGGATGGGTGATGGCGTCCTCCGGTGTCGCTGCCGCCCTCGGCTCCTATCTGGCGGGCCGGCTCCAACGACGACTGGGACTCAAGCCACTGCTGCTGGGGTGTGTGGTCCTGTCCGCGGCGCTGGTCGTGCCGCAGGCCTTTTCCCACAACTATTTGGCCTTTTTGCTGCTCCGTTCGGCCGGCTCTTTCGCCTTTGGCGCGCTCTTTGGACTGGTCGGTATCTGGGCTGCGCTGTCAAGTCCGCGTGAGGCGAAGGGGACGGCTTTCGGGCTGATGGGAGCGGCCTCCTCCATGGGCTTCGGAGCCGGACCGCTGATGGGCGGCATGGTCACCGCGGCAGCCGGAATCCGTCCCGTGTTTTTCCTTTCCGCGGGGCTGATCGCGCTGGTCCCGCTGGGGTTACTGCTGAGCAGTGTGGTGCTGCCCGCCCTGTCGGCATCGGGAAAACGGTTGCATCCAGCGACGGAACGCGAGCACTAGGATTAGGTTGCATCGACCGTAAGCTGAAGAGCATGATCGAGCCAACCTCGCCGTCTGTACCAACCCCGCCGCGCCTGCACGACATGGTGAATCGCCGGCTTCAGGCGCCGGCTGGGCTCGCCCTGCTGCTGGTCTTGCTGGTGGCAATTGCCTGGTGGCGACAGCGCTGCGAGTGGGCCGTCGCACTACCAACCGCCATAGTACTGGCGGCGCTCCTGCTCACCAGCGGGTGGTGGACGCGGCATCGGTCGCTCGCTCTAACGCTGGCAATGGATATCGTGTTGATCTTCGTCTATCTGTGGTCGCTGGACGATAGCGTCCATATTGTGATCCGAGGCAGCGGCTCGACCTACCTCGCTCAGATCGGCGATAACTCAGCGGTGCTCAACCGTCCGGTGCGCGGCGGGCGGGTGGGTCTGTATGCCGGGGGGCTCGACAGTTATCGGGTGCAGCCCACTGGCGAGGCAATTATGCCGGCCGCCACGACTCCGCTCGCGCGGTTCGGTAATTTTGTACGGCTGGTCGAACCCAAGCCGGCCTGGACCAACCTCCAGGTGCGGGTAACCGGCTCGAATCACGCCACATCCCTGCTGGGCGCAAACCAGGTGCAGGCCATGACGGGGGCCTGGTCGATCAACGCTCGGGGCGAGCTGCAAGGAGACCCCGGCTCCAACGCCTTCGTCGGCAGTCTGCCCAACGGCCCTTTTACTCTCTCCGCGGACCTGATGCGCGGAGACGGTACGCAAGGTATCGTGGTGGGAGTCAATGCCCAGAACCAGGGGTATGCATTCGCCGCGCGCCCCGATCAGCCGGATGCGATCTGGTTCACCTGGTCGAACGGCGTGCTGGGCGCCCCAGTTGGCGGCGTCGTGGTCCACGAGTCGCTGCTACCGATGATCCAGCGTACTGTGCGCCTGTTCCTGGGCAACGTGATGGCGGCACTGCTGGTCATCGTACTCGCTCCGGTGCTGTATCTACTCTTCTCCGCATTGCTGCGCCTGATGGGCGGTACGGATCAAGACGATCAGACCACGCTGGCCGTACTGTCGCGGCGCAAACGGCTGCCGGACCTGCTCGCTCTGCTGGCGGCCCTGGTTGCGGTGGTAGCGACGGCGTTAATCGCGACGCAACTACTGGAATCGATTCCGCATGTGCAGGACAGTGTCGCCTACCTCTTTCAGGCGAAGTCGCTGGCGCTGGGCCACCTCTGGGTGCCCACCCCAAAGCTCCCGACCTTCTTCACTGAAGAGTTTATCCCGATGTACCAGGGCCGCTGGTTTAGCAAGTATCCGCCTGGCTGGCCGCTGTTGCTGGCCGTGGGTGTGCTCGCCCACCTGCCGTGGCTGGTCAATCCGGTGCTGTGTGGCGCCGATCTGCTCCTCCTCTATCTCATCGGTCGGGAGGTCTACGGGCGGGGCGTCGCACTGGTAGCGACGCTGCTGGCTCTCAGCTCACCGTTCCTGCTCTTCCTGGGCGGTTCGTATATGTCGCACACCAGCACACTGTTCTATCTGAGTAGCTTCGCCTATCTGCTGATTCGGTGGGTCCGCCGCACGGACGCGGGGCCATACTCCGCGCAGGACGCCTGGCGACTGCTGCTGCCGGCGGGCTTCCTGCTGGGCATGGCCGGCATCACCCGCGGCCTCGACGCGGTGGCGTTTGCACTTCCCTTCGGGCTGCTGCTGGTGCCCCGCCTCTCGATCCGGCTGCTCCGCGCCGGCGGCTGGCTGGTCCTGGGGGCCCTAGCGCCGGTCGTCGCACTGCTGCTGTACAACTGGGATCTTACCGGCAGTCCGCTGACCAGTCCGTACAGCCTATGGTGGCCATTCGATCACCTGGGATTCGGTCCGGGAGTCGGCTACGGCCATACGCCGGCCAACGGCTTCTGGAATCTGAGCTACAACCTTGAGATGCTGCTGGCCCATCTCTTCGGCTGGCCATTTTTCTTCACCCTGGCGTTGGCCTTGCTCCCCTTTTTGCTGGGACGCGCCAAGCGCTGGGACGCTCTGTTTGGCGCCTCGGCCCTCTGTGTGATGGGCGCCTACGTGTTCTATTGGCACCCCGGCGTGATGTACGGCCCGCGCTACTACTACGTGGCCATTCCCTGGTTTGCTCTGCTCACCGCGCGTGGCCTGGAAGAGCTGTATCGCCTACCGTTGCGGCTGTTGGGACGCTGGACGCATGATCGCCTGGCGGCTGCGCTGGCGCCGCTGTTACTGGTCGGCATGCTGCTGGCATATAACGTGAGCGTCTACCTCCCCACTCAAATCCCCATCTACCGGGGCTATAACTTCACCAGCGCAGCCAAGATCGATGCGGTGCATCGGGCGGCCCTGCACCATGCGTTGGTCTTTGTCTCCTCGGGGCAACCGGGGGAATGGTGGTCGTACGGCGACGTGTTCTCCAGTAACTCGCCGCTGCTTGATAGCAATGTGGTCTACGCCCGAGACGAAGGCCGGCAAGATCGGGCATTGATGAAGCTGTACCCTGGATGGCAGTACTACCGCTTGTATGAGACCACGTTGACCAGACTCACGGGGTGACGGTCGCGGCAGCCTGGAACGCAACTTGCAATATAGTGAGAGAACAAGTAACGCGGCACATCGAAGGAGGGCTCTCGTGTTTCAGATACTGTGGATCATCGCAGTCATTCTGGTCGTGTTCTGGATCCTGGGATTACTGTTCCATATCCTCGGGGCAGCGATTCATATACTGCTGGTGATTGCGATTATCGTCTTCATCGTCGGATTCCTGACACGTAACCGGTAGGTAGCTTCGGTAACAGCCATCCCGGCTGATACGAGCAACTCGAAGAACAACAGGCCTGGCTCTGCATTTTGACCCTGCCCGACCGTTCCGGTCGGAGCACAGGGAGCATCTGGGGCCGGGTCCGTGGGTGGTAATCCGGTGTATACCGCGCACGGGTAGCTGGAGGTATGGTATGCTATTGGCTCCGGGTAAGCTACAGGGGCTCGCGGCGGTGGCGGATGATCGAGGTGTGATCGCAGCGGCGGCTATGGATCAGCGCGGCTCGCTAAAAAAGGCCCTGGCAGCCGCCAGCGGCAAAGACGTGACATCGCAACAGATGGAAGAGTTCAAGACCCTGGTCAGCGAGGTGTTGACGCAGTACGCCAGCGCCATCCTCCTCGACCCTGAGTACGGCCTGCCGGCCGCCGCGACGCGCCGTCCGGGCAGCGGTCTGCTCCTAGCCTATGAAGAGTCCGGCTATGACAATGCCCGGCCCGGTCGCCTTCCCGATCTGCTGCCTCTTGAGTCCGTACGCCGGCTCAAGGAGCAGGGCGCCGATGCCGTCAAAGTGCTGATCTATTACACCCCCTTTGACGACGGCCAGGTCAACGAGGAAAAGTATGCGTTCACCGAGCGCATCGGAGACGAATGTCTCGCCAACGATATTCCCTTCTTTCTAGAGTTCGTCGGGTACGACCCTGCAGGCGGTGATGAGAAGGGCCTGGAGTATGCCAAAAAGAAACCAGAGATCGTGCTGCGCACGATGGAAGAGTTCTCCAAAGCGCGCTACTCGGTGGACGTCCTCAAGGTCGAGGTCCCGGTGAATATGAAGTTCGTTGAGGGCACGGAGGCCTTCACGGGTACTGCTGCATACAGCAAGGACGAGACGGTGCATCACTTTCGTCAGGCGTCGGAGGCAGCAACCAAGCCCTTCATTTACCTCAGCGCCGGCGTAAGCAACGCCGAGTTCACGGAAACGCTCCGCCTGGTAGGGGAAAATGGCATCCGCTTCGCTGGCGTGCTGTGTGGCCGCGCCACCTGGGCGAATGGCATCAAGGTATACGCCACCAGCGGCGCTGACGCCTTTCATGCCTGGCTCGAAGACGAGGGCGTCAAGAACATCGAAGCAGTCAACGAATGCCTGAAGGCCGCCCAGCCATGGTACAGCTTCTATGGAGCAGAGTCACCCGCTGCCTTGAGCATGCAGACCGCGGCACACGTGTAGTCGGGCACCTGGCGTGAAAGTTGCGCAGGGGTACGCCACCCATCGTTGGAGAGGGAGTCGGACGGTACGTCGTCACGCTTCTCCTACAAGCGCGGCAACGGAAGCTCGAGGGTGATGATCGCGCGTTGCATACCCGCTGCCGTATGCAGGCCCACGCTCACGCGATACGTGCCAAACATGGGAAGGACGATGGAGCCGGCATAGCGGCTCCCGGTACGCGGAAGCACAGCCCGCACCGCGAGCATGCGCATTCCAAGCATTGCCGCCTCAAGCGTGATGGTGGCAGGTCGGTGTGCTCTGGCCATGGCGGGATACAAGACGAGTTGCACAAAGTTCTTCCCTGGAATCGTGGGGGAGAGGGAGCCCGTCACAATAGTACCGTTGGACAGCACGCCGTGCACCGTCGTCCGCATGGGGTGGATGATCAGGCGTGGATCGCTGAGAAAGCTTGACGATGGGGATCCCGAGGCGTGCTGACTCGTCATGAGTATCCCACTGCCCAAGGCAAGCGTAGTGATTAGCACACCGACAAGAAACTTGGTACGAGGAACAAGGCGAACACAAGACTGCAACGATGCGACCACGATCTAGTCCTTTCATGAGTCGACGGAGCGAGAGGAATGACTGCGGTAGCCATTCCCCTCGCTCCGCACCGCGCTAGGGGATGACCTGAATGACGCCGTCCATACCGGGATGGACCAGGCAGCCGTAGTGATACACGCCGGGCGTGGTGAACGTGACGGCGAACTGGCTATGCGGTGGCTGCAGTATGCCCGAATTGAGGATGCCCGCGCCGTTGTACACCGTCCCGCCGGTGGGGAACGCCACCTTGGGGTTTATGGTGAGTTTCGGCGGGCCAGTTTTCTGTGGCACTGGCACGATGAATTGCGCGCGGAGCTGATCGATCAGGGTTGCCGGGGCAAACGTCACAGTGTGGAAAACAGCTCCGGTCCAGATCACCGTGCTGCTGACGTGGACGGTAAGACGTTCGGGGAAATACGCATCGGCCGCGCTCGTCGCCGAGCCGTACCCAGTTTTCACGGAGTACGTATGGGCCGCTGTGGGGCGCTGATTGACCACGACTACGCCGAACATGACAGGGAAATGAATCAGGCAGTGGTAGCGGTACGTTCCTGGTCGAGTGAACGTGATGGTCCACCTCTGCCCCTTGCGCAAGAGCCCCGAGTTGGCGTACCCGGCACCATCATAGGTAGCGCGATGTGTTGGCAAGGCCAACTGAGGGTTCAACTCCAACTGTGGTGGCCCACTCGCCTGGGGCGTGACTAACACCGGCTGTTGGGCCAGCTTCCGTAGCAGCGCCATCGATCCGAAGGAAATAGTGTGGGGCTCGAGTTTGCCTTGATTGCTCCAGGTAATCGTGTCACCGACATAGATGTTGATCCGGTGCGGCGAGTAAATATTGGCGGCCCAGTCGTCGGCGCCGTAGCCGGCGGTGGCGATGTAGTGGTGCGGCGAGGTTGGCGCCGCGCTCTGCCGAGGCGCGGCGGAATGGGTGACGTCTGTGCCGCCGAGCAACAGTGCGCCGAGCGACACGATAGACGTCACTGCGATGAAGATCGGAACGCGCGGTCGATATCTCATTTGGAACTCCTCCTTGGGTGAATACAACACTGACTCTCAGTGTGCTCCCCAGCGTTTCCCGGGACCATGTGCAATCCACGCAGCTTCCCACGCAACTTCTGGTGGGTTTGCGTATCCTGCATCGGTCATCCGTGTGGTAGGATCACCCAAGTCGACGATTGTTCGTCCGATTCGGGAGATCAAGATCGTGGAGGCAGATCAAGAGGCCACGTTTGGGTCGCTACTCCGGCGGTATCGAACGACGGCGGGGCTCACACAGGAAGAACTGGCCGAGCGGGCGGGAATGAGCGGGCGGTCCATCAGCGACCTGGAACGCGGCGCCCGCACCAAGCCCTGGCGGGACACGGTCGCTCTACTGGCCAGGGCCCTTCAACTCACCAGCGAACAGCGAGAAAGGCTGGAAGGTGCCATCAAGCGCGCGCGTGCAGCGCCCGATAAGCCCTCTGCACTGCCAGGCCCAGAGCCGTTACCGCTCGAGGTGACGCCGCTCCTGGGCAGGGAACGAGAGGAGGCCGCGCTCATTCACCTATTGCGACGTGGCGATATCCGGCTGCTCACCCTCACTGGACCGGGTGGCGTCGGTAAGACACGCCTCGCCCTGCGCGTAGCGAGGACGGAGTCTGCCGGCTATCCTGATGGAGTGCGCTTCGTGCCGCTAGCGCCACTACGGGATCCCAACCAGGTGCCGGCGGCCATGGCCCTCGCCCTTGAGGTGAGCGATGTTCGTGGCCAGTCGGTACGGCAGACCCTCCAGCATGCGCTGCATTCGCGCCGAATGCTCCTGCTCCTCGACAACATCGAACACCTGCTGGAGGCCGCCTCGTTCCTTTCGGAACTGCTGGCATCGTGCCCGCGGCTGACGCTCCTGGTCACCAGCCGCGCGCGACTCCATCTCCAGGGAGAGCAGGAGTTTCCGGTGCCTCCACTCGCCGCACCCGGCGCCGACTCCCTGCCGGCCACGGATCTGGCATGGTACCCAGCATCGGCACTCTTCCTTGCGCGGGCGCGCGCAGCGAATCCCAGTTTCAGTGTCAGCGACAACAGCGCGGCCGTGGTCGGTATCTGCCGCCAGCTGGACGGTTTACCCCTGGCCATCGAGTTAGCGGCCGCGCGGCTCAAGTACCAGTCGCTCCAGCAGCTTCTCGGACACATGCAGTCTCGCTTCGAGGTTCTGATCGACGGTCCACGCGACGTCCCCGACCGCCACCACACGATGCACGACTGCATTGCCTGGAGCTACACCCTGTTGAGCGCGAAAGAACAAACGCTGTTTCGCCGGCTAGCCGTCTTTGCGGGAGACTACACGATTGACGCAGTGCAAGCGGTCTGTGCCTATGGCGCGATGTCTCGGGCCGATGTGGCGTCGGCTCTCTCCGGACTGATCGATACGAGTCTGCTGGTCGTCAGTGGGACGGACCGCGAGCAGGCGCGCTTCGCCATGCTGGAGACGATTCGGGAATATGCGCGGGAACGTCTGGCGGAGCAGGGGGAGAGCGAAGTGGCACGCAGGTCATTGGCTGGCTACTACCTTGCACTCGCCGAAGAGGCGTGGCGTGACCGATTCTGCGCCAAGGAGGCGATCATGTTCCGGCGACTGGATGCAGAGCGGGACAATATGCTCGCGGTTCTGGAATGGGCAGCCGAACACGATGTGGAATTGTTCCTGACAATTGCCGGTTCAATTTACCGCTACTGGATCATTGACGGTCACTACAGTCAGTGGCGAGGCTGGATCGAGCAGATGCTCACCAGGCACGGTTCCATTGCGCCTCGGGTGCTCTCCCAGACGGCTATCGCCGTCGGATGGCTGGCGTTGCACGAAGGGCAGATCGACACGGCAGCCGACCAATACCATGTGGGAATCGCCATTGCTCGCGCTAGCGACGACCTGTCGCTGGTTTGGGCCGCGCTGGAAGGGCTTGGCATGGTCGAGGTCAGTCGGGGCCACGGCCCCCAGGCGGCTGCCTTTTTCCGAGAAGGCGCCCACCTGTGCCACACAATGGGAGCGATGCACCTGCTGGGCACGTCGCTATACGGTCTAGGCCTTGCCTTTCAGGTGGATAAAGAGTATTGCCAGGCTCGTGCCTCCATCGAGGAGGCCGTCACGATCTTCCACCAGCATGGAGAGCGTTATTCGGTCGGCGCTGCACTCCGCGCCCTGGGCGGGATCGCGCTGGCCCAGGGCGAGTACGCGGAGGCCCTGACGCGCTACCGAGACGGACTGCACGCCGCGGTGTCTGTCCACCACCGCGAGGGTATGGCAAGCGCACTCGACGGCATCGCCGCGGCACTGGCTGCCCTGGGAAAGCTAGATGCCGCTGCCCGCCTGTGGGGAGCCGCCGAAGCGGTACACGAGGAACTCTTCGGAACCGCAACGCGCGATGACTATGTTCCATTGGCGCGCGTGCCACACGTCTCGCCGCACCTGCGCGCGATCTCCACCCACTTCACTGAGCCGAGCTGGGTGGCTGCTCAAGCGGAAGGGCATGCCGCGCCGCTGGAGGAGACCATCGCGTCGCTGGAAGACATCGAGGCGGAGTGATCTGAACGTGTTGTTCTACTGACCTGGCTGAGCAGGCATGAATCCTGCGTTCAGTACGTCATACCAGGGATGAGGTCATAATGCTGCGGGTTCTCAAGGGAGTAGCGATGCTGGGCGCGGTGGCGGCGGTCGCCATCGTGGTGAGCGCCATCGTAGCGATTGCTCGGCCGGCCAACAACCATCAGGCTGCGCCCAAACCGGCGCCTACTAGAACGGCGACGCCCACCAGCACGTCCCAGCCGGTCACACCGACCCCGACCGCGATCAGTGCTCCGACCCCGCCGGCGCCGCCGGTTTTCGATCCTGTTACCAGTGCCTGCGCGCACACCGGCTCTGATTGCCAGACAGCTCTGCTCATGCTGATCAATGGGGATCGTCATGCCCATCATCGAGCACCTCTGTTGCTGGACATGACGCAAACCCTGGGAAGCGCCCGCACACCTGGTCACCGTCGGTGCGTCGGTACTCGAGGCCATACTCGCGCCATGGCAAAGTCTGGTCATATCTGGCACAGAAATAAACGCTATCCGCATGCAAGCTACCCGCACAACATTTGCCAGCGCGGGAGGTATTCGGCGGAAAATGTCGACGTTGCTAGCGGGAACGAGTGGGTAGCGGTGCAAACGATTGAGCACCATTCGATGCAGGCCAGGAAACAGCGCGACAGGCTGCTCTCAAGTCATTTCACGCACATTGGGCTCGATCTTGAACGGCGCGGCCCGCGTGTCTTCGTCACGGAAGACTTTCTTGGCCCCTAGCGCTTCGCCAGTCCCTAGTACTACAGTGACAGTTATGAGGCAACGGTGTCCTCGGGTGGGTTGAGAGCCTCGAGGATGCGCTGCCAGATGCCGGTTTGGCGCCAGCGTCGATAGCGACTG
>JAABUL010001433.1_pt1 | contig 45660 bp, 11 predicted proteins | sample 5559151 | NCBI WGS metagenome assembly JAABUL01 (sample SAMN10711876, study PRJNA513368) | rock metagenome | isolation source: Antarctica rocks | place: Antarctica: Victoria Land, Pudding Butte sud
GAGGTCACGTGACCGGAGCAGTCAGCCAATCAGGAAGAGCCATGCGTCAAAGACGAGGTCGTAAATTATGACGTAGATACCTCAGAAACAGTCTGATTATCGATTTGTAGCATGAAATCCACGTCATAGATTGGATTTACAGATTTTGGCCCTAAATTTTAGGGTACCAACCCTATAAGGCTGGACGGTTACTAGGTGTGGACGGTTACTAGGTGAACCCTTCTAGGGTATTGGGATGACTCATCGACTTCAAGCTTACTGTTACACGGAATCTCGTGAAGCACTCTCCAGGGTCAATGGAGAATGCATGGCTTTGTACTCGTACTAGCACCGTGCTCGTCGGTGTCGAGGTCATCTTGTGATCGGCATCTCGCGCCTTCCTAGTGCATTCCTGTCAAAATGCTCCTGTTAGCACTTCCCCTCAGCCTCTACCTTGTCATTGAGGCTCACGCCCAGTCCCCCTCCACCACAACATTAGCAGCCTCCTCCTCTGCCTCCTTAGACCCTTCCGGCGACTCCGCCGGCTCTTCCATCCCAAACTTTGGCAGCGATGGCCTTCCCACAGGCCCCGGTGTCTCCTACATAAGCTACTCGACAACGAGCGTACAGAATGGCTCTGGACTCATACAAGCAACCACCTTCGCCGAATTGAATGGCTCCTTCGTATCGGGGAGCTCCACACAGGACAGCCCCCCCACAATCTCACTTCTCCAAGGCACCAGAGGTTCCTTCTCAACCAATTCCGGCAACAACAACACAGCCAATTCCATCGCCACTCAGACGTCAACGAGTGCAGCTTCAATCAACACTCAGGCCTGCAACAACTACCCCGAATTCTGCTCCCGCTCCTACAGCAACATCACATTCGTTGCGGCCCACAATGCACCTTTTGTCATTCCCAACAACGCAGGCGCCAATCAGCAACTTTCCTTGATAGACCAGCTCAACGACGGCATCCGCATGTTGCAAGGCGAAACCCACTACAACTCCACCACACAGACAATATCATATTGCCACACCTCTTGCGACCTTCTCGACGCCGGTACCGCCAAAGAGTACTTTACAAATATCAATTCCTGGGTTCACGCCCACCCGTACGATGTGGTGACTCTCCTGATAGGCAACAGCGACTATGTTGGAGTGGGTAACTACACAGCGCCGCTCGAGGCCTCCGGCCTCGACCAATACGCCTACATTCCACCTCAAGTACCCATGAACATCTCCTCCTGGCCGACCCTCAGCTCTATGATCCTGACCCAGAAGCGCGTCGTCATATTTATGGACTATAACGCCAACCAAACCGAAGTCCCTTACATCCTTGACGAATTCTCGCAGATGTGGGAGACTCCTTTTTCACCCACGAATAGGAGCTTCCCATGTACGCAGCAGAGACCAGCGGGTATCAACCGCCAGCAGGCCCAGCAGCGTATGTACATGGCGAATCATAATTTGAATACGAAGATCTCGTTAGCTGGGACGAGTCTTCTGGTGCCGACACGGCCGCTGATTAATGAGACGAATGGGTTGAATGGGACAGGGAGTCTAGGATTGATGGCGAATACTTGCGTTGGTGGGTCCCAAGTCCCTATCAACCATGTTATCGGTATTAGCTGCTGACTAAATACAGCCGACTGGGGACGTCCGCCTAACTTCCTCCTCGTCGACTACTACAACGACGGAAGCTATCCCGGCTCAGTCTTCGAGGTTGCAGCGCAGCTTAATAATGTCACTTACAATCGTGCCTGCTGTGGTCTAGTCCCGACAGCAGCGGCTGCTAAAACAGGCCCGCTGCCGTTGAGTATGTTAATGGGGGTCATTGGAGTTACTATTGCATTTTCGATATGATGCAACCTGGATAAATGAGCTGGCTATGTATATTTGGATCACGAAAAAGCATTGGCTGTGCAATTGGGACACTGTTCTCAAGATGAAAGATGAATGTTGTTATTCTATTTTGGGGGATCGTCATGATCGTCCGAGCATACATGATGCATTCCACACAGATACCGTTGCTCTTCACGGCTCGCTCATCCTATCCTGGGCAGCTTTCCCAGTCTGCTGGGCCTCATAAGCAAACGCTGGACATTTCCCGACTCGCTCCTGGGCAGCCATACATCTGCTCTTCGGCGAACCCGGCACTCACAGCTTTTTCCCGCCCGTGTCTTGTCGACGATCTTCTGGACTCCCAGTACGCTTTTTCAAGGTTGAGCGCTGCCCGATGGCTGACTAAGCGGAAGAATATTGATGCTGGGAACCGCTCGGATCGGGCGGAGGTGAATACGTAATACATAAATCTTGTGGATCGGAGTTCACGGCACCTAGTCCAATCAACGATCGGCGAGGGTGTCTTCCACCTTTCCTTGGCATTGCGGCTAAGATGGCGAAGCACTCCCTAAAGTAGGAAAGACTGGGCATTAAATCTACTAGTGGCTTGAAGGTTTCTGAGTGGGATCCGATACTTCCTATTTAAGCTTTGCGGGGATTCTCAGGGCCTCGAATTAGGTGCAGGATCTTGAGTTTGAGATGACGTTTTAGGACAGAGTCGCCAAGATGTGTTCTAGATGCCATCAACTTTCCCAGCCCTTCTGACGCTCACGATCCCTAATCATGGCGGCTCCAAAACTTGATTCTGAACGTTTGAGGGAGCTTAAGTATCCCCCACCGACGTATCTTCTGATCCCGCTTCCAGTCGCCCTAGGTCATCTTCTTAGAATTATCCCACATTGCACCTCCAATTCCAAACATGAAATTCTACGGCAGCATCGCTGGTCTTCTGGCCCTGGCTACTTCGACCTCCGCAACATACGAATGCCCCGTCTCTCTGTCCTCGACCGACGCCGCAGCGATCAGCTTTGGTCTATCGCTGCAAAAGCTCCTTTCGAGCTATTACGATTCTGTTCCCGTCAATGCTAGCTTCTATTCCACATTGCCCGCGCACACAATTCCCATGACTGACTATCTCGCCAACACGATGGGACTTGCTGTGCAAGCTAAGCTTGGCGTCGAGGGCTTGATGCACGTTGCATCCGCCGCTGGGGCGTCCGTTCCAGATTGTCAATACAGCTATCCGCCAGTGACGGATGCGAAAAGCCATCTGATGAATGCGTACGTCCTTGAAGCAACAATGTGCGGAGCTTTTATTGGCCTGGCGGACTATGTGCAGAGTCCTCAAGCGGCATTCTTGATGGCCAGACTGGCCGCGGAGCATGGTCAGACCTTTTGATCCCCAGTAGTCGACCTCAACTGACTCGGTGACGCAGGTATCCACGCATCCTACATTGGATCCCATGGGAAGCCTGTCGTCTTCCCCTCTAACAGTACCATGCTCACTCCCGCCTTCACGCCCGAGATGGTCAGCATGACCGGAATGGGCGTCGGCACTCTCGGCGCATATCTGAACAACTGCGTTGCGCCTCCCGCAGCGCCATGTGGAGGCAATGTGACGATTGGGCCTTTGTGGGCTATGTTGGGTGGCGAGGGGAGTATGAATGTTCCGGCCAATAGCACGACGATGGCGGGACCTTCGGGGTCAGCATATGGGATGTCGCCGTCAAGCAGTCCTATGGCTTTCACCGGCGCTGCGGCTGGCCGTCCTGAGCGTTGGTCGCTAGCTGCTGGTCTCGTTGGCGTTGTGGCGGTGTTGCTAGTTTGATTGATCGGCGTCTCTGACCGACGTTCTTCTAGTATTGGTACATATTGCAGATTGTCTTTTTCACGGCTATTGTATGACGCGTAAAAGTCAACTTGAGATATAATGAATGCAGATGGCGATAATTTTAATGAGAGCGACGTCACAAAGCAGAATGCCCATAGTTCGTGGGGCTGACAAGCGCGACGATAAGAGATTTCGCATTGGTTCATCTGATTTGTTAGGTATACTAGAGTTACTCGTATGTAGGTTGTTCAGTGCTCAGACTTGAGACGAACCGAGGCCTTGCGGGTTAGATCGCTGGCTGACTAATGCGTCGGTAGAGCAAACGACCTTTTCAATCCGTGTACGTCATGTCTTGGCTGAACATTCAACTTTCAGAAATGTCATCCACTGTGATTCCAGATGCCCGCAAGTACAATTGTCTGCACCTTTCTCACCCCTCGATGCATCCTACCGTTTTCTACAAACGAGAATTGAGAGGTAGAGCTCTACTGTCAGCTCAATGACACGGGCTTAGCTTAAACATGTCTCCTCCTGCTTCCGAGATTCTGGAGTTCAAGATCAGCAATTTCAACAGGGTTGCTGCAATCATTGGAGGTTTCTTGTCGATATTCGGTCTTGTGTCATATCTCTTGAAAGAGAAACTCTACCTCGGAGAAGCTCGTGAGTTGCTCTGTCAGGCTGTGTGGGTGCATGGGACTTTGCAGTCTTATGGGAGCCCCGCACAATTTTAGCTGCACGGCTGATTACTTCCACCAGTCGTATCCTTGATTGCTGGCATTATTTTCTCCCCACATGCTACGAATCTACTAAGGCCGCTCGAGTACGCTTACGGCGATGAAGAGACCCTTGAATCTATTACTCTCTATTTTACTCGCCTTGTCCTCGGTGTCCAGCTGGTACTCGCTGGTATACAGCTCCCCAGCCGGTATCTGGTGAAAGAATGGAAGAGTCTCGTATACCTTTTGGGACCGGGTATGTGCGCTATGTGGATGACCACAGCTCTACTGATCTGGGCTCTCGTCCCAAACATACCCTTCATCTACGCTCTTGCAGTGGCAGCCTGCGTTACCCCAACGGATCCTGTCCTCTCTGCCTCCATTGTGAAAGGCAAGTTCGCGGACCAGAACATTCCAAAAAAGCTACAAAAAATCATAGTCGCCGAGTCAGGAACGAATGATGGTCTAGGGTACCCGTTTCTGTTCCTTCCGCTATACTTGATTCAATACACCCATGACGGTGGATTAGGGCAGTCGGGCGGCGCGGGCAAAGCAATGGGATATTGGTTCGGTATTACCTGGGGCTACGAAATAGTTATGAGCGTGCTTTACGGAGCTCTTGTTGGATATATATACAGGGTTGCCTTGCGCTGGGCTGAGGATCATAAATATGTCGATCGGGAGAGTTTCTTGGTCTTTGCAATTACTATTGCGGTATGTTATTCTGGATTGTACAATGCTCAATGAAGTGACATGCTAATAATCCTTGGCAGCTTTTCATCGTGGGGACTCTTGGCATGCTAGGAAGCGACGATGTCCTTGCGTGCTTTATCGCTGGCAATGTCTTCACTTGGGAGTAAGTCTCCCCCAATGACCTTTGTTACGCTGAAATGAGCTGACAAACCGAAAGCGATTGGTTCCGCGTCCAGACACAAGATGACTCCTTCCAGCCCACTATCGACATGCTCCTTAATGTATCCATCTTCGCCTGGTACGGTGCTATATGTCCTTGGTATAGCTTCGCCCACAACACTGTCATTCCCATCTACCGGCTCATCTTTATTGGCATCCTCGTCCTTGTTTTCCGCCGCCTTCCCGTCGTCCTCGCCATGCATAAACGCATCCACCAGATCGAAGAATGGCAACAAGCCTTCTTCGTCGGCTTCTTCGGCCCTATGGGAGTTTCGGCAATCTTTTATCTTTATACAAGTCGCGAATTTTTACGCCAAATTAATTACCTAGATCATGAGCGCGCTGATGCAGAGCGTCTCGCGGAAATTTTCAATATCGTCGTCTGGTTCATGGTTGTCTGCTCAATCGTACGCTAGTCCCGTTCTCACCCCTTTAATGCTTGTTGACCTCGGCGTCCGTTTAGACTGTCCATGGGCTCTCCATCCCCCTCGGAAAGCTCGGATTCTACCTCCCGCGCACGATATCTCGCGCCACAACTAGCGATGTTGACGAGCCCGCCCCGTTTCACATTCGTGAACAAATTGCGGACGAAGAGCGCACGATTGAAGCCGGGCTCCGGCACCACCGGCAGGGCAGCCATCCCGAAGCGGGAAAAAGTGATACCGGACCCAGTAGATTTGCGGGTTTTCCTATTCCACGGATACTGTCACGTTTTGGCGGCGCTGTGAAGAGGGATATCGAGGTCGATGGCACGAGGCATGGGGAGCCAGATGAATCTCCGCAGGGGCAAGTGAAGGAAAAAGCTGCGGAAGAGGATTCGGGAGAGGGTAGTCGTGGTGTTACGCCGAATGAAACCAGCAACCCGGTATCCAAGGAGGCAGATCCGCCCGGTGCTATACAAAGGCGGGGTGACTCGATCAATCCTACAAATCCTACATCGGCGAAGACACCGACCAGAGATATTCGGTTTGGCGATGAGATGTCGGGTTGAGGGAAGAAAGGATTCGGGCCGGGGGGCTGGATCTTGTTATAAAATCAAAATCTGAAGCCGTCGCTTAAAAGCTTGCGTGACTGGCCCGGTCACTTAAGATTCTGACCGCGATCCATCTTACGCTTGAACGGGACACGATTCCTCGAATTAGAGCCTTACGGGTACTCGAGTGCGCGAAAAGAGTACATATTGTAAGCAGCTACCGCTATTTGTGAAAAGGATCAACATCTCCAGGACTTCGAGCTTTTCTTAGATATGTGTTGGACCAGCGCTTTTGCGGAAAATGTCCCGGCCTGTGTTTTCGGATGAGTGAGACGAGTGACACTTTTCAGCTTTGGCAGGGTACGAGTGATGAAGACCAGACTCGCGATGTTTATAGGATTCAGCTAGGTATAGCGAATCAAAGAAAGAAAAATATTCCAATTATTCGCTTTAGAATAGCTATTTATCACATTCGGGTCATTTGTTTCATTTGCGTTGAAGCAGATCCAAATCGATCACAAGCACCACGTTTTGAAACGCAGGCAGCTCGACATCAAAATTGACTATCTCCCGTTGGCAAATCGTGGACATCCTTACAACCTTCTTAGCTGGAAGAAGAGCGCGCTCAGTCATAAATAGCTCTAAGTTAACAAGACTATAACTAAATAACTAGGCTACGCAGGATCTAGTTAAACGTTTAAATATACTAAAAATTATATAATCTACCGTATTAACTTAAGACTTATCTAGAAATTTAAGTACGCCTATTAACGAGTCTATATAAGTGTCTAAGGCGTTAGATAAACGTGATATAGGTATTACTAACTCTATTTAAGACTAACTCTAAGCTAATAAAGTATTATAAGAACTAGCTTAGAACTCTATTAATAATATTATAATTACTACTAAAGAGGAGAGTTATTTAATAGCCTAGGAGGTAGTTACCCTTATAAAGGAAGTTAAACTCTTAGCTATATAAGAGGTTAGAGATAAAAAGTTATAGGATTTAAGTACTAAAATAAGGAAGTATAGCTTAAAGAACTAGTTAGTTAACGTATAAAAGTAGAGGCTAATAAAAGGCTTAAAAAGATTTAGGAGGATACTAAGTAGAAGTAAAAAGAAGAGCTATAGGTTTAAATTAAGTTAAGAGAGATAGGGGTTTATATTATAGGATTTTATTAGATTAAGTAAGCTGATAGATATAGATATACTAGCAGGTCGTATTTTATTTTAAATAGCGAACTTAGAATATAAAGAAAGTTAAAAATCTCGTATAACCTTCTAAACTATTTAAAAGATTATTAAGTAAATCGCTACGCCGTAAGTTCCTATATCTCTTTCATAATAATGATATAACTTTCTGATAAGCGTCTTTAACTATTCTTATTAGATGTCGCCCTTTTAATTATACCTATTTAAAGAAGCAGGATAATATTTTTTATAATAGCTCCCCGAGTAAACGGAAGCGGAGGCTTCGGTAACGGATATACCCGTTCCGCCCTGCTAAGAAAATCCTAAGGGAGTATTAAGAGAGCTTTATACTACCTAGAATCCTTAACCGCTACTACCTATATAACTTATTTCAGATCTTACGTAGCAAGTTTAACGAAAAGGGATTCCTCTTACATAGCTAACAGATAATAATAAACTCTAGCGTATAAATTCCATCTAATCTCTTTATACTACGTATAACCTCGACTAACATAGATTTAACACCGGCTATTCGGTCTAAGAATTTCTTAATTGCTAAATTATAATGACTTAACCTTTAACCTTTTTCTTAAGCTCCTTGAAAATCTTTTTAGTATTCTCCGATGTCGCTACTTGATCGGTATCCACGTCTATAGTCGTATATACTTTGTGAGAATCTTTCGCTGCCATACCTTTTAAAGTGGTATTCTCCGCATCTTTATTAACTTGGAACTTTAACTATCTCTTCTTACCGCCGTCTGTTTAATCCCCTAGATCTAGCCTTCCGCCTATCTTTGGATTATAAGTGGGAGGTGGAAAATATTAAGTACCTAAATCCCTGACAGGCTGACATATTTTCTTGATACTAGATTTAGTCTTTGTAACCGCCTCCATTATCCTATTAAGATATTTAACTAGGGAGTTTACTATTATTATCTTGGTTTTACATGAATTTTAATATGGTATAGGATACGACAACTTTACTTATAATAAGTTTCAAGAGATTCCCTTACAATATAAGAGGTATTTTTTAATATATCTAAGACCTTAGATCTCCCTTAGTAAACGTGAATAATTCTCTAAGGAGCGTAGTTAGGTTTATAGGAAGGATTCTATAAAAGAAAAAGCGTAGGTAAGCCTACCTGAATTTATACTTTTGTTGCACTCCGTAGAGTCCCTACTTTGGGATATGCGTACACATATGCAGGGCGTTGTAAGATAGTAGCTGATAGTAGTACGAGTAGGATATTAGTTAGTAGTAGCAAATACCGCCCCTCTTTAGGCAGCTACACAAGCGTAGGCCTTCGCAAAGTACGAAGGTTAGCAAGTCGATCCTGCTAGTAATTAGTCAGACTTTTAGTATTTAATTTAGAGCTAGAGTACGGAAATCCTTCCGTGGTATTACTGTTCAAGGCTTAAAATCATTCAATGGCTATCTCTATAGAAATCCCTACTATTAGTATAGTTACGCCGATAAGCTTTCGCTCCATTTATTGCTACTGTTATATCTCTAGTAGCTTAATGGAGCGATATAGCTTTAGTAATCTATGCAAAGTAACTCGAAAGATCCGCGACACCGCTCGATCTCGTAGAAATGCCTCTAGTTCAGCTTTTCTAATATCTTTTTCAACCTCTAGAAGGCGGCAAGACTGCCATGATTAGAACGAGAACAAAGACTTCTTTCAATACACAGCGGGGAGGTTCCTCTTCGATAAGGAAAAGCAAATGGCTTATCGTCATGTTTAATTTACATGAACGAATTAGTCTATATTACCGCAAGCTTAATTACGTTAAGGTCATGCGTAGCGGTTTATAAACTACTAGAAGGCTAATATAGTAAAGCCTTTCTCTTAACTATAGATAACGGGAAACGAGCTATAGCCAAAGTTCCTAATCCTAACGCTGGGCGACCTTACTACACGACTGCGAGCGAAGTTGCAATGATAGATTTCGTAAGTATATTTTTATATTATAATATTAAGGGCTAACCTTATCCTTAAGGTTAGGACGGTTCTCTAACTACCTACACCTAAGGTGTACGCATGGAATTCGAAAGCTGTAGAAAACCTAGTTAGTACAGAATTCATTATAATAGAAGAAGCTAAAGGAGTTCTATTAAGCTATAAATAGCTAACTCTTTATAAAGATAATAAGCTTAACTTAATTAAAAAGATTATCGAGATTAAATTAACTTTAGTCTCGATATCTTTTCGAGAGTTTAGTAGTTTATACTATAAGAAGGATTTAAAGTATCCTACTTAGAAGGATATACTTTATACTAATACTACTAGAAGACTAATAGTAAACGCCTAGTTTTCTATTAGCCTAATAACGGACCGTAAATCTTGTAATAATAATCGTGTAAATATTAACTTTAACCGAGGCCCTTATAAGAGTCCTAGGTTTCTTACTAAGTTAAATATCGGCTAAGTTATTCTTAGGAACTACTACTAAAGAGTACATTATTTCTATAGGAAGACGTAAGATTTAATATATTCACGAAGTCAAGTAACTTCCAAGGCTACTTAGTATTATTAATAGGCTAGGATTATATTAAATATACTAGGACTTCAAGCTATTAGTATTAAACAATTATCTAAAAGTAGCTAGCTATCTTCTACTAGCTAATAGAAGTATTTTACCTTCTTATCTATAGTATAATAATTTATATAGCGATAACATATTTATAAACCTAGAAAAGCCGACTAAGATTACCTATCTTATAGACTAGTAATTAGTATATATTAAGCCCCTCTTTATATAAGCTAGCCATCTATCATTCCTTAATTTCGAGGGACTAAAATTGGAAGGGCTTGATACCCCTTCTCTCCCTAACGGCTTTAATAATATGAACGAGATTAAGTAGGAGCGCGCTAAATCCCTATTATCTTAACAATCTCTTTTTAAAGTATACGAGATCCTGTCGCTCTAAAGGAATAAGAAGGTCTACTACGCCTTACGCCATTAAAAGGGCCTTAGATACTAGATTATCACGTTTACTAATAATCTATTATAAGATAGAGAACCTTTAGTTAAGGGATAGCTTATATAAGTTCAGCGCGAGTAGTAAAGGCTACCTACTATTTAAGCGCGAGCTTACCTAACTTATCCTTTAAATTTTACTTCTGGAGACTTTCTCGCTTAGGAAACAGAGGAAGCGAAATAGATATAAGGGCTAGAGCTAATAACCTAAATTTTAGAATCACTTAGTATAATCGACAGAGGTTAGTATAGATAGGTAAAGGTAGAAGACTACGCTCTTTTTAAAGAAAAACTGGATAAGCTTCGTAAATAATTCTTAGATTAGTTATTAAAGACTAAAGAGGACTAATTAAAATAGCTCTTAGCCTAGCCTTTTAAGGATTAAGTTTATTATTAAGCTCTTAGACGTATAAATTCTATAAAAGAGGAAATCTAAGATAGTTTTAAATAATAATATTCTATCTCGTCTCTATATTACTATAATAAATTAGGAGGAGCGTATAAAAGCCCGCTATATTTCCGTATAACTACTTTAAAATAAGATAATTACTATGAGTACTATTCGCTTAACTACTAATTTATATAGTTAAGCTGGAAGCCATCCTTAAAGATACCTTAATCACGTAGTACACTTAGAGACCTAAGTTACGCGGCGGCCTATAGTAGTAGCTAGCTAATCCCTTACCTTCTAATTCATCGCTATAGTTACTAATCTAAAAGTAGAACGGCATTCATTTAATATTATCATGAAGTAGTTATAGACGGGAGAACCACCCTAAGATTAACCCCTTAGAAATAAGGAGCGTGGAAGTATTTAAATATAATATACTCTTAAGATTTAGGAGGATACATTTTAGGAATCAGAGATTAAAGATATAGTAACTTAGATTAAAAGATAGGAAGAAGGTAAGTAGAGGTATCTAAAGAAATTAGCTACGTAGATTATTACTCTACCTACTTACTATTATACGAGCTTACTCGCCTAGTTACAATTAGCTTTATAAAGAAAAGATTAAAAAACGGCCTACCTTATCCTATAATAGTATAATAACGTATGACTCTTAATACCTAAAGACTTCGGTCTAAACACCTATTATCATTTCTAAATTCGCCCGCTATATAAACGTTTATAGTATTACATTAGGCCTTAACGCTATAAAGAGATTATGCGGAGAATACTTTATCTAAAGGATACCTAATTTAATAGAACTATTTCCTCGATGATAATAGACCCGAGGGCCTACAGTCTATAGCATCGATAGTCTTCGTAGGCCAGTATATGGTAACGTTTACAAGACAGTATATACTTACGATATCTCGTGCTATATATCTCGTAGACCTTGCCACGGCGCGATCCTTTAACTCTAGTAAACTTACTGTTATACTCGCACTCATAGTTTATTTATAGCTCCCGTGCCATAGCCACCACGCGCTGTTAACGAATAGTAGGTTCTAAAGGCCATGGAGCTTCTCTGTTAATAACCTGCTAAGCTTTTCGATTAAGTAGTTCCGGTACCCAGTCGCTATATAGGCATTCTTTCCACTTTATACTATATCTGTAGTAGAACTCGGCGCTGCATTTATAACTATAATTTGGGTCAGTTTTACTTACACGACGGGTAGTAGTAGGTATTACTCACGTTATATAGTTACAGCCCTTATACCGAAACACTATTTCACTGTATCTAAAACAGGGTTTCTAGCCTTACTCATCCGCGAAATTAATAAGGCCCTGCCTTACCTTATCTACTAGGTAGTCCCTAGCATGTACTAGTACTCTGCAGTGCATATAAGTTTCACTACTACAGGCCTCACAGGAAGTATAATCCGGGGTTCGCTGCGGTATAGGAATAAAGTTGGCGCACTCTGGATCAGCGTAGTAAACTCTATCCGTGCTAGTAAACTCTTGCTTAGTACTTTAATAGGCGGTTAAATCTTTAACTGAGAAGTCTACTTTGATAGTTTAGATATCAATTAGTTAGCGGTGACATTTTAGTAGGAAAAGGCTTTCGTCCTTAGTAATACATAGGAAGAAGGACTTAAGGTATAGCTTATAATATATATTATTACATACTAAACGCACTATAGAATAAGGATAAACGGACTATCTATAAATAATATATTTAACTTTGAACTAGGGTAATTTCTTAAGGATAGCTCTCTGGCGGTAAGTATAATAGGCCGAAGGGCCTATATTAGTACTATAGGACTCGATACTGAAAGTTGAAGCTTCTATAGCTCGTAGGACAAAGCCCTATTCAGCTAACTCCGCGCCGATACGAGGTATCCCTAGTAAATCGGTAATATCTTGAGATAGCTAATTTTCGTCTTCATTTAAGCTTAAGGCGAAGTCTTGATCTTAAATAAACTATATCTCCTTAACCCTTAATTCTTTAATAATTATAGTATTAGAATCAACAGCTTTAATAATATTATAAGTGAACTTTAAATCCTTAATTAGAATAGTCGCCTTCTTAAGCTTAGCCTTAAAGTTATTAAATATTAATATATAATCCGGAGGACTATCTTTAGTCTATTTACCGGATTAAAGCTCGCCTTAAGCTTCGATCTCTTCGTATTGAAGCTGTAAAGTAAAGCTCTAGTCATCGAGTTAGAGGAAGAGGTTAGCGTATACTACGGTTAAGGCTATTATACTTTATTAGACTAAGTTTAGTAGTTTAGATTATTATTATTAGTCGGTGTTAGCTAATCTAAAAGTAGAACGATATATTTCAGGTAGGTAGCGGATGATCCTAATAACTTATAGACTAATTAGGTTAGTTATTATAAGGACTATACCGCCGCTAAGGCTTCATTCCCTGCTAACTACTATACCTTATATCGGCGTGTTCATTATAACATCCTATAGCGTACTAGCAGTAATAAAGACGTATACCTCCCGTCCCCTTATTCTTAATTATTATGTCCCTATTATAATTAAAATTAGATATTAGGAGATATAGATAGTAACCTTTACTAGACCTATTAAAAAATTAAGGTATAATAGCTATTATATAATTTAAACTATTCTTTAGCTAACTACCTATAATAGTATAACTACGTGGTATTAAATGAAAAAGGTCTATTATACCTATTTATAAGAGTATATAGTTATAAAAGAGAAAATACCTTTATTAAGAACTAGAGATTTAAGAATAACCTTTTTAACTTCCTTTTCTAACTAGTCTTATATCTAATAAAGAGGTATATCCTATAATCTCTTAGCGTATAACTATAATTACTAACTTAGGCTAAAGTATTTATAGGAACTAGTTAACCCTTCTAATCTAAATTAAAAGTGGAAATAAAGTAAAGAGCTTAAATAGAATTATATACCTAAGGCTAAAGGAGCTACCTATATACCTTCCTAATACTAGAAAAGTACTACCTGAAAACATTAATAAATCTTACCTATATCCTATACTATTATATTATATATAGGTCTTCGTAGTAATACTAAGAACTATAACGTTAACTCTATCTAGTATTAGGTTAAAGAAGGAAGCTAGTCTAGGGGAAATTTTAACTAAGATAATAATATAGCTTATTTACTTACCTAGAAGAGGTTAACTCCGTCTCTTAATAAGTATAAATTAAATATAAGTAGTATTTCTTTAAGAGAGGAAAAGAATCCTGCTATTAAAAGTTAACATTATAAGATAATCCTTACGTCTACTAGTATCTATATAGGTAAGCCTAAGATACCTTCTATAAATGAATATAAGAGCTTCTATAAGTCTATACTTTATACTAAGTAACTAACTCCTTAGGGTATAATCTTTTAAGATAACCTATTTAAAAACGGCCTATAATAATATAAGAAATAAAAATAAGGTTAGAGTTATTTAAGATATTACTAGATTAATTATTCTATCTCTAGAGATATTAACTATATTTAATACTATATACCTTAAGTATCTAATTGAAACTATTAATAAAAGCTAGATTAAATCTATTCCTCTTATTAAAGGTCCTCGCCCGCAGCCTAACTTTATTATAAGGCTTAAATTATCTATATTTACCTCTAAGTAGCTGAAGAAATTATACCCCTCTATTAATAACTAGTAGGCTATATCTTATTTAATTACTATAAATAAGGTATATTTTCTATTTCTAATATTAGAAGTTAAGTATAGTAATAAAGTACTTAATATTATAGATTAGTAAAACTCTTATAACGCTACTATTATAGTAAACGCCGTTATTAAGTTATATAGATTAGTATCACGTTAAGATAAGCTTAATTAGAAAATCCTAACTTTCTCTATTTTGTATAATAATGAGGCTATATGAATATATAGGTATTATACGTTAATTAAGGAAAAAATAACTCTATTTTACTATTATCTTATAAAGAAATTTAATTTTACTAGTAAGAGCGGTGAAGAGAAGTAGACTTTATATAAGTTTATAATAAATATCTTAGAAATATTTTATCCTATCTATCTTAAAGGAATCTATTCTATTGTAAACTCGCTACCTAACCTAGAAGACTTCGTTATAAAGTCCTTCTCTTAGTAATTAAATCTTAAGTCCTTTAAACTAAATAATAGCTAATTAACTACCTTATACTTATAATAGATAGAACTAGAACTTTTATTATCTTAGACTTTTAAACCTATATTTAAGAAGCTAAAAGGGAAAGGTAAGAAGTAATTAAGTTATTAAGGAAATAAATAAGTATATTTTTATATATCTTTAATTTTACCCTTAAGGTAGCCTTAACTACTTAAATTTTTATACCTTTTAGAATAAAATAATTAATGCCTTTTCTCCTTGTTTAAGAAGCTCTATTAGGGGAGGGCTAAGAAAAGCTATTATCTTAAGTAGATATACCTCTAGATTATAAATAACTTTAATAGAATTAAAAATATTAAAGAGTATCCTATTCTTAATTAAATCCTAAAGCTTTTAAGATATCTATATTAATTTTATTATATAAAATTATAAAGGCGCTAATAGAATACTTATTATAACTCTAAGATTCTATATATTAATACTATAGGTCTAACTAGCTTATAGAATTACTTTAGGAGCTTAGAAGAGATCTACTTAAATAGGATAATTATAGAGTTAAGGAATATTACCTTATATAGCTAAATTAAAGTCTATAATTTTTAGTAGCCTAAGAGGACTTTAAAGGTCCCTAAAATTTCAAGAGGGATAGATAGCCCTACTATCCTCTATTTTTAAGGGATAGGTTCCTTAGCCTTATTATTAATTAAGTCTTTAATTACTACCTAATATTTAATATTAAGTAGGATATTATCAGGTTTTAAATTTATAATAAATAAGTTAATTTTATCTTATAAACTAGACCTATTATTAACTAGTTATATACCTATATAAATAATATAATACTTAGTATAAAGATAATTAAGCCTAGTAAGTACTATTACTAGTAATAGCTTTAGAAAGTAGCCTAGTATTTAGCCGTTTAATAAACGTCTTTAAAATCTTAAAATAGACTCCCTTATAAGCGCGTAGATTAAGCCTATATAAGTTAAATCTAGTCTAGCTACTTTAAATAAGCTTAGTATTATCCTTAGGTATTATAAACCTTTACTATTAGGATATATTATAGTAATATAGCGTAATATCTCTAGTTTAGTACTAGTAGTAGATTTCTTAATAAGACTATTAATAAGGATCTTTAGAGTTATAAAGGGGTTTACTTACTACTAGTATCTTACTTAGAAGTTAATAGATATAAAAGGTATTTAGATCTAATATTTCTTAAAATATATATCTAAATATCCCGCGCTAGCTATACTATAAAGCTAGCGCCGTATCCTAGCTTTATAATAACTAGATATCTGTTATTAAAGATCTCTCTTAAATAGACTAGATAATAATATTATAAGTAATATTAAGGGAGAGTTTCTTCCTTAATAAGATCTTCTATACTTAATATTACTAAGATTCTTATAGGAAATAACTAGGATCTAAGTCTAGGTCCCTAAAGATTATATATCAGCCTTATAATAGGAGTTATAAAAGCGGTCTTTATTAGATAACTAATAAAGTATAAATAATTAGGTATAAAATAGTATGATAATATTACTAGAGTTACTTTTATATATTAAATAATAAACCTGATTTAAAGTAAAGTCTAGGAAGAGGGCGCGTAAATAATAATAACTCTCTACCTCTTTAATTAAATTTAAATAATAAGGGTAGTATTAAGAGATAACTACTATTAGGTATAATCTTTAGTCCCGCTATTTAAGAGTATAATAAGTCTTAGCTACTTATAAGTAAATTAGGTCCTTAGCCTAAGAGTTCTAGGCTCTACCTCCTATAAATATATTTATACTAGCGGCTTAATATAAATACTCTATATTTAAACTAGTTATAAGCTTATAGTTAGATAATATATTATATACTTATAGCTAATTAATATCTATAAGTAAGTTAAGGTAGCTAAGCTCTTATTAAAGGAGTACGCTAAAGGCTTGTTTAATATTACTATTACTATTTAAAGGGAAAATTTCTTATTTTCTTTTTAATAATTAGTAGAAAACTCTTAGAAAACTACAATAGAATCCTACTATTAACATTCGCTAGATTAAGCCTTGAAGTATTATAGAGCCTAGGATTACTTCTAGTACCCCTACTCTACTTCTAGCTCCCCTACCTACTTCTAGATCCTTAGTCTTTTTAACTCCTAAATTTCATTTTTAGCTCCCCTACCCTATCTAGCTGTAGCGTATACCTAAAGTAGTCTATACCTTAAGGCGTAGTTTATACCAAAAGTAGTCTACACCTTAAGGCGTAGTCTATACTACTAGCTATAGCGTATACCTAAAGTAGTCTATACCTTAAGGCGTAGTCTATACTACTAGCTATAGCGTATACCTAAAGTAGTCTATACCTTAAGGAGTCTATATTACTAGCCGTAGTATATACCTAAGCTAAGGTTAATTATAGTAATAGTAAGGAGTAAAATAATAGGATTAAGGGAATAGTTATAAGTCTTAAATTATAAAGAATATAGATTTATTAATTTATTAAGCTATTATAATATAAAAGTAATTATTTAAACCTTCTTACCTTCTTTATTAGAATTTTAAGGATACTAGTCTATATATAAAAATTACCTAGGTAGCTTAGTTATACTTCTACTTAAAGAATTTACCTATACTATCCTTATATATATAGATGGATATAATCTAATTATTTTTCCTATTATATAAAATTATTAAAATATACTCCTTAGGATCTATTAAGCTATAGGACTTCCCTCTAAAAAGTTATTAAATGTTATTATTAGCTTAAAGTAAAGAATATAATTTCTTACTTAACTTTTATTATTTTAATCTTTAGGAGCTTTAAGTTATTCTTAATAACTTTATAATCTATCTCTTCCTACTTTAATTATTTACCTATACTATCCTAAACGAATTTAAGGAATACTTTAATAGATGTTAAGAAGGCTTAGGATATAATATCTACTTAGAGTAAATATAACTACTAAAAATCTACGATACGTTATTAGCAGGATTAAACTTTATAAAGTATACGTAAGTATAATACCTTCCCTATTTACCTTTAGATATAATATAGTCTAGTATCTAACTACTTTCCTTAAAAATTAGTATGCTATATAATACTAGAATATATATTATTAGCGAAGAGTAGTATATAGAAAACAAAAGGCTTAAGCTTATACCTAGTTAATTTAATAATTATCCTTATTACTTACGTAGCTAGATCTATTAAATTTTCTTAAGGGCTATTAATTATTTAAGCTAGTAAACTTATATTATCTTAATCTTTCTTTATAGCTTATTAAATTCTTATCTATCTACTTCCTCCCCTTCTTAGCGCTCTTTTACGTAGGGTATTTAAAGTACTAAGGGGTATTAGATTAAGCGTCTATAGGTAAGATAAAGCTAATACGTTTATAATTATATTTTTATAGGTTATATATCTATTTACTAATACTAAATATATAGAATAGGATATTATAATAGGGCCCTTTTTAGTTTAAGCTCCTTAGGAGCTAGATATCTACGTACTTTATAATAGCCTATTTAATATATTTATAAGTTCTATACTCTTTATCTTAGAGGAATAACCGTTAAGAGATATCCTTTAAAAACTATTCTATTTTATCTAGATTTTTAATTAGTATATCTGATAAGGACTTTTAGAGCCTTTTATACTCTTCCTTAAGATATACTTTAATAAGTAGCGTTATCTATCTCTTAAAGCTAACTAGGATAAGGCCTAGAATAATTAGTCTCTAACTATTTCATTCTTAAATAAGGTAGTACTAACATTTAAGATCTCTATATATTCGGGAAACTAACGAGTATATATTAAAATATTATCTTTATCAGTATTATAATAATACTATAACAGGATTCATAGTCTTTAATCTATAGTATATTATTAGTTATAGCTTACCTATATATCCCTTAAGAACCTAGATATATAATATATATTACTAATCCTTGTAAGAGCTAGCTAAGCCTAGTTATATATTTACTATCTTTATTAAATAAAGATCCCTATATCTTTTCTAATATAATTATCTCCTTACTTATTAAAAGCCTAAAAGTAAATCTTAGTATACTAGAGTATTTATTATTTAATTCACTTATTAGGTATTAAGATAAAGGAGATATATTAAATAGTATTAAGAGAGTTAAAGTATACTTTTACTAGCTTCCTAGCCTATATAATAAGTTTATTAAAAGGATCTAGGTTAAGATATAATTAAAGGAGTAATTATATTTTTAAGATAAAGGAGAGTTTATCTAATATAGTATATTAGATAAGGTCGCTAAGATAGTTAATAGGTAAAGGTAGGATAGCTTACTATATAGTAGGAGAAGGCTAAAGAGGGGGAAATATATTACGAGTATTAGTTTAGCAGGTATACTAAACTAAGTAAGTAGGCTTAAGCGCTAAGTAAGGCTAGGTAGTTAAGCTATTACTTAAGAAGCTTAAGGAGCTTAAGGATTAAGCCTCTTAAGCTAGTTAAGCTAGTTAGTCTTAATGTAAATTCCTTAATTCATATAATAATATTACTTTTATAATATATAAGAACTTTATATTTAACTTATATTATCTCCTAAGTATATAAATATTAATATCTAAGTATTAAATATTATTTAATATTAATCTAGCTTAGTAAAGCCTACTTTTACTCCGCCCTTAATACTCCTCTTTATAAGACCTAACTAGGTTAACTAAGAGCTAGACCCCTAAGAGGTCTAGGGATTAGGAGAATCCTAATATATTACTCGAATCCTTAATAGAGATATTAAGCTACTCTTAGCCCTTAAGGCCCTAGTAAAGTAGTTTAAAGCTATATACTAAGCTATCCTCTATAGGAAGCTATATTTTCCTAGGAGATTAGGTAAGATTATCTACTATCCTTATAAACCTATTATAATCCCTTTTATTATAAATAGAAGCTCTAATCTTTAAAGACTTATCCTACTATACTTAACTATATTTTTTAAAGGGCTAGAGGTTTATACCTATTATTTCTCTAATTACTTATTAATCTTACCTTTAACTTAGGTATCTAAACCTTTAGCTTTATTAATAACAGGTCTATTACTCTTTAAACTACTTTTGTTATCTATATTATATAAGGAATTTATTATACTAGGAGCTACTAGAGCTATAAATATTTAAGTAATAAGGATAGTACTATAAAGTAATACTTTTAAGGAGTATATATTTAGATTTTTAGAGAAGTAAATATTAAACCTTATATAGAAGAGGAGTAAATCTACCTTAATATAATTATAATCTAAATAATCCCTAGACTTTATAGATCTATAATTAGCTCCTTAAAGGTAGTAGGTAGTTTTTAGATACTTAATAAGGGAGTTAAAATAGGATCCCTCTTTAGTAAATCTTTAATTCTTATAACTTTACGCGGAATAGACTTTTATACTATAAGATTAATTTCTAGTTAAATATTTTAAGGGTAGTATAATAATACTATAACCGCGTAATACTTATATAATAGGCTTATACTTTATAAAGGAAAATTTAAATCTAATTTCTAAGTGTTTTTAATATATAATATATTAAATTGAAGCTCTATCTAAGCTAGGTAGTAACTATATATAATAGTAACTATATATTACTATTAGTTATAAAATCTAGATATACCTTACAATAATACAATTTATAATAGAAGTATATATTACTTAAGTTAATAGGGGTAGCTATAATACTCTATATAAAAATACTTAATTTACCTAGTAAACCTTTCTATATATATAGGATTAGGATAAGTAATAGTAGTAACTAAGTTTATATACTAGCGGAAGTATTCATAGTAGGAAGTTATATAGTTTTTCAACCTGTAATTTATTATTCCTAATCTATATATCTATTAGATTTCCTCCTTTAACTTATTACCTTAAGGGTACTTAATAAGACATTCTAAGATAATAAGAAACTAGGTTACTCTTAAGGTTACTTATATTAACCTTATTATTATTAGGATAAGTATAAGTAGCCCTTATATAAGCTTTTGAAAAAGGTGGAGTAGGTCTATTAATAATATTTTAAGTAAGGTTAAAATAGATAGGATTATTAACTTAATTATTATATATAATACCTAGCTATTTAAATAGATTAATATTATAACTAGAGATTACTATACCCTTAGAAGAGTATATAATAGGGATAAAGTAGCTATTAATATAGCTAATATTAATATTAGATAGACTTATAAGGCTACCTTTAATTTTACTACTTTAATAATTAGTATTAGGCCTAATATATATCCTTCCTACCTATCTAGTTAGGAAAGCGTATTAGGTAGGCGAGTTATTAGGGAGGATAGTCGCTAATAGATTTCCTACTAGAGTGGAGCCGCTAGTATTAGAAAGAAAGGATAGAGATAATTAAATTCTATATATATTTATAATTAAAATTATTATATAATTAGCGGAGCTATTAGTACCCGTAGTACTTATAGGATATAAAGTACTTATAACTAGAATACAACTTAAAGCTAGGATTAAATATCTATCCTTAAGAGTTATAATCATAGTTATAGCTAGTAAGTAGTTAAATAAACTTATAACTACTAGAGTTATAAAGGCTAAAATAGTAATTTAATAGGATTTCTTTATCTTATAATTAAAGGGTTAAGAGAATTATCTATATTAAAGAATTCTAGGACTATTATTACCTTTTATACTACTTTAATTAGTACGTTAATCTTTAGATACTTATAAAAGTATCTATAAACAGACCTCTTATAAAATTCCTTTAAGCGGCTAAGTATATAGTAGTACTTCCTTACGCCCTATATTTTATACCCTTTTATTATAGCTCTTAAATATTTATAGTACCTTATAGGGAAGAGTTTATAGTTAAATTAACCTCTTACTAGGAGAAACTAAGATTAAAGAGGGGTAGGAAGAGAAATCTATAAAAGTATAGTCTATTAGAGAAATTAGATTATAGAACTATTCTTTATACCTTATAACTATTTAAGAGACGCTAATAGATATATTTTCTTATATTAATCTTAATAGTATTAACTATAAATAAGAACGCGTAGTTAGAAGCTATTATCTTCAAGTAATCCTTAATAGAAATATTAATACCTACTTCTAAAAGTAATTAAAATACATCTTTATACTTTCTAACTATAGCGTAATATAGTATAGTCCTTTAATAATATACTATAACTAAAATATCTACGCTAGCGTTAATAAGGAATTTAATAATATTTTTATATCTATTCTAGGCTATAAAGTATAGCGGTTTCTTAAATCTTTCCTTATATCTTCCTATGTTATAATTACTTCTAATATTAAATTCTTTAGCTCTCCCTTAACTTTATAGTTAGATCCTATTATTTTTATAGATATATAACTTAAGTTATTAATAGGCCTTACCTTTAGGTTTAGAGATAGAAGAAGTAGAAGGATTTATATTAGCTTATAAAAGCTATTTTATAGCCTCTTCTTTCCCTACCTAGATAATGTATAGTAATAGTATTTCGCCCTTATTATTTTAAACATTAATGTTATAAGGATATTAGAGTAATAGAGTTAAAAGATATAGATTTCTATTAATAGTTATGTAGTATAATATTATATCTCTATCCTTACTCTAAATTAATATATCCGCTCCTCTTTCTATTAATAATTTAAACGTAGTCTTATAGTTATATAATACTACCTATAATAGGATAGTTTCTCTAGTTATAAGAGTATATAAAAGGGCTATATTATAAAGCTTAGCTAATAAGACTATACTAAAGTAATAAGTAGTTTATAAAAGTAAGCTTATATCCTTTAATCTAAGGATATTAGTAATATAAGAGATAATTTTATTTAAGAGGCTACTAAAAGATATAATAAGAAGTATTAGATATATAGTCTATATAGGCTCTTTAAAATACTTTATAACTCTTAAAATATTTACTCTAAGAGAATATAGAAGGACATCCTTTAAAAGGCTATTAGAGATATAAGTATAACCTAGTAAAAGCTAAGATTACTTAGTTAGATAGAGGTAAGAAAGTACTAGGCTATATAAATCTATTATAATAAATATAAACTAGGCTTAGTATAACTAAAGCTTAGGGCGCTACCTTATAAGGCTCTGCCTACTAGCTACGTTAACTTATTATAGTATAAAATTATCATAGCCCTAACGTATCCTCCCTAAGGAATAAGGTATATAGTAGGAGAGTATTATATCTATTCTTTAAGGGTAATATCTAGCTTACTAATTATAAAGCTCTAGTAACGTAATAATAAAATCTCGCTTTTCTTTAATTAGGGAAAAATCTATAATAATATCCTAGAATTTATATACTAAGAGATACTTATCTTTAAGACTATTCCTCTATCTTCTAAGACTACTTAAGGTATCCTTATAGATTTACTAGCCTTATAATTCTAGCTTATAATAGGTAGATAACTAAATATTATTACAAGGATAGGATAAGCTCTTTACTCTAAAAGTAGGGCTTATAGGCCTTATATTACTTTAATTAAGTATTAATCTAAAGGTTAATAATTAATTTATATATATTTCACGGAGTATAACTTTTTATAGAGAAATACCTAGTTAGCGAAGATATTATACTACTAATAGACTATTCCTTACTTAAGGATAGAAGACTAGGAATAGACTACTTAAGTCTATTATAATTATTATTATAAGAAACTATATAGTATAATAGCTAATTCTAGATAGAGCTTAAATTAGAATCCTTAGCTGATAATATAGTTAAAATATAATCCTAAGGAGGGAGAATATAATAGAACTAGAGCTAAAAGAAGTTAATATTAGATGTAAAAGAAATTAGAGCTCTAAGGGGCTATAATTAGAGCTTAATATAAATACCTTAAATTAGGTTCCCTCCTTTAATAGCTATACGAATAAGATATTCTAGAAAGAAAATACCTAGAGTATTAGTCTCTTAGTATCTTTCTTCTACCTTACTTTCTATTATTCCGTAGTATCTACAATAATAATATCCCTACTTAATAGTACTAGTACTACGCTCTATACTTTACTAGAAGTAGTAAGATATATTTAAGGACTCTTACTCTAAAACTTTCTAGTATTACTTATAATATCAGCGGCTATATTTACTACTAAAGTCTTATATTTATTCTTCTTAAGGATTAACTTAAATAAATCTAATAAGCCCTTATTACCTTATAAGTATAAAGATATTAAGTTAGTATACTAGTTAACCTTAAACTTATCTTATACCTAAAGGATAATATATAATTTAATATCCTTTAGGTACTATATCCTAGATCCTATATATATTCTAGCTTCCTAATAGAATTATCTTATAATACTTAGGCTTAGACGCTTTCTTCTTCCTTTAATATATCCGTACTCTTCTTACTATCTTTACTAGCCTATTAGTTATTATTATATTATACCTTATTCCCTTAAACCTACTTAGTAGTAATAATATTATAGGTAGAATATAAGGTCTTAATAAATATAGCTAGGCGAATATTAAGCTTAATTATACTATATTTTACTAGGCCTATCTATTTATAATCCTACTTATAATTATAATTATATATTATATTATTTACGTAGAACTACTTTTCTATATTTATATCTATAATTTATACCTAGTCTTACCTACACGCTATCTCTTAGAGGCTACTAATATAATTCTAGTAACTAATATTCCTAAGGAAGACCTTCTAGTATTAGAGGATATATATAATATATTCCCTAGTAAAGTCTATTCTATCTTAATTAATCAAGATCTCTCTACTCTATTAGAGAAGATCTAAGAGCGAAAAAAGCTCGCTACTATATAAGAAGTTATAGAGACTAGCCTTATATTATTAGTAAGAAAGTCGTTCTATTAATATAAGAGCTATAAGCTTATATAATTAAGTAGGATAGATACTAAAAAGGAGGGACTATTATAAAGATACTACCTAAAGGAGAAGGACTATAATTATATATATACTCTATAATAAGGATATAACTAGATACTAGTAATTCCTCTTATTTGAAAAAGGGTTAATATTATCTACTACTACTTAAGTAAGCTAGCACGAATAAATAAAGAGATTAGGATAGAATTAATAAAGGTAGCTAAGGTTAAGTTAAATAGGAGAGAATTAAGTAAGTATCTATAAATAAAATCTATATTTATATAATTTAATACTTAATCTACCGTATATATAGCCTATTAAACCCTCTTAAATATTAATCCTCTATACGTATCTACCTAATATATTAGCGTTTTTATACGGGAATTAAGATAGAGTACTCTAACTTAATAATAGTAGAATTAATATATATAGAGTAGATTAATATAAACCGCTATTACTACTCTTCTTATAGTATAGGCTATACCCGTCGTATTCATAGGTTTCCTATCCTAAATTACTACCCTTAGAGACTCTATATTATAGCTTCACTAGATACCTAGCGCTCTAGCCTAGCTAAGTAGGATTATTTAAGGTGTATTACTATAATTAATATTAGTAGCCGTGAATATATTACTACTATTAGTCCTATATATTATTATAGGTTAGTAAGGCCTATTAATAGAGTTAATATTTAAGCTATTACTATAGAAATACTACTCTATCTTTCTCTTTATATAAAATTTTCTTATAATATTACTTTTATCTAGTATTATAGCTATTACTTAAGAAACCCTTTATAGCCTAAAATCTATACCTATACTATTAGCTAGAAACCTTCTTAAGGTAAATAACTACTTTTTCTTCTATCTTACTTTATAAGGTCTTTTAGTAAGTATAGGTGCCTTTCTATAAGCTAGAGGTCTAATTAACTAGCTTGTCTTCACCCCGTAGATAGATTATATATTAAGATAGAAGTAGGAGAGATAGATAGGTTTACTAGAGATTTAATAGGATATGTTTTATCCTCTTTATATAACTCTTACCTATATTAATAAGACGCTTATATCTTTACTAATATCTCCGCTAATAATTTAGGGCTAATATACTCTATTATTACTCCCTTAATCCTTCTATTTAGTGTTACTATCTTTAGCTTATTTTAGTTTATATTCTATTATAACCTACTCTATATATTAGCTTTTCTATATAATACTAGAGGTTAACTTTATTTAACTACTTTAAAGTAACTCTTTACGGGGGTCTATATAATAGAATTATACCTGATAGGCCTTTTCATATTTATTTATAATAATTAGGATGTTTTTACTAATATTAATTAGGTTATAATTATAATAATATTAATAATATTAATAGTTATTTACTAACTACTTCTAGGAAATATCTTCTCCTTAATTCTTAAATATCTATCTACCTTCCTAAAAGATAAGGGGGATGAAGGAGAAGAATTAAATTTAAGTTACTCCTTAATAGCTACGCTTAATTATTTATAATACCTAGGATATACCTATTATAGCTAGATAAGACCTTTTAAGGAAGTCTCCTAAGATCTTTAAAAAAGTATTAATAAGCTTATATATAATAAACTTAATATAATAGATTAGTATAGGTATAAATATAAGGCTACTAATTATTATAGTCCTATTATCTAGATTCTAAAGGATAACCTTAGAATTAATAAAGATAAGATTACTTATACTAAAAATTATACTTCTAATATTAGAATTAATAGTAAGTTTATAAACCTTAATATTAAAGGATATATAATAATTTTACCTGTATTAATATCCTTTAATAGATAAGGTTTAAAGCTATTTTACTTTTCTTAGCTAGCGTTTATAGCTAGCCTATAAAGTATATTAAGAGCTATACCTATTAATTAAACTCCTAAATAGCGTAGGTATAAATAGTTAGATTAGCTATTAAATATTTTATAGCCTTACTTATACTAGCTTTACGTTAAAAATAGTAATCTTTAACTACCTTTAATATTCTACTTATATTTTAACTTTTAATTTTTATATTAAATAACTAGTTAACCTAATTATTATTTCTTATAGGTAATTTATATAGTTTATAGTATTTCGCGTTCTTTACTTTCCCCTTAGCTTCTTACTATAAGATAAGTAAATTAATAGTATTAAATTATACTAATAATAAGTATAAGATAGGGGTTTACTTTTAGATACTACTATTTAAAAGAGGCCCCTTTTATAAATATTAATATCTAGAGTTAGTTATAGATACTATTATAAATTTATATCCTAAATTAATAAGATATAAACTCTTAGTTTACTAAAAATATTTATAGATATTTAGATTCTCTTAGGAAGGGACTATTTATAGATATTATAAATTTTATAATAGATACTTAAACTCTTAAGGTAAGACTATCTAGAATATCCTTTAAAAGACTACTAAGTTTCTTCCTAATTTAAACGCTCTCTTAGGAAGTTATTAAAGGAATTAAATCCTAATAAGGATAAGAATATAAACTGTAAGATTTTTAATATCCTTTAGACGTAGATTTAATAACTCTCTAGGAAAGGGCGAGAGACTAAAAAGGTCTTATAGCCTCTAGCGGCTTATCTATAGCTAGATACTAAGCCTAATACGATTCTACTAAATAATAAAGTAGGGCTAGTCTCTACTTAAACTATGTATCTATAAAATAAAACTAGCCTTATTATAACTACTAGTAATTAAGTAAACCTAGATATTATTTATTCCTTAATAGTAGGTTTAATAGTATCCGCCTAAGAAAATATATAAGATATCTTATTATATACGTTAATAGATAATACTGAAATGGGCTGTACTAAATCCTTTCTAATGGAAAATTCACTAGGTATTTCCCCTTAGACTATTTACTTTAGTAATACCTACTAATACTAAGAGATATTATAAACGATATAAAGTAAGAGCTATAGGAAGTCGCTAGTATTATAAAAGAGGCTTATTAAATTATTATATTTATAGGCGCTAGGATAAGTATTAATTATAGTATACTAGTAAGTATTAATTTCTACTTCTACCTATCTTTAGATAATAATTATCTAGGACTTTTAATCTAAGACTAGGCTTTATAAGATAAATTAAGGTCTTTTTAAGAGAGAAGTAATTAATAATAAAGAAAGATAGAAAGAATTATATAAATATTTAATTAAAATTAGGTATAAAGTGAAATCTAAAGATTTAGCTTAAATAGATATATACTAATTCCTTTAAGTCCTTTAAAGATCTAGAAAGCTCTAAAGATATTATACCTAAAATCTAGATAGACTAGAGGTAGGGCCTAGTTTAAATACTAATATTAAGTTTAAAGACTATAATATAGTCTAGTTATATAATAACCTTAACTCCTTTAGGTACTCTTATTATAGCTATTTCATAAGCTAGAATAGTATACGCGAGACTACTCTTACTTTTAAAGAGATTATATTATATCCTGAATACGTATTAAAGGTAGAAGAATAGCGGAGAAGAGGAAGAAGAATAAAGATCTATCTTAGATATTTATAACCTAATATTATCCTCTACTATAATATTAATAATCCTCTAAGTAAGGTAAAAGTAAGGATTATTAATAAAGATATAGAGTTAATACCTAATATCCTCCTAGTTATTAATATATTATTAGCTATTAATAGTCTAAGGTATAAGCTTAAGAATAAGCTAATTCCAGCGGTATATTAGAAGGATAGGAAGGTGATATATATTAATAATAAACCTCCTCTAAGGGTAATTTTTAAGCCCGTAGTTAATTATATATTTGAAATAGATTATAACTACTAGGTATAAGATCTTACTACTCGCGAACCTTCCTTATAGGAAGATAAGGTAGGATATAGTTCCTAGCGTCTCTCCTATAACTTCACCTTTCAGCTAAAAGCGTAGACTATTAATAAAGTAATTAAAGAGGCTAAGCTTTAGCTAATCTCTATTAGTATTATTCTAATATATAATTTAGGACTAGAATGAAGGAAGAAGTAAGAGAAGACTTAAGTCCCTTTCTCCTCTTATATTAGCTTTTAACGTCCCTACTTATATATATTTTATCGCTTTTCGGGTAAGACGAATCTACGATAGTCCTATATAGTAAGTATATAGAATTCGATATTAATTACGCCGACAAGAGAAAGGAGATGTTAGATAGGCCTATTTAATTAATTAGATAGAGATATATATATATAATTATTCTATATAACCCCTGTAATTATTAAATCCTAATTGTAATAGATATTCTAATCTAAACTATAAGCTATTATAACTTACTACCTAGGTATTACCTAGGTAATTATTATGAATTCATAGAGGCGTAAATAAAGCGGGTTAGTAAGAAACTTAGTTAAGACTATTCTAGCTAGAATTCTCCCTTTGAAGGCGTAAGTACACTTTCCCCTTCTTATATCTAGTTAGCTAATGATTTTATAGAGTTTATATTAATAGACGAATAGCTTAGATTACAGGATATACCTTCTAGAGAATACGAGACGTCTTAGCTAAGGCGAGGTCGTTAATAGAGCATTAATTAAGGCGGATAGCTTAAGGGTTTTTTACGTTAAATTATTACTCGCGAGATCTCTTTATAAAGCTAGTAAGTAGACTATATTAAAGAGCGTATTATATCCGGAAACCTTAAGGTTATAATAGGTTAGTATTATACCTTACTCTTATATATTTAATCTTAACTCTATATAAGTGAAATAGAGGAAATTATAAATTAAAGAGATTAAAGCTTAAACTACTTATATTAATAAAAGTAACTCTAATATAGATAAGGATAGTACTTAGTAATTAAATCCTATAATTATAAAGGTTAATATCTTAATCCTCTTCAAGTTATCTCCTTTATACTTATAAATAAAGTACCTAGAGCGCTTTACTAGCTACTATATTTAAAGAAGTAAAACCTTAGTAAGATATATATAAGCTTCTTATCTCCTGAAAATAGTAACGGCGTTTAATTATCCTAAATATTTTATTACTTTAAAGGATACTATTACTTACTACTATATACTAGTACTAGAAGAAATTATCTAGGCTCTACTTAACTTATTAAGTTACTTATATACGGTAGGCGTTTAGATAGAATATCTTAGACTAATTAATATTATCCTTTAATACTTTATACGCGCTTATTTTACCTTACTAATTAATAAAGGGGCGTACCTTTTCTAGGATTAAGCTAGGTATTCTAGAATAGTTATATATTAACTAAGTCTATTAAAGCTATAATAGTCAAGATATATTTAAAAATAAAAGGATAGGACTTATTTACTAATCCTATTAAAAGATCCGTATTTTAAGATATTTAACATAATTTAAGGAGGTAGAGATAGGAGGGGGCTATCTAATCTTTTATCTAAAATTAATTCTCTTCTCTTACTCTTCTTACTCTAGTACTATATTATATTTGAATACTACCTACTTCTTAGAGTATTTTAAGATCTTTATAAGTATTAATAATAAGGTTTAATTAGTATTAACTAATCTATAATAGCTTCTAATCTAAAATCCTATATAACGCTTAGGCTCTCTTTATTAAAGCTCTTATTAAGCTTTAGCTATACCTATAGAGCTATATACCTAAGCTAGTACCCCTCTTTAATATCCTTTCTAGCCTAAGTAAGCTAATAACCTGCTAGTTTAAGATAGAGCTAGCTATTAATAATAAAATTTAGAATACCGCTCTAGGTTTAATACTACTAGTAAATACTTTTAATTATATAGATAAAGGAAAGAGTAATCTTTAATAGTATTCTAATCTTAGTATAATTAGACTCCCTGTATTTAGAGAAAAAGATTAATATAGCTATACTTCCTATAAGCGATTTATAAGAGCTAAACTACTTAGTCCTAGAGAAGAAGGATTTTATAATAAAGAATAAGATATTCCTAGAGTATATAATCCTTAATTCATTAGGGATAAAAGCCCTACTACGGTTTAAGAATTATATCTAAATTTAGCTCCTATCTAGATATAGCTCCTAAATCTAATTTTAAAAGCCCTATTACTCTTCTTGTTTTGATATTTCATTAAATTATTTACTAAAATCGCGTAATAAATTATAGAGATCTTACCTAGAGTTTTTAAGTCTTTAGAATTAGTCTCTAAAGTAGATATATATAGTAAGGTGAAAATATAGGTATAACTATAGAGTTACCTAAGTTTAAGAGGATATTCTAAGATATACCTAAATATTAAGCTATACTTATACGCTACCTCTTAGGCGCTAATTTATTTATATTATAAAGGGCGGTCGGCTTCTAGCTATTAAATAGGGAAAAGAGAGTATATCTAAGCTTACTTTAAGATATATTTAAGTATATAAAATAGAGTAAGGATATAGGAGGAATTACTATAATAGGATAAGGCCTTGACTTCTACTAAGTTAAAGTACTTATACGAGAATCTATAACTATATACTAGAAAAAGGTAGTCGCTTTTATAATTATAATTCGCCTACCTTTTAATTATAATAACCTTATCCCTAGGACTAAATATACCCTATTAAATATAAGGCGTTCTACTAGGATAATAGTTATAAAAGTAGCTGAATATCTAAACTTTTAGGATATAATACCTATTACTACTATTAAAGGGCTTATAGCTAGTATTAATATATCTATTCTAATTATAATATTAGTATAAGAGGTACCTTAAAGCTAGCTAGGTTATACTACTATTAATAAAGCTACTACTATATCTATCTTTTAGCCTATACTTAACGATACTACTTAGATCGTAATCTTAAAAGTAGAATTAGACTCTATTAGATATAAGATAGATAATATTACTACGTATAAGGTTAATAATACTTTTAGTATATATATATTTAAACCTGAATATATAATTAATATCTTAATTATATATAAAACGCCTTTAGAAGGACTAAGATATAATTAGCTAGATAATCCTTAGATTATTATATAAGTAATTAATATCTACTTACCTATAAAGCTAGATTTAATTTATATTACTTAGTAAAGGAGGAATATACTTTAAGGATAATAAGTATCTTTTCTAATATTATATTATTTATAAGAAGGATGTATTATAAAGGTATTTATAACTTCCCTAAATTATAAGTAATAACGCCTAGCTATTTAGATAGTTCCTTAGCTATACTTAACTTAGGATTCTATTCGCTACTATACAGTTCTTCTTTATTTCTTTGCCGGTTAATAATATTAATCCTACTCTAGTCCTAGCTCCCTACTTTAACTTAGGAACTTTACCCTTTAATTCTCCTAGTTCGATTTAGTATAACGTATTAGAGCGGTTCGCTACCTAATTCCACCTATCCTAGGAAGTTCGTCCTAGGAGAATTCTCCTAGGCTAGGATAAGCTAGTTATAGGTCTAGCGGTATTAATAGTCCTAGGAGAATAGGCTTAGGATAGATCTCCTAGGATAAATAGCGTAGCTAATTCTAGTACCTAGCTCTAATTCTAACCCTCTTATAAATAAGCTAGTATTAGATTAGTTTAATTCAAAGGTATTTAAAGCTCTTAGAATAATAGACTTAGGAAGCTTTCCCTAGGGAATATAGTAGTAGTTAGCGAGCTCTTATTACTATTAAGATAATCTAGATATAATCCCTTCTACTCTAATTCTTAATCTTATCGATCTATATTAGCATGGAAGAGTACGTGAATAAAGCGAAACCCTCTAATAGTAAGATCTATAGGAAGATATATAACTATTAGTCCTAGAAGTAGTCTAGTTTAAAACTATAATAGTAGAATCTTCTCTCTTTATATAGAGCTAGAAATCTAAAATAACTATTCTATTATAGGGAATTTACCCTTGCCTTTAATACTTTCTTAGAGATACCTACGCTCTTAATAGTAATAAAAATTAGTACCTTATATAAGGTATTTAAAATTAGATATAAGAAGGTAACTATCCTATTACTAACCTTATAAATACGCTTTTAATTACTAGGAAATTATATATTACCTTTACTATACTAAGTAATTCTAGTCTTACCTACTTTAAAAAGATAAGACTATAATAGCTAAGGTAGATTAAGCTACTATAGAAGTATTATAACTTACTATACTATAGATATTAATATTAAATACCTAAATTCTATATAATAAAAAACTAGGCGGGGAAATCTTTTATAGCTTTAGTTAATAAGAATATAAGGAGATCTAGATTAAGCTATAATCCTTTAAAGGTCTAGTTCCTTCTCTATTTAAATTCTTTAAGAATCTTAAATACCTTAAGGTATAGGCTAAATATTTAAAATAGCTAGTATATCTAGGTCTACGAGAAACGCTTTTTATAATAATGAATAAGATATATACTAGTATAAATTAGAGCATAGACTTAGTACTAGTATAGGAAAACAAAATAATATCTAAGTTTATACTAGTAAACTCCGCTTATTAAATTAACATAGGATATTAATAACTATACGCGTTTACTATATACTACTACTATAAAATCCTAAAAAAGCCTAGTAGAAAGGACCTTTTAATAAAGTTAAGGGTTATATTAAATATAATAAGATTATATAAGATAGCTAATCTAGCTAATTATTTAGGATTTAAGTTATCTAAGATTACTACCTTAAAGTAATTTCTGAATTCAGTAAACCTACCTATAATAAATGGAAATAAAAATCCTATCCTTATTATAGATAGTCTAGGCGAAATTAGGAAAAATAGATATAAAATACTATATACTTAAAATTATAAAGAGAACTATGAATATCTCTTTATTACTCATTTATATAAGGATAGGGATAAAAAATATAAGGGGATTATATTCTACTTTAGATTAAGATTTATGTACTTAAAGTTCTATAAGATATTAGACGCCTCTAAATTATAATAGTATCTTACTATAATAAAAGGAGAATTATTATCTCTAGCTTTTTATTAGACTTAAGTAGGTTATTTACTATATAAAGATTAGATATAAGGGATTAAGTATATAGAGGTTAACGGGGAATAAATAGAAGATATAATAATATAAGATAAAGGGGAAGAGGAAAAGGAATAAAGACCTTTATTCTAAGTAGAAGATACTCTTATATAAGAAATAATAATATAATAATAAAAGCTCTTATCTAATACAGACGTTCTTAAAAAGAGGAATAATAAATAAGAGTAATATTAATAGAAGCTTTACTAAGACGTAAATACTCTTATAGAAGAGGAGTAAAGACTAAGATAAAAATAATAAAAGCTTATATCTAATATAAGTATACTTGAAAAATAATAGTAAGAGTAAGGAAAGTAATAATAAAAGCTCTTGTCTTATATAAATATACTTGAAAAGTAAGAATAAGAATAAGGATAGTACTAGTAGAAGCTTATAAGAGATATAAGCGTATTAAAAGAATAGGATTAAGGAAAGGAATAGTAATAATAAAAGCTCTTATTTAATATAAGTATATTTAAGGAGTAAGAGCAGGAATAAGAATAATACCGGTATAGGCTTATAAGGGACACCGTCGTATTTAGAGAATAAGAGCGAGAGTAAGAATAAGAATAAGAGTAATAAAGATAGAAGCTTATCTCTAATATAAGCGTACTAAAAGAAAGTAAGTAAGAGTATAGATAGATATACTAAAAGCTTAAGGTAGATACTAGTACCCTTAAAGAGTAAGAGTAAAAGTAAGAGTAATAACGCTAAACTCTTTTAAATAAAGAAAGAGAGCTATTAAATTAAAAATAAAGGTAGGAGGAATAATAATAAAAACTTATAATAAATATAAGTAAGCTAGTTTTATAAGAGTAGAAGTAAGAGGAACGAAGAAAAACTCTTATAATAGTTATAAATAAGCTCGTGAACTAAGAGTAAAAGTATAAAGAATAGTAATAAAATCTTATAAGATATATAAGTAATCTTAAAAAATAAGAACTACTTAGATCTAATAAAAACAAACCTTATTCTATATTTATAGTATTTACTAAAGAATAGACTATTATTTATATTCATCTGTATTATTAATTAGCATAGTTCTACTTAAGTAAAATAAATAATATAAAAAGCTTATAGTAGAAATTAGCGAGCTATATAAATATAAGAAATACTATTAGAAGTTTAAAAGGGATAAACTAAAGTATAAAGGAGAGTAAAAGAGCGTGGAGTTAAATATATTATATAGTAAGCTAAATGAGTTAAAGGTAATTAAAGAGCGAGGCGAGCGAGATATAAAGGAGTTATAAAGATAAGGTTAAAAAGAATTAGTAGATCTTAAACTATTATCTCCCTTAAAGCTTAAGTATAAAGGATTAGATACTAATTAAAGTATACCTAAAATATAAGCGTATAATTATTTAATAGACGTAGTCTAGAAATATAATATAAAAGTAGATATTTTAGTACCTAAAGGTAGTAAAAGTCTAATATAAAAGTATAAACTATAACTAAATAGAGTATAAGTAAAGGGCTAAGAGGAGAGGCTAATAGAGGAAGCCTATAAGCCTGAAGCTTAAGAGAGGGGCTAAGAGTATAGAGTATAGGAAGGAGACTATAAGTATTAAACGTAAGAGAACGGATAAGAAGATAGAGTCCACTAGCATAGAGTATATAGGGATGGAACCTAGTAGGACGGAGTATATAAGGATAGACCTTACGAGGATAAAGTATATAAGGAAGGATAAGATAGTAGTACGTATAAAGATAATATACGAGAGTATAAAGTATAGAAGTACTAAGTAATAACTAAAGAGAGTAACAACGTTATAGTACTTCAAGTATAATAGATATAAGAAGGATGAAATCTTATAAAAAGGGGTAAATATTAATAGCTTAATAGATTTAGATTATTAAATCCTAATATAAACCTAGAAGGTAATACGTTAATAGATAGTACTAGAGAGGGAGATACTATCCCTATACAAAGAAAAAGGCCCTAAACGTTACGCTAATAGTAAAGGGAGGAGTTATAAGTATAGGAGAGGACTACAAACGTAATAGTAATAATAGTAGTAGAAAATAGGAATAGCTTAACGGGTTTTACTTCTAATTTTACCTATAAAGCTTTATAGGTATTATCTTAGAATCTGTAATATTAATTAGATAGGGGATATATATTTATCAAGTATAATATATTTATTATGAAGGCTTTATAACTACATCTTCGATCTTTATAAAGTCGCGGAATGAAGCTAAGTATAGTATTTACGTAGGGTTAATCTAATAAGATTTAGTATAGAGAATAGCGCGGAATCTATTATATAAACCTTAAGTTTAAACGAGTATACCTTACTATCTCTAAGCTAAAAACTTAAGATAACAGTTTTACTAATATCTATAATCCTACTATAACTAATTCTAGGAACCCTTAGAAAATCATCTATAGAGGATCTTACTCCATTATAAAATATACTATTAACCTCCTTTATATTTACTCTTCCTTAGGCTTATCTTTCTTAGAGTTATCCTTCTATTTATTATATAGTTAGAAGACCTTATACTACTTAGTCTACTTATTATAATAGACGTAGATAGTTTAACCTAACTATTTTATAACCTATTAAGTAGTCTTTATTCTTAGGATAATATACGGTCTACTATTATATTACGACCCTGTCGTCCGAAGGTCGATCAGGGTCTGGGATTAATCTCTTAGAGAGGAGTATCAAGGACGGGATAGGTAGGCTTCGTACTAGGCTAGTCTAGTACAATGGTATTGTATTCAGTGTCTAGGAGATAGCTAGGTTAGTAATATAAGTTAAGCACGAAGCTCCTATCTACTGGAAAGCATCGCCACTTATATAGACATAGGAAATGCTGGATCAGTTGGATTAGTACTAATACTACTGACTTATCTAGATCAGTTGGATCAGTACTAATACTACTAACTTATCTAGATTAGTTAGATCAGTGCTAATACTACTAACTTGTCTAGATCAGTTGGATTAGTACTAATGCCACTGACTTATCTAGATTAGTTGGATTAGTACTAATACTACTAATCGTGACGAGAAGTACTTCGTCTAAGCGTAGTATAAGAACCGCGGGTTTAGGCTATAATATTAGGTTCCCCCTTATTAGTTTTCGTCCTGAAAGCTTTACTACTCTGTAATACTACCTATTAGATCTAAATCTAAGTCTATATTCCTCCGTTATTAGCTAGTTAATACTATTCTTAAAACTAGTTCCATCGCCATAAGGGTCTATTCAAACTATAAGCGTACGGGTCAGGCTGATAAGTATAAGGTCGGGGTCTCCGCTAGTCGCTATATAAAGTACGCCCGGAAGGGTTTTTTAGACTATAACCTCTCGCCTTTCTCTCCGGTAAAATGGATAAAGATATGGAATTAACGGAACTAAAAGGCCGCTGAGGCCAAAGAGGCTTTAGCCAAATTCACCCAGTTATAAAGAGAGGTAGAGGTGTTAAAAAGAAAGGGAATCGCTATAATAGAAGGCGAAATTTAAAATATTAAGGAGACGGAGTAGGAGGAGTAATTAGATATAATTAATCCTAGTAACTTCCTCTTTAATATTTCTTCAGAATAGGTCGAAGTTCCTGAGGATTTTAACTGGTCTAGTCTTATTAATGTTAGTAGAATTATTATAAGAGGTCCTTATAGTTCCTAAGGTTCTTAATAGGTTCCTAGGTACTTTCTAACTCCTTACAGTTATTCTATTTAATAAGGTAATTCTAATCCTTCTACTCTAGGATCTTTTTAACCTCGTATTCTTCGGTCTTAGCCTTATATTTCCAATCTTCCTAGATCGGTATTTTAGAGTCGGCTAGTTCTAGTAAAGAGATATAGAATACTAGGTATACTCTAGCGTTAGGTAGTAACTATAACTTATAGTTAATAGGTCCTTTAGCTTACTTAATTAAAAATGGTCTAACTTTAATATAGTTTAGTTTCTTACTTAGCCTCTTGCTTTTCAGGTTTTTTATATAGAGGTAAACCTTATCCCCCTTCTTTAGTAGAAGATACATTTTTCTTTTCTTATTAACTCGTTACTAAGTCTTAGTATTAACCTCGCTAATTATCTTCTACATATCGCTATATAGTCTTTTCATATTAGATGATAACACCGTTGCCCTTTCTACCCTAGAACCGCTCCTTAGTTCTAGGAACAAGTTGGCATGTCTCCTATAATTTGTAAAGAATGGAGATAGTCTAGTTATTTCCGATCTCTTGTCATTAAGTACCAATTGTACTATAGGAAGTAGAGAGACCTAGTTATTTTGTTTATAACTAACGTAGTATCTTAGGTACACTTCTATTATTTAATTTATTCATTCTATCTAACTATCGGTTTCTAGATGATAGGTAGTTGATATTCATAGTTTTATTCTAATCGTAGCGATTAGAGTCTTCTAATAATAAGATGTAAAGAGTCTGTCTCTATCTAATATAATAGATTCAGGTATACTATAATCCCTTATCAGCCTGTCTAATAGGATGAATCCTAGCTAATAGGCCTTATACGTTTCTTTATAGGGAATCAGGATTATATACTTTATTAACTTGTCGATAATTACTATTATCAAGTTAAAGGTACCTCCTATAACTAGATCTTTTAACTCTGGTAGCTTGACGATAAAGTCCATTATTACATCCTTTCATAGTGTATCTAGAACTGGCGTAAATTGTATTTACCTATATTTAGCGTAGCGTGCAGACTTATTCTACTAGCATTAAATATATTCTCTAATATATTTCTTAATATGCGTACGCAGTTATAGCGTCGTATATTCTCGTTGGAGGAGCTCTACTATCTTAGATACTCCCGGATGTCCTTGTAAAGGATTATCGTAGTAATCCTGGATTACCTCTTCAATATATTTCTCAGGTAAGTATGTCCTTCCCTTATACTAGAGGAGCTCTTATCCTAGTTACTAATTCTTTAACTATATAGCTAAGTTATCGTTAATATAGCCTTCCTTTAGGATTAATATAATATCTTAGACTATGATTTATATAATAGCTGCTAGACTTTATACTAGTACTAACGATCCGTCTTTTTCTTATTTAAGAATTGACTTCTCTATAATGTCCTTGGATTCTATATAATTAGTACGCCTACTTAGGGCGTCTACTCGACTATTATCTTTTCCTAGGATATATAGTATTTTAAACTTATACTATCTAAGTAATTTAGACTAACGGACTTATCTCCGATTTAACTCCTTCATTATTATGAAGTTAAGGAGGTTCTTATAATCTATGAAGATAGTAAGTTCTAAATAACTCTCTACGTATATCCTCTAGTTTTAAAGTGTATATACTACTGCTAGCAACTCTTTATTATATATATTATAGTTCTATTCTACTACTAATATCTTTCATGAGTAATAGGTAATTAAGTGCTATTTTCCATCTTTTTCCTGATATAGACAAGTACTTATTATAAGATCTAAGGTATCTATTTTAATACGAGCCGGTTCGTTTACTCGAAAGGTATAGAGTATTAGTAGATTTTAACAGGCTTCTTTTAATATTGTAAATGCTTTCTACTAACTAGGTCTCTATTAAAATCCCTTTTCCTTCTTAGTTATATTTGTAAGTAGTAGGGCTATTTTTGAATACCCTTCAATAAACCTTCTATTAAAGTTCGTAAATCCTAAGAAGCTCTAGACTAATTTCACGTCATATGGTATAGGCTATTCCGCGATAGCCTTGATTTTTTCAGGGCTTATACGAATACCTGTAGTACTTACTATAAATCCTAGGAATTCTACTAATTCCTTATGGAATTCGTACTTCTCTAGCTTAAGGAGTAATCTCGCTTGTAATAGGTAAGTTAAGATGTCCTGTATATACTAGACATATACTTCCTTGATTTCAGAGTAGATTAAAATGTCATCAAGGTAAACGATCACGGTACGATCTAAATAGGCTTGAATAACATTGTTAACTAGTGCCTAGCAGGTCGCTAGTACGTTAGTAAGTCCGAATGGCATGACTAGGTACTCGTAATATCCGTATCGAGTCCTGAATATAGTTTTCCATTCTTCTCCGGCTTTCATTCGGATCAAGTTATAAGCTCCTCGTAAGTCGAGCTTAGTAAATATCCTTGCCTAAGAGAGTCTATCCTGCAGCTCGCTAATGTTTAATAAGGGATATCGATTCTTAATAGTAATATCATTTAACTTCTAATAGTTAACGTATAGCCTAAGTTTCCTATCCTTCTTCGGTGCGAAGAGGATTGGATATCCTGCTAGTGATTTGGATTCTTGAATAAATCCCTTTTTAAGGTTCTTATTAATATACCCGCGTAGTATAGTAAGTTCCTTTTCTAATAATATATAGATTAATCTAAACGTTAGTTCCTTTCCTAGTTCAAGTTTAATCTCATGATCCTAGGATTAATATATAGGTAAAGCTTTTACTATTATCTCTTTTATAAAGAGATACATCTATTTCTTATACTCTTATAAGATATTAGGAGGTTTATTATTTCCTCTAAGAACTCTAGCTTCCTTTTAGCCCTACTAACCTCTACTAGTACCTACTAAGTTAGATCTTCTTTTCTTAAGGTCGTCCTTTTTTGAAGATGAAGTAATATATACTTCGACCGGTCTTCGGTTTAACTTCTTATCTACCGTCGTCTACTATTAGCGTGTAGGGTAGATACTAGTAATAATACTAGTTCGCTTAAATCTAAGTACTCCTGTTTTCTAGTTAATTACTAGGTTATATTTCTTTAACTAAGGTATTCTTAAAATGATATGATAAGTAGCTATCCTAACTACATCTAAAGAAATTTCCTTACGGTGGCGTTGAATTACAAGGTATAGTAAGGTAGTCTCCTCGCCTATACTTCCTGTTAATAGTTCTAACCCGTCGGCCATTTATAAGCTGTATAGCTCCTTCTTCTTTCAAGTTAGTAAGCCCGCTAACTATACTAAAGTTCAAGAAACGAAGTTACCCGTTACTTCAGAATTTATCATAGTAATAGTATTTATCCCATTGATCTGTACTAGTACATTCACGTGTGTCTTATAATCTATCGAGTATAAATGTCGTGTTTTTAGGGTTATAATATTGATCTCCTTATACTTCCCTATAATATAAGGGATTACTCTTTTCCCGAATTAGGGAGAAACTTAGTAATCTTCTTTTAACGCATATACTTCTAGTACTAGTCGTGTAAGCATACGTACTATTCTGTTAAGTAGTATTCCTTAGTATCTATCTCGTGCCTAAGGTAGGTATAAAGGTACTAATACTACTTGTTATTATATCCTGGAAAGAAACTTTATCCTCTTTTTATTACTAGATGCCACGTGCAATCTAACTTCTAATAGTTTCTCTAGTCACGGTGTCTACATACGGGAGTTATTAGCGTCCGTCCTTCGTAAGTCTATACGGCCTAATAAGTTTTATAATAGTTATCTATATAAGCGCTCCAGTATATAACTCTATATTCTGGATAGTTTAAATCGTTACGATACTCTTATATTAATAGCTTGTCTGAAACTTTCTCTTAATAAGATTCTAATCGTTCCTTAGAGTTATCTTTCTGTTAATCCGTTGACGCGGAGGTATAAGGTGCGGAGCTATTTAGTCCAAAGCGTAGTACTTCTTCTTCTTCTTCTAATGATTCGCTAATACTTATATAGTCCTAGTCTAAGTCTCCTTTAATTCCCTGTCCTTAATTAGGCTTTTCCTTCTAATCCTTACCATTGTCGTTAGAGTCTAGTTCTCTTAGTCGATCTTGAATAGTTTTAAGTCGTGCCTCTATCTACGTGATATTCTTTTCTTTCTTAATGACTTCCTTTTCTAATTCTTTATATCGCTACTAGAGTTCTCTAATGTCTGCCTTAGGCGTGTCGAATGCTGCGAGTAAATTATACATGATTACGTCGAGTTCTTCATCATTATATTCTACCTTAGGCGGATCTTCTAAAGGTCTATTCTTCTTAAGTAGTACTCTTTATAGTACATTTAACTATAGTCGTTATACTATGTTTCTTGACTTATAGTTCCTGGTAATATGGCCCGGCTTACTATAGCTATAGTAAAGTATTACTTTCTTACCCCTATTATATTACTTTTTCCCCTTAGGTCTTCCTTTTTACTACGTGAAGTCGAGCTTTATAGGTATATACCTATAGGGATTATAGTATATCGTTTTCTTTGCGTAGAAACCTCCTCTGAAGTTTCCACTTAACTGAAATCCTATCAAGCCACTATCGTATCACTTTTCTATAACTAGCTCGTAGAGTCTGTCGTTGATTCTAGTCATAGTCTTTATAAGAGTTTCAAGGTCGTTAATTACTACTCCTACTTCTACTTATATAAGTTCTTCTTTAATATTAGCCTTGAGTCCTCTTTAATATATAGTTATAAGTGCTTTATTATCCTAATCGGTTCAAGCTAAGTATTATTAAAACTGCGTGGAGTACTCTACTACTAACTTCCTTTAAGTAAGGTGTTATATTACTCGTACCGCGACGTTATTTTCATTAGAAGGTCCGAAGTTTTATTATATCTTAACGCGGAACCTTAAGAAGCTTTCTATCTATCTTTTAATATCTTCATTTTCATTATCGTTAGGGTCTTCTAAGTATCTTTTTAATAGAGGGGCGGACTACTCTTAGGCTCGCCCTCTTAAATAGGAAATAGTAAAAAGGGGTTATTTAACTTATACTATAGTATTAAACTTAAAATATAGCTATACTTATAATAGCTACTTCTCTAGTTTATCTCGTTCTCCGTAGTATATATCTAGTTTAGTAACCCTGATTTTATTATCTTCGTTACGAGTAGGAGGTCGCTGTCCTTACTTACTTAAGATAGGATTTCATCCTGAAGTACTTATCTTAAGGGTACTTAAAGTGTTATAACCCTATTATCTAAAGGTTAATCGGGGTCTAGGATTAATCTCTTAGAGAGGAGTGTTAAGGACGGGATAAGCAGGCTTCGTACTAGGCTAATCTAGTATAATAGTATTATATTCAGTGTCTAGGAGATAGCTAGGTTAGTAATATAAGTTAAGCACGAAGCTCCTATCTACTAGAAAGCATTACCACTTATATAGACATAGGAAATGCTAGATTAGTTGGATTAGTACTAATACTACTAACTTATCTAGATTAGTTAGATTAGTACTAATACTACTAACTTATCTAGATTAGTTGAATTAGTACTAATACTACTAACTTGTCTAGATTAGTTAGATTAGTACTAATACTACTAACTTGTCTAGATTAGTTAGATTAGTACTAATACTACTAATTGTAATAAGAAGTACTTTGTCTAAGCGTAGTATAAGAACCGCGGGTTCAGGCTATAATACTATATTACTATAAAGATTTTAGTCTCTAAACTATAATATAGGAGCTAGGAGGACTAAGTTCTTAAATATTTATTATAAGGACTAGCTAGCTATCCTAGAAAGAAATATATTATATAGCTTTTAAATTAGTTTAAATATAAAGGCCTAAATAGTACCTATCTATATCTTATCTTTAAGCTTCTTAGGCTAAGCGTTTTATTTAAAGCTAAGTTATATCTAAGTAATAGATTATCTAGCAAAACTACTTAGGAGGCTTTAAGGTAGACTATATAAGTAATTACTTATATCTATATTAATAGTATTATATACGGGGGTAAGTTCTAATTAAGCTACTATTTAGGCCTTTTTACTTAGCGTTTTAATACTAATTAATATATACTATTAGACTTATATCCTAGTAATATTATCTTTATAACTATAATATTATATTAATCTAATATAAATCTTCTAAGGTCTTTAGATAAGCCTAAGACTAGTAACGTTATAATATTATCTAGGTATTCCTTAACTACGTAAGTTCCTAAATACCTTATCCTCCCCGCCTTATATCCCTCCGCGGTATAAGATCCTAAGGAATAGTAGGTAAAGCTTATTAACTTTAGGGAAGTATATTTAATTAGATAGTACTCTTAAATACGCTACCTATTAATCTTTTAAGCCCTTAAAGTTATCTTAATATCTTAATAGGACTTATAAATTAATATATAAAGCTTAGGCTATACTATATTATACCTCCTACTTATTGTATTAAAGTTTCTACTAATAAATAGTAAAGATATTTAAGCTAGTTATTAGATATCCTCCTTTTAATAACTTTATATTAAATACAGATAAACTTATATAAGAATAGATTTCAATATTTAGAGATTTATTAGAAGAATAGAGAGAGCGCCTTCCTTTAGGAAGAGCTACTAGTACGTATATATTAACTTCTCTTTCTATATTTATCCGGTGATAAGTTTATTATAAAGCTATTAATATTAGTCTATATTTTATTATAGTCTATAGTTTAAGACTAGATATCTAATTCTAACTAATAGATAAGTTTAAGTCTAAGTAAATTACTCTATATAACTAGCTATATAAAATATACTTTAAGGATAATAAAAAGTAATATTTTTCTAAAGTAAATATTAATAAGAGCTTTAAATTAAAGAGATAGAAGAGATACTACCTAGTAGTAGTAAGAGTTTAGTAGAAGATAAGTAGATTATATTAAATTAGGAGTATCTTAAGGTTAGTAAGATAGCGTTAATAGTACTTAAACTATCTAGCCCTACTAGTAATTTATTTATTATACTGAAAATAGAGCTTAATAAAGCTATATTTCCTTTTAAGGTCGCCCTTATAATAATAGTAAATATATTCCTACCTATTACTAATAGTAATATTATAGAACTAAAGGGTATTTAGTTAGCTAGTCTATAATAACTAAGTAATTTAGGAAATAAGAAAGGAGAGGAAGATAAATTAATCTATATCCCGCGTATATTAGGATATAAGGTAATAATCCTTTTCAGGCTATAAGCTTAGATAATAGGCTACCCGCGGATTTTCTTTATATAATATAATTATATCCTGAAGTACGCTATAGTCCTATATACTACGGAGGAGAATATTAAGGAAGAGTAAAGATATTAGTTAATTATATAGTAAATCTAAATAGTAAATCTAATTAAAGTAGCTTAATAGACTTATAACTTAAGGTACTTTATCCTCTATATTTAAGGTAATCTTATATAGTTAAATCTACTACTATTTATTAAGCTCCTTAGATATAAGCTAGTATTTCTATTAATATAGTTCCTCCTATTAAGCTTAAGCTAGCTAGGCTTTATCTTCTATTATAATACCTTAAAGCTTCTCCCCTAGTATTTTAATCTCCTTATTAATAGAGATAAAGTTAGTATAATTATCTAAGTTAGCTTTAACCTTTATAGGTAGTAATTATAATAGCTAAGGATTATAATAAAGTAATAGCCCGCGAGATCCTTTAAGATAGATAGTATAATATTTTTTATTCTAGTAACTTACTATTCTATCTATAGTACTTAATTTAAGTATATATAAGCTAAAGAAGGTATCTATATTATTATAGCTAGTGAATTCTATCCTTTTAATAATTAAGTAGCTATTATCTTTAGCTAAGTTAGTATATCTTAATAGTTATATTTTATTCTTAAGAATTTACTATTAGCTTTAATAAGGGCTTCTTTTTAAATATTATATATCCTAATATTTTCCTTATACCTAGTATAATATCCTAGATCTACTATTTAATTATTAAATAAGCCTGCTTTATAAATCTTTCTTATAGCTCTATCTATAGATATTATTTAGAGAAAAGGTATATAAAGTATACCCTTCTTAATTTAAAGGTAGTATAAGGACCTATCTATAGGTAGTTAAATCGCCTTAATCTCTTTAAAAGACTTATAGTCCTAGAATATATAATCTACTAGGGTAATTACTAGTAAAGGTAGTACTAGGTTTATAAATAGTAGCTCTATATCCTTATATATACTATATTATAGCCTAGAATCATATTAGAATAGTTAGTAAAGATTATCCCTAATTATAATTTTAAAGTTTTAGATAGTAAAGTAACCTT
>JAABUL010001434.1_pt1 | contig 45648 bp, 36 predicted proteins | sample 5559151 | NCBI WGS metagenome assembly JAABUL01 (sample SAMN10711876, study PRJNA513368) | rock metagenome | isolation source: Antarctica rocks | place: Antarctica: Victoria Land, Pudding Butte sud
TTTAAGTTCTTAATAATAAATTAATAAATTATTTTAATTATTATCTTAATCCTTTCTTAAATAATATAAATTAACCTATTAATAGAAATTAAATTTAAATTAATTTTATTTTATTCCTCTTATTTAAGATATTTTCTTATATACTTTAGAAGCTAGATAGGTCTTTATATTATTTCTTATATTTATAAAGATATATAATTGATTATATAAAAAGATATATAATTAATTAAGAGTTTAATTACTTTTTATATCTTAATTTTATTTTATTATAATATATAAATTAGATTTATAATCTTTATAAAAATTTATATTTTATATTTTATAATATTAGATTTTATAAGAGGAAGAGGCTTTATCCTACTTAAGTACCTCTTAAAACGGGGTTAAGATAAAGATTAACATAATTTTATAAGGATTTCCTAGGGATTTATATAAGTATTTAAGATAAAGTCTCTCTTATTAATAAATAAATAAATATCTACTATTATATTTAATAATTTTATAAGGGTTTCTAAAAATAGTAACTTTAATTATATTTTATTATATTAATTAACTTAGTAGTAAAAAGTTATATATCTCTTTCCTCTCCTATTAAAAGAGGATTAAGATAAAGATTAAGATAAATTTTAAATTTTAAGTAAGACCTTACCTATTAATAAATAGGCGGGTACCTACTATTACCTAGAGTAGGTACCCGCCCCGCCCCTCTCTTAACGGGGCTATCCGCCCTACTACTAAGGCGGGTTCTAAGGGCACCTACCCGCCCCGCCCCACCCCGTTCCGTAGCGTACCTAGGCTAGTATTAATAATAATTACTAAAACCTTTAGTAGATATCTATTATTATCTAGAGTACTTTAAAGTAGACTACCTTTAATAGATATACCTTTAAAGGCTACTATTTTATTACTACCTTAATAAAATTTATAGTTAGCGGCCCGCTTTATAAGCTATATATAGATATAAGTTATATTATAAGTCTTATAAATAGGAAGTTCCTATTAGAATAGTTCTTATACGCTTATATTTCTAAAATACCTACGCCTATAAAGGTTAGGAGTATTAGAGATAAAAAGTATAATACCTAGGAATATATTAGGCTATTAATATATATTCCTAGTAGTAATAGTATTACTCTTATTAAAAGAGAGTTATATATTATTAATAATCTCTTAATAAAAGCCTTAATTAGGATTAATATTCTTAAACCTAAAGGTATAATTATTAATCTAGATAGAAATCTAATAATTATATAATTTTATTAAGATTTAGAAGTTCTTATTAAAGTCTCTAATAAAGGAGCTAGAATTAATAATATAATATTTAGTTAAGCTAGTATTATAATTACCCCGTATATTAATAAATAGGTTTAAATCTCTAGTCCTTATTATTACTTATTTAATTTCCTAGAGAACTAGGATTTAATCTTTAAATCTAATAGACTTAAGAATCTCTTAATCTATATATATATTATTAATTATAATATATCTTATATCTTTATTCGAAATAAGATTAATAATAAGATTAAAGTTCTATAGAATATAAGACTTAGCTAGGTTATTAAATATAAGGTAGCTAAGTATTTCCTTATAAAAGCCTTTTATAGTAACCTTATTACCTTACCCCTTAAAAGGGTTAAGATAGTTAACTAGGTTAAAACTAACCTCTGTTATCTAGTAGTAATAGCTATTATATTTATAATAGTAGTTCTAAGTATTACGGCCCTTGATACTAATATTAAAACTACTTATCCTAATAGGATAACACTCTATAATACGCTAGAAATAAGGTTCCTATTAGGAATAGTTATAAATAAATACCCAAATCTATAGAAAGATACTAGAAATATAGTTAATATCCCGGAATCTTAGTAGATAGATATCCTACTATTTAAAAACTAGCCAGAAATCTATAAACCTAGCTAGGCTAGGATATATCCCCTAGGTAAGGTAGATAAAGAAGTTATTAATAATAGATTTGATAAGTTATATAATTAAGGTAGAATAGACTAGACTATAAAGTCTATCCTATTTTTATTTTTATATTTTATTATTTAGAAGGCTATTATAGATAGCTAGTATAAAGGCTATATTATAATAGATATTAAGGTATTAAATAAGATTATAATACTAGATACTTATCTTATATCCTTATAAGCTGAAATTTTAGCTCTTTTAAAAGGTATTACTTATATTAGTACTATTAATACTATTAATACTACTAATTTCTTTTATTAATAATCTATTAATAAAGACTATTATTATTACCTTATAATAGTAAGTTATAGAGGCTAAGAATTATTTAATATATTAATTATAAGATATTATAACTTCCTAGCCTATATATAATAAATAATTAATAGAATACTCTAGCCTTTCTAGTATTTCTACCGCGCTTATATTAATAATATAATTATATTTTTAAGCTTACTTAAAGAACATCTTAACTACTTAAATTAGGTATTTAAAGCCCTTAATAAAATAAATATTTACCTATTATTTAAGAAGTTATTTCTAGGTTTCCTATTAATTTATTTACTAGGATAAAAGGTAGATATATTAAGATTAAAAATAATAAAAGAGAAGCTAGCTATTATTATTAATTTATAATTCCTAATTAACTTAATTACCTTAAAATAATATCTTAATCTAACTAGGTATTCATATTAGTATATTACGTTTTATATTACTATTATAAAATCCTTTTAATTATAGAAGACTAATCTTGATAAGTTTATACGCGAGATATATTAAGAATTACCTAGATAATAGGATCTATCTTCTACCTTAAGTATTTAAGGTAATATATATAAAGAATTAGCCTATAGAATATATTTAGGTAAACTTATATTAAGTAAACTTAATATATTCTACTAGCTTTAAAAGATATTCTTAAGTTTAATAATTCTATATTATTTTAATAAAATACTCTAACTATTTATAAACCTTAATAGTAGTAAGGAATTTAGATTTAAGGTATATATTTATTAAATTAGTAGTTTAATAAAGGCTTTTATAAACTATTCTCGTTAGAAGTTATAATTACTAATCCTTTTCCTTAGTTACCTACTTATTAATACTAAAATATAATACTAGCTAATTAAATTAGAAATTACTAGTATTATTTAAATAATAAAAAAGATTAAATATATAATTAAGATAGTTATATAAATAATTATTATATATATTAACTATTTAATTATAGTATTAATTACCTATTAAATTAGCTTAAATACTACCTTAATAAAAAAATTAAACCTCTATCTTATTTAAGCCTCTAAATATCTCTAGCGATTTTAACTAGATATTTATTATAAACCTAGTAAGTTTAATATTATTCTAGATATCCTTTCTAGGCTAGTAACCTATAAATATCGCCTATTTAATATTAATAACTTATTTAAGGTAATACTAGTAAAGGCTTTCTTAATTAATTTAATAGAAATAAATCCTAATTTTAAGTAATATTTAATTAAGGGCCTTATTAAGGAGCTATATTAGGTATACCTAGTATTAATAGTAAAGGATAATAAAGTATTAAATAATAATATTACTAAGCTTCTATATTACCTAATTAATAAATTACTATATTTTAATAATAATAAAATAGGTCTCTATTTATATATCTTAATAACTTTATTAAAAAAGGAAGTCTTTTAACTTACTTATAATAAGATAGGATATTTAGGTTATACCTAGATTTATAAATAGCTAATTAAGGGACTTTATATTTATAATATATTAATAAAACTTTATCAATTTATCTAGTATTATCCTTACTACTAATTAAATTAGATTCTATAATATTATCCTTATAAGTCTTTATAATTAATTCTAATACTTATATAGCTGTTTTATACTCTTATTATTAACTTTATTCTTATCTTATTACTTTTAATTAACGGCCTTAATTATATTATATTAATTATTAATAAATTCTCTAAGGTAATTACTTTAATACCTAGTAAAAGTATATAGTTTAGAAAAGATTAGGTAGAAAAGCTAACTAGCTATCTTATCGTATTAAATTAGGATATATTAAGGGCTATTATCTTAAATAGGGATTATAAATTTATAGGTTAAGTTTAAAAATAGATTATTTTTTTTTAAAAGTTAATCTTCTCTATTTAACTACCTAATATTTATAAGTTAATAGTATATTTAAATATATAAATTAGATAACTAAAACTACTTTATATTATTATATTATTACTTTAAATAAATCTAAGTAATAGTTAATTATTATTAGTAGAATATTAGCTTTACTTAATAATTCTATAAAATATAGTTCTACTTACCTAGTACCTACCTTATAGCTTTAAGACTTAGGAATTATTAGACTTATTATATATTAAGGATCTTAATAGTTAGGATCTAAATAGCCTACTTATTAAAGGCTTTTATAATTAGGTCCTTATTAATAATAATAAAGTCTTAGCCTTATTAGCTAGTCCTATTACTTAATTAGCTAATATAAATAAATATTAGCTTATATATATAAATACTAAAGATACTATTACTTTTATTATAATAAAGATAAAAGATTATTATAACTCCTACTACGCTTTAATATACTTTAAGGTTAGGAATATAATATATTTATAACTCTACTAGGATTATAATATACTAGTTATTTAATCTAGAAAGATTAGCTAGTAGTTAGTTAAATTATTTTAAGTAATTAAATATATTAAATAATTAACTTATAAACTCGCCCTTCCTAGTAATATATACATATATAATATTATTTCTATTACTTATTTAGAGCCTATTATTAACCTAGCTAATAACCCCTACTAATAATACTATCCTATATTACTAGTAGTAATTAAAGGTTAGGATAATAAATAGGAAATTAATAAGCTAGTTAATAAGTAATAGATCTATTATAGCTATAGATAATTAATTTAGTATTTAGTTAGATAGAAGAATAGTAGTCTTAAGAAAGACTACTAGATATTTAAGAGAGAGTTAATAAGGAATACTACGAATATAGTTAAAGAATTTAATAATATATATAGTAATAAGGTAATAATTATATAAAGGACCTTGTTTTATCTTATATTTTCCTGCCTTATTATCTAGGTTTGCCTTCAGGTAAAAACTTAGGCTTGTAGCTAGGTTTACTATTAGGGCTTACTATAGCTTTTATAACGTATATTTACTACAGCTATTAAGACGATAGTATTATTTGTTTACTAGCATCTATTATAATCTACGCTATAGAAGCCTTCCGTAGGAGGCTCTATAAGCTTACCTGCATTAGGCCTAGCGCCCTACTACTTAGTAAGGCTATCTACCTTAGTAGTAATACATCCTTTTACTATATTATTAATTACTATATAATACTTAATAAGGATAAGGATTTATAAGGTAAGTATATTTTATATTAATTATTTATAATAGTACTACTAGACTTCTAACTTATAAATACCCTTATATTATAAAATAAATATAAAGAATATATTTTAAATAATTACTTATATATTTTATAATAAGATTTTCCTTTACTTCTAATACTAGTTAGTTAATAAATATTATATATTAAATAGTACGCCCTCTACCTAATTAATATTTAATTAGAGTATACCTTTACTCTTAAGTCTATTAAGGACCTTACCTAATATAACCTTCTTATTCCTACTATTAATTTTAACAGGTTTAATAATATTTCTAATATATTATTATATAAGGAAATATTATATTATATAACTCCTAATAAAGTAGAACTCTCTTAAAATAAGTTTAATCCTAACTAATATAATATTATTAATTAAATTATAATTATAATTAATATTAATAAGGATAATAAGGATAATAAGTATAATACTCCTAGTATCCTATTCTTTCTTAATAGTACTAAGAGTACTAGTAAGATAGTAATATAAAATACTATTATATAAAAGCTACGCTCTAAGTAAAGGATTACTTTAATAGTAGTATCTTCTAATATTATATTAATACTCCTTTAAGATAGTTATACTACGTACTTATAATTTAAGATACTTCTAAATTCTAATACTACCTCCTTATATAATATTAAGAAAGGGATAAACCTTATAAAGCTTATTAAAAGAGCTTATATTATCTTTTAAGATAAGTTACTTATATAGAATAGGTATAATATAAAAGCTGTTAATTAATATCTTTAAGATATTTATAATAATAAGGGAGTGTAATTTAAGAGTAAGGTAGTCTACTTTTATAGTAATTTCTAATAAATATTACTAGTAGTAATAGGAGGATTAACTAGATAAGTTATTAATATATATATTTAAAAGGCTAAGTTTTAGCTAAATATTATTTAACTAGATCTAATTATTAATAAATAACTTAATAATCCTAACTTAACTAATAATATATATATTAATATAAGGTAGTTTATAAATAATCTTCTTATTATTAGTAATAATAGTAGTATTAAAAAGAGTACTACTATTAATAAAGATATTATACTCTAGAAATATAGGTATATTCTTGAAAATATAATTAATAAATTAATTCAAAAGGTATATAATAGTTTAAATAATATTAATTATTATTTTCTAAGATAATATTTATTTAAATAAGCTATCCTTACTATTACTAATAAAGATATAGCCGCTATTAATAGTAAGATTTTAACGAGTATACCTAGTAACCTTATAATTTATTAAAGTTATTATTATACTACTTTTAAAGAAGATAATAAGTTATTTCCTACTAAGTATTTTAACGCGTTTTATAAGGCCTCTCTACTATCCTATAAGCTTTATATTAACTTAGGCGTATTAGTTATATTATTAAGGAACCTTAATCTATTATACCTTTATAATAGGACGTAATTAATAATAATATAATATTATAAGTATATCTTTAAGGAGGAGATAATAGGCGGGACTTATAATAGTAAGATAGTATTATTATTTAAGACGCTATTATAATCTAAAGAAAATAATAAATAAATCCTTATCCTATTTATATATAAGTAGTATCTAGTTAAACTAGTATTTATTATAATAATTAATAAATCTTAAGGATAACTAATAAAGTTCGTAGGTATTAACTTATAACTACAGCCTACTTTTAATTATAATTAGCTTTATTTAACTCTATTAAGGATAATAGGTAAGGATAACCTCTATATTATTAGACCTAATAATTCTAAGTATACTACTAGATAGTTAATAAAGAATATTATATACAAGTAAATACTATTAAGTAGTTAATAGATAAGGTAATTAACTCTTAAGATATATAATAATAATCTAATTAAGAATATTTTAATATAAAATTAGGCTAATCTACTACCTAAACTATTAAATTATATAAGTAGATTATTAAATAGTAAATATAAATTAATTTATTATAAATCTAATTATAAATCTAAGCTATATATATTATAAAACTAGATTATACTACTAATTATACTCCTAATTTACCTACAGGTAAACTTTAGGGTAATAGATCCTAAAGAATATTAAATATTAAGATACTATTTATATTAATACTACTAATATACTTATAATTATAATATAAGTCATCCTATTATAAAAGATATATATAAATCTAAGGAATATAAGGAATCTAGAATAATAGTAATTAGTTAGTTAGTATAGAAGTTATTATATAAAATATAATAAATGATATCCTTTTAATTAATTATAACTTAAATATTATAATTCTATTACTCTTAATAACTTAATAATTATACTACTTAATTAAGACTTAATCTAATAGGTTAATTTATATAATTATAAGGGCTTAGTTACTATATAAATAGTTTTAATTAGTCTATTAATTACTATATTATATAGTAAATCTAATCTAAAATTATATTTTTATCTATATTTATAACTATATAACTACTATATTTAATAATAGTCTTATTAGGTATATAACTTCGTATAAGTATAATAAAATAATTATTAAATAGACTATTCTAATTAGTTTATTACTTATAATATTATATAATAAATCTAGCCTAAAACAATATCTTATAGCGATTCTACAAGTACTAGGTAGTATAAGGGGGATTTATATTAGTAAAAATCTAGATTTTTATAGGTATTCTCTAGTTTTAATATATATTTATATTACTAATTATAATTATTAATTATAAGTTATTATTAATAACCTAGCTATAATAAGGAAGGACTTAAGTATATATAAAGTTATTAAATATATTAACCTTAATAAAACCTTAATATATAAGGTATAAAAGGTAATTATTAATTATAAATATAAGTAAAATACTTTACCTCTTTAATTATTTTAAATTCTATATCTAATATAATATTCTATTAAGGGGTATCTATTTATAATATTTATTACTTAAGATCTTACTATTAATATATAAAAAGAGAGGTAGCTAATAAAGCCTTATATTAATATACTTATATATAATACTTTTATTAAAGAAGATAAGTTAATTAACTTATTAGCTAGTTATAGTACTAGGCTATAAGTTTTAATATTATCCCGCTTTTTAATAAGAATACTAAAAATTATTATATTCCCCTCTATATCTTATATATTAATTATAGCTCCTATTACTCTTAGATCTTATACGCGGCTTTAATTAAAGTATCTTACCCCTTTTATAAGAGGTTATATTATTAGGTAATATATAGTAGGCTAGAGATATAAGGTAATCTTAAAGGCTGAAATTATCTTAAAATTAATAATTTAATATACTATTAAGAACTTTATAACTTAATCCTTATAGAAGGATTAGCTTAGAATTAGTTAGTTATAACTCCTAGAGGTATATACGGAGTGTAAACTCCTGTAATTAATTAGGAGTAAATTAAAGATATACTATTTAGACCTTAAGATAGGGCTAGGAGTTAAAATTAATAAATATATTATATAGTAATAACTTAAAGAGTATAGAATTATAAATTAACTTATAATAAAGCGCCTACTTCTCTAGAAGATATATATAATAGTAGCTAAATTAGTATAAGACCTAGAGATATTAGCGTATTATAAAGTAGTTATTAATAGTCTAGTTAAATAAGTACTTAATTAAGCTAGGCTTAAGTAAAAAGAGGAAGTAAGTATTCCGCTATATTAATTAGATATAGGATAAGGAAATAATATAGCTATTTAAGAAGGATAAGGCTAAGTTAGTAATAATATAAGTAGGCTTCTATAGTATTAAGTAAAGTAATACAATACGTATAGTATATAATCTAAAGGTAAAGGTAAATAGATATATAGTAGTATTATATATTAATATTCTAGAGGACTAAATCCTTATAATCTACTATCCTAGTATATAGTTTATATAGGATAATACTTATATATATTATATATAAGTTATAAGGGAGTAATTTTAGGAGTATAATATATAGCTTATTAATTAGCTATCCTACTTACTAGACCTAAATCCTATTAAATACCTCTAGTAATTACTTAAGGAAAAGTACTATAAGCTTAAACTAGATATAATAAGCCGTAGTAGTAATAATAAGAAGAGGCTAGAGAAGTTATATAAGATATTAGAAGTAGCCTAGTACCTTATTAATAATAATATACTATAGTTATTAATAGATAGTATAGAAAGGAGGATTAAGGCTATTATAAAGGCGGAGGGATAGTATACTAAGTACTAGAGTTAATTAATTAGAAGACGGCTTAGTAGGATTATAAAATATTATGTTTTCTATTATCTATATAATTTTAGGCTTTATAATCGACTGATTAATAGTATAGTAAACTATAGAGAAAAGTGTCTTTTTTTAGTAGGATAGCGCGGGGTATCTTAGGTATAAAGACTTATAAGCGGGATTATAAGTATATAAATTATAAATTTCTAAGGTCTTAATTATATTATTAAGTTGTCTTTTTTATATTCTTCTTAAATTAGCCTAATTATTATAAATATTATTAAATTATTAACTTATTAATAATAACCTTAAACTTATTATATAAGAATTAAGTTATCTTATTTAAGTAAGTTACTAGGCGCTAGTTTAAGTAAATAAGAAGCTCCTCTTATAATAAATTATTAATAAGATAGTTATATCCTAGCTAAGATATTATAAATAGTATATAAATTATATCTTACTTCTAGCTTTACTTTATATATTTAAGTATCTTTATATTAACCTTATAAGTAGTTTAAATATAATTATTATTATATTTAAACTTAAACTTATATCTAATATATTTCCTAACTATTAATATAATAGGTAGAGGTATAATTATAGTATAATAATAACGTAGTAATAGTAATAAAATAGTAGGCTAGGTCTAAAATATTAAAAATAAGATATATAGAACTATTTATAAGATTTATTAAGAGGTCTATAAATTATAAATATAATTATATATTATTAAGGCCTTATTACCTATTTTTAATAGGAGAGGTTCTATAATATATAGCCTACTAGCGTCTAGGATAACGCCTTTATAAACTACTATAAATATTAGTCTTTTATCTTCTACTTACTTCCTATTAACTATATTATATCTGTAGCTTATAAGGATTAAGAGGTATATATAATAGAAGCTTATAGTATATTTTACCGCGGTAAATTTATATATACCGCCGCCGTACCTATATACTATATAATTAGAAAGGGACGCTTGCGGAGATATATTATAGGACTAGATTTAAAATATTATTAACTACGAGGCTAACTCCGTAGCTATATATAACTTACGCTAGATAAAGAGTTATTAATATATAATAATATACTACGCCCTAATAAAATTACGCACTTATTTCGCGCTATAAGGCGAGAAGTATATACTTATAAATGATATAAGAGAAAAAGCCGACGTTAGGCTGCAGCCGATATTTAGGTGGGAACCCCTAGGAGCTTTAGCGACTAGGGGTGGCGCCGATTATACTTTATTTGCTCTCCTTATGCTTGGGGGAGTGGGGAGGAAGGGGGAATTAGGCTGGAATGTGTGTATGATTGATTAGTTGGGGGTTCTTGTCTGTCTGGGAATGAATGGCGTTGCCGTGGGAAAGGGAGAGAGGCTTGTCTGAATTGAATTCTACTGTTGGAGGGACTTGTGAGAAAAGGGTAGGTTTTGTGGTGTGATGCAGGGATGAACTCGAAGACGCTCTTGTGTTAGGGTTTACCTGTCGATTTTATGATGTTGGAAGTCTTGTTCGGCTGGGGGAAAGTTGCTTATGGGGTTTTGATGGAGGAGAGTGGGTGGTTGGGGTTAGGTAGTTGAGGTGGATTTAGCTGGTCTCATCTGTCGAATGAGATTTATTTATGGGTTACAAGGTTTTTCGGTGTAATGAATGGAATCAAGCCGCGAGAGCTATATTTTTGAACGATGAGGACTTTCCAGCCTATCTGTGACATTCCTCTCACTTGTAGGGTCCAAACGAAGTCTGGAGGTGTGGGGTGCGACAGAAGCTGGCCTGTATGTGTCTGCGAAAAGGTTCTGTCTATAACTAGATTTGGCCCAGAGAGACTGAGAAGTGGAAAGCTCCAGCTGAACCAAGGTGCAGGTTTGCCTTGATGATGAAGGTGGCGTGGGCTTTGATCGAGTCAGTATTCTATCGGAGGACTATTGACGATATGGAGAGTGCACAAAGTGAGTAACGGAGAATAATGTACCAAGGTGTTGGTGACGGATGGGACAAATAGTAAGCGATCACCATTATATTGCTGACATGTATTCCTGGGCGACGGAGAAGCACACGATTGCCAGAGATCCATACAGAGAACTGTCGAAGGACATGGACGTCTTATAAAAGGATCAGGCTGGCGACGAGACGTTGATGTATATAGTCGATTCTAAGATGAGATGAGCACGATCGTTTGCTTCCTTGGGTCGCTGCGAATCCGATACATATTGAGACTTAGCATGTGAGTGACATTGTTCCGTGCTTGCATGCATACTGCTATGACATGTTTACAGCACTTCAGGCTAGAGTGAATGCCCGAGCACCTGATCCGAGCATCTCCTAAGTAGGAGAACGAAGAAATGAGCCCCCACACCAGAAGAGTGAATGTTGGAAATCTTCCAGAAGCCGGCTACACCTCACCGCTCATTTAAATACAAGCCGCTCCGGGGTTGCACCAACAACCAGCAACCTTGACAAACCTCTAGTAATCAGTCACCACCAAGGTAATCGTCCGCAACATCGTCCTGTCTCACTGAGCCCTAACTTGCTAATAGTATAGCAACCGTCTCAAGTCATCCGCGGAGCTCGCCCCCACTCGTCCAGTCAAGATCAGACATGCCCGGCAATCCGGTCTCAGACGAAGGTGACCCCAAACTCATATACCTCGATGACTACCCCAGCCTCCCAGCCGATGCGCCTCTCGGCTGCCCTCACATTGTGGATCTTAGCTCTCTCTCTGAGGACTTCCCACAGGAAGAAATGAGCATTCCAGACCTCGTTGTTACCGTACTCTTCAAATACAAGCCGGTGACTCTACGCGCCTTTCTCGACCTCGAGCGTCCGGAAGTGCATTTCGTGAATCACCCCCCCTATCCCTCGACGTTCGACTTCTGCATTCAGAGGACAGGAAGAATTGTGAAGGTAAGTTTGCCGCTTTGACCAGTATATTATGCCATTGACAGTATACAGATTGGATTCCTGAACCAAAGAGAACAAGGGGGTTGGGATGAGCTGTACAAGTACCGCATCGACGCAGATGCGACGGGAATATGGACTCCGGTCTACTGGCAGGGGGCTGATGGATATATTGAGAAAGATGCTAAAGTGTGTCTGGAGGGAGCTCCAGGGTTTGCATGCGCTATATCGAATCGGGAGGTCTGGGGGCAAGACCACCCTGACATTGAGATCGAATGGTCCTCTGGCTTGCTGCAGGGGAGAAACATCTGATCGGGATTCAGAGCCACTGAAGCTCGAACAAAGGTGGCTCTTAGGAAGAATTGGTCGAGGTACGAGAAACGCTCGTTTCGACGAGCACCTAATCTTTAGTGGCCGACTTTCATTCGACTAGGTATCCCAATAGGCAGTCCGAAAAATACAATCCTTAAAACATTGGACATCATAATTGTCTAAGGCATCGAACCGGTGTCAGAAGTCCCCTGGCAAAAGTCTTCGTAACCTAGTCAATGATTCCTAGGGGATCGAAGCTATCCCATACCCTGGCAAGGCCCTAGTTTCAGGGGTTTTTGCCATGGCCTAGCCGAGGCGAGTGCCCAAGTTGCCGAGACATGTGATACCAATTCCCATCGTGTCTGTTATCCTGGGCATATTACCCTCCCTGCTGCAGTCTTTTCTAATAGCAAGTCCGTCACACTTGTGCGTACAATCCAATCCTTACACGAGCAGTAGCAATCTGTGGGACTAAGGATCCCGTAACAACGATCCGGCCGCACCTAGTGGAATCCGATATGAATAATTTAAACGTCAGGGAAAGAAGCCCACACCACGTCCTTGGTTTCAATGCACAGCTCGTGGATGCCAAACACCAGTACGAACGAAAATACCTAAAGTCAGGAGAACAGGGACATGATCGGACTAGCGGTATAATGCACAAGTAGATCTGATCTCTGATATAATGAGCGCGTAGGAGAAGGTCACCAAACTCTGCAAGCGCAATCTGCGAAAGGCGTTCTCGTACCATAATCGTCATCTGGACGACAGGTCAAGTTGCAAAGAGCGTATAGGCCACTTGGCGTATCTGGCGCTCCCCTCAGCATATACTTGAGTTGACTCTGTAGGCATAGGCCCGCCTTTCAAAGCACTTACCAGGAATTGGATGCAGTGGGCAAGGCGAGCCCACCACGGAGCTGTGTATCTCAAATTTTAGCTCGGCGGGCAGTGCGAGGAGGGGGAACGTATCGAGAGCGATGTGAGGTACGGTATGAGAGTCGCTCAGGAATAGCATGGTCCTTCCTCCGTTAAATACTTGACAACCTGACAAGAATCGAGGTGCCAAGTAATGAATCGTCATCAACAGCCTTGGCATCGTCACCGCCGAACCTGGGTATCAAGGGTTGTGGCATCAATGTCGGGACTATCACAAGATTTATACCGCGTACTCCAGGTACTGGGAACTCTCTTCACGAAGCGACTCAGTCTATGGCCAGAGAATACAATCAGACTATAGTAAGTCAGCCTCGAGTTGCGCCGGCAATACAAGAAAGCAGCTGAAGGGTCAAGACGCAGGACAGATCTACATGAATTTCCAATGTGTATGACGCTCGTAGCAGTGTAATCCAAAGAAAGCCTTCCTCCCAAGGGTGTGCAACCCGTTGTCCAATTATCCACCGTAAAGAATCAGAAGTAACAGACAAGAAAACAGCATTACGGCAGATCGTGCAATCAATGAAAGTACTACTCAATCCTTTTTTACATCCTCTGCATTCCCGCTGCTGCTCTCGTCTGCGCTAACCGTTCTTGTAACACCTTCAAGGCCCTTGATATCCAGCCCGTCCTCGGCGATAGCTTTCTGCTGCGCTTCAGTAAGGTCATCGGTGTCGATCGTTATCTTTGGCCCAGTAAACCATTTCCGAGCATCGACGAAGTAGTAAATTAGCGCTCCGGCCCAGATTGCGCTGTTGATGACGACAGTGTAGTTCATGGTGGAAGCTATAGAGGATTGTTAGTCTAGCCGCGAAGCAGGAGGGGCGAGAAAAAGATGACGCTATGATGATCAGGAAGGCACACTTACGTGTTGGGTTTGGGCCGCCGACGGGAAACATTGACAGGAGTATACCGAAAACTAGGAAGACAATAGCTGACCACGCGATTGGGATCGAAAAACGATCGCCGGTATAGAAAGGCCCTGGCTTGAACTTCCTTTGCCCCCACACGACTCTTGCAAAGATGGGTACACCCCATGCGAGATTGTTGCCTGCAACTGCAAGCGAAAACAATGCCTGTGCTGCTGCAGGCGCGATCAAGCACAAAAGACCCAGGATCGCAGCAAAAAGCACACATCCCCAAATTGTACGGAGTGGGATGTAGCCGAAGCGTTGAGAGATAGGGCGAAAGAATTTCGAGAACGGAAGAGCGCCGTCTCGTGAGAATGCCCACGTTTGACGGCTAGCTGCCACAAGGATAGAAAGACCCATGAGGAATTGTACGATGAAAAGCAGCGACATGAGACCCAAGGTGCCGTTCTTGCCAACAGCGTCATAGTATATCTGGGCCATGGGCTGACCGAACTTTGTACCTGTGACTGAGCTGAGATCGGGATTGATAGTGGCGGCAAGGACAATAACGATGATGAAGCCAAAGAACCAGCAGGAACCAATGGACGCAAGGATTCCGAATGGCTGCGGAGCAAGTTAGCAATCGCTTTACTATTGCATCTGATATGGCATCGGACGTACGACCGCTTTTGTTGCATTGGCTGCTTCCTCGCTTATGTGTACGCACGAATCAAATGACCCAATTGTCCAAATCGGGCTTAGCCAGGCTAACATAAAAGCCCACCCGGTTGGCCATGTCGTGGTGTTCTCTGCTTGAGCGAAAATGTAATGGCCGTTATTCCGCTTGTGCCGAGCTCCGATAGGTAGTGCAATGATGGTAGCAAAAATGAGGATGAAGTTCATGATCACGAAAACGGTCTGCAATTTTCCCATAATCTTGGACATTAGAGAGGCCAGGACTCCATGGCATAGAACGCAGGCGAGGAAGACGCCGTATATAGCTCCATTGGACGGAGTCCAATTCCCATCGCGGGCAACAACGATGACTGAGAGGAACATGAGAGCAAAGCCATCTGCCAAGCATTATTATAATGGCGGCGACTGGGGAACGAAAAAACCCTCGAATCCTCACAGTCTATCGAACAAAGACCACCCACAAGACCGATGGTATTACTGTAGCCAACTAGGAAGCAAAGAGGGTTGCGTGTCTTCGCCGATGCAAAATAGTGTGTCCACCAGTACAACCCTCCCGAAGTTGGCATGGACGACCCTAGATCAGCCTGGAAAGAGTCAACATGGGTCTGTAGGGACGAATTGCCGTTCAAGCCACACCATAGCTAAGCCTACGACGAATATCAGGCCAGAAGCCAAGAACCAGCCCTGTGACCAATCAACTCGATGCTTAATTGTGTTTACCATTGCTTGGTCTCACGAACCCAAACCATTCCTACAGGGCCAGCAGGGATGGAATACGCTAGAGTCGAGGCTATCGATGGTAAGAGGCCCATGATACTGAAAGCAATGCCGAAGACCTCAATCATGGTGAAATTGCGTCGCAATTCTTGTTTGTATCCTAGCTTGGCTGATACGCTTGTAAGACACACATTTTCCTCGGCTGATGAGCTACCACTCACCCAGGTCTGCTGCATCGTCCTCGCTGGCAAGGTTGTAGTTGGGTGCTGAAACGATCGAAGCATTGCGCTCCGCATCTCGGGAGGCCATACTCAGCCCTGATAGTTCTGGAAACAGAGTGCGAGGGATACAACGAAGAACAGGAGACAATTGGAGGTCAAAGGGAAAACATGCGGCCTGGACCTACGTCTCTTTTGAGAAACCGGTTCACAATCCCACGTGGCGATTGCAGAACCGTCGACGCGGGGGTGCATGGAGATAGAGCCAGCCATTGCTGAAGGAGACTGATGTAGGAAAAGATAAGAAGGTGATAAGATGCTGCATGAGCTGCATTAGAGCTGGCTAGAGCTATTACTTACCCCGCAATCGTCGGCCTGCTCACATGGTTAGCGAGACATAGACCGTCTTGCAGTAATAGTCTATCAGTCGTTAGGGCTGACTTGGAATCCAGATCGCAATTGATGTTGATACATAGAGCATCGGTAAGCCAAAATCATCTTTTGCGGGGGCCGCTCGAGCCGGAATGTGCTGTAAGGCGCTAGACCAAGTGAGATTAGCTCCACGCTCGCATAACCTTCCCTCGTTCCCAGCATTTCGTTCGAGGCGACGGAGGCGTACAGTACCACTGTACGCATTTGACATTCATCATGCAGCGCCGAATGGTCTATCTCATGCTCCTCGATAAAACTTCCACAAGACTGACGAACATTAGCTCTCGAAAGAGGACGAGGGGGCCGTAGGAAAGGATGAGCTGGAAGTCCGCCGTGAGGATCAAGACAAAATCAACAAGTTCAGCAGGCTGCACCAGCGTGAGATGACTTTGGAAGATGAGCTGAAAGTCAAGGCTGTACGTAGAAGGTATATGATCTATCACCAAGAGTATGTGAATTGACGTGTGTTACAGAAGGATAGGGAGGACCTCGAAGAACTTTCCAACGAGCTGGAGCTGGCTGACGAGGAAGATCAAATACCGTGTGTTATAAGATCCTCGTTGTTCTTGAATCCCAACCGATGATGACAACGCAGATACAACATTGGTGACACGTTCATATCATTACCATTGCCGGAGGTGCAGGAAATGCTCGCTTCGTCCACAAAGAACATCGAACATTCTGTGTCGGAAGTGGAAGGAAAGTTAAGCACAATCCGAGAAGATATGGAGCAACTGAAGGTTCAACTATATGCAAGATTTGGGAAGAGTATCAATCTAGAGACTTAGAGAAAGACAGCTACCTTATGCACTACAATCGATAAAAGACTCTAACCCTTTGGGCACGTCCTGCTGCGCGGCTTTCATTCCGCCCATGATGGCCCTTGGGCGTTGGAAATTTTGTCTTTTCCGATACAAGCCGTTCTTTGCTGCCGTCAGAACCGTCTACTCCACCAACTTGGGCTCCGACTACCGGTCCCACACGATTAACAAGATGGCTCTCACGCCCATGGCTTCACCGTCCTTTTCCACGAGGTCGGTCGTGCTACGACGCCGTTCTAGACACCTGAGATTGTGGTTGAAAGCTTCAATGCACCCCGCCGGAAGTTATGAGTTGCTCCAAATGCGGTACAGGGCCCAGATGTCCCAAAAAAACCACCCGACTATCTCCAAGTACTCGCGTACAGGAGCAGGGCTCGGGCGTGGTGTCATCAGAATTGGGGGAGGATGCTGAGTCTGCCGCAAATACGGAGACCTGCCATAGCAGGAGGGAAAATGCCATTGAAGACAGCTTTCCCACGAAAGCTCGGTCCAAACCCACTGCGATAGCACCAAGGGAAGGGGGCCACCGATTCGATACTGAAGAGAAGGGCAAGAATGGCCAGCAGCCAGGGGCGCAGAAGACGATGGTATCGTTTAGCAATGGAGACCCAGATAATCCCTATAATTGGTCGGTGAGAAAGAAAACCTTCATCTTGATAGCTGGTATCATATCGGTCATCAACAGCACGTTGGGCTCCTCCCTCCCGAGCGGAGCAATAAACTATATCAGCAAAGACTTCCATGTTACCAACGAGCAACAACTCGTCCTTCCAATCTCATTGTTCTTGGTTGGATACGTCCTCGGCCCTATATTCTTTGGCCCACTCAGTGAAACATACGGAAGAAGGGACATCATGATATCCAGTTTTGTGGTTTTCACGCTGTTCACCATGGCCTGTGCCCTCGCACCGAATTGGCCTGCCTTGCTTGTATTCCGATTCATCTGTGGTGTCAACGCTTCCAGTGCTATTGCCGTTGTTGGTGGACTATATGCAGACGTGTTTGGGGATCCTGTCATCAGAGGGCGTGCAATGGCCATTTTCATGGTTGTAAGTGAAACATCGGACAGCGATAGACCAATGGCACGCTAACGTGGTTCAGGCTACGACAGCCGGCCCTCAATTAGCCCCCATAATATCGGGATTTGTGTCTGTTGTGACCTGGCGCTGGACTTTCTGGGTTGGCTTGATATTCGCTGGAGCCTCACTCATCCTGCTGCTCTTTCTACCAGAAACTTACGGACCCACGATTCTCAAAACACGAGCCAAACGCATGCGCAAAGAATCCGGTAATGTGAACATCTTCGCACCCATCGAGCGGGAGAAGAAAGGAGCCAAGCAGATGATTAGCGTGACCCTGATGCGTCCACTACATATGATCGCCTTCGAAGCTATCGTCCTTTTTACCTGCATCTACCTTTCCATTGCCTATGCGATCTTCTACCTCTTTTTCGAAGCGTACCCGCTTATATTCCAGGGTATATACAAAATGAATACAGGCGTGTCTGGGCTTGCGTTCCTTCCCATTCTGGTTGGGGCAGTCATTGCTCTTGGTATCTTCCTGTATTACGATAGCGTTCTTCAGCGTGCTAAGAAAGCCAACAAACACTGGGCTTCGATCGAGGAATACCGCCGTCTGCCGCTGGCCTGCCTTGGTGGTCCTCTCTACGTTATATCACTGTTTTGGCTGGGGCGGGGTGCCAATGCCGATATACACTGGATCGTGCCCATGCTAGCCGGTCTACCTTTCGGCGTTGGCTTTATGCTCATCTTCATGGCCTTACTCAACTACATCACAGATGCTTATGAGGTCTACGCTGCGAGTGCAATGTCTGCTACCAGCATCTGCCGTTCCATCTTCGGAGCCATACTTCCATTGGCAGCGAGCCCCATGTATCGCACGCTGGGGATATCATGGGCGAGCAGTCTGCTTGGGTTTTTGAGTCTAGCGATGTGTGGTATCCCTTTTGCATTTATCAAGTATGGGGACCGAATACGAGCGAATAGCAGGTTCTGCAACGAATTGAAGGAAAGAAAAGAGAATGTAGCTCGGGAGAAAGAGGAGGCGGCAGGTGAAGAACGGGCCATGATTTGAGTCGGTGTCTGAAGTTTTGCATTGCGTGGAAATAGAATTTGCATCGTACAATGGTGCAAGAAGTTGCGAATTTAGACATAGCTAATGATCAATCCATATAATGCAAGGATGACGACTGCCTCGAGGAAAGGTCGAAAAGTAGGTTTCTTACATGCAATCAGGTTCAAGGTTTGGGCGCTTGCATCTCACACGCAGACAAAACATCACCTGTAACGTGCGTATGGAGTAAACGACGAAAAGCTAGAGGTCCGGATCTATCGTTCCCAGCTCCCCGCGCTGTGCTTAACTCTGTGACTTACGCCAGCTCTCTAATTGACCAGCATGTTGGTGCATCGTACTGAAACGGGCACCGCCTGTACTGGGATGCTGATCCCAAAGCCCAAGATGCAACTGGGCGCAGTCAAGACCAACATGAGCGTTCCTGCTGCCTGCAGCTGCCTTCTGCTACTGACATAGTTGGCCCTCCCTTTTCGAAGCTCTTTCATTATCACACGTTCGATTGACCTAAAAGCTTGCCTTGACCCACTGCTGAAGAATTCCTACAACACCATCTCCGCAAACACCGTCAACATGTCCGATTCTGGAGAATACCAGCTTGTCACTACATCCAGCCATCACAAGATCTTCGATGACTACGAGGAGGTCAATTCTGGCCATGCCTATGATCCGGACACTACACTCCAAGCAGCTTTCCGCCGCCAATACCCTGGGCTGGCATTGACAGTTGCCGGCGTCGGCAATGGTGACCTCTCCGCATCTCTCTTAACAAGGCACTAAGCTGACTCCTCTATTTTAGTCTCCCTGCTCCAGTTCGCTGCTGCCGGCAATGCCACCGCCGAACTCGACATCGTCAACGAGTCCGTCCAACGCTACCGCTACTTCTATCGAGGCAACTCACGCCGCGGCATCCCTGATCAGCTCGTCGAAGGACGGACTTTCGCTAAATACAACTACAAATGGGGTACCGAGTACTTCATCGTCTACGTCGTCTCAATGGGATATCAGCAGCTACAATATATCCTGAAAGAGCCGGCTGAAGGCGAGACGGTTATGTCTGGCAATGGTGCGACGGATAAGCTGATAGCTACCATTGGCGTTTGGCAGAAGCCGGATGATAAGTACGTGTACGTGTACGATGGGTTCTGGCAGATGAGCAGGCCATTGTATGATGAGATTCAAAAGGCCAATTGGGATGATGTGATCTTGAATGAGGATATGAAGAAGACGATTACGGGGTTGATGCATAAGTTCTTCGACAGCGAGGATATCTATAAGGACCTGGGTGTGCCTTGGAAACGCGGGGTACGCACGATATTGAGATCATATTTCCCATTTCCCATCGGCTTACATTTGCGCAGGTCATATTCCACGGCCCTGCTGGAAACGGAAAAACCATCTCTATCAAAGCGTTGATGCACTCGCTTTTCAAGATAAGCGGCGACTCGATTCCCAGTTTGTATGTCAAGTCGGCGCCCAGGACTTGGGACATTCGTAATATCTTCCAGCAGGCGCGGTATATGGCGCCCTGTCTGCTCATCTTCGAGGATATTGATACGATTGTTACGCCAGGGAGTCGGAGCTACTTCTTTAATGAAGTGGACGGTTTGGGTATGATTTGTGCCTATTTCATTGCATAGCATGGATACTGACAGGATCACGCAGAGAACAATGACGGTATCTTCATGGTTGCGTCAACCAATCATCTCGACCAATTGGATCCTGGCCTTTCTTCACGTCCTAGTCGATTCGACCGCAAATATCTGTTTCCCCTTCCATCGGCGGAGGAGCGAGTGCTCTACTGTGATTATTGGCGCACCAAGCTCGCATCCAAGCCCTCAATCAAGTTTCCCAAGAAACTCTGCGTCGCCATTGCAGGCATCACACAAGACTTCAGCTTTGCATACCTCAAAGAAGCTTTCGTGGCCACTCTCCTCGCCATCGCTGGCCATCGGTCTGAAGACGAGATCCGAGGTGGTGGCGACGATGAAGGCGGCGATCTGGACGACTATGAATTGTGGAGGGAGATGAAGGAGCAGGTCAAGCTGCTACGCGATGATATGGATACACGTTCTGAGCGGTCACGATATGGCTTGGATCGTGTGGAGGATCTTTCCTGGAAAGAGCTCGAAAATAGTAAAGAGGCCATTGTGACATCTACCGCCCCACCCATCTCACAATTACCATTTCGGAAGAAGGAGGATGGATATGGCGTGACGAGCAAACAACAGAATCCACGCCTTGCCGGAACGGTGGTTGATAGTGACGCTCGATATGCGCCACTAATGACAAACGACGGGAAATTCTTGAACAGCAGATTCGGTGGGGTCGGTAGTGCGGAACTGCTCTGAACATTCATCTGATGGCTTTGTACTTACCAGCTGCGGTCTACATATCAGGTCTTTCATTAATTGTGGCGCTGCAGGATGTCTTCGATCCGCTTGTTGTACACATTGGAGAGTAGAAGCATATGAAAGTGGTCATTTACGTACAAAAAGCCTGGTCTGAGTTGTATTGTCACCGAACAGAAAGGGCTTGTGTGAGGGTTTTACGAATCCAAATACTAACATGAGAGATGTTGTGAAGGCGTAACGTACGCTAATATCTTCTAGAGACGGGAGCTTTGGACTACGCTCTTAGATGCAATGCGAGCAATTTTTGGCGACGGTTGCCATGAGAAGGTATCCGGAGCGGAAGTGGTAAGGCTGCTTTGGTGGTGTTTACCTAGGTAAAGACTAAGATCTTTTTCGTCGTCCACTCGTTCGTGCATCCCTTCCAATGGTGAGGATTTCATGAGGGAACACATACCAGCCTATTTTCGATCCCAATTGGCAAGCTCGGTGAATTGGTATAGGTCAGGCTGAGGATTGATATCATTGGGTCTTGGAAAACGGACCTTGGAGTTCGCTAAACCGAAACAGACAGTCCGGTCAATAGATTCACGCCTTACTTTATTAGGACACGGTGAGCTCTCAGCCTCGTCCTCAATGGCTGGGTATAAGAGTGCTCGAAAACCCTAGGATATCGAAACTCCTCCATCTGCGTCGTTCTATGTTCCCCTTCCTTCGATACAGTGACAATGGGCGACCTGGACGAATTCTTTTCTCCTGAAGCGCTGCGACTGCTTGACGGATTCAGCCATGCCCACAGTCCAATTCTCCAGCCAATTGACAGGTTGGGGGGCGATGAGGGTGTCAACAGTGATCCCAGGTTCACAAAAACCACAAATCAGAAATCCGATAGCCATGCTTGTGACATACCAGGAGACATGACCTTAGATTTCACTGACCGAAAATACAAGCGCAAGCGCGCAACCTTCGATGACGCTGGCCGTGCAAAAGTGACAGGCGTACGTAAGAAAGGCGCGTGCATGAGATGTCGGCTTTTGAAGATCCCGGTAAGTATCAAGCTGTCGGTTGCTGCCAGGAGGCTGATCATGTTCATGCAAGTGCTCTGGGGGATGGCCGTGCCAGACTTGCATTCGCAGTCAAGCCTCTTGCCATGGGCGTGAGCCTAAACATTCGTGGATGGCCTGTATCCCTTTCTCCTTCAAGCAAGTGGACATATTCACACTAGGTAATCTGTCCCTTTGCCGATGTCTCTGGGTCGCTAGCATGCTGACTTCTCAAGACTTCCCATGTACCCAAGACAAGTACAATGCCATCATCTCCACCTCTGACTTTATCCTCGTTGGTGATGCTGAGCGTACCTTCAAGCCTGGATTTCTTTGGGATCTTGGCGCCGTATCTTCGGATTGTGCGAAGTGGATCTGCGAGGAGCACGTGAGTCCTGCCTCAACTAGTCGCGTCTGCATGTTGTCGTCCCTCAAAGCCGCAGACTTACTGTCTAAATTCGTGGATCCTGGCCTTAGCAAAGCACTACGAGTCGTGGTTGAAACTTCCTCGATTCTCCACAATTGAGGTGATGACGCAACTTTTTCTCGTTACAGCTCCTCAGATCTCTGGAGCATTCGGTCTTTTGCAGGCAGTCAGGCTCTGCGTAACCTTGAAGCCGTCCTGATGAACAACAGACTAGCGAAATCATCTAAAGACGTGCTGAAGGCAGTCTTCCTAGTCTTACTAGGGACCGTCATTGCAGTAGGATACACCGGTTCAGTGGGCCAAAAAGACGAGGTGAGCTCATGTCTAATAAGTATATAGTTGTAGCTGACAGCGAACGAGCAGGGAGAGCTACCTCGCTCAACAGTCGAGGTGTTTATCGAGGCCCGGGAGCAGCTCCTTCGCGTCCTTGCTCATCACATGATCCTAATCGCGGAAAGGGTCGGCCTCTTGAGCGACGACAATGCCAAAGATGGTCTCCTCAAGAGGGCTCATCGTCAGTGGAGTGAAAAGGCAGTGTTCGAGTGGAAAATCTATCCGGCCCTAGCAAGTCCGTCTTTGCTTACTTGCGATGGCTACTCTCCGATAGGCGATGTTGCTCCTGATCAGTTCCACTCAACGCTGGACCATCTACCTATAGGTTACTCGACCTCATCCGGTGAAGATTATACCGACTCCGGAGCCCAAGGGGATTCTCACCCTGAAGCGTTCCTCATACATGGAAATGAGGCATCCAGCAACCTGCATCAATCAACGTCGGTCTTTGATAGCACGACTCGCCGCGTTCCAGGTACGCACTGTCCCAACGAGCTCTGGAAATTCGTGGCCGAGAATAAAACCCAAGAAGAAGTCGTGGAGGATCGATTCAGCATGGAAGCATTCTATCACCTGTCAGAAGGGAATGAGATAGTAGTAGTCGGTAATTGTTCCTGCGATCATCCACCAGCTGCTAATATCCCCGAGGCCAGTGCAGGTCATGAATACTTGCCCGATCAAGGTCTTACCCTCTCCCACAGCGAACTCTTCAACAACTTGGGAAAAGAGGCCGAGTCAAATGCCCCTTGGCAGTCAACCCTTTCAGGAGCCTCTAATGAGACCCTAGAGTATGGTAAGTCTGTATCAGAACGACAAAACCTCGGACGATCTGGCTTATGAGACTGTCTATAGGGGAGGCCACCCTCGATAAATTCGACGGATTGAATGCGTTCCTCTATGAAGCGCCAGGCCCACCAAGTAGCTATCGTCAAGCTCCAACATGCTCGACGATTCAATCCCAGGATATGACCTGGCCGACGCTCTATCTTGACGACGATTGGACCTTTTTGAATGCTTCACATGACAAAACAGACAACCATTACCAGCCACCATCGCAAAATTTCATTGGCGACCCTGGTGGTATGCCACAGTCAACATTTGGAGGCGACACCAGCTTCTACGACGGCTGCTTAATTTCTCCCCAAGGCGAGACTAGCAAGCCAAGACGGACAGAGTACGATCTTGCTCAGGCCAAGATCTCTCTTGAGCCACCAAATCCTACGAACAGCAGCCAGACTTTTCAGAATCTCGAATGGGCAGATCCAACATTCACCATGGACATGAGCGCAGCTATTGATAACGATGGAGCCTCACCCTCCGATTTTCCCAACTTTGTTTCTTCCTTACCACCAGCTGTTTCTGCAGCACCCCTAAAACCTCCTACGACGGAAAAGTCCAACGACTTGAAAAAGGTTGCTGAAGATCGTTGGAAGGTTAGTTGCATTAGGCTCTGACTTTCGGAGACGACGGTATGTCTGCCATCCACTAATATTCGCTAGCCACTCATAGTAAACAGTGCTACTATTGTGGCGGTGAAGATTGTACCCGACCACATTCACCTTTTCCCAGAAGTTCGCTTTTAGATCTTCCCGATAATAAAGCGGTCAAATGGCTGCAAGATCCTAGACGTCGACGATTTTGTAAAAGACTGGAAAATCTTTCTAAAGCCGAATGCAAAGATCATCTGGACAGATGGAGACGTCAATATGCAGATGTTAACTCGGCTAAGCGCAGACGTCCGAAGCTGCTTGTCTGACTGCTGTATAGAAAAGTTCCCTTCATGGGGAATCGAAGACGGGACATTCACATAAGAGCAGGTGGATAGCTATCAAAGGCATTACACAGCCAGCTCTCCGAGCACAAAAGGCTGGTATACATGAGGAGCCCAAAGCGCCATGGTTGTCTGAATATCTAATCTTCGTGAGACTTTGAAGAAGAGCGGACGGATGAAAGGGAGATTATCTGGATATCTGTAGACATATTCGCTAGCATAGGTCTCTTACCAAGCGACCATACGAGGGTCTGATATCTCATCGTTACAGCTAGTCACCCTTTGTTGTAGCAAAAAGGAAACTCGCTACGTCATCCCGTTGCCAAGACATCTTTAACCTTGGACAAACGCGTGTGTTTTGAGCTTTGCTGTCGCTGTTTGCAAGCACACGACAACTTAGGAATCCATCAGGACGCTTTCAGACAGCTTTGAAGCTGTAAGCCTTAGCCATAGGTAAGCCTCTCAAGCTCTGCATCACTTCGATATTGTCTTGCGCGTCCTCAATTCTCCTACTCTCCTGTGTCAAAACAAAGTGTTCATGTCTCACGTCACTGCTTCCTTCCCTGGCACGCTTCTTTTCCGCAAACACTTCCTAGCGAAGCTCCATGTTTTCTGGCAACGCACGCTCACTGACAATCTAAGCAAGCTCCAACATGGTTCTTCCCTCATTCACGTCAACAGCTCCGTCTGTACACTTCACCTACCCACCAGCCTCTCTCTTTAACTTCTCGCCCTCTTCAAACCCCGCCGCGCTGAGCCCGCCAGTTTCCGATCATTCATTCGCGCGTCCTTTCGACATCAATCCAGAGCTTTACGGCAATGCCCTCAATGCTGCTGTGCCCATCACCATTGCAATTATCTATGGGACAGCAGTGACTTACGTGAATCGCCTCAACAAGGAGAGGGAATACAAGCCATGGCCTTTCAGCAAATCGCTTGTCTTCTACTTTCTAGTTGTCGCCCACAATGCTTTCCTTGCCGCCTACTCTGCATGGACTTTCCTTGGGATGCTGAGCGCCATCAGGGGGTCATGGCCAGGCTGGGATGGACAACACGGACTTGCTGGTGTTGCTGATGCGCTCTGCAAGATGAACGGACCGCGCGGACTTGGAAGCGCTGCTACCTACAACGCCCGCTCGACTGGTTGGAGCTATACGGATAAGGCGATCAAAATGATTGGAGGTCGTCCGGACTCTACTGATGTAGGCAGGATATGGAATGAAGGTCTTGCCTTTTACGGATGGCTCTTCTACATTTCGAAGTTTTACGAAGTCGTGGATATCGCTATCGTCCTTGCGAAAGGCAAGAGAAGCTCGGATCTGCAGACTTTCCATCACGCTGGGGCAATGATGTGCCTATGGGCGGGTATTCGGTACATGTCTCCACCAATTTGGATGTTCGTGTTCATCAACTCTGGCGTACACACAGTGATGGTAAGTCACTGCCTTCAAAAAGAGAGGGTGAAAGCATTCACTGACGCCATCTAGTACGCTTATTATCTCCTCTCGGCGCTTACGGTTCAAGTGCCACAGTATATGAAGAGGGTATTGACAGGCCTTCAAATCGCCCAAATCATCTTCGGTACCTCGTATGCGCTGGCTCACCTGTTCGTGGCCTACGACATCCCAATTGAAATGCCATACCTCTACGTCCATAATCTTTCCACGGCTCTTCTTAGTACTGCGTCTACCGTCTCTTCTGCTGTCAGCAGTGCTTTTGCAAGCGCAACGGCATCAGCAGGTCTAACACACTGGCTCAAGAAGGTTGCTCTGCGCGCCGCTGGAGAAGAGGGCCTCGCGGAGAACGTACGGAACAGCCAAGGCGAAACTTTCGGCATTGATGCTGTTCGTGCAGCGGATGTTGAGAAGGCGCATGAAGAGATCAGATACAGGATGGGCACCCAAAGAGTCCACTGCCTTGACACCTCCGGGGAGGTCTTTGCTATCCTGTTGAACGCCATCTATCTCGTCCCTCTTGCAGTCCTTTTCTTCAGGTTCTTCTATAAGAGCTACGTGAGCCGCGCTCATTCCGAACCCCCGAAGCCGACCAAACAAGAGAACATTAAGGAATCCTCCAAAACCGCCGAAAAAAAGGTCGAACAGGAAATCAAAGACGCTATGGCCAACACGCAAGGTGGAACGACTGAGCCTCCTCCTGAGCTCAAGGAAAAGCTGGAGAATGCCAAGAAGACCGCCTCAGACATGGGTGACAAAGTCACAAGCCAAGCTAAAGATTTAGGCGCACACGCCCAGAGCACGGCCAATGATCTAGGCAACAAGGCCAAGGACGCAGCTGGCGATATACCCGGAAAGGTCCAGAAGGGCGCTCAAGACTTGGGCAACAAAGTAAAAGACGCTGCTGGCGACTTGCCTGCGAAAGCTCAAAAAGGCGCCCAAGATCTCGGTAACAAAGCGAAAGATGCTGCGGGAGATCTCCCAGCGAAGGCTCAGAAAGGAGCTCAGGATCTAGGTAACAAGGCCAAAGAGGCCTCTGGTGGCATCCCAGCGAAGGCGCAGGAGATGGGCGCTCAGGCAAGGAAGGTAGGGAAGGACGCTAAGCAAAGCGTCCAAGATGATTTACAGGCTCTACAAGAAAAGATGAGGAAGATGGGCGGAGAGGGTCAGAAGCCTAAAGGCGGCAAAGAGAACGGCGAACCCAATAGTGGCTCCAGCAATCGAGACCGGAGCCCCGAGAAAGCTTCGAAGCCAAGAGAAAAGAGTCCAGAGAAGAAGGCCTTGATTCACGGCGAGAACAGCTCAGCCAAAGCTCCAACACCACGGGAGAAGAGTCCAGCCAAGGCCCCAACGCCAAGAGAGAAGAGTCCGGTAAAACCCTCCAAGCCAGCCGAAGAGCCGAAGAAAGAGCCAGAGTCGAAGGAGTCTGACCCGAAGAAGGAGCCGGAGTCAAAGGAGCCCCAGCCGAAGACGGAGCCAGAGGAAAAGAAATCCTCACCCGACCTAGGTGCGTCAGGATACGAAATGGTCCCCGACGAGCCCAAGACTGAGGAGGAGAGGAAAGCGGAGGAGGAAATGCAGCCTAATCAGAGCTAGGAGATAACATTCACTTGTCGACCTAATATTCAGGAGCTTGATGCTTTATATTCTTGTGCTCTACTGCGAATTAATTGCGAAATCAAGGCGCACAGGCGTTTTGCTACAGACTACGGATTTTCATTGGTTCGAGGCAGATATTCCCCCAGATAGCAAGCAGGTAGTTTAGTTTAGCAAGCGACTCCTTACGAGGTGCTTCGAGGTAATGGAAAAGCTTGCGCGATTGCTTGCAGTGCCTTGTCCGTGGTTTATATCCGTACCCCTATCGTATCTGGGTAAAGTGACAGTTTATCGATGAGAACCTCTGATACAGATTCCTATGCTAAGCGCTATCTCTTCCCTGCTAATCGCGAATCGACATGCCCTCGGGACAGGACAGGGGATATGCGTTGTGAGAATGGAGGAGATTCTCTTTTAGAAGGAAGTGATGTGGGATGTTCTCATAAGTTGGATTTTGAGAGGGAGATGGGCTTAGGGATATCAGCGGTAGGTGTGTTGCCGGATTGAAAGGTACAGCGCGAGAGAGCTTGAGAAAGCACGGGGGATATGGTTTTGTATATCTGGCTTCTTGTTATCCGTTCAAGGGGACTATCGTGCTCACAACTCCAGCAGCTGTGGTGAATAGAAGAGAGCGCCGTCTGTACATGTTCATGAGTATCATCGTGCTCACATGCCCAAGCTGTAGTGAATAAACCGCCATTCGTACATATCCACAAGCATCATCGTGCTCACACGCCCAGCATTATCGTGCTCAAAACGCCATGTTGGTATCCCCCTCCCCTCCCATCCCATCCCATCCCACACACCCAAGCAAAACGCCCTGATCCCCTCTACCTCACCAAAACCCACGCAGTCCCCTCCCCCCACTCATCGCACAACCACCTCCGCCCCCTTACCCCCAGCGGGCCTCTCCCTCCTCCACCTGCGCACAAACCCCGTAATCCCCCCCGCCTTCATCCTCTTCCTCCTCTCGGCATTGATCCGCCTCACCTCATCTTCGTCCATAGCTCCCGGCACCCTCCCCCCTTCAACCGACGCCGGCCTCGAGGCTAAAAACCCTTCTTCTCGCCCGCGTCGATACACATAATCCCTCCCCCTCTCCGTCTCCTGCGACGCAGATACAGGCGCATGCGGCGCATTCCCATCCAGATACTCCGGCGGCATCGTCTGTCTGCGTTCAGCTCTCGCGTCGTATTCATAGACCGGTGAGGGTGCGTGTTCCGTATACAGCGGCGGTCCCCCCACTTCTCCAGCCGCGGGCACATAGCCATGAATATCGCAGCCGCCGCCGCGCCAGTCGGATTGTTGGCAGAAGCAGGGTGTGGATTGGAGGTGGGCTATTCGTGCTGCGTTTTCGCGCTCGAGGGCGGAGAAGGCGGTTGTGCGGTTTGAGCGGCGGGTTTTGCGTTTTTGGTTCTGCGTTTTGATGGCGTCGTAGGAGAGGATGCCGGCGGCGACGAGGAGGGATGCCATTGTTTGGTTTTGAGGGGGGAGAGGGTTTGGTTGGTGGTTGGGAGTGGGTTATGAGAATGTGCTGTGGTGCGTTGAAAGGTACGGGGATTGGAGAGTAGGTCTTTCCATAAATACTTGGTCCATGACAGTCGTATTATGATTACGGCTCGAGATGCGTATTCGGAACGGCGGAGCACAGGCAGTGGAGGATGCCAAGAATGATAGGGCTGGTGGCACCTACTCAGCCCCGTTGATCTGTCAACACTCCTCGAGGGTCGAATGAAAAGATTGCTGAGTAGGGGCAATACGAAGCAGTCAGTGTGATCTTAACAAGCAATTCCAGCAGGTGATGAGTGTGGATGTCGGAGAACTGATCGTTCTTTTCTTGTCCCAATTTTCACGAGGACCCCCTTAATGGCTCGTCTTCTTGCTCACTCACGCATCCATCGTCCGTCGCTGTCCCTTCCTCGTGTAGATATCTCCTTTTCAAGCGTGGGGCTCTGTATTGTTGTATCTGAATGAGATCTTGGTGGCTGGATCGCCGTTCATGATCGATAATTCAGGATGCACTCTGGTGCTGGAAGAAGTGTCATATCCTTGGGTATCTAGTTCTACAGTCCATCCAGACATGCCTCTTACAACTCAAGGTGTTCGCCCACAGAAATACCCATCCTAAACCCTTGGTTTACTTCCCAGCGGCACTGGCGGGGGAACCGCCTTTCTCGCAGCAGGCGGTGGTGGAGCCTTCTTGAACGCTGCAGTATTTGATACCGGACTCTGCGTATTGTCTCTCATCAAGATAGGCGGGTCCTCCCTCACAGGCGACTGTCCGCCATGGCCAGCGCTGGGTTCATCAGCCCACGGACTCGACTCATGACTCGGCAAAGCTTGTGCCGGGCTCTGCGGAGCATTGGCATTACCGCCTGCGTAGCCATTGGCCTTATTTGCAACATCATATTTCTTGTTCATCGCCCCCGCCCATTTACCTCCAGCCGCAACTTGCTCGCCATGTCTCTCTCTGAAATTGTTTGCCGTGCTGGCCGTAGCTCGTGCGTCTGATAGCGAGATTGAAGATGGGTCTTTGTGGAAATTAGAAGCTGTACGGAGAGCGTCCTGCTTTTGTTGCATGGTAGTACCGCTTGAGGGCGATTGGGAGGAGGGTGGAGAAGAGGTGGTGGAGAGCTTAGAGAAACGAGAGCCAAGGCCAGATAAAGAAGGGGGTTGCGTTGTCACGGGCGAAGAACCGCCAGTAGATTGAGAAGCCCATGGGTTTGGTGGTTGAGATTCTGTACCTGGGCTTTGAGATTTGCTGCCAATGCCGAACCCAGGGACAGAGACGCCTGCTTTTCCCAGTCTTGTCAACGCGCCTACATTGAAATCTCCGTTGTGTGCGGCGGGTGGTTGGATAGCTGCTGTGTACGTAGGTGGTGGACTTGGTGCATGGGCGTCCGGATGCGAGTTCTGTCTGGGTGGCAGTCGTGGAGGAAGTGATGGCTTTGGCTTCGCAGCCGAAGTAGGTGTCTGCTGTCCAGTTTCCTGTTCAAGTCGTCTTACGGGTGGCTTCGGTAGAGTCCTTGTATTTATACTCGTAGTATTCGCCCTATACGGCACAGGGGGAGGAGCAGGTTTCCTTGCGGCTTCCTGTCCTTTTTGCTCTTCTGACGGTATCTCTTCGGCACTCGATGAGGCTTCAAATCTGCTTCGGCCTGGCGTGATAGAGTCTGGTACTGCTGCCTGGCCATAGTAATTGACATTCTTGGGTGGTGGGCCAAAGGCGTCAGGATCTTTCAGAGAGGCGAGGGGCCGCGATTGGTGTTCTGCTGCTACGACATGAGAGTCCTTGGTTTTGCCCTTGCCTATCCAGCCAGCCTATCGAAATAAGACCGTTAGCAGTGGTATATTGGTCTGGGGTGGGGAAGAAGATAGATCGCATCTGCATACAGCTTGATTGATGCCCTTGTTGTCTCCTCGCCACGACTCCTTGCCGCCGTCTTTACCAGAAGGATGCCAGCCTCCCTTGACTAAGCTCTTGGCCTTGTCCATTGCTGATCGAGCACTGTGAGGGTGTCGTGCTTTGAAGGGTGAAGCTTAAGGTTGCTGTAGGTCGTAGGAGCGATTTATAGCTACAATTTAACTTCATATCGTAAACACCTTACCACCTAGCAGGGGCGACGATTACAGGGGCAACGACGGTAGGGCTGCAGACCAGAGCATAGTAAAACAGATCATTTAGACGTCTATCAGGAGTTAAGTGGCTATAATCTGACTGTACGTCGTCGCCAGCAAGGAGGGGCAACAGGCCGAAGCAAAATACCAAGGATCACGTGTACAGGACAATCTATGGCTGCAATTCTGACGTCTACCAAGAGATATATGCTTTGGTATAGACCCATAGCCCTCCGATCATGGAGTCTTCTGCGATCTACAACCCACTAGCGTCTCGCTAACCGCTTTGCAAGCTGATGTACCAGTATCTCATTTGAAGGAGAGTGTCAAGGTTCATGAGAGAATAGAATCAATTCTCAGGTACATAGATTCAAATCGCTATGATAAACGCAACCGCTGCAATGGATATCTTTCCAACGCCATCAATATGCTTATCAGGACCGTTATACCCAACTATACAAGATGATGTGGTTGTACAGTTGAGGTATCACTATCATGCGGTGATTGTAATGAATGCATCGACGATACAGTCGAAACCTGCCGGGACCGATTATCCCCACCCCACCGTGACGTGTCAATCGAAAAACCCGAGACGTCCGACATACGCTCGGGTAGGTAGGATTCAAAGGGGCCGTTGAGGTGAGATTCATCATGGGGAGATGTCGAGTGGGAGACTACTCGTGCTGCTTGTGAAGGGACAGGTTTCCTCGCTACCATTCCCTGTGGTTTGGGTGGCGAGGGCCACTCCAGAGAGGGCGAACTCGAGCGGGTTTGGACCCGGCCGTAGGTATCTGGATCTTGTATTGCATCGCTCGAGGCATAGGTTGATCGATCTGGTTCTTCATGTTGTCCAGTGTGGTGGACTTGAGCCGCTGCCTGCGGCGGCGACCGATCAGCTAGGTTCCTAGTCCCTATTCGTGAAAGAGGCGCGAAATGGGATCTTGCCGCCGCTGATTCAGATGGACGAGGCGATGCGTATGGAGGAGGCGGATCGAATATGCTATTCGCGGACCCACGATTCGAAACTCTTGTTCCAGGTCGCCCTGCCCCAGTGGTCGACGGATTAGATCTTAATCTGGTATCAGAAGTTCGGGCGTGCGGCTGCACAACGGATGGTTGCGATCGACGCATTTCAAGGGCTCGCGCAACGCTGAACCTGAACTGTGGGCTGGTTTCAGATTCCGGTGTTCTGGAGACTTTGGGGGTCTTAGGGGTCGTCGGCGAGAGCTCGAAGTTGAACAGACCAAGCGAGTCTCGTGTGTGAGCCGATGAAGGTTCTTGTAGGCTTCGGCGCGGGGAACGCTGTCCAGCGGGTGTCCTCAGGGGACGAGCTGGAGCTGGTCCTTTGTATGACGGCAGCCGCTCAATTATGGGCTCCCGCAACTTTTGTATCATTGGTTCCCGTGAATGAGAATTGCGCTGACTGGCATGTCTTTGCTCTTGCAATCTCCGCCTTCGACCGAGAAACCAGAACACTAGTATGGGTATCAATATGGCGAGAAATGCGATTGGTATGACGATGGCTGCCGCAAGTTTGCTCGGAGCAAGTCCATGTGATGCAGCTGGTGTGTGTGTTGGTGCTGTGGTTTCCGTGACGGTAGCGGTGGTAGGAGCGAATGTTTGGGTGGGTAGAGAGAGTACTGGTGACGCTGTGGGTAAAGGCGCCGTTTCTGTGATCAGGCCTCCTAGGCCATCGGTTTCTGGCGAAGTGGACAGTTGTGAGGGAAACGCCGTTGGCAAAAAATGATTACCGCCTTGGCCTCCCACTGCTGTGATGTCGGGCAGCAAGCTTTTGTTCGGTGCTTGAATATTCGTCATGTCCGAGGGAGCGGAGTCGATCTCTGCTGCGCGATTCTTGATCGCCATGGTCGTTGTGTAGGATATGGTATTATTAAAGAGAGGTCGCTGACAGTATGTCCGCTCTCATCGATGGCAGAGGAGACTATCGCTCAAAGGACAAAGCAAAGACAAGAACAAGTAGCAAGACGGGTCATGGAATCAATGGGCGGTGGCCATTGCTTTGTGACAGCATGAAGAAGACAAGGCTGGAAGCGCAGAAAGACGGATGAACAGGCTGTAGCAGATACTGTAACAAAAAGGAATCATCTGGTCAATGTGAGACAAGAGATGCCATTGACGCAGAGTAGACGGTAGAAGCGGGCTCTGCCATTCGAAGTTCCTGTCCCTTGTAATTCTCCGGAGCAGAGGATTGGGCGCAAAGGGCATGGGAAGCATATGAACAACGCGCAGGGCGCAGTCTCCTGTTGGATGGAAAGAAGTGTGCCTCTTCATCTTGGACCCCAGTAGAATAGTATTCTCCCACACAGACGAGACAAGGGAGGGGCGCTGATCTCTCGCAGACCGTCCTACCGTTGGACTCCGCAACGGATGTGAAACATGAAACTCGTCATGCTATGCCCGTATGGGTACATGCATGGGATGAGGCGAGGGAGGCAGTCGAAGGGGACCCTTGCCCAACCCCAAGCCGAGACCTTAGCGTGACCGGCTAATCCTTTCGCGGGAAGGCTTAGCCGGCCCAGTTGCGCAGCCACATGTTTGTATTTACCGCAGCAATCAAGCATTGCAGATGGCAATTTGGTAACGATGGATGATGGAGTCGCCGAGCAAGAATGTGAAAACCCATCGTGCCATCCCCACACCCACGTATACATTCATATCCGCGGCCGTACGTCCCAACAATCGCCACCATGGGAAGAATTGCAATCAGCTTAGGAAGATATTAATCTTCTAGGCTTCCCAAGTCTACGGAAACAACATTATTTTGATCGAATGTTGAGATCTAGAGCTGGCATCGATATTAGGCGAGCGTTTTAGTCGTTGAGTTGCCTGCCGCTTCCTCTAGAGGTTTCACGGCTCCTTTCATGTTGGATAGATCAGCAATTGGGGCAAGGTCAGACGTTCTGATTTGCATTCAACGACTGGGCATATGTTCAATAATTTCAGCAGGCTTCAACACTTGTGTTGACATGTCCTAGCTTTATTCGGATTGAAAAGGTTACATTCAACCCAAGCATTCCTCCACTGCCTGGGCTTGTAGCCACCGCCTTGTTGCGACCTGTCCAACCATCGGCATGTGTAGTCACTCGTCATGAGAGCATAGCATCTCTGGCGGTTGAATGCAAAGACCTGCTACCCTTCCGAATGATCACTGTTCGTGAGCGCTGCTCCTCCTCTTCGGTTGTTGGAGGCTTTCAGAACACGCTGCTTGGCAAGATGGTCCTGGGGATGAAACGTAACTTCACCTTCCAAATCTGTGGCGCAACCTGGGCCCCTTCTTTCAATCACTCTGGAGCTGCTTGCTCCAAGATGTAGCTCTAGTGCGCTGCTCACCCTGGCCACCAAGGTCGCAAAGTCTGGAAAAAGTGGGATCCTACCATCAGCATAAAAATCATATTCGTCCCAAAGTTCGGCATCCGAGTCGAGAACCAAGGTCACGCTGCTGAAGCCGGTCAGTTGGCTGATGGCGTGGAACATAGGTGACTCAAGCAGTAACGTCAATTTTGGTGAGCAGGATTCGAGTTCGATGATGCAGGAATCGCGCAGTTTGCCGGTACCGGTGAAGAACGAGATGGGTGCCGCAGTCCTTTCGAGCAGTCTATTGTCGTGCTCTTCAAGAGCGATATGACGTTCGGAAAGCCAATCATCGTCGTCAATGTGCACGTCGAAGGCGATAGTGATATGTGAGAGGTGATCCACAAATGGAATGTCGCTGCGTTCGTGCTGAAAAATGGGAGAGGTGCAGCCCTCGTAGAATCTAAAATGGACTTGGGCATACAAAACAGCCAAAGCTTCTTGGCGAATTGATCTCGAGGATTCGAGAATCGCAAGATCGCCAGTCCATTTCTTTAGAGCCCTGCCCGGGCTCCTCCATTCCCTTTCACAGAGGAAAACGTGCTTTCTCCCATCTTGAGCTAGGATGAGGCTATAAATATCGTCTCGGAGCTCACGGGGAAGGGTGGCTAGAGTCCCGAAAGGCGAAAGGACGGCGGACATTGGGTTATCAGGATCTGGTGTTTCGCTGATGGGACAGGTCTGTTGTTTCCCTTCTGCGCAGTGGCTTGTTTGTTTGTAGCCAGCTTCGAGAGAGCGATTGTGAGATGTTTTGAAGTCGCCGTGATCGTGTTTGATGAATTTGCAGTGTTGATGAAGTGAGAGTCACTAAGATTGAGTCAAGAGCAGTGTGAAGCGTGACGTGAGTGTTGAATTTGAAAGTGAAGTCTAATCCGAGCACGTCCGGCTATTATATTTTAATCACGCAGCACTGGTGAAGCTATCCTCTTCTGGCGGAAGATCTCAATCCTGTAAATACGACAGCGCTACCGCTCGAAGAATGGAAAGACGATTGTGTACATCAAGGGTTAGCAATATCAAAAAATACTGGCACAGTCTTCTAGTGTCTGGCCTCAAATGGCTTACAAGGTAATTACCCCCCAAAGCATTGATCAACAATCAGCACCTATTCACATGTTCATAGACTCGATATCAACAATGTTAGAGCTTCCTACATCAGGCCCGTCGACGATTCCAACTCCCAAGGATGCACCGGGCTCCATGTTCTCCTTGTCCTCGGCCGCTAGCATGGCTTTCGCAGCCTCCGCTGCTATCTTGATGGGACTGTCTCCACTGACCGCGGCAATTCGGGCGAGAGTGATGGCTTCTGTGACAGGGTCAAACGCTCCTTCGACAGCCACCGTCTCGTCATCGATAAAGCCTTCATCTCCGCTATCGGGCTCTTCATCAGAGGATAAATTATGGTGAGAGCTGTCGGAGTCCGCAGGCTCATAGTCGAGGCATTCTGAAAGATCGAGATAGCGCGCCTCGCCCTTGGGGTTTAGACAGTGACAATTGCCGTCGGTCCCATTATCTGCCTCAACCTCCAATTGACAGTTAATACATCTCCAGATCCCATCGGTGGTGTCGGAAACAATGAAATCCTCATCTCCGTCAGAGACGCAGCCAAAACGTTTTCCCCCCTCCTTTCCCGTACCGCAACCTCCGGATATCTCTTGACAGCTAGGACAGAATCCGTCCACCAGCTGCCAATCACAATCCATACAGCGATGCAGATCATAGCCATTGGGACAAACGCCGTCCACGATACTGCAACTACATTCTTCGCAGCGCCAGCTGGTTTCACCAAAGAAGATCCCGCCGACCTCTTCTTCAAAATTCGAGGCCATACTCACATCGTCACTGGCCAACGTGAATCCTGCTTCCGACGAAGAAGGGCTCCTCAGTTCGGATGATTTCGCCTTCGCCTCTGGAGTCTCTCTCGGCATTCCATAGGGCTCTCCGTACTCATCTAGCTCCGTGGCGGCCTCTGACGACAGAGAATCTTCTGACTGGGAGGACCCGACATGCTCTGGCTCTGGTTCAGGAGTGTCAAACATGGCGGACTCCTTCTTCGCCAAGATCGCAACATTCTCGTCGTTGAGATTCTGGTATATGGATCATACGAAGAGGTGAAAGCGGGATTTTCTATCGACAGCGATAGCTTTTAAGTCCCACAAAGAATCCCCACCGACAGATGGCTTCCTGGCATAACAAGCAATAACAACATTCTCGTCAGACGTAGAGGGATCACAGCCCAGTGAGGAATAGGCGGCGTCGATCGCCTTCCAAAGGGGCATGTCCGTAGAGGGTATTCCTATCACAGCGTCGGTAATAACGCTGCCGACGAAAGCTGGTGGTAGCTCAGAAGTCCAATTGATCGATACGATGTTTGGACGCGTGTCGACGCGTGCGCACAGAAAGGCTAGAGTCGGCTAAATGTCGGTAATCAGACGAACGAACGTGACGACAACCTCTCTTCTCCTACCCGAAGGCTGAAGCCATCTTTGATCGCCTGGTCCTGTCTCGGATGTGTTGGGATGTCCGCCCATTGGCTATTGCAGCCTGTCAGCTTCCGGCGAGGAAGAGACGATGGCAAACAATCCACCGGCAAACGTCAATTCCTCGCAAGCAGAATCATTCGTCTATTGCACCACTTCCAACAGACGTGCAATCCGCAAAGCTCAGTCCCTTGCTTCTTGCCAATGTTATTAGCTTTGAGCTTGTTTCCCGTATGTACGCGACTGCTTTCACGACCATGTGTCCCTAATGTTGCCTGTTTGATGCTATCAGCAGGTTTTCTTGTTTGTTGTGACGTGCACCCCATGAGGCCGAGGTTGTGTTTTCATACTCAAGCCTTGTTTAGCCTCCTGATATCTACTGTGTTTCAGCAGCTGCCCGGCATGAGGATCGACTTCCTGCATACTGGAGCTTCAGGAAGTGAAGGTTGATGTGCTCGTTGGAGCCCATACCGATACAATGGGGCTTCACGCCTTATTACAACTCTGGCTATCAGTCGTGGCGATGTCCAAGAATATTGGAGTTCATAGACCACCCGATGATTTTCTGAAGCCTCAAGCATTCAGACATTGTCCGGAAGTTCACACCTCCACGTACGAAGCTAGCGTCATTGTCCATGATACTAGTCCTTACTTTCTGCGCTCCTTCTTAAGGCTAAGCGGCTTTTAGGAGTAGCAGATGTGTGTCCGGGATGTTGCGTGGTAATCTTCTGTAACGAGACGGCGCCGACGGCAAGATTCCGAAGCAATCTGATGCCCACGCAGCAATCCGAAGTTGCCTTCAATGTAGGCCAATCACGGGGAGACACAAAAATATCAGGCAACAGGCCAGCTTGCTCAAGTTAATGAGCAATCCTTACGAAAGCTGATAAATCGATCGCGGTCTCTGCCGTCCTTGTGCACATGGTATCTGGCGAAGAACCACCTTGAGGCTCGAATGACGCCAACTTCCTGACAATAGATTCCGTCTTAGTAGGAACACATCAGATCGCTCATCAGTGGAAATGGGCATACAAATCCTCTATCCTGGGGAAGACGCTGGAGGTAGCAAAGAGCTCAACTTTGAGTGAGTTCTGTACACCTTCACGATCACAGCGAAGCTCTTCCCCTGCAACGGTAGCTGCTAACACTCATACGCATAGTATTGTCGCCATACATGGTCTAGAGGGCGACCCGATCAACACATGGACCTACCCAGACTCAGAACCCAAGACTTGCTGGCTGCGGGACCTCCTGCCCAAGCAAATCCAGAATGGCCGGATCATGACGTTTTGATACGACGCCGACGCTGCCTTTAGCAGGACAACATCAGATATCGATGATCATGGTAGTAGTCTTCTCGCCCACCTCATCGATCAAAGGGAGGCAAATGACGTTTGTGTCCAGACTTGGTTGCGCGTATCACACGGTTACTCACAAAGTTTCTAGGAGAAGCAGAGGCCAATCATCTTCATAGCCCACTCTCTTGGCGGCATTATCCTTAAGAAGGTCAGTCTTGACATCATCTTGGCAGGAGACCTCAGCATCGAATACTTCATTGTCGGAGCGGCAAGTCGGGTGTTGAGGCTAGACTTTTGATATACCATACACCTGAGAGTGATCTTGCAAGCACTCCGTGTTATTTTCCCGCCACATTCTAGTCTATCTGCTCCTTGATGAATAGCCGCCTCCAAGGATTTTGGCATCGAACGACGAAATTTACTAACAAAGCGTAGGCTTTAGTGCAGTCCCTCTTCGAACCTCGCTATGAGTCAATACACAAGCTCACGGTTGAAATCTTCTTCATGGGGACGCCTCATCAAGGAAGCAACGTGCCAGAATTTGCAAAAATACTTGCCAACGTGGCCAAAAAGCTTCTACTCCATCAAAATCCGAAAGCCACTGCAGATGCTCTCCAAAGCAATTCTTCATTCCTCCAGCAATTATCGAAGGACTTCCGAAACCAGATGTCCAACTACATGATTGTCAGCTGCTACGAGCAAATGCCAGTAATACCTCTCCATCGCCAAGTAAGCCTCTTGCTCGTGGAACGTTTTGAGGTCGATGCACAGCATTCTGACGAGTGTTTGGTGGTCAAGATCGTTGAGAAGTATTCTGCACTTCTTCATGTTGGCAACGAGGAGCAGATACCCGTGCATGCCGATCACCAAGGGATGTGCAAATTTAAAGATGAAAAGGATGAGACATACAAACAGATCTACATGCGCATGAGAAGAATGATGCAAGCATATGAGGAGCGTCCGCGAAGTCTTCAATGTACGTAATTTCCGATGCTCTGAAGTAGCACGAGAAACCCAGACCAATCGCAGATTACATGATGATTGTTGTGTAGTCCAAACCAGTGAGGGCACCAACGTCCACTATAGCATTCCCTACCACGTCAGTCCAGACTTCATTGGTCGAGATGACATCCTTCGCCAGATGAGTACGGTCTGCTTGCCAAGAGGACCGCAGCATTCCCAGTCCTTTCAAAAGCGGTACGTCCTATTCGGGCTTGGCGGATCGGGAAAGACGCAAGTCTGCCTGAAGTTTGCACAGGATCATCGAGAACGGTAGGATCCCCCAACTCTGGATAGAACAATGTTGCACTGGTTTGGTCAATGTGCTTCCTATGACCTTATACTTCACATTTTTATGTTTGGATGAAGAGCCGTTGCTGATCATTCAAGGTTCTGGGGGATTTTCTACCTCGATGCGAGTACAGACAACAACGCAGATTCCGGTTTTCTTGACATAGCCGACTGCTGTGACTTGAAAGCATGTGATTCACAACGCACAAGACGTTGGCTTTCAAATCAGAAGCACCCCTGGCTTCTCATCTTGGATAATGCGGACGATCCCGCAATGAATATACCCAAGTATTTCCCTGGGGGAACTAGGGGTACAATTTTGATAACAACGAGAAACCCTGATCTCAAAAAGCTTGCGACTGTTGGGTCGAACGAGCTTGGTTGCCTGGATCTTGAAGACGCCGCATCATTGCTCTTGAAAGCGAGCGAACTCGACCATCCGCCAAGTGACGCATCGAAAGCATTAGCCAAAGAGATTGCCGAGACCTTGGGCTGTCTAGCTTTGGCTATTGTCCACGCTGCAGCGCTGGTGAGGCAGCGAATCTGCCGACTCGAGGAATATACCGAAATATTCAGTAAGCATCGCCAACGACTTCTCTCAAATATTTCTGGCCGTTTACCCCGCGCTGAGTGTGATGTTTACGCAACCTGGAACGTATCTCGGGAGGCAATTCAGAGCATAGGGAATACAAGCTCAGCCATAGCGCTGGAACTCCTCAATGTTTTCGCATGCTTCCACTTTGGAGGGATTTCCGAACAAATCTTCCACTCTGCCTGGAACAGGAGGCTTGTTCATGCAAATGAACCTGACCATCGTCAGGATCGGAGTCAACACCTGTTTAATAAAGTGCTTAGTAGGTTGCGCTTGTACGATGGGCTTCCCACCCAATCCTGGAATCCACTAGCGTTCAGAGAGGCGATCCACTTACTCTACTCATTTTCCTTGATCTCATACGCCAAAGCCGAGAGTGGGATTCTATTGCATCCTTTAATTAATGCCTGGGCTCGGGATCATTTAGACAAAAAAGCATTTGTCCAGTGGTCAACAAGATCTTTGATACTGCTGGATGCATCCATTGGTAGAACCGATTTCCAAAGAGAGTTATCACGTCAAAAGGCAATGGCTGGCTCACGTAGATGCATGTACTCAGAAAAGTGGGGACCTCGAAACACTCGATGACGATGACCTACGAGCTCGACTTACAGCCGACTTTTCATGTTGCCGAATGTATCAGGGTCACGGGCAGATCCATAAAGCCTACGACCTTGCATTTCGAGGCGTGAAACTAGCCGTCATGCGATGGGGCTACCTGAATTTTTTCACGTTGTACAGTATGAGAGTGCTTGCAGACCAATTTCAAGCTATGGGTGAACTAGAGAGGGCTTTGGAAACTTACGCGAACATCACGAAATATGTGCTGAGAATGCCTCATCAAGAATTTCCCAGGGAGATTCTGGACCTGGAGCTGCTGGAGCAAGAAGCGAAATGCCATTATGCACGTGGCCGTTTTGAGGTAGCTATCAGGCGCCAGGAGCCGGTAGTAAAGCACAGAATTGAAATGGACGGGAAGGAAAATCACCAAACAATTGTCTCTATGGCATTGCTCGTCAACATGTACCGAGCCGTTGACCGCGAGGAAGATGGTATCAAGTTGGGGAAAGATGTATTCTCCTACTCTAAAACGCTGCGTGGTGATGATGACATTGGTACACATCTCTCGGCTCATGGACTAGCAACAGATTACAAGAAAATTGGCAGAACCTCTCAGAGCCTTGAGATGCTTACGTGGCAGAGCGATACGTACCTTAGCTCTACCAGTCCAACAAATACAGAAAGGCTCGATGTTCTGCACACCCTCGTCCGAGACTTTTATGATATCGGGCACAAGGAAAAGGCCAGAGCGCTGGCAGCCATTCTGGCCACCTCCAGTGAGGAGATATTAGGCCGAGAACACCCACAGACACAGAAGCGCATTCGAATGGTTGATTGGTTCGCCTTTTGGGCTCAGGTCAACGCAGAAGCAGCCGTGAATGATGAGCCAATATTATCAGAATTTCTTGATAGGCTTGCGATAATGAGCTCGGAGATTATCCGGCCAATTGAACTAAAGGCAGACGAGATTGTACAGCAAGAAATAAATCGTAGGCGCGAAGACTTGAAGAGACGTGGATCGAAGGGGCAGGTCGATCCTGAAGTCCGGGTATCAGTCCTGGAGTGGATGAAAGTCCGAGAATCAAGCTCTCTGGTCTGGGAAGCTTTCGTGGAGCCAGAACCCCAGGTAGAGCCCACAATGTATATCCTTGACGGCGAGAAGAGCATGGAAGACGAAATTCGTGAAGCTCTGGGCCCCGGGAAGTACGCGGAACTCGAACGCGAGGTGATGGCGGATCCCCGCTTTCAAAATTGGAACGCAGAGCCGAAGGAAGACGAGGAAGCTGAGGAAATTGCCTTCATATCTCGTGAGAAGATCTCGCAATGGCTGGCAGACTAAGGCTGGTAATCCTCATTCGTTGGGTTGCTGCGCGTCTACTTCCATACGACGTCATCTTGACAACCAGCGTTAGATCTGAGAAAACGCCAGCGATTGCTGACTCCTGAATTCATCCTTTTCTGTCCAGGCTGCGGCTGGGGCCAATCGTTTGTTCGTATTGAGGTGCAAAGGTGCGAATGCTCCGCTCGATGAGGGTTCTTGACAATACAGACGGCGCTCAGGGTACCAGGCGCACGGCCAAGGGTCACCAACCCAGGCTTACACGTATGTAAATCTCCCCACTTCTACCAATTCTCCTAACCTCGAGCTTCATGGCTCTATTTCATCCAAAGCACTGTTTTCTTGCTTTCGACCAAAGGTGTCGCCGTGATTTTCCGAATGTGTGCATGTGAAAGTGTCTCCAAAGATCGTCCCTCGACTCGAGCGCTTCAGTGCAGGCCGCAACGGGACAAGCAAAGCTGACAGGAGACTCCACCACTCGTACGTTGTACCTGAACACCGAAGGCTGACCTTTGTTCTGTATCGAAATCTTCTCCGAACATCCTCGGAATTCAGAGGCAAGTAGGTCTTGCGAAGTCTCGGTGCTTCTTTCAACAAACATTTGCATGAAATCCATAAACGCCGATATGTCTTTCGCGCTGCTCATTGCTCCAAGGCTCACCCGTACAACGCCTGTTGGCTTCCCTTCCATTTCATCGACCTCATTACCGCAGCGCAAACCTTCCTTGAAGTTTTCCAGCATCTGTGTTGGTGAGACCTCAAGAGAAGAAGCAACACCTCCAGGATTGCATAGCCCTCCTGTCCGTATTTGGATGTTGTTCAAGATAGCGAGTCGCTCAAAATCTGATTTACCTATCCACTCCCCTTTGCTATTCCGGACGTTGAAAGCTATCGTAGGACCTTGAGTCCTGCTGTCGCCGTATCGAGAATTTTGACTCTCGTATATTTGGCAAACTAACACGCCGTTGGCATGTGACAGTTTCGATAGCTGTGCGTACAGAGTTTTTGTGAGCCGGCAAGTATGTAACGACACGTTTGCCATTGACCCAAAAAGCTTTAGGTGCATTCTCAAGGCTACTTTCAGCGCAATAATACTGTGGAAGGCCGGCGTCCCGTCTTCCAACATCTCATGTGAAGATGTGGTTTTCCTGGCGTACCATCCGCATTTGTCTGTTCCCCCAAACTGGCCGTTGATGACCATGTCAACAGTGCCACCACCAAAATAGCGTCTTCTGCTCAGAACGTGCCCAGCATCCTTCCGAACGATCAATGCACCAAGGTCCGGAAATCCGAAGATCTTATAGAAACTCAAGGCCGTGAAATCAGGGGCGTTCTGATGGTCGCTAAGGTCCAGGGGCGCAGTGGCAACCAAAGCAGCGGCGTCCAGAAGACTGTATGTTTCGCGATTGCCAGGACCCGCTGAAGACCTAATGCGGCCCGGCCAACTCAACGATAGCCGACGTCCGTTCATGTTGCTTTGCGCCGGATATGCGAATAGTCCCACGCCGTCACTATCTTCCGACTGCTGCAAGGTTGCGTGGCATGCGTGGTCTCGATTGGAGAGCCAGCGCTCGACTTCGTCATCAGACTCAAAGCATCTTGACCCACGTCCCGCGACCTCTCTGATTCCAACTAGAGAGGTATGAGCATCCCCATGATAGCCGTACCAAAAGCCGCCTTCTTTCCGGCTGTAGTCGAACATGCAGTCCATCACCAGCTTGATCGCTGCTGTAGCATTGGCAACGAAGATCATGTCGAAATGCTCGGGGTCTGCTTGGAAGAACTTAAGCGTCTGGATTCGAGTGGATTCTATTCGGTCCGTCGAGAGCATTGAGGAGGGCGAGTGCGAGTGTGGGTTGCCAAACAGGTTTGAAGTCATTTCTTTTTCGAATCCTTTGACCAGAGACTTTGGGTAAAGGGTGGTTCCTGCATGGTCAAGATATGTTGTTTCTGTCACATATCAGAATCACTCAGCCATAGCGCTGGATCAGGTGGCTCACTTTTGAGAAGAGGGTACTCCTTGTTCCTGATACATGCCACCGATTCAGGGTAAGGGGAAGCGTCTTCCACGTGTGACTCCATCTCGGTGTGTTTGCTGTTTGCACTGCAATGAACATCCATCTTAAAGTCTGCGCGTGTGCTCAAACTCGTCGCCGACACGTGCTTTTATGTTATCAATGTAGTTATTAGCTGAGAGTTTAATTTGATTTTCTCACACTGCAGGCATGATTCTCATCTCAGCAAGCAGGATGTGTAATCGGGAGTCGTACAAGATACGGGCGTTGCATTCCCATGATATCTACGGACGCATAATCAGATCTATCACCAATACGGCAATATATCGAGAGCAACTTCGCTTCGCAACAGGCGAGGACACTAGAACCCAGAAACATCAACTTGGGCGGAACCTTAATAAGCGCTATCGTTCTTGTGCACATCGTCAGCTCCAATTGGAGCACAACAAGGACCTTCCCTCACCTGATACCTACTTCAAGGTGTCCATAGGATCAGTCTTGCACTCTCGGCTTGGTGTAGGATCAGGTGTAGGATTAAAGCAGA